>Ga0207901_1000482_pt1 | contig 10802 bp, 14 predicted proteins | sample LinPmetageLP46_FD_184057 | JGI IMG/M metagenome (GOLD analysis project Ga0207901, IMG submission 184057) | Marine viral communities from the Pacific Ocean - LP-46 (SPAdes) | ecosystem: Environmental > Aquatic > Marine > Oceanic | place: Pacific Ocean | collected 2011-06-12
TGCGTATTCCGGCGAACGTGAACGCCCATTCTGGCTGAACGTGAACACCCTTTTTCTTAACGCATCACCCACCGAGGTTTGTACCCCGGGTGTTCACGTTCAGTCAATTTCCTGAAGTCGTTTTCTCATCGACTCTCCCTTCAGAGCCCAGCGATGGGCGTTGTGCATGAGCCGATCCAGGATGGCGTCAGCCAGGGTGTTGTCACCGATGGCGGCGTACCATTGATCGGTGGGCAGTTGGCTGATGATCATGGTCGAGTGCGTGCCGTGCCGGTCATCCATGATCTCCATCAGGTCGTTCCGGTGTGCCGGTTTCAGGGCTTCCAGGCCCCAGTCGTCCAGTATCAGAAGCTTTACTTTGGCCAACTGGCTGAGGGTTTTCTGGTAGGTGCCGTCGGCCTTGGCCTGAGTCAGTTCCAGTAGTAATCGGGAGATTCGGTAGTACCGGGCGCTGAAGCCGTTCAGGCAGGCCTGGTGCCCCACTGCACAGCCGAGGTAAGTCTTGCCGCTGCCGCAGGGGCCGGTAATCAGCAGGTTCTGTCCCCGTTCCAGCCAGTCTGTCTGGGCCAACTGGGCGACCTGTGCTTTCTTGAGGTTGCGCGAGTGCTGGTAGTCAATATCCTGGACTGAGGCCCGGAGCTTTAAACGGGCCTGGCGAACCAGGCGGTCCTGTTTCCGGTGCTCCCGGCTCTGGAACTCCCGGTCGAGTAACAACTCCAGGCGTTCGGTGAACGACAGCTCGTCATAGGTGCCTGGCTGGTTTTGTTGATGCTCCAGGGCGGCAGCCATGCCGCCGAGCTTCAGGTCTCTCAGTCGTGTCAGGGTCTGTAGGGTGCTCATAGTGGTGTCCTAGTGGAAGCTCTTCGGGCCACGGATGTTCTCGTGATGCTGAGGCAGTTCGGTGTTCAGGGGCAGTTGTTCCGGCAGCTTGTCGCGGTTGCTCCGGAGGATGGCCTTGACGTGTTTCAGTCGGTCCAGGCCTTCGCGGTTGGCAATGCGACTTGCCGTGTTCAGGCGCTCGCTGGGATACTCCTTGCTCAGGTTGAGCAGCCCGAGACAGACCCGGTAGGCCTGTTCCGGATGCTCCCGCTCCTCCAGCCGATCACTGATCCAGGTCAGGGTGTCGGGCCCGATGTCTCTGGCCCAGTTCTTGAGACGACCCGGCGTCCACTGTTGTTGTTTTTGGTGGCGTGTGGGCATGTGCCCTGACTCGGTGGTGATGCCGTACTGATGACTGCGTGGGTGGCTGGCGATCTGGCGCTGCCGGAAGTAGATCTGTACCAGTCGCTCACTGGCGTGGATGTCTACCTGCTCTCCCACATACTGGTGTGGCACTGAGTAGTGGTGCTGCTGGAACTCGATGTGGTAGTCGATGTTGACCCGGCAACGCCGGATCTCGATGTACTCATAGGGGTGTTTGGGTAATGCCCTCAGGGCCGGCTGATCGAGCATCTTGAAGGCCTCCTGCCGGTTGCCCGGCAGCCGCCGGAACGGTCGGCTGTTCAGGTCTTCCAGCAGGGACCGGATGCACTGATTCAGGTCGGCCAGGGTGAAGAAGGTGTAGTGGCGCAACCGGGCCAGGATCCAGCGCTCAACGATCTGTACACCCACTTCCGCTTTGGATTTATCCTTGGGTTTGTAGGGCCGTGCGGGCAGCACCGCGACCTGGTAGTGCGCCGCCAGTTGCTGGTAGCTGGGGTTCAAGTCCGGATCGTACCGACAGGCTTTGCTGACACCGCTGCGCAGATTATCCGGAATCACCATTTCCGGAACACCGCCGAAGTACTCGAAGGTGCGCACGTGACTCAGCAGCCAGTCCTGCAACCCCTGGCTCCAGGTGGCTTCGGCGTAGGTGTAATTGGAGGCACCTAGCACGGCGACGAACACCTGAGCCGTGCGGATTTCACCGGTTTGCGGGTTGATGATCGGTACGGTGGGGCCGCAGTAGTCAATAAAGCATTTTTCACCGGCCTTGTGGATCTGGCGCATGGAGCGCTTTTGCTGCTTCTGCCAGTGCCGGAAGCGGTCACAGTACTGTGAGTAGCTATAGCATCGATTGGGATATTGGGCCGTGTATTCCTCCCACAGCAACTGCTTGGTCACGCCTTTGCGTTTGAGTTCCTGATGGACTGTCGCCCAGTCCGGCTGCTGATAGCGGACGGACGAGGTGGGATCGGAGCCGGGATAGAACATGGCCGCCAGGCGGCCGTCGTCCAAGTCCTTTGGCAATGGCCAGGTGATTTCCAGGGTATCGGCCCGGGCCAGGAGCTTCTGGATGGCTCCGACACTGGTCTTGGTGCTGGCGCTGATCTGCCGGATCGAGAGCCCGGCGTCCAGCCTCAGGCGAAGCAATTCTCTGATTTTGCGCATTGGAATTCTCTTTGCTGCCATGACCCTGATCCCCAAAAAAAGGAACCAGAGTAGCAAACGGTTGAATAAACAATGCGTTAAGAAAGATTCTGGTTGAACGTGAACACCGATTCCGGGAACGTGAACACGGATTCCGGCATGGTGAACACCGATTCCGGAAAATCACCAGAAAGTGTTCATCTTCGACCGGAATGACTGTTCACGTTGAACCAGAATAGGTGTTCATGTTCGTCCGGAATGGGTGTTCACGATGGGCCGGAATATGCAGTTCGTGGTATCAAAGGCATCTACGGCAAATCAGGCGGATGGGAACGGAGTCGTCTGGTGCTATGAGGTAGGACAAGATGCGGCGATCGATGAGCGCGAAAAGGAAGATCTATCTCCATTCAACATCCCAAAAATCAGGGTATTCATCCCTCCCCACGTTAACCCAAGAATCACTGCACAGCAGGGCCTTTTCACCGTTCACCCCCTAAAAGGGAGCGAGGCATCGGAGCCGTTAGAGCGTCAGAGTCGGAGTAGACTTTCGCTAATCAAGGTATTGATTCATAACGATCATAAACCAGTTTTGCGGCAGCAATTGTCTGAGTTAGGTGTGAATGCGGCTTCGATTTTCCCGGACCTGGATGGTTTGTCGAGCCATCTTCAATGGGTGGAATCAGTCTGGAGTTATGGTGATGGCTATTCAGGTTAGTGAATGAGGCCCAGCTGGATAGCGGCTCATGGCCAGACGCGTTCAAGAAATTCAACAAAAAGGTGCGGTCGTGGAATTTGGCTGACAGCGTTACTAATTAACGTACCTTCTAGGTCCAGGCATACCATCAGACCTTTTGGATAACAGTTTGGTTCAGCGCTCATTTGCCATCATCCATGCGTCGATGCATTCGTCGTAATCGTCTCCGCTTGACTGTGACCCGGCACCAATCTCATCGAAATTCACGTAAAAACCTGCTCTGCCATGGCCAACGTCCGTTACTACCAACATCTGCTCATTTTTTTCTGCGAGGTAGTTCAGGCGTCGGAACAAGAGTTCACGACCACTGACCGCGAGGCCCTCATCGAACAGGAAAATGACGTTCGGGTATGTGCGGGAGGGTAAAGGTAGACTTGCTTCGTAATCGGAAGCGAGAGCCAGGAGGGCCTTCCTGCTCTTAAAGTCGCTAATATGAGTTAGGGAGCCTGTTTTCCTGTTTTTCATGCTTGCTTACCTGCGAGATATAGAAGCATTGTAGCAAGCGATCCATCCCTGAGGCTTCTCGCGCTCTTCACGCGGATTTATCGTCCAACATGTATCAATGTGGTCCTGGCCGTTTCGGCCATGTCATGTTGGCATAAACAGCCGGTTTTGGCCGCAGCTTTCTGCATGTATCAAAGCGATCATTTGAATCAGGGCTTTCCTTCAGAGCCTCGAAGCTATTCGCGGCTATTTCATCCAGCATGATTGTCGGAGCAAATTGCAGACGCTGAATGATTATATGGCAGAGATGGACATGCTTGGCTAAGCTATTGTTTTATCAATTTATGCACAACGTAATCGGTAATTCAAAGTTAGTAATAATGACGCAGTCAAATCTGTGCAATGGTAAAGCGTGCTGCCTACTGTTACGGGGATCGGTTTGCATTTGACAATAGTCGGAGTTGTAGCAAAAGGAGGACTTGCAAAATGTCGTGGTTGCTATGGGTGCTTGTCATTGTCGGTTTCTTCTACCTCGTTGGTAAACTGACATCCAAGCCGGAGAAACCGCTTCTATCTGTAACGACGAGAACGCGAACTGTTACGTATGAGACGAGGCGAGATCAGTATCTGCCATGGAGCGATGAGCCCTATCATCACACCCATTTGTTTAAATTATTTGGTACGGATGCAGGATTAGCGTGGAATGATGGTGATGACATGGTTGATGTGTATTGCACATCCCGCTTTTCCAAAGGTGAGCCCCAGACTAAGGTTCATTCGCGTTTTTATTACGGAATTCAGGATAGGGTTTGGCATAACCCACCGAAGGGGGCTGCACACGAGTGTTTAAAAGAAATAAACAAGGTCCTGAAACTAAAGAGCAAACCGTAGGCACCCATAACCAGTCATTCCAGTTCGTTAAGGCCCTCACGGGCCTCCACCGGACGGCCTTTTCTCCGCTTCGCTGCGTAAAGACCGCCGCTGAATTTTGGCGATATATTTCTTGGGAGAGTTTCAGATGATTGATAAGGACACCGCTCAAAAGTTGGCACGGTCAGCAGAGGCGCACTCCAAGCCAATTGATTTCGAGCAACTTCTCGAAGACGGCTTACTGGTCCAAAAAGGGAAGTCGTACTACGCGCCGGATATTCATGCTCTGCCCGATGATGTAGCACAGCGAATCACCAATGCGACTCCCACGAAAAATGGAACCAAGGTTACTTTCTCCAAAGAATCTAGGTCGGCAGAAAAGCTAGCTAATCTGCTCAAATCCAGATCGGAATAAAACATAACCAGTCATTCCAGTTCGTTACGGCCCTTTGGGCCTCCACGGGCGACGTTTTCTCCGCTTCGCTACGCAAAGGCCGCCGCTGAATATTGGCGTTAAATTCTCGGGAATGGGGGCAGTCCGCAGATGAGCCTGCTAGTATTAGTGTTAGGAATTGTATTGTTTCTCGTTGGGGCCTATCTCCAGAGTGAGGACAAAAACAGCACCGCTGCCTGGTGGTTCATGGGTATAGGGGTCTTTTTGTGGGTTGGCTCAATATATTAGGGTGCGTCGTGCGCCACTCATCTCAGCGATAAATCTGGCACGGAGCCATTATGACGCCTTTTCAGAATATCTGGGTGCTACTCTGCACCTTCGGACCTGCAATATATGTGGGATTGGTGGTCAATTGGTGGTCAGGAATTATTGCCTACGTTGCGGCAATGCTTCTTGGCAGCATTCTTGGTTGGGGGTTGGTCAGCGTTTTGCCTGTGAAATTCCTTGCTGCAAGCGGCTACCTAAAAAACTTGGTCGTTGCTCTCATAATCGTCGCGTCGGGATACTTCATCGGTGCCCAATAAGTGCTTTATTAGCATATGAGCCAGCATAAATTTGGATCGAAGAAACTTCGTCAGCTGGCTATCTTGTCCGTATTCTGGGTGCCTTATTTTATATTGCCCTGGCTCACCGGCTGGTCGTTCGCTTCAAGTGTAAGTTGTGATTGGTGTTGGGGCGACGTTCTGCGCCACGCATTCGCAATGTTTGGTTACGGAACAATTGGTTGCCTATTTTACGCAGTAACTTCTCAACGAAAGAGTTTGGAGTCGTTTGAAACAAAGCTATGGCAAGCCATGGGGATCAACGTTTGCTTTTTCATAGTAACACTCTACCTCACAGCAAACTGGGACATTATTCTTCTTTAACTTCAGTAATTTAACAAATAGTTCCAGTTCGTTCCGGGCCATACGGCCCCCCACCGGACGCCCTTTTCTCCGCCTCGCTGCAAAAAGGTCGCCGTTAAACAAAAGCGAACATTCGAGTCAGAGCTTTCCTCCAGAGCCTCCAGTCATTCAGTAATCCTCTTCAAGCAGGCCAACAAGGTCCTGCCGAATGGATTGAGCGCTTAAATCTTCCGGCCGGATAAGCAGGCGAGGATTACCCTCACGATCAAACACATAGACTGCACCGCTGTGAGTAACGGCATAGTCACCTTCTGCGTCCGGTTCTTCATGCCCGAACGTCGTCCGGTATCGCTGGGTAAGCGTGCGGAGGTCAGAGGCGTTGCCGGTCAGCCCGATGATTTTGTCACCAAAAAAATTGACGTACTCCGCCAGGCGTTCGGGTGTGTCGCGCTGAGGATCGACACTGACGAACAACGTAAGTACTTCCTCCTGATTTTCCGTGCTCAGCCCGCTGACGGCCTGGCTGAGTTTTTGCAGAGCAGTGGGGCAAACATCAGGGCAAGAGGTAAATCCGAAAAACAGCATTCGTACCTGACCACTGTAATCATCGCCTGAAACCCGTGTTCCCTGACTGTCGATCAAATCGAATTCAAGCTTGGGCATCACGCCGCTGATGTCTGTCCCGTGCCAATCCGGCGGATCATCGCCCATGCAGCCAACAAGGAGGATTGCCAGCATCATCAATGCAATGGATGCAAAGCGCTTTGCGTGGTGTTGGAAGCAGGGTTTGATCATCAAGTGGTGTCCTTCAATTACGTGTTGGAAGGATTCTGGTGTCCCAGAACAATCGCCAAGTCTTCCGGCACCGCCATCGGTTCAAATGCGCTGACGTTGGCACGTCCCGTATTGCCGACAGGAACCCGGATTCGTGAAACCAGCAACGCAGCGAAGGCCCGAGCCAGCTGACCGAGAACCTCGCGAGCATCGCGCGCGTGCCAGCCAAGCCGGAGCATGCGCAAATGTGTTGTCGTGTGCGCTAACGCGAACTTCTGGCTCAGAATATGAGCCCGTTCAAGATGTCTGAACGCTGTAGCGACATCGCCCTGATTGTCAGCATCAGCGGCTGCTGCCGGTTCTGTCAGATAGAACGTCTTGAGTTCACTGTTCACTGCTCAGTTCTCCTGCCTTATCGGCCAGCTAAGTTGTGGGCAAAGATTTGCCCGGGATCAACCGAGTCTTCCGAGTACCGGAAATGCGGATAACATCCATGATGCAAACCGGGTCATCTGTCCCGTCAGCACCATTACCCCCATAACAACCAGAACCAGCCCTGCCAGGATTCTCAGTGACTGACTCCAGCGGCTCATCCAGCGCACTCGCGCCCGAAAGTGCTTAATAAATAAAGCCGTTGCCAAAAATGGAATTGCCAACCCCAGCGAATAAACGGCCAGGTACAGCATGCCGGTTTCAGCATTCGCATGGGTGGAACTGAGAGCCAGGATAGCGCCCAATATCGGGCCAATACACGGTGTCCACCCGACGGCAAAGGCCAAGCCGAGAAGGAACGCTGCCGTGGGCCGTCCACCCTCAAGGGTTTGCCCAAAGCGCCAGTCGCGCTGTAACGCGGGCATGCTCCACCAGCCCAGCATAAATAGCCCCATCAGCACAATCAGAATGCCCGCCACCAGATTGGCTTCCTGCCGGTAGGCCATCAGCCACTGACCGAGCAGACTAGCGCTGGCACCAAAAGCGATGAACACTACACTGAACCCAAGGACAAAACAGATACTGAGCCACAGAGATTGCAGTCGACTCGAACGGTCTGTGACAGTGCCGCCCGTAACGACCGATAGATACCCCGGAACCAGCGGCAGAGTGCAGGGTGAGAAAAATGACACCAGGCCGCCAAAAAAAGCAGCCAGCATTCCCCATGTCGCAAGATCTGGCATTTCCGTGAGTCCTCAATTTTCTGAGTTCAGTTGACGGTGGAGGGCATCAAGCCCATCCGTGTTTTGTTCGACACCGGTCGACTATTTCTGTGCGTCTGGGAGCGACTCCTGAACAAGACGAAGTAGCGGTTTGGGACCAAACTCCGTGAGTTGGCGGCCATTCACGAAAAAAGTCGGGGTGCCCCGAACACCGATGGTTTTGACGTCCTGCATGTCCTGATCAAGGATGGCGCTTATCCGTTCGGATTGCATATCCTCACGGGCTTGGGACAGGTCCAGACCGGCTGCCTCGGCCGCTCCCCATGCCTTGGCAACCTTCGGGTCGTCGTGCCAGGCCGGCTGCACCTCCAACACAGCTTCCAGCACCGGTTCATAGACATCTTGCAGGCGAGCTGCTTCCAGAATTCTGGAGACTTCCTCGGAACCCTGATGGAACATTGTGTACCGCAAAACAAGCCGCACCTGGCCTGGATACTCAGCAAGTATCTGTTTCACGATCGGGTAGAACGCCCGGCAGGCTTCGCAGGAGGGGTCGAAAAACTCAACGATGATCACCGGTGCGTCGGCAGGCCCGAATGTGGGCGAATGGAAGCGTACCAATGCTTGTTGGTTCGCGATCGGTTCGGCAGCGGCAACAGACTTTTCGCCGGTGGTGGCCGTTTTTTGAGGCTGCTGGGGCTGTGGCTTGAATAGGACGGCGGCTGAAAAGGCTGCGATCAGCACGAGACACACGACAACAAAGATGGCACGACGATTCATGTATGAACTCTCCGACGGATAAGCAAGAGCAGAATGATGATGGCAACAAAAATGGCCAGCGATAGAAACGGAAGCGGCAGCCCACCAAATATCGTCATTCCGTCACCCGAGCAGGACGGGCCAGTGGCCGTGCAGGGCTGAATGGGTTGTGGAATGAGCCCCACATAAAGCAGTGAGTGGGCTAGAGCGAACAGGGAGCCAATGACAGACAGCGGCATAGCGTAGCGCCAAACGTTAAAATCCGAGTAGTAGCAGGCGACTGCGAGAATCACCGCCAACGGAAACATGAAGGCGCGCTGAAACCAGCACAGAACGCACGGAGCCTGCCCGAGAACTTCCCCGATGTAGATGGCTGAAAGCGAGGACCCCGCCGCCAGTAGCCAGGCTGACAGCAGCAGCCCCCATGGAATCACCCGGTTATTGGTGGTCACCGGGATGGCTCTCTGGATTCATTGGCACAAGTGCTTTGCGAAGAAGAGCAGCAGCTGTTTCCAGCGGTATCGCCTTCATCTTTGCTCGATTTATCGGCGGTTTCAGCCCCACCGGCACGCCATTCCTCCATACCCTCACGGATGACCTGCCAAGCGGAGTGCAGGAATAGCGCAGCAATGGCGAGGCCCACAATGATGTCCGGCCAGAGGGTATTGGTGAGGGCGACCAATCCTGCCGCAATGATTACACTGCTATTGGCGAACAGATCGTTCCTGGAACACATCCAGGTGGAACGCATATTGAGATCGTCCGCACGATGACGGTAGAGCAACACAAAACAAACGCCGTTTGCAAACAGGGCAAGAGCGCCGACAGCGCCCATCCACTCGGCGGCGGGCACTTCCTGTATCACCAGCTTGCGGATGGCATCGGCGACAACAACAAGCCCGAACAACAGCATAAAGCCGCCTTTGAACAAAGCCGCTCCGGCACGCGCGCGACGGCTTCGGTCCAGCACGAACAGTGTCAGTGCATAGACAGACGCGTCGCCAAACATATCCAGCGAATCGCCCAGCAACGCGCTAGAGCTTGCAATCCAGCCGGCGCTGAATTCCACCACAAACATCACTGCGTTGATGGCAAGCGCAATGTAAAGCACCCGGCTTTGGCTCGCTCGCAATTGTGCCAGTTCACCGGCCTTGTTTTCACAGCAGCTGTCCACGACGAACCCTCCTAAAACGTGCAATACATCGATACACTGGTGGTTATAGTAACTATAAGGTCAATAGCGATGAGCGAAAAAAGGAACACGGTCGGTCGGCTAGCTGATGATACGGGCGTTAAGCCCGTGACCATCCGTTATTACGAAAAAATTGGACTGTTGCCGAAAGCGACCCGCTCGGAGTCGGGCTATCGTCTCTACTCCGAAGAGGATCATTCGCGGCTGCTGTTTATTCGACGAAGCCGCGGGCTCGGATTTAGCCTTGACGATATTCGTGAACTGCTTTCACTGGCGGATCGTCAGCAGGAGTCCTGTGCGGGTGTGGACGCCAAAGTTGAACAACAACTGGTTCAAGTGCGCTCTCGACTGAAAGATCTACATGCAATGGAACACGAGTTGGAAAGACTGAGTGCGTGTTGTGACGGCGGAGTTATTATGGACTGCCGAATTATCGAGACACTCTCCGGCTCTGCTTAACCACTTTGTATGTGCCCGCCAACCAGGACTGTCTCAATTCGAGTTGGGACAGTCTATTCAGTCAGGCATCCTCCTGAATAAGAGCAACGAGGTCATGCCGAATTTCTTCTCTACTCAGATCGGGCCGCATTAAGAGGCGGGGGTTACCTTCGCGATCAAATACATAAATCGCGCTGCTGTGTGACACCGCATAATTTCCATCAGCGGCAGGTTCGTCATAACCGAAGGTTGTTCTATATCGTTTTGCCAGTTCACGAAGCTGGGGTTCTTTTCCAGTGAGTCCTACAATATTGTCGCCGAAGAAATCCACGTATTTTGCGAGACGCTCAGGCGTGTCACGTTTCGGATCGACACTCACGAACAAAGTGAGTACTTCATCCTGAAGCGCGGGGTCCAGGCCACTGGTTGCCTGATTGAGTTTTTGCAGGGCGGTCGGGCAAACATCGGGGCACGAGGTGAACCCGAAAAACAGCATTCTCACGCGGCCACTGTAATCATCGCCAGATACAGACTTGCCCTGGCTATTGATCAGGTCGAATTCCAGCTCAGGCATCAAGCCACTGATGTTTTTACCGTTCCAGTCTTCCTCGTCATTGCCAAAGCAACCAGTCAGCAATAGGGATGCTATCAGCGTTAAGGTCGCCGATATGATGTTGGTGCGCTGTCGCCAGAAGCGAGTTCTCATGACGCTGTTTCCTCAAGTTGTTTGGATTGGTTGGTATATTTTCCGTCCTGATGCATGGCTCGC
>Ga0207901_1000484_pt1 | contig 10736 bp, 8 predicted proteins | sample LinPmetageLP46_FD_184057 | JGI IMG/M metagenome (GOLD analysis project Ga0207901, IMG submission 184057) | Marine viral communities from the Pacific Ocean - LP-46 (SPAdes) | ecosystem: Environmental > Aquatic > Marine > Oceanic | place: Pacific Ocean | collected 2011-06-12
TCTCTGGTTAGAGAACTGGTTCGCGTCCAGCCCGGCAATCGTCAAATCAAAACTAAGCGTCTGGTAAAAGTCCGGCCCACCGTTACTGCCAGTCATAACTGCAAAGTCCCAAGCAGTTTCGCCGGTCCCGTTCAGGTTCACATTTCCACCGAGAGACGAACTAACAGTGTCCTCACCGAAATCTGACCCCGTAATTATACTGGCCGGGTTCTGGTTGCTGAACGTTGCTCCCCCTGAAAGCGCACCAAAGTCGGCAAAATCAAACCACAGTCCCAGGATGTCACCCTTGGAGAGACCGATGTTGACCGGGTCTGAGATGTTCGCAGCAATTGTGACCACATTGGTGCCGCTGTCCGTAAATGTCACCTCGCCAAAAAATCCACCACCGTTAGTTGCATCCTCCAAAGACGTGGTGATGACCGCGCCATTAGCAAAAGATGTGACAGCGAAGATGGACGCAACTGAAATGAATCTTCCAAAAAAGTTCATAGATTTTTTTCTCCTTGAAACTCGGATTGCCCGAATCAGATTAAGGCAATAATCAAACCACAAGTTTTTTATTTATATATTTCAATTTGTTATCAAGCTTGTGGTTTTAACGAATGTAAAAAAAACTGACATAAATGCCGAGTCGCTCTGGCTGAAGCCAGTTTTTCCATATCAAGATACCGTTCAATCCATGAACATCGTCCTCGAACGGTAAGCGGCCGGCAATCACACATTGCTAATGCTCACCGGCTTCCAGTTGTGCGGTAGCAGTTCATCAATGGCGTTGTTTTTCTGCGTCGGCAGTTTCGTCAGAACATCTTTCAGGTAAGCATACGGATCGTGCCCATTGCGCTTTGCGGACTGGATTAACGTCATCACTGCGGCAGCGCGTTGGCCGCTTCTCAGTGGACCCGCGAACAGCCAGTTGCTCCGACCCAGCGCCCACGGGCGTATCTGGTTTTCCACCCAGTTATTGTCGATGGGCACTGCGCCATCGTCCAGATAGCGCGTCAGCGCTGTCCAGCGTTTAAGGCTGTAGTCCAAGGCTCTGGCTGTGCCGGAGCCATCCGGCACTTTCTGTCGGTGCACGAGCATCCATTGATGCAGGGCATCGGCAATCGGCCGTGCTTTTTCATTTCGGATGGAGTGTCGTTTGTCCGGCGGCAGGTCTTTGGTTTCTCGCTCAACGTGGTAAAGCTGGCCGATGTATTCCAGGGCCTGTGCTGCAAGTTGACTCTTGTTGGCCTGATGCAGGTCGTAGAACTTACGGCGGGCATGAGCCAGGCACCCGATTTCGGTGATGCCGTTGCCGAAGCCCGCTTTATAGCCGGAGTAATCGTCGCAGACCAGTTTGCCTTGCCAGCCTTCCAGGAAGGTTGGAGCGTGCTCACCCGCCCGGGTTGGAGCGAAGACGTAAACAACAGCCTTCAGATCAGAGAACGGTGTGGTGCAATAGGCCCATACGTAGGCTTTATGGGTTTTCTTTTTGCCCGGAGCCAGCATACTGACCGGTGTTTCATTGACGGTGAGCTGTGCCAGTTCCGCTTCAATGGCGGCCAGATCGCCGTCGATCCATTCATCCAGCAGGTTGCGCTGAACCGCATCCAGTTGTTCGCTGCGCTTGGCGAACTTATGGCGCTTCAGAATGGCCAGCTCATGGGTCAGCTTTTCGATGACCGCATCGCGGTGCACCAGCGTTCGATCTTTCAGGTTCAGTGCCTGTTCCTTGGCTTCCAGGGACGCCATCAACTCCGTTGCCAGGGCACGGAGTTGATCGGCAGAGAGTTGGTTAAGATCGGGGTGTTGTGACATACCGAGCAGCATGCCAAGCCATGGCCACCAAGACGATGCGCCATTCTGATGATGGTCTGGGTAACCGGCTTGTGGTTACAAAACCGAGATCACACCGGCAGCGCCAAGACGCTGCCAGGGCAGACCTTGCAACAGTGCGGCCAACTGCTCGTTCGTTAGATAGTAGGTGTTTGCCACGCCAGGTTTCGCCCCAGTGGAACTTGCCCCGATTCAGACGACGGGCACAGAGCCATATACCAAGACCATCGTGGATCAACACTTTCATTCGGTTGCCCCGTTTGTTGGCGAACAGGTATGCACAGTGAGGCCTAGCCGAGCCAAACACCTGAACGACACGTGCCAGCGCCGTGTCTGGCCCAGCCCGCATATCCAAGGGCTCGGTGGCCAGCCAGATCTCGTCAATGCGGATCATGGTAACAGTTCGCGTAGAAACGCCGCGCACTGCTGGCCTTGATCGGCGGGCCACTCGACCACAACCGGGCCGCCGGCTCGGGGAATCTCGATTCGGATGGTGCGATCCTTATCGGCAGGCTTCGTGGTATTCCCGCCCGTTGCCGGCAATCGAACCGGTACAAAGGCTGGAGGTAGGCTTCTATCTATTTGCTTCGACTCTCTGATCCAACGCCGAAGTTGGTTCGCGTTGGGGTCATTATCCAGGGCAATACGAGAAACAGACGCACCCGGATTGAGGCACTCGGCCACCAGCCGAGCTTTAAATTCCGGGGAGTGTCGACGGCGTTTTCGGTAAGGGCGAGTTACGCTTACGTTGTTGATAGATAGTGTCCACTAAAGAATAAGTGGACACTATCTTGAAGGCTGCGGAATCAGGCTCAAGATGGGTTTGCCGGACGTGTACCAACCAATGCCATAGCTGTCGCCACAACCAAAAACTGAGTGAAGGGAAGTTTTTCTATCAATTAACTCAGGAGCCGCTATCCGCGACCGAGGTGGAGTTGATCTGCTGTGAGCATGAGCCTGTCGCGACCAGATAGAGCTAAAGCTATTGTTAAAACTGAATAAATCCCGGGCAGTTTTATTGTTCAGCTTTTCCTGGTTTAGCTCCAAGCCCGGAGTAATGGGACTTTGTGGGTCACACCAGCGCACCATTAACAATGGCCCGCAACTCCTGTCGGATCGGGTAAGACGACGACGGAATCAGTTGCGCCATGAAGATCATCACCAACTCTTCGACCGGATCGATAAAAAAGCTGGTGCTCGCCAAGCCACCCCAACCGTACTCGCCGACCGATCCGTTGGTCTGGGATTTGGCAACGTCGGTCTTGACCGAAAAGCCCAGGCCAAAGCCACTCCCGGCATAAGGTGTCTCACTGAACGCACCCACCGAGAGGCCCGGCAGATCCTGATTACCGGGTAGATGGTTGCTACGCATGAATTCCAGGGTTTTGCGACCAATGATCCGCTGCCCCTGAAATTCCCCGCCCTGACACAGTGCCTGGGCAAAATGAAAATAATCGTCAATGGTGGAGACCAGCCCGCCGCCGCCCGACAGAAACCTTCCCTTACGCCGGAAAGGTGAGGTCTCCGGATCGTCCTGCAGCTTGAACTGATCGCCGGGCTGGTACTGATAGCAGGCGGCGAAGCGGTCAAGCTGGTCATCACGGACGTCGAAGCCGGTGTCGGGCATGTCCAGGGGGGCAAAGATATGCTCGCGCAAATACTCATCAAATGGCTGATCCGACAGCAACTGCACCAGATACCCCAGCACATCCGTGCTGACCGAATAATTCCAGGCCGTACCCGGTGAGAACTCCAGCGGCAGTTCCGCCAACTGACTGACCAGTGCTTCCATCGTCAGATCCCGGCTGCCATCCAGCTTTAACTCCCGGTAGGCAGCGTCAACGTTGGTACGGTTCATAAATCCGTAGGTCAGGCCTGACATATGAGTGAACAGGTCGCGAATGGTCATGGTGCTGGTTGCGGGTGTGGTCAGGAAATCAGGATAGACACCGCTTTTATAAACCCGCAGGTTTTTCCAGGCCGGAATATACTTGTGTACCGGATCGTCCAGCAAAAACCGCCCTTGCTCATAAAGCTGCATCATGGCGATAGAGGTGATCGGCTTGGTCATCGAGTAAATGCGGAAAACCGTATCCCGGCGAACCGGCTTATTGCGTTCCACATCCATCAGCCCCTGGGCTTTTACATAGGCGATCTCCCCTCTCCGGGCCACCAGTGTCAGCGCACCGGGCAATTTACCAGGCTGGATATAGCGACGGTCAAGGTGCCCTTCAATGTTGAGAAGCTGGTCCGGTGCGAGGCCGATAATCTGTTTGAGCTCTGTCATAGAGGAGGCACTTTCTTGTGTGGTTTTGAAATCATTGCGTCGCTATTAAACAATGATCCTGGCGCCCGCGGCCAGCCGTGAATGCCAGATTATTTGAAAAAACAGGGCCACAAAACGGAGTCAGAGATGGCTTGCCCCTTCTGGATGCATGAAATTACGACGACTGATGTTCAGGTGCGAGGTACCTGAACATCCGCTCTGGATTAGTCGGTTACGATCCCCGTCAAATTTGCAGCTTCCAGTTTATGGCTTAAGTGACTCCGCAGAATATGCCCAAGACGTTCTCCGTCGCGGGCCTGAAGTGCCTCGATCATGTTTTCATGGTCATTTACGGCTTTGCGCCAGAAATCATCACTCATTTCAGATGAATAGCGGATTCGTTTAATACGCTGACTCAGGTTGTTATACATCTCCAGAAGCACGTCGTTCTTTGAAGCCAGCATGATACATTCATGAATTTTCTGGTTGGCATGAAAGTACTCTTTGAGTTCATTACGATGGAAATGTGCGACCATTTTATTGTGAAGATCGCGGATGTGGGCAACCTCAGCGTCACTGATGTATCGGCAGGCGGTTTCACCGGACAGTCCTTCCAGGGCGCCCATGATGTCATAGGTGTGCTTGACGTCATCCAGGGTCAGCCGGGTTACACGGGCACCGCGATTCGGCAGCATTTCAATCAGACCTTCGGACTTCAGAACTTTCAACGCTTCGCGGAGGGGCGTTCTGGAAATGCCAAACTTTTCACAGAGCTCTTTTTCGGAAATTTTCTCTCCGGCAGCCAGTGTGCCGTGTTCAATTAATCCCCTGATCCTGTCAGCAGCTTCTTGATAGAGAACTCTATGTTGTATCTTTTCCATGTGACCTTTTCTTAAAGAGTATTGAGATGTCGGCGATTTTCGTGTGACTGTTGTATCTCAGAATGGAATCCTGTAATTAAACTGTACCTTGTATTAAGAATTCAAAATAGTATTTGAAGCCCAAAATAGTGTGCAGCGCGTCGATTTGAAAGGCTCGAAGACCTTAGACGCCCGATTTAGCTGGCGGAACGGTGCTTCATCCGTCCTGGGGTTCTGGGAGCCTGAACGTTGGGCTAGCCAGCCTCCCCGGCTGGAAAAATCTATGTGTATTTGTTCATCCCAGATGATTTTGGAGGCTATATGGCAGGCAAGGTTTATCGCTCCAGTGTAAAAATTTCACGGGCGCAGGCCCGGCAAATCGTGGACGGTGCATTTGCTATGGCACGTGCCCAGGATATGGATCCCCTGACGGCGTTTGTTATGGATGGGGGAGGCAACATGATTTCCGCCGAACGGGAAGATGGCTGTGCGCCACTGCGCCTTTCCGTCTCCAGAGGTAAGGCGTTCGCCGCTTTGGGTAATGGTGCCTCCAGTCGAACCGTGGGGGAGCGTAACGAGCAGCGGCCGGCTTTTTTAGCGTCGGTTGCCGCAGCTTCGGATGGTCAGTTCATACCCGTAGCCGGTGGTGTGCTGATTCTCGATACGAACGATGAGGTCATCGGAGCGGTGGGGGTTAGCGGCGCATCCTCAGATGAAGATGAGCAGGTGGCGATTGCCGGCATTGAAGCAGCCGGTTTTAAGGCGGGAACCGCTCCAGACTAAAACTGCGGGCGGCTATTGCTCGTCTTCAAGGCCGCACTCATGCTGCTCACGCCCCAACACGGTGGCTGGCTCTGAAACCTGAGCAGCCGCCTTACCTACACCCAATGCATACCCGTATATCTGCCCTATCTCTCTCCCAATTTTCCCTCAACGCCCAGCTTCAGACATTTGGTTCAACTATTGAAACGCTCTTTGGTACTGGAGTCGGTTCGCGCTGGCCCTGCGCCATAATTAGACTAAAGTATAATACAGAATAATGAATTATGAATTCATATTTGAGTTGTGGGTAATCTGAACGGCTTACCGGAGCACAGTTTTTTGGCCGCAGAATTCGACAAATCTGGCTAGCCGGTCATCCATGAAGGTAACGAAGAACGGTAACACAATGATTTTTAGAGAGATTTAGCTATCGACGGTTTTGCCTGCAAACAACAACAATGAAACATCGGAGATTAGTATGAAAATCTTGAAGACAGCATTGCTCGCTTCCGTGCTTGCGCTAGGCGTACAAGCCGCGCAGGCAGCAGAGACCCAGATCAAATTTGGTCATGTAGGAGGACCAGGGTCTCTATTCGAAAAATCAGTCAATGAATTCGCAAGAATTGCCAACGAGAAACTGGAAGGTAAAGCCGAGGTTATACCTTTTGGTTCCAGCCAGTTAGGCAGTGACTCCCAGATGCTCAATAAACTGAAGCTGGGGACGCTTGATCTGGCTTTGCCATCCTCCGTCATGAGCAGTGTGGCGCCCGAGTTTTCCGTGTTTGAGATGCCCTATCTGATTGAAGACAGGGAACATATGAAACGCGTGCGCAATGAACTTGTGCGGGATGTGTTGTATCAGGCCGCTGAAGATAAAGCCTACAAAATTATTGGCGTGTGGGAGAACGGCTTTCGGCAAATAACCAATAATGTCCGCCCTATCGTTGTGCCTGCCGACCTTGAAGGGGTCAAGCTAAGAACCCCCAACGGCATCTGGCGCGTTGAAATGTTCAAGAGCTACGGTGCGAATCCTGCCCCAATGGCACTTTCTGAAGCCTTCGTGGCGTTGCAGACAGGCGCGATGGACGGTCAGGAGAACCCTCTGGTCCAGATCTACTCCCAACGATTCCATGAAGTTCAGGATTACCTCTCAATTACCAACCACGTTTATACCCCTGCTTACGTGTTGGCTGGCGCCCGTTGGAACCGGCTGCCAGAGGAGGTCAGAAATGTGCTGATCGAGACCGCTGAGGAGGTGGAGGCCTTCGCACTTCAGCAAGGCGAAATGCTCGACAACAGTCTGGTCGAAAAAATGAAAGCGGAAGGGATGCAGGTGAATAAAGCAGACCAGAAAGCATTCGTCGCCGGCTCAGACGCTATCTATGCAAAGTTCGCCGATGAAGTCGAAGGCGGCAAGAAAATGCTGGACAAGGTTAGTCAGCTCCGCAAGCAATAGTGATCGATTGCTGCCTGTTCACACGGTTCGCAGGCACTGAGCGGACCCTGTGAACAGGCGGTTACTGGCTGGCACTCGTGTTTCAGGAGTTATGAATGAAGTCACTTACAACATTTAAAAATGGCTATTGCAAGTTTCTTGAGATCATCGTCGTTGCCATCATGATTGCGCTGGCGTCGGTCGTTACCGTGGGTTTTCTCTCAAGGCTTGTTGGTTCACCGTTCAGCTGGTATGACGAAGTTGCGTCTGTCGGCCTGGCCTGGCTGACATACTATGGCGCTGCACTTGCCGCCGCGAAGGGCGCCCATATTGGTTGCCCGACTGTCGTGAACTACTTCCCCCCCGCTATCCGGTTGCCCATTGCGTTAGTCGCGGAGGCCATCACCATTGGTTTCTTCGTTTTACTGGCATACACCGGCACCCAGGTCGTTATGATCCTTGAGGGCTCGACACTTATCAGTCTGACCAGTGTATCCGTGCAGCTCACGCAATCTGCGATTCCCGTTGGAGCCGTCCTCTTCATTATCGCTGAGCTCTTGCACTTGCCGGAGGTGATCGCCAGCGCTAAAGGAAAAGGGTTTACGGATCATGAACTGGAGGAAGCGGGCCTCGGGTACGACAAGGCTTCAATAGCCACTAAATAGCAGCCTTGAGCAAGCCCAGGAGAATAATAAGATGATCATCTTTTTAATGTTCGTTGGTCTTATATTTCTGATTCTGATCAACGTGCCTGTAGCGATAGCGCTAGGTATCGTTGGCGCTGTTGCGACCGTCAGTAGTTATGGGGTCTTGGCACTGCCCAATGTCGCGATGGTGATGTTTGATGGTGCGACGAAATTTCCACTCATTGCGATACCACTTTTCATATTGGCGGGTGCCATTATGAACGCCTCCAGTATATCGAGACGGCTGATTGATCTCGCGTCGGCCATGCTGGGCTTTATAAGGGGCGGGCTGTCTATGGTCACCATAGGCGCTTCGATATTTTTCGCAGAAATTTCGGGTTCCGCAGTCGCAGGTGTTTCTGCCATTGGCAGCATCATGATCCCCGCGATGAAAAAGAAGGGCTATTCGAAAGAGTTCTCGGCAGCTATTTCTTCTTCAGCGGCGAGCCTGGCCATCATATTGCCGCCGTCCATTCCCATGATTCTGTATGCCGTGATGTCGGGCGTATCTGTGGTCAAAATGTTTGTCGCCGGTATTCTGCCGGGGATCCTTGGTGCCATGGGTCTTGCAGCCATGTGCTATTACCTCGCTAAAAAGAATAACTTCCCTTCGGAAGGTGAATTCCAGGCCAAAAAGCTCTGGGATGCTTTCAAGGGTGCAATATGGGCCCTGTTGATTCCGGTCATCATTCTGGGCGGTATATTTGGCGGAATCGTAACCGCAACAGAAGGTGCCGCCCTGGCCGTCGTTGTCGCCATCTTCATTAGCACCGTTGTCTACCGCGAATTCAATTTGCGTATTTTCTACAAGTCCTGCCTTGATGCTGGTATCCAGACCGCTGTGGTTATGTTGCTGGTAGCGAGTTCGGCGGTGGTGGGGCTTTATCTCACTGAAACGCAACTGCCACAACAGCTTGCCAATTCCATCAGCGACCTGACCGATAACAAATACATCATACTGGCGCTGCTCAATGTCATTTTTCTGATTCTCGGTATTTTTCTGCACTCTGCTGCGGCCATCATCCTGGTAGTTCCTATCGTTCTTCCGCTGATTCTCGCTGTGGGTATTGATCCTGTCCATTTCGGTTTGGTCGTTACCTTGAACCTGGCAATAGGGCAACAAACTCCCCCTGTGGCCAGTGTGCTGATTGCTTCGTGCTCTATCGCAAAATCCGATATCTGGGCAACCTCGCGCACTAACCTCTGGTTCCTTGGCGTGCTGTTCCTGATTCTCATCGTCAATACCTATGTGCCGGCCTTTGCATTGGCATTGGTGAACCTGGTTTATGGCACCTGATACATAAAAGGGGATACAAGATGAATGAACCGAGCCAAGGCAGCGTTGACTGCAAGGTAAGCGAAGGGGTGGCCTGGATCGGCTTTAACCGTCCAGAAAGCCGCAATGCGATGACCTGGAGTATGTACGATTCACTGGAGCGCATTTGTAAAGAGGTGGATGCGGATACCGGCGTGAACGCTGTCGTTTTCCACGGCTGTGGCGGAGAGGCATTTATCGCTGGAACGGACATCAAGCAATTTGCAGATTTCGAACATGGCGATCAGGGCGTTGCTTATGAGCGTCGGATCGATACCGTGCTCAAAAGCCTGGAAACCATGAAAACACCCACCATCGCCATGCTCGAAGGCTTCTGTGTCGGCGGTGGTGCAGCCATTGCGCTAGCCTGTGACTTTCGTTACTGCACGCCATCTTTGAAGTTCGGGGTGCCGATTGCCAAAACCCTGGGCAATTGCCTGTCGGTCACCAACGTTTCACGCCTGATGGACCTTGTTGGCATTCCCAGAACCAAGGAAATTCTGATGGCGGCGAAGCTGATCGAGGCGCCGGAAGCAGCCTCCTTTGGATTGGTCAGCGAGGTTTTTGAGGCGGATAACATCGCGCAGGAAGTGACCAAGAAGGCACAGGCGTTCAAACAGCGGGCGCCGTTGACCGTGCAGGCCGCTAAAGAGACCATCAATCGCGTGCTGGAACACAGACGGACGGCTGCGGACGTCAGCGATGACTGGGTAAGAACCTGTTATAGCAGCGCCGACTTCAAAGCAGCGGTTAATAAATTCGTTAACAAGGCGCCGTTCGAATGGACCGGGAAATAGCTTACCCCACAGATTTTCCTACGCGGAGAATGAATATGCTGCCCTTGAAAAACATCAAAGTTCTGGATGTCTCGCAAATCATGGCCGGGCCGTATTGCACCATGGTTCTTGGTGACATGGGAGCCGAAGTCATCAAGGTGGAAAAGGCCAATGGCGGTGACGACAGCCGACAAATGGGGCCTTATGTGAATGACGAGTCGACCTGTTTTTCACAGATCAACCGGAACAAGAAAAGTATCTCCTTGAACCTCAAAGATGCGCGTGCCAGGGAGATATTTTACCGACTCGCCAAAGATGCCGATGTCATTGTCGAGAACTATCGGCCTGGGGTAACGAAATCGCTGGAGATCGATTATGAGACCATCAAAAAGATCAATCCGGGCATAATTTACTGCTCTATTTCAGGCTATGGTCAAACCGGCCCGTATAGCAATAAAGGTGGCTTTGATCTGGTGGCCCAAGGCATGAGCGGCTTGATGTCGATGACAGGTGAACCCGGCAAACGACCGGTAAAAACCGGCATCGCCGTCTACGATATCGGTGCTGGCATCACCGCGGTCTATTCAATTCTGGCGGCGTGTATCCACAAGATGAACACCGGCGAAGGCCAGCAGATTGATATTGCCATCACCGAATGCGGTTTGCCCTGGTTCAGCTGGGAAGCAGCGGCGTACTTTTCCGAAGGAAAAGTACCTGAGGCCACTGGCTGGCGTCATCGTGTTTCCGCACCTTACCAGGCCGTAAAAACCCTGGATGGTTACATGATGCTGGGTTGCGCTAACCAGCGAACCTGGGAG
>Ga0207901_1000487_pt1 | contig 10696 bp, 8 predicted proteins | sample LinPmetageLP46_FD_184057 | JGI IMG/M metagenome (GOLD analysis project Ga0207901, IMG submission 184057) | Marine viral communities from the Pacific Ocean - LP-46 (SPAdes) | ecosystem: Environmental > Aquatic > Marine > Oceanic | place: Pacific Ocean | collected 2011-06-12
AAGGGGAAGGATCTTTCCGCCAGCTGCATTTTGCGTGTGCCATGCATCGACCAGAAGGTCACGCACAACAATGCTGACACTGACTTTACGGTCATCTGCCTGTGATTTTACCCAAGCGGCGAGAGCCTTTGGGACGTAGGTTTGAAGACTGATATGCTTGTTCATGATCAGGTTCCTGTGGAAACTATGGAACCTGGCTCACCTTGCGGAAGGTACTATGAGAATAAATCGTGAACAAAGTAAAGTCAATGGCAATATAGTCACAATATTTCAATATCTTAGATGACCATAAATTGCCGATAATTTGCGAATCCGGCATCTAAATCACGGTCAAATTGTTTGACGCCAATACCGATTTTGCAATTTAAAATATTGATTTTAATTCACAATGTGAAGGCAGCCCGCTGCGTAGGGTGTGCACCCCTGTCCCCAGCCGCATAAAAGTGATCCAGCAATTAGACGCATCTTCTCTAGAGGAATTTGAAAACAATTAGCCAGCTGACTCGAAGCGCGCGCGTCGGCACCTGTGCCCGCGTTCATTTAGTACCGTTTCAGAATTTTCTTAACTCAAGGCGAGCAGAAAAAAGGGCAGGAACTGCAATCAGTTCCTGCCCTGATCCAAATCAGAAATCGTCGAGCAGCGCGCCATGAACCGTGTGTACGACGCGGGAGCAAAGAGCTGCCGGTAGCGCGTTATAATCTCCTTCGTCTACGGCAATATAACCAAGCTCATCATCTTCGATAATATGCTGATCAAAGTAACTATGTAAGGCCCTGCGTTCGGCGCATTCTAAGGCTTCAAAATAGCTGTGCGTGGGTGAAGAAATGCAGACTTGAAATGACATGATAATCCTCCTGAAATTTGTCAAAATCGACAAAAACAGGCGGGAGGTTCGCTTGGCTGGACTGGGTCATAGGATCGCCCGAAGGGTGACCGCGACAGCGGCGGCGGGGGAAACGATTTTGTTCGCCTGGGTAAACGCCCTGACAAGGGCTCCATGCGGGCAAAATGGTGGGGCCCCGTCCGTCCTTGACGCTGGACAGGACCGGACCTCAAACTTAATAATTAGTGAGCTGGACACATCCCTATCCTCCGCCAAAACTGACAATCGCGAAGTTCACATAATTTGTTTTCCTACAGGCTTAAGTCTGTGTCACTAAGCTAGCAGGGCGAGCACAAGCGAAGGGGGATTTGAAAGGATCCGATAATGCCGACCAAACGCAGCGCACTTGCCGCACTGAAAAGACTCGAAACTGAAAAAGCGGCGCTTGCTGATAAGCAGCGCATATTGGAACAAAATGCAGCGCTTGAAATTGGCCAAATGTTTCTGGGCAGCGGGGTTGAGCGCTTCGCACCTAAAAACTTGAAGCGGATGGCGGTCGCGCTGGGCGCCTTGAGCGAAGCTGACGCGCTTGCGCGTCTTGGCATCACAGAAAATTAGGGACAGCTTTTACAAATCTTGCTCGCGTAAAAAGCCAAGAAAAAGGCCCCGCCGGTTGCCCGGCGAGGCCTGAATTCTACTGCTGTGATGCAATCCGTTATCAATCGATTTCGGGCGCATCCTGATTATCTGCCGAGCTGCCTTTGGTGAGAAAATCAACCTTGTCGGCGAGGATCTCGCAGCCGTAGCGTTTGACGCCTTCCTGATCTTCCCACTGGGTATAATGGATGCGGCCTTCGACCGCGACCAGTTGGCCCTTGGTGCAATATTGCGCGACGTTTTTGCCAAGCCCGTTGAAGCAGGTCACGCGGTGAAATTCGCTATCCTTGACGGTATAGCCATTGTCATCCTTGTAGGTTTTACCATCCTTGTTCCGGGCGGGGCGGTCGGTCACAACGGTGATTGATGTGACGGTAATTCCGCCTTGGGTTTCTCGTGTCTCGGGATCGCGTGCGATGCGGCCGGTTAGTATTGCGATATTGGTCATGATATTTCTCCTGAAGTAACAAGTCCGGAAACCATTTCCGGCTTGCGAACAGTCAAAAGAAGCAGGGCATGAGGGAACTGCACCGAAGGGGAACCTACTTTGCCCGGGTGGTGCGGGCAGCATGGCGCAGCCATGCAACACGGCCGGAAGCAAAGTGGGTTGCATGTTTCCTGCTGTCCTGATTCAGACAGGTTTGCGAAAAAGCCGGATTGGGTTTCGGATTGGCGGTTCGGTGATCGTCAAAAACCAATGGAATAGTAACCGGTTATCTTGGCTCCAATTGAAAGAACTTACCGGGGTGAAGCAGCTAACTCTCAGAGCATAATGCGATGTGACGCCCAGCGTATCTTGTTGGAGGAACCAGAGGATGAAGCATTGGCACTGCTATTTAGCGTATTCCAATCGTCCTCATCATCTCGGCCATGCAAAATTAAGTCTCAATACTAATATTGGCCGGTCAACTGCTACGTAACGCAGGCCCCAGAGATTAGCTATAACGGGAAGATGAGAATGCCATGCCACCTGCCAGATCTGAGCCGTGTTGTTGCCTTTTTGGCATAGAGAAAAGGATCTAGCGGCTTCTTTGAGCGATGCCGGTTGGAATTACAGAAATAGCATGCGGCCACGACGTTCTGAGGCAAATCCTGCCCCCCAGTGCATCGCGCATCCAGATGCTCAGCGGTGCATCGGAGAAGTGAGGCCTGCCTTGCTGAAATCCGAAATCGCTTAGCGAAGTTAGCCTGATTGCCGCCGCACATTGGTTGTCTGCAATAATAGCAAAGCCCGCTTTGGGCATGCATCTTTTTAGTACGTATTTTTTGTAGTTGGTTTCCCATAAACATCCTGTCTTTGAATTGCTTCAAAGCGGATGCGCAGCGGTCTTTAAAAGATACCGCCCCTCAGTCGGAAGCCTTGGCTCGCGCTGGACAACGCCGTTTATACGTTACCCCGCAGTCTCTTGTCGGCAGACGTTTAAAACGCCCATAAAGTTACCAATGTAGGTTCCCGCGAAGAATTAAGTTCTTCGCCCGCATCCCCTTAGTTAAACTAGCCTGCCGATGTTTCAAGGTAACAATTCACTCGTATCTGACCTTTCTGTAACGAACTGGGTCAAAACCTTATGTATTTTTTGGATGATAGAATAATGAAGCGTCAAAATTGGAAAATGGAGGAATTCCCTGTGACACAAATACCCGAGTCTGGAAGCTGGGCGGAGGCTGCAGCGACGGAATTGCACAAAGCTGCTGAGAGAGTAGCGAATGCGACCGTTCCATTATTTTTAGGAGAAGAGCGAATCAGCTTCGAAAAATTAAAGGAAGAAGCGAATGCTGCGATTGAGCGATTGACCTCAGAAGAACGGATTGATCGAGATCGTTGTCTATACATTTTTATGCTAGACGAAGAAGCTGATCCTGATGCCCTGAAGGAGGCTTTCATCGCTGCCAAGCGGCGAGACGATCTTAAGCTCCCGCAGGATAACGGTTCGCTATCGAGCGTATTATATGTTGGAAGTTCGTGCGCAACTGAAAAACGCAAACATACACTACGCAGTCGTTTGCGCCAGCATCTCATCAAGTCATATAAGGGCACCTACGCCCTCTCTTTGGCTGAGTGGACATCTGATCTACCCGGCGGGATGATCGTAAAGGGGTGGCAATATTCATCAGTGGGCCAAGGGCCAAAAGGAGATGCCGCCGCGCGAGGTATCGTGCTGGCAGTCGAAGATTGGCTTTCTGCAGAGATCAAACCAATGCTTGGACGGCGCGGATCGAGAAACTAGTCCCTGCTCACCCCGGCGATTTTGGAGAAGTGCCCAGCAAGCCGCGGCGGTCCACGACCGTTATGCGGCGAGATTTGGCTTCAATAACGAGGCGTTCGAGTACCCCTGTCCCAGGAAAGGCAACAAGATAGCGTGGATTCAGGGAAAGCATTTGTTCATTACGTTTGAAGCCAGCACGTGCTCCTAGACGACGGTCCAGTGAGAATGCGAGCTGCTGAATACCGCGTCGTTCAGCCCATGAAGCAGCCAATCGATCGGCACCTTTGGTGTCACCGCCGTGGACAAGGACCATGTCAGCAACATTTTCCAATACCTTGTCCAGTGCAGACCAGATGTTGGCTGCAAATATCTTAGCATCGCCAGCACTAGCTTGAGTGGACCGACCACCGGCAAAGATTACTGGCGTGCCAGCCGGGATATGGGCTTTCTGTCGGCTCTGAGCGCGAGCGCGAAGAAAGTCGCGGCCATTAATCACTGCTGATGTGATGCTTTTGGCGTGATTTGGACGGGAACCCGTCATTGGTTTCCACGATGAACCCGTTTCATGGATATATAGCGATGCAGCCGTTTCACGCATCGCTTCATAGGTAATCATGCTTGCTTCAGCAGCCTGTGCGCGTTCGATTTGCTCTTCGAGATTGGAGGTGTGGATTTCTGATCCGTCTGCGCGTGCAAGCAAAGCTCGAATTTCGTCGGTTGCGCGGTCAACGGCCGATGATTTGCGCGAAGCGGCGCGGTGGAAGAGATTGACGAAGCCCCATGCAATATCTTCGCTATCAGCTTCAAGAGCAGTATCGCTGAATAGCGAAAAGAGATCGGACCAAACGCCAGCGAGCGTTTGCTGGATGGCATCATTGCTTGGGAAATCTGCGCTGCCAAATGGTGGGGCGGAGATTGAGAAGCCTGACAGGTCAAGACCGGACAGGGACTGGGTAAAATTATCGTACATTATATTGCCTCCTGAAATTGGAAGCAAAGCGAACAGCTGAATTACGGCCCGCTTTTGCCTCCGGCAGAGCCCGCATAGGACCGGGAACAGGCAGACATGCCGCACCGCCAGTGGCGGGAAACCTCAAAGGCAAGGCTGGCGCGGGCCACACGGGCCGCAGTCCTTTGAGGTTGCGGCTGGCTGACGACCGGTCCAAGGGCCTGTCCTGACAGGAGGCAAGAGGTGCGCCGAATTGCTGGAGTTCGTAATGTTCGGTTGGCATTAGAAATGTTCGCGTGAAACACCCAATTCATAGTCGGCATTTCAAAAGGCTATCGATTTAGGCAGCTACCGGTTCATAGATTGCTTCTCCATTCGAGAAACGGCCAATGCAGCGATATTGAGAGAAGAGCGTCAGAAAGCGAAGCTCAATTTGGGAGAGCCATTGATCTGTGCGCCCCTTCAAGGGGGCGATGCTATCATGATCCCAATAGAGATTGTCATCGCGTGCCACAATCCAGATCGCGCAAAGCCCGCAATACACCGAGATGCCAAAATCAGCAAAAGCATTACGGAGCAGGATACGATCCTCGCGTCCGCGCCAGCCATTAAATTGCTCGAGGGAAGGAAATGCTTCTCTGGCTTGCGCCATGATATCTTCGACCAATGCCTGATATTCAAAGTTCCAGTCATCGTCGTCAGCTTCAATTATTTGGTAGGCGACAATAGCTCCGGTTGGAAAACTTACTGAACGTCCCATGGCAGGTTCCCCTTCATGCTGCTTCAGCGGTCAAAAGCGCGCTGCCGGATTGCGACATTTGCGACTTTCCACCCAGATGGATAAGTAACGAAGAGGCTTCTTCTGCCTTCGCTGCTGCGGTTAGGATGGCTCGATCATCTGACTTCAGTAATTTGAGCCAATGCCCAATATAGCTTGCGTGACTGTCAAGATGACTTACTGGCAGGCCAAGTTCGGCACCGAGCATTGCGCTCGATAATTCGGCAATAAGTTCTTCGGCAGCATAAGCAGCGCTGCCGAAACGGTTTTTAAGGTCGCGATCAAGACGGGAGCTGTGCCCAGTCCAATGGGATAATTCATGCGACAGTGTCGCGTAATAGTGATCGAAGCTGTTGAACAGCTCGGCCTTTGGCATCGTGACCCGGTCTAGAGTGGATTGGTAAAATGCCTGACTACCCCCGTGAACGATCTTGGCTCCGATATTTGCAAAGAACTGATCAAGCTCGGCGACTCGGCCTTCCGGCTGTACCGTTACCGTTTCTGGTTTGGGATGATAAAAGTCTGGCAATCCCTCGCATTGGTCAGCGTTGAAGACAGCATAAGCCTTTAATACGCGGCGGGTTTCTTGGGTCTCTTCGTTTCCGCTGATATTTATGTCTTTGGTATAGCTCTTGTAAAATATTGCGATTGTCGACTTTTCGCCCTTGCGGACCTGCCCGCCTAGCTTCGCGCATTGACGATATGTCATCCAGTAGGGCGAGCCAAAACCAGAGGTTTCTGCGACCATCCATAGCCAAATGACATTCATGCCCTTATACGGCGTACCGCAGCTGCGTAGTGGACGGGAGACCGGGAGTCCGCGCCAAGGCTGAACCCAAGGCTTCGTGCCGGCTTCCAGTTTTTCGATAATTGCGGCAGTAATCTGCTGGGCAGGCGATATAGTGGTTTTCCGGCTATAATTGCGCCGTGCGGCTTTTCTTTTGGCCATGGATATTCTCCTGATACATCCGAGCGATATTGCCGGGATCATTCAGGCCAGAGCGCCACTCTCCTCTTTTTCGCGGCAGTGTTTAGCGCAAACAAAGCGCGGCGAATGTGGAAGATCGCAGTCAAGCAAACGAAAAAAAGGCGGCCCATCCAAATGGATGGACCGCCTCTGCCGATCGCACAAACCTGTCAGGAGGAGGTCAGGCAGCTTGCTCGGCTAGCTCTCCATTGCTGTCCGCTTCAAGCAATGCTGGGTCTTCGGGTCCGGTTTCAGCACCCTGTGTTGCAAATGTCATTACATCTGGCACCCAGGCAAGCGCCCGTTCTTTGACACCCGCTTCAGCGATGAAATTGCCCGAAAATATACGTTCGGCGGTTGCGGAAAGGTCCGCCTTTTTAGATGCAGCGTAGCGGCTCACCAGCTCCGGGCCACCGACGGCGTCAAATGCCTCAAGGATACGAGCCTTGGAAATCCGGTCAAAATAGTTGGCCGCCGTTGGGCGCCACCAATGCGCAATCTCTATGCCGAGCATATTACCAAGGCAATCATGCAGCGGGTTTTTACGCGCTCCTGTAGCATGCAGGCTGGCGACAAGCGTTCGCGCCACCAGATAACCTAGCCACTGGCTGCGCGCTTCATCAGTGAGATTACGAAATGCCAGAAAACGCCTGGTTTCATCGCCCGCTTTTCGCCAGCTTTCATCAAGCGCCGTCTTACTATCTGCAAGCGCGGCAGTTGCTGGCGCATCTTTGGCCTCGAAGCCCGATACCGGTCCATGGGCAACAGGACCCGAAATCGTGACTGCTTTTGCCGCCTGCCAATCGGGATTATCTTGATCGGCGAGGGTAAACACCATCAGATCGAGCGCAAGAGCGGGGTCGCTCGCAAGGTAGAGTGCCAATATGTCGCGGCGCTGCATCGAGAGTTCATCGAGTAAACGCTGCGACAATACTGCTGGCTTTGGCGCATGTTGCCCATCGCTTTCGACCGGCTCAAGTGCGCCGTCATCAGAACGCTCATCGGTTTTCTCAGCGTAATATTGCGATACCAACATGGGCTCGCCATCACGGGATAAGACAAGAAAAGCGCCAGCCTCGCTCTTGAGTTCATCCGCTAAAAGCGGCGGGCGATTGTTGATTGCGCGAAGTTCCTTGTCGATCTGGGAAAGCTCGCTTTCAGCAACAATGATTTCTTCTTCGCTGCTGTCTTCATCTTCCAAAATCGCAGCAGTTGCATCATATGCCGTTTCGAGTTCCTCAAGACGTTTCGTCTCTGCTTCTTCAAGCGGCGCTGGTTCTGCAGGCAGACGGACGAGGCCATCGACCTGTTCATGGCTGACATAGCATTCCAGCGTTGGCTTGACCCATGCGAGTCCCGTTTCAGCCGCAAGAGCTTTTGCAGCTTCAGCCATCGAAGATGCAGCCAATTCCTCGAGGATCGCAATATCCAGCCAGCTTTCGCTTGCTGCATCATCAAACAGCTCGCGCTCAATGCGGCCCCCGGCAGCGATATAGGCATCTTGGCCGACCAGGATTGCACGGGGATCGCTACCGCGAACACTGCATTCAAGAACCATGCGGCGGACGCTATCGGCCGTTATTTCATAATAAGCCTCTTGAACATCAGCAAATACTTGGGATTGTCGCTCGATGTCTGGCGTCGCGCCATAGGCTTTTGCGATGTCGAGAGTAATTTGTCCTGCTGCCAAAGCCTCAAAGACACAAGGCGCAAGCGAGGCCAAACGCAAGCGACCTTCGACAAAACGCTGGGTGATACCAAAACGGCGTGCAACATCTTCAGTCGAAGCGCCCGCGTCGATAATAGCAGCAAAAGCTTGGGCTTCGTCGGCGGGATTCATAGCAAGCCGCTGGAAATTTTCTGCAAGGCTGGCTTCCCGGACTTCGCTGTCCTCGCCCTCTATAACCAGGCAGGTGATTGGCAAATTCTTTTTGATGCTGCCATCATCCGCGAGCGATTTAAGTGCCGCCAGACGCCGACCACCGGCTTCGACTTCAAATTTCCCGCGTGCGGCTTTGCGTACAAGAAGATTCTGTAACAGACCGCGTGCAGCGATGTCGGCTTTCAATTGTGCATCTGCAACTGCATCAGATGATTTTCGCACGTTGCGCGGGCTGGGGACTAGTTTGTTTAAGGCAATTGACTGAAACATGATTTTTACTCCCGATAGAGATGGATGAACGCCGCAGAAATGCAGGTTCAAATCCCCAAAGCTTCGCTCCTCTCTCCGGCCCAATGAAATCGGCGAGATTAAATAGCGCGATTATGGATCTGCGAACTGGGAGGGCATCAGACCGCGAGGTTCGCCAGAATGCTGACTGCCTCAGGAGCCGGGACGAACAGGCGTGTGCGATAGCGGATGATTTCGGTGAAGCAGCCTTTGGATTTATACCAATCAAGCCGCAGCGGGCTGAAACCAACCAGTTCAATGCGCTGTGATCCATTTACGAGTGACCGTTTAACGATCAGGGCGTCATGACTGGCCAGCGGCAGAGGTTTGCCGTTTGAAAGCACTGATGCTGCGATATCTTGGACCGGCAAAACATTAGTCTGAGTAAGACCAAAAGCTTCCGAAATAGCTGGTAGATCGGCGGCATCGACTTGCCTGCCAATAAGTGCGCGGCCATCATTTGCAACAATACGCGCGACATGAATATGTTCGCAGCCAAGCTTGTTCCAAACTGGAAGCAGCAGGCCTGTCGTCAAATATAATCTCGTACGCTCGCGGCGCCCGGTGGCATCGACTTCCTCGGCGCGCCATAGCTGTTCAAATTTCTGAGTATCAATTGGTTCCCAGAGGCTTTCCGACAACGCATCACATGTCCAGTTTGCCGAATGAAGTGGTCGCAAAAGGCGTCTGCGTTGGATTACTTGGCCTTCGTCGTTGATGATGCGGCGCGCAGGGATTGCAAGCGCTACACCGCCCGAGCGTGCGTTCCGCATCGGCTGTACAGCAGCGGATGTCAGATCATGCATCTTGACCAGGCGTTCGAAACGGACTGGTTTCAACTGCCGCTCGATGTCGAGTTCCAGCAGATGGGTGGTAGCGCCAGATACGGGATCTGTGCGCAAAAGCTGGTCTGAAATAACCTCGAAATTTTCAACGGCGATGGACTCTATGCCAAGATCGAGTGTTCCGGCCTCCCGAGCAGCCTCTACCCGCGCTTCGATTAGCCCCAGATATTCATCAAAAATGGCATTTTGAATTGCAATCGGTAGCGCGAGGATACGATTGAGCCAGCGCTGGATTGAAGGAAGCTTTTCAGTCAGAGCGCCATCGCTGTCTTCAAGTCGCAACCCGGAAAGTTTGCAGAAGCGGGTGAAGGTGATGGCTTCGAGCTTGCCTTCAAAGAGAAGATGAAACCATCGGTTCAAAGCGTCACGCGCATATTCGCTTTCAAGATTGTCGGCGGGATCAAATAGATTCTGGCCGCCCGTTTGCCGTTGCCCGCGTGTGAGCGCACCCAGCGTATCCAGACGTCTGGCGATCGTCGATATGAAGCGTCGTTCCCCTTTCACATTTGTCGTAACGGGGCGAAAGAGTGGCGCAGATGCTTGGTTAGTGCGATTCGTTCGTCCAAGCCCCTGAATGGCGTTGTCAGCCCGCCATCCCGGCTCAAGTAGAAAATGAACGCGGCGTTGCTTGTTCTGCGCGTCGAGATCGGCATGATAAGAGCGACCGGTGCCGCCTGCATCGGAAAATATAAGTATTCTTTTCGCGCCGTCCATAAAGGCCTGAGCCTCGACCAAGTTAGAGCGCGGCGTTCGACGTTCGAGAATCTGTTGGCCTTTGCTATCGGTGACCAGGCGGCGCGTACGTCCGGTCACCTCGGCAACAGCTTCTTTGCCAAAATGGTCGATCACGGCATCAAGCGCGGTGGCGATTGGCGGCAACGCACAGAGCTTCTCGATCAGGTTGTCCCGAGCCGCGATTGCCCGATTGCAAAAAACGGGATTGCCGCTTTCGTCGCTCATGGCTTCGGAGCGAAGGTTGCCCTCCTCATCGGTAAAGACCTGCATAAGCCGAACCGGAAAGCTCTTTGCTAGATAATCGATAACGTACTCACGGGGGGATAGATCGATATCCAAAGCTTCGCGTTCGTCATCACTCAAGTCGGCAATGCGCCGGTCCAGCATTGCTTCTGATGTCGATACCAGTTGCACGACCACAGAATGGTCATTTGACAATGCTTTTTCGATAGCAGGTAGGAGGCTGGGCAGCTTCATTGAGAGGAGAAGCTGAGCGAAGAAACGCTGCTTGGTGCCCTCAAATATGGACAATGCAGCTGACTTTGCATTCCGGTTGAGAGTGTC
>Ga0207901_1000490_pt1 | contig 10686 bp, 7 predicted proteins | sample LinPmetageLP46_FD_184057 | JGI IMG/M metagenome (GOLD analysis project Ga0207901, IMG submission 184057) | Marine viral communities from the Pacific Ocean - LP-46 (SPAdes) | ecosystem: Environmental > Aquatic > Marine > Oceanic | place: Pacific Ocean | collected 2011-06-12
CCGAATCACCCGAGCAAGACCGGATTCCTCGAGCCCCAGTTCGGCGAGAAATTCGGCCCGGTCTTCCGGCTCCATCTCGACCAGTTCGGATTCGATCGCGGCCGAGACAATCACCGCTTCCGCGCCTTCGGCCTTGGCCTTTTCGAACACCGCGTCGCTCAGCGCATTGCCCTTGGCAGCGTCGGCCTCGCTGACGTTGCAGACATAGAGCACGGGCTTGGCGGTCAGCAGCTGCGACTGGTCGAAGATCCGCTGTTCTTCCTCGTCGCCGGGTTCGGTCAGCCGCGCCGGCTTGCCCTCGCGGAGCAGTTCCAGCGCCTGGCCAAGCACATTGGCAGCGATCTTCGCTTCCTTGTCGCCGCTGTTCGCCTTTTTCTGGAAAGCGGGCACGCGTTTTTCCAGACTTTCGAGATCGGACAGCAGCAATTCGGTCTCGACCACTTCGGCGTCGGAGATCGGATCGATCTTGTTCGCGACATGCTGGATATCGTCATCCTCGAAGCAGCGCAGGACATGGACGACCGCGTCGACCTCGCGGATATTGCCGAGGAACTGGTTGCCGAGGCCTTCGCCCTTGGACGCGCCCTTCACCAGTCCGGCGATGTCGACAAAGGCCAGCTGCGTTTCGATGATCTTGGCGCTGCCGGCAATTTTCGCGATCTGGTCGAGCCTTGGATCGGGCACAGCAACCTGACCGACATTGGGCTCGATCGTGCAGAACGGATAGTTCGCCGCCTGCGCCGCCTGCGTTTCGGTCAGCGCATTGAACAAGGTTGATTTTCCGACGTTGGGCAGGCCAACGATACCGCATTTGAAACCCATGTGAAAACTCCGTCATGCTGAATCGGATCCGGCATTCCGTGCCAAATCGTTCAAAAGTTGCGCATATACGCTCTGGACCCCGAATCAAGTTCGGGGTGGTGATTATTGTCTGAAACTCTAGCCTATTCCTGCATCCGCATTGCATATTCGCTCATGAAACGCGCATCGTCGCCCTTGGCCAGCCAGTCGGCTTCGGAGGCGATCACGCCAAGCATATCGGAAAGATCATCGATTTCCGCCTTGGCGAAATTGCCCAGCACATGGCCGGTCACCCGCGCCTTGTGGCCCGGGTGGCCGATGCCGATACGGACCCGGCGGAATTCCGGGCCGATATGGGCGATCATCGAGCGGATGCCATTGTGGCCGGCCGCGCCGCCGCCGCGCTTGACCTTGACCCGGAACGGTTCGAGATCGAGCTCGTCATAGAAGACGGTGACATCTTCCGGCTGCAGCTTGTAGAAATCCATTGCCGCGCGCACGCTGGTGCCGCTTTCGTTCATGAACGTGGCCGGTTTCAGCAGGACCAGCTTTTCGCCGCCCAGCCGCGCTTCCATGGTCCAGCCCTTGAACTTCTGCTTCGGTGCCGGAAAGCTGTGCACCTGCTCGAGCGCGTCGATCACCATGAAGCCGACATTGTGCCGGTGCAGCGCATATTGCGCGCCCGGATTGCCAAGGCCGATCCATAGTTGCATTTTCTAACGCTCTTCCCGCTCGTATCGAGCTTGTGACAGAAAAAAACCGTCCATGCTTTGACAGACCAGCATGGACGGTTTTTGTTATATTGTTTGATCGATAAAGGTCTAGCTGTCTTCGCCCTCGACCGTATCGGCATTCTGTTCGGTGACTTCGGTTTCTTCCACGTCGCCATCTTCGCTTGCGTCGTCGGACGACTTGAGAGCGGACGGTGCGGTCACGCCGGCGATGGTGAAGTCACGATCGGTGATCGCGCTTTCCGAGCCTTCGGGCAGGGTGATGTGCGAAATATGGATCGAGTCGCCGATTTCGAGACCGGTCACGTCGATTTCGATCTGATCCGGGATATGATCCGCGTCGCACATCAGGTCGAGTTCGTGGCGGACAACGTTCATCACGCCGCCACGTTTCAGGCCTGGCGAAGCTTCCTCGTTGATGAAGACAACAGGGATATTGACCTGGACCTTCGCGCCCTTGGCAAGGCGGAAGAAGTCAACATGAAGCGGCCGGTCGGTGACTGGATCAAAAGCAACATCCTTTGGCAGTGTCCGGGTCTTGACGCCGTTGACATCAACCTCGACCAGCGAGTTCATGAAATGGCCGGTGCCGAGCAGCTTGTTCAGCGCGCGGGCCTCGACGTGGATCGCCAGGGCTTCTTTCTTGTCGCCGTAAATAACGGCGGGGACACGGCCTTCGCGACGCAGTGCACGGGAGGCTCCCTTGCCAGCCCGTTCGCGAGGCTCTGCTGCAATAGACAGCTGATCACTCATAATGTTGCTCCAAAAATAAGGTTTTGTTAGATTTCCGCCACGCCTCCAGGGTGCTCATGGCCGGAAAGAGGGCGCTATAAGGTCGGACCTTGGCAAAAGCAAGGGATTTGCGGCCAATATTCGATCTAGCGGAAAAATCCGATCTGGGAGCTGGTCGCCAGCAATATGCCGCTTTTCGACCAGATCTCGACACGGCCGTCGGTGGCGCTGTTGCGGACGGTGGCACCGGTCACCCGCAGCATCATGAAATCGCTGCCTGCCTCCGCCAGATCTTCATCGCTGGCGTAGATATAGGTCGCCATGGCGACGGTCGAGCCCGGACGGAATTGTTCGGTAACAAAAAAGGTTCGCGGCATCGGCGTGTCGAGGATCGAGAACAGGCTGACCCGGTCGACCGGGCGGCCGTCGGCTTCCCGGATCCAGACGATCGCTTCCGGGGAGTCGTTGACGGCAAAGGGCATGCCCTTGGCAATCCGCTGGTCATAATGCGACACCCATTTCGGTGCCATCGGATTGACCGAGGGCAGGGGAATGGAATCCTCCGGCGTCTTGATCGCCGGCATCTCGACCTGATAGTCGATATCCGTCGGACGGCGGGTGCTGGTCACGATATCGGCGGCGTTTGTCATGGCGCCATTTTGCGACAGCTCGACGCGCCAGAACTGGGTCGACGATCCCGCCCGCAGCAGGCGGACCGAGAGCGTGACCTCACCCGGTCCCACTCCGGTCATGTAGAGAATCTGCTGCGAGACCAGCGGACCGCGGCATTCGGGATGTAGTTCCACCGCCCGCGCTGCAATCGCCGCGACCCATCCGCCAAAGGCCATACCGGTCGGATTGCGATATACATCGCTCGCCTCGATCGTGAACTGTCCGTCTTCCTGCGCGATCAGCGCGGTTTCGCGATCAAATATGAATGTCATGAATGGCCCTGTTACTGAATTTTTTCGACTTTATAGCCGCGTTTGGCAAGCATGTCCTGAACCGCATCGGCGCCGGCAAGATGGGCGGCACCAACCGCGACGAAGAATGTTCCCGGCTTTTGCAGCCGCTTGTCGAGCTGCTCTGCCCAGTCCTGGTTGCGGATTACCAGCAGATATTCACGGGTCTTCGGATCGATCAATATCCCGGTATCGGTCAGCGTCACAATCTGGTCGAGATCGCCGGTCATCCAGGCGTTGAACAATTGCTCAAAGGCTTGCCGGGAATCGCTCGATTCCTCGATCACGCTGGTCAGCATCTTGCGCTGCTGCGCTTCCGGCAACCGGTCGAAATAGCCCAATTGACTCTCGATGGTTTCCAGCGCGTCGATCGGCTTGCCAGACTCGGCAAACTGGGCGGTGAGTTTCTTTTCGACGCCGCCGCTGGAATCAAGCCCGAGTCCTCGGGTCTGGGCGGAGGCCAGCAACAGTGCCGCGGCCCAGGTTTCCATGCGGTTGAGCGAGCGTTCGGGAACATTCGTGGCATCGATGATCCGTTCGAGGTCGTCGCGCAGCGCCGGTTCGACGCGCGCGTCGAGCTTTTCCTGTCCGGGAGAAATCGCCAGCCTGGAAAATATTTTGCCGGCGTTTTTCGTATCATCGAGCCCGAGCACTTCGATCACCAGCCGGTCCGAATCGGCGATCGCCGCCTCCAGCACGGGCGTGCGCCACTGGACATCATCGGGGAGGATATGGATCGTGCCGAACATATAGGCGGTGCCGACCTGCCCGGGCCTGGTGCCAGTGACCTTCCACAGCGCCGGCGTTCCCGTCTTCACCGTGTTCAGGGTCACCGGATCGGGCGCGTTGTTGCATGCGCCGAGCAGCAACGCCGCGAGAAGGGACAGGAGAGAGAGTGTGATTCGCATGCAACCTATTTGGCGTCATTGCAGCGAAATGAAAGCCCGGGGTTGATAAAAATCAATATTCAATCCGTTGGGCGACCAGACCCTTTTTGGCCAGCACCGCCTGCAGGCTGCTGTCTCCGGCAAGATGACCCGCCCCGACCGCCATGAACACCGTCCCGGGCTGCTCCATCCGCTGTTCCACCCATTCGGCCCAGCTTTTGTTGCGGTTGACGAGCAGCGTGTCGTAAATGATCTTGTCTTCGAGGCCCGCATTCATCAGCTCGCCCAGTTGCTCGACATGGGCATTGGCCCATTCGATGACCATCTGTTCCATGCCGTCGGCGGCTTCGTCGATCGTGTCGATGGTGAAATTGAGAAAGCGGATCTGGACGTCCTCCGGCAGATTGTCGAAAAATCCCAGCTGTTGTTCGGGCGTTTCGAGACCGGTGATCTGCATTGACCGTGCCTTTGCCTGCGCCTGCAGTTCGTCGTCCGCACCCTGATCGGAGGCATAGCCGTTGCGCATCAGCGGGATCAGCGAAATATTGACGCTGGCAAACCACGGGTCGAGCGGGTCGAACGAGGCGACCGGCAGGTTCAGTCGGGCAAGGGCCGCTTCATATTTGGTCCGGTCTGCTGCGGTCAGCTTGTCCCGCAGCGAGATACCGGTCTTGTCGATCGCCATGTCGCCGATCACCTTGGCCATGGCTGCGGGATCAGGCTTGATCATTTCGACGACCAGTTCATCGGATGCCTCGAAACTGTCCTTCACTGCCTCGTCGAACCAGGTCATGCCGGGCTTCAGGATATGGACCGTGCCGAACAGATAGATGGTCGTATCCTCGTCCCTGATCACCCAGAGGGCGGGATCGGCATCATCGGGCATTGTTGCTGGCACGGGAGCCGCGGCGGGCACGGCATTGCTGCCCGCACTGGCGGATTCCTCGCCGCTGGACGGACAGGCGGTGAGCGACAGATAGAGCGGAAGGAGAAGGGCGGTGAGAAGCCAGTTACGCGGCATGAAAAATTGCTCCGAGTGAAGGACAGGCGCGCTTCATTGAACAAATGGCAGCAAATGCCCAGCAAATTTTGACCGATGGTGCGGCGGCACTGGTGGCGGGTCGACAAATCTGTTAACCGGATGATTAAATCAAGGAGTTTCCCGATGAGCACCATTCACGCCCGCACCTGTCATATCTGCGAAGCCAATTGCGGCGTATTGATCGAGGTGGAGGGGCGCGAGATTCTTTCGATCCGGGGCAATCCCGACCATGTACTGAGCCGCGGCCATATCTGTCCCAAGGCAACCGCGATCGCCGATCTGCAGGATGATCCGGACCGCCTGCACAGGCCGGTGAAAAAGGTCGATGGCCAGTGGCAGGAAATCGGCTGGCAGCAGGCTTTCTCCGAAATCGCCGCGCGGCTGCTCGATCTCAAGGGGCAGGGCGCCAAGCCGGCCATGTATATGGGCAATCCGAGCGCGCATGATTATGGCATTTCCACCCAGATCGGCCAGCTGCGCCGCGCCATCGGCCTGAAAAACATCTATTCCGCTTCAACCCTCGACCAGATTCCGCACCATGTCGCGCAATATCATATGTATGGCCATGTCAGTCTTGCCGCTGTGCCCGATATCGACCGCTGCCAGTATCTGGTGATCATCGGCGGCAATCCCGCCGCCTCCAACGGCAGCATCTGGACCGTGCCCGATTTCAAGAAAAGGGTGAAGGAAATGCAGGCCCGCGACGGCAAGCTGGTCGTCGTCGACCCGCGCCGGACGGAGACCGCCAAGCTGGCCGATGCGCATCATTTCGTGAAGCCTGGGACCGATACGGCGCTGCTGATCGGCCTGTTGAAGAGCATTTTCGACGCCGGACTGGCCGACACGTCGCGGCTCGATGCGATGCTCGACGACAGCTGGAGCGCCATCGAACCCGCCGTCGCCGGCTTTGATATGGAACAACTGGCCGCCTATTGCGGCATTTCGGTCGAGACCATGCAGGCCATGGCGGCCGAGCTGGCGGCTGACCAGCCCGCTGCCCTTTATGGCCGGATGGGCGTCTCGGTCTGCGAATATGGCACGCTCAACCAGTGGCTGATCCAGGTGATCAATATCGCCGCCGGCAATCTTGACCGCGAGGGCGGCACGATGGTGCCGGAACCGGCGCTCGACACGATCAATCTGGTCGGCCGCGGATCGGTGCGCACGGCGGATACCGTGAGAGGCCCGATGCCCTCGGTGATGAGCGAACTGCCGATGGTCACCTTTGCCGACGAGATGCTGCGCGAGAAGGACGACAAGGAGCGGATCCGCTCGCTGTTTGTCGTTACCGGCAATCCGGTGCTGTCGTCACCCGATGGCGCGAAGCTGGACCGGGCGCTGGAGCAGCTCGACCTGATGGTCTCCTTCGACATGTATGTCACTGAAACAAGCCGCCACGCCGATTATATCCTGCCGCCCTGCGGACCGCTGGAAAAGGACCATTATCCCTTCTTCTTCGGGCCGCTGGCGATCCGCAACTATGCCAGCTATTCGCCGGCGATCTTCGACCTGAAGGATGGCGAGAAGACCGACTGGGAAATCATTGCCGAACTGGCGCGCGAAATGCTGGCACAGCAGGGCGAGGATGTCCCCAATATCCGCGAACCGCGCGATGTGCTGGATGGCATGCTGCGGAGTTCGCCCGTCGGGCTGACTCTGGCCGAGGTGGAGTCCGAGCCCAATGGCATTGATCTGGGGCCGCTTCGGCCCTGCATGGCCGAGCGGCTGCGCACCGAGGACAAGCGGATCCACTGCGCCCATCCCGATTTTCTCGCCGAATTGCAACGCTTCGCTGCTTCGCTGGCCGACGAGCGGCCCGACACGCTGCGCCTGATCGGCCGCCGCCATGTCCGGCAGAACAACAGCTGGCTGCACAACAGCCCGCGACTGCTCAAGGGGCCGGACCGCTGCACGCTGATGATCCACCCCGATGACGCCAGCGCGCGCGGTCTGGCGGATGGCGGCATGGCGTCAGTCACCAGCCGGGTGAACCGCGTCGAGATCCCGGTCGAGGTCAGCGATGACGTCATGCCCGGCGTGGTGTCCATTCCGCACGGTTTCGGCCATGGACGCAAAGGCGTCGGCCTGTCGGTAGCGCGCGAAAAACCGGGGGTTTCGCTTAACGATCTCACCGATACGCAGGCCTTTGATCCGTTGTCGGGCAATGCCGTGCTGAACGCGGTACCGGTCACCGTGGCAAGGGTTGAGGAGCTGGTGGCGGCGGAATAAGGGTGGGCGGAGCAAGCATCGTCATCCTGAACTTGTTTCAGGACCTCTGGCGGCAGGAACGAATCTCAAGGGGTGCTGAAACAAGTTCAGCATGACGAATAAGCTTTTGCTTCAGACCAATCCTCCCTTGACCCTCGTGCCCGCCTTCGCCAAAGCAGCGCGTAAATATTGCCTTCGCGTAGAAAGCCCGCAAATTGACCGACAAGAAGCCGCTCAGCTTCCAGCAGATCATCCTGAAACTCCATGAATATTGGGGGAATCAGGGTTGTGCGATCCTGCAGCCCTATGACATGGAAATGGGGGCAGGGACGTTCCACACCGCCACCACGTTGCGCGCGCTTGGTCCCGATCCGTGGAAAGCCGCCTTCGCCCAGCCCTGCCGCCGTCCGACCGACGGCCGCTATGGCGAAAATCCCAACCGCTTGCAGCATTATTACCAATATCAGGTGATCCTGAAACCCTCGCCGCCGGATATCCAGCAGCTCTATCTCGACAGCCTGACCGCGATCGGCATCGATCCGATGCTGCACGATATCCGCTTTGTCGAGGATGACTGGGAAAGCCCGACACTCGGCGCCTGGGGCCTCGGCTGGGAAGTCTGGTGCGACGGCATGGAGGTAACGCAGTTCACCTATTTTCAGCAGATGGGTGGTTTCGACTGCAAGCCGGTGTCCGGCGAACTGACCTACGGCCTCGAACGGCTGGCCATGTACATCCAGGGCGTCGATAGCATTTATGATCTGGATTATAACGGTGCCGGAATGACTTACGGCGATATCTTCCTGGATAATGAGAAGCAGATGTCGGAGTGGAATTTCGAAGTCGCCAATACCGAGACCCTGTTCGACCTGTTCAACAAGGCGGCGGCCGAATGCGAAAACTGCCTCGAGAAGAAGCTGCCGATCCCCGCCTATGAGCAGGCGATCAAGGCGAGCCATATGTTCAACCTCTTACAGGCGCGCGGCGTGATTTCGGTCCAGGAACGCGCCAGCTACATGGGCCGCGTCCGCGATCTCGCCAAGGGCAGCTGCGAGGCGCATATGGTGAAGAACGGATGGGCGGCGTGATGGGAGTTTACGCATTTCTTTCCTCCCTGTGCGGAGCACGGGGAGGGGGACCGCGCGCAGCGTGGTGGAGGGGCCCCTCCGTCAGCCGTTCCGGCTGCCACCTCCCCATTGCTGCGCGACAGGGAGGAAAATCATGACCGACTTCCTCCTTGAACTGCTCTCCGAAGAAATCCCCGCGCGCATGCAGGCGAAAGCCCGCGCCGATCTCCAACGGCTGTTCACCGCGCAACTGGCCGAAGCCGGCCTGAAAGCCGGGGCAATCACCATATATTCGACGCCAAGACGGCTGGCGCTCATTGCCAAAGACCTGCCAGCCGAGACCGAAGCAGTCAGCGAGGAAGCCAAGGGTCCGCCGGAAGGCGCGCCCGACCAGGCGGTCGAGGGCTTCTGCCGCAAGAATGGCGTCACTCGCGATCAGCTGGAAGTGCGCGATATCAAGGGGCGACCCACCTATTTCGCCGTGATCAACAAGCCGGGGCGGGCGACACGCGATGTTCTGGCCGAAGCGATCCCGGCGATCATTCGCGCCTTTCCCTGGCCGAAATCGATGCGCTGGGGCGCCGCAAGCGCCTCGACCGAAAGCCTGCGCTGGGTGCGGCCGCTGAGCGGCATTGTCGCGATATTGGGCGATGATCTCGTGAAATGCGAAATTGACGGCATAGAGTCGGGCTACGAGACGGTCGGCCATCGGTTTCATCACTCCGTTCGCCCTGAGCCTGTCGAAGGGCAGCTGGCGAAAGGTGCTTCGACAAGCTCAGCACGAACGGAAATTGGAAGGATCACAATCGGCAACGCCGCCGATTACGCCGAAAAACTCCGCGCCTGCCATGTCATCGTCGATCATGAGGAACGCCAGAATATCATCCGCGACGGCGCTGCCAGGGCCGCGTCGGAAGCTGGTCTGCAACTGGTCGAAGACGAGGGTCTGGTGATCGAGAATGCCGGCCTCACCGAATGGCCGGTGCCGCTACTCGGCTCGTTCGATCCCGCCTTTCTGGAAGTGCCGGAAGAAGTGATCCAGCTGACGGCGCGGGTGAACCAGAAATATTTTATCTGCCGTACCCCCCTCCCGCGTGCGGGAGGGGCCGGGGGTGGGCCTGAGGACGCAGGCAATCCCACCCCTAACCCCTCCCGCAAGCGGGAGGGGGACTTGGCCCCGAACTTCGTCTGCACGGCCAATATTTCCGCCAGCGATGGCGGCGCAGCAATCATCGCGGGGAACGAAAAAGTCCTCGCCGCGCGGCTCTCCGACGCGAAATTCTTCTGGGAACTTGACCAGAAGACCAAGTTGGAGGATCATGCGAAGAAATTGGGCAACATCGTGTTCCACGAGAAATTGGGAACGGTTGCCGACAAGGTAGAGCGTGTGGCCAAGCTGGCTGAGTGGTTGGCGTCTTTAGAAGGGACTGGGTTACTCCGTGCCAACCCGGAACAGACCGAGCAGGCCGCACGTCTCTGCAAAGCCGATCTCGTCACCGAAATGGTCGGCGAGTTCCCCGAGCTGCAAGGCTTGATGGGCGGCTATTATGCAGAGAAACAAGGGCTTCCGGTAGAAGTCTCGCACGCGATCAGAGATCATTACAAGCCGGTCGGGCAGGGCGATGATGTGCCGACCGATCCGGTGACGGTGTGGGTGAGTCTGGCGGATAAGCTGGATACTTTGTTTGGTTTTTTTGTTGTCGATGAACGGCCGACGGGCAGTAAAGATCCCTTTGCGCTTAGGCGGGCTGCCATATCGGTTAACTCATTGATACTGGAGAATGGACTTAGGCTTGGTTACTGGGAATTGCTCTCAGCGTGGTTCTATTTTTCGGCAGATGGGAATCATCGAGAATCTGCGGTTTTTCAACAGTTATCCAAAGGCAGTGACCCAAAGCAACTGGTGGCAGCGCTGGCGAAGGATTTTGACAATTGGTATTTGCTCGATTCATTTACGTTTGGCGATAACATAAATGAGGTATTTGATGATCTGTTTACGTTCATTGCCGACCGCCTAAAAGTCCAGCAACGCGAAGCGGGCGTCCGTCATGATCTGATCGATGCGGTGTTCGCGCTCGGCGGCGAAGATGATCTGGTGCGCTTGCTCGCCCGGGTTAAGGCGCTGCAGGCGTTTGTCGAGACGCCGGACGGGGGCAATCTGCTCGCCGGCTACAAGCGGGCTTCGAATATTTTGAAGAAGGAAGGTGCAGACTCCGTTCGTGTCGAGCGAAGTCGAGACACGGATGCGGCAGGACA
>Ga0207901_1000492_pt1 | contig 10676 bp, 11 predicted proteins | sample LinPmetageLP46_FD_184057 | JGI IMG/M metagenome (GOLD analysis project Ga0207901, IMG submission 184057) | Marine viral communities from the Pacific Ocean - LP-46 (SPAdes) | ecosystem: Environmental > Aquatic > Marine > Oceanic | place: Pacific Ocean | collected 2011-06-12
CCTGAGCCAGATTGACCATGTTGTTTACGGCCGTGGTGAAGGCGTTTTTAAGTTCCGGGTCGTGCAGGTTCAAAGAGGTATCCACGTAGATACCATCAGGCTCCCAGCGCACAGCGAGCCCGCCTTCTACCGGATAACGGCCAAGCCGGCTGACGCCGGCGAGGAAGGCTTTCTCGGTTTCTCCCATGCCCTGCATGAAGTTCTTGTAGTAGCGATCTAGTTGCACGTCGTTGACGTCGTTCAGGGTTTCGGGCGCGCCTTCCTGTCGCAGAAAAGATTTTCGGGAACTGTATACCACGGTGTCGATTTCCCGCTCGGAGACTCGCGTCCAGATGGGCACGAGAGGTATGGGTGCGGGTTCTGGCAGGTCGATCATCACCGTACGACCCATGCGCGGCATCTCTTTCAGATAATGGTCGCCGGCCTGCATGCGCAGTGCGGGATCAGGATCCAGCATGCCATCCAGCATGCGGGCAAATTCCATGGGTAAGCCAAGAGATGTGGCGGGTATGGCCAGGTGGCCAAAACGGCAGGACTGCCCGGAAGCCAGCGCATAAAGAGTGGCTGCCGCACCTTGCTCGTCAAATCTTGGGGATGACAAGCCGCCATACAATTGCTCTTCGCCAATAAAATAAACATCGCCCAGGCGTGCGTTGGTCTGCTGCAGGTTGTCGGACATCAGCTCCATCACGCTGGGGCTGAGGAACTGCTGGTTGGCGTCCAGCTGGGCAAATACCGAGGAGCCCCAATCGATCAGCGCAATATTCTCGGTCTTTGCATCAAACACCAGATTGGACGGTTTGATATCACCGTGCACGATGGGGCGTTGTCCGCTATCGGATTCACGCCGCAGATTGCGCAGGATATCGGCTAACTGATCGGCGATTCGGATAATCAGGCGCGGGCTCAGCCGGCCTTGCTGGAGGGACACTTCTTCCAGGTTAAAGCCGGGTGCCCGCTCCATGACCAGAATAGGCTGGCTGCCGGCGCGGTGGAAGGCGACCAGGCCGGGCACCCGGGGGTGGTCTACCTGTTCCAGAATATAAGCTTCGTCTTCCAGCCGGTCGTGCAGGTGCTGGGGCAGGGTGATACGGGTGAACTTGAACACATGGTCAAGATCGCGCGCACCCTCCAGAGGCAGCCTGCCGGCAAACACAAAACCGTAGGCGCCCTTTCCGATCATTGAGATGTCGGCGTAGCCCATCTGCCTGAGCTGGGTTGTGCATAGCTCAACCCAGTCTTTCAGCTTTCTCGCATCGTCGTGGCTGAGCAGGTAAACAGACTGCTCTTCCGGGATGTAGAATTGCTGCAGCTGTGCCGGTTGCGGCATCTGCGATGACGGGTCTGGTGGCGCCATTGCGGTCAGCCCATGTGGAGGAGCATGGATTGCGGTGATTCCAGATAGCTCTTCCACAGATTATTGAATCGGGCAATGGTGCCGCCATCAATAATGCGGTGATCGCCCGCCCAGCTGATTGTCATGATCGCGCGCTCTGCCACCTGCCCATTCGCATCAAAACGCGGCAGCTTCTGGGTGCGCCCCAGAGCCACAATAGCCACTTCCGGAGCATTGATGATGGGTGCGGCGTAGGTGCCTCCCAGTGCGCCAATGTTGGAAATGGTAATGGTGCCGCCTTTGAGATCCGCCTGGCTTACCCGGCCTTCCCGTGCCGCTTCGGTCAGCCGGGTTACCTCGTCGGCAATCTCCAGCAGGGTAAGCTGGCCCACGTTTTTCACGTTCGGCACAAGCAGTCCGATTTTGCTGTCCACGGCCATGCCGACGTTGCACTGAGGCTGGTAGTGGATCTCGGTGACATCCTCGTTGAGCTGGCTGTTGAGTACCGGATATTCGCGCACCGCGAGTGCGATGGCTTTCATAATGAATGGCATCAGCGTGAGGCGAGAGCCCCGGGCTTCGGCTTCGGGCTTGAGTTGCTGGCGCAGGCTCAGCAATTCGGTGACATCAATGTCTTCACTGAAGATGAAGTGCGGAATGTTGGTTGCGGAAGCCACCATGCGCTTGGCCATAACGGCCTGCATGCCTTTGATCGGCTCGATGCGGACTTCCTGATTTTGCGCTTCAGGTCTCTGTGCTCTGCCTGCTGAGGCGGATGAACCGCCAGAGGCAGGCTGCTCCAAATGGGTCAGCACATCGGCCTTGAGGACGCGGCCATCTTTGCCTGAGCCCTGGATATTCTCCAGAGCCAGTTCGTTCTCGCGAATCAAGCGGCGCACAGCGGGGCTGGCGGGAGTTCGCTCCCCGTCTTGCCGCGCCGACGGGGCTGCTGAGGCGACCGTTTCTGCGCGGTCAGGGCTTTTCTTCGGCTCCGCCTGCTTTGCCTCTGGCTCAGCGCTTTTGCCGTCGTCACTGGCTTTGGCCGGTTCACCCTCGCCCTCACCGCTTTCATCAACCAGTTCAAACAGCGGTGCGTGCACCTTGGCTATGTCGCCTTCTTTCCAGTACAGGCGGGTTACCCGGCCCTTGTAAGGCGCGGGAATTTCTACCAGGGCCTTGTCGGTCATAACTTCTGCGACCGGCTGATCTTCTTCGATCAGATCACCTTCACTCACCAGCCATTTGACCAGTTCACATTCCACGATACCTTCGCCGATATCGGGCAGTATAAAATCACTCATAACTGTTCTCCTGTCCTGATATCAGTCTAGAATTCGACGCTTTCCCGAATGGCCTCATAGACCTTCAGGTGATTGGGGAAGTGCTCTTTCTCAAGCACCAGCGGGAAGGGTGTGTCCATCCCGGCGACCCGTGCGATCGGTGATTCCAGATAGAGGAAGCAGCGTTCCTGGATAGTGGCGGCTATCTCGCCGGCAAAGCCGCCCGTCAGGGGTGCTTCGTGGGTGATTACCAGCCGCCCGGTTTTCAACACCGATTCGGCGACGGTTTCCACGTCCCAGGGCAGGATTGTGCGCAGGTCAATGACCTCGCAGGAGAAGCCTTCTTTTTCTGCCATCTCGACGGCTTTGTCGATGACTTCCATCTGAGCGCCCCAGCCCAGCACGGTCACATCGGTGCCTTCCTTCAAGACTTCGGCTTCGCCTATGGGCAACTCGTATTCGCCTTCCGGCACCTCGCCAACAGAGGCCCGGTACAGGCGTTTTGGCTCAAAGAACAGAGTAGGGTTCGGATCGTTGATGGAAGCCAGCAATAGGCCTTTGGCCTGATGAGGGTTGCGCGGCACCACAACTTTCAGGCCCGGTGTGTGGGCGAAATAGGCTTCCGGAGATTGGGAGTGGTAAAGGCCACCGGCTATACCACCGCCGTAGGGCGTTCGGATGGTTAAGCCGCCCACATCGAACAGGTTGCCCGAGCGGTAGCGGAATTTCGCTGACTCGTTAACAATCTGGTCGAAGGCCGGGAATATGTAGTCTGCAAACTGGATTTCGGCCACCGGGAAGGAACCCTGAGCTGCCAGCCCGTTGGCGAAACCGATAATGCCCTGTTCTACCAGCGGTGTGTTGAAGCAGCGATCTTTGCCGTACTTCTGTTGCAGATTGCTGGTGGCGCGGAATACGCCACCAAAAATACCCACATCCTCACCAAAGCACAGAACCCGGTCGTTGGCAGCCATCGCGATATCAAGCGCATCGTTGATGGCTTGCAGCATGTTCATCTTGGCCATGTTATGCCCCTCCCTGAACGTGAGCAGCCGACTTGGGATACTCATCCGGATATTTGCGAATGTGTGCTTTGAGTTTTTCAAACTGCGCGTTCAGCAACGGAGGCACTTCGTCGTAAACGTCCGTTATCAGGGTTTCCAGCGGGGGTGGTGGGAGCTTCTGGGCGCGCTTCATGGTTTCAAGCACTTCACGGCGCAGGCGTTCCTGCAACTCTTTCTCTTCAGCGTCGCTCCACCATTTTTTCTTCGTGAGCCAGTTTTGCATGCGCAGGATGGGGTCTTTTTCACGCCACACGGCCTCTTCGTCCTTGCTGCGATAGCCAGAAGGGTCGTCGGATGAAGAATGTGCAGCCAGGCGATAGGTCATCGCTTCGATCAGAACCGGGCGGTTCTCCTCCACCGCCAGTTTGCGGGCGGCTTCGGTGGCCTGGTAAACGGCCAGAAGGTCGTTACCGTCTACCCGGATGGTGTCCATTTTGTAGCCAAAGCCCCGGGGTGCTATGCCATCCGCAGCAAACTGTTCATTCGCGGGGGTGGAAATGGCATAGCCATTGTTGCGGCAGAAGAAAATAGCGGGCACGCGATGCACGGTGGCCATGTTCAGGCCGGCGTGGAAATCGCCTTCCGAGGCTGCGCCTTCACCGAAATAGACAATGGTGCAGTGCCCGTCACCGGCCATTTTCTGGCCATAGGCATAGCCGGTAGCCTGGGGAATTTGCGTGGCTAACGGCGATGAGATGGTCATGTAGTTGAGTTTGCTGGAACCATAGTGAACCGGCATCTGGCGGCCTTTGCCGTAGTCCAGTTCATTGCCGAACAGCTGGTTCATGAACTCGTCAATGGTGAAGCCGCGATAAGCCAGCGAGCCCTGCTCGCGGTATTGGGCCATGATCATGTCGGCGTCATCCAGCGCAGCAGTACTGCCAATAATGGCAGCCTCCTCGCCAGTACACTGCATGTAGAAACTCAGGCGGCCCTGGCGTTGGGCGCCAAGCATGCGCTCATCCAGAACGCGGGTTGTGACCATCGCGTGGTAGATGCGCAGAGCTTTTTCTTTGTCGATATCAGGGGCTTTGCCGCCTTTATAGAGCGAGCCGTCCTGCTTCAGAAGTTTAAACGTCGGAATGCGGTATTCCGCACCGTCTGTAAAAACAGGGGTATAAACGGTTTTGGACTTTGTTGTTGTCATAATCCTCTTCCTGGGGTGATGGCTTGAGGAACAGAATGCCCCTTGTGAGGGCCTCGTTAGTTTCCGGAGCCTTGTTCTATCTGCAGGTGGTTTGCCAGAGTATAGAACGCTTTATGCAACCCTGCCGGTGTTGCGATGAGGCTCCTGTTGCCAGCCTTTTTCGGTTTGGGTAAAACCGGGTCAAACTATGCAAAGTTGACCTTAACGTAAAGTGCTTCTTTTGTGTAGTGTCCTTTACGGGTGAGCTATTGCTGCGGAGAAGATAGACTGCACGCTGCACCGGCGGCTCACGCCGCATCTGACGGGATTCTTGAAAAAGGAAAAGGGAAAGGGAAAAGAGATTTGGAAGCAATACTGATTCTTCTTGGCGTGGGCCTCGCACTGTTCATACCTGTGGGCTCCGTTCTAGGTTTTCGGGCGTGGAACACTCTGGTTCTTGCCTTGAGGAGCAGTATTGGCTAGCGCTGTCATTATTTACGCCACGGTTTATTCTGCGAAAAATGCCCATATCATCTTGTATAAGGCGGGCATGGCTTTGCTTGGCGTCGTTATCGGAAAAATTTTCCTGATTGATATGGCCCGCCTGCAAGGGTTTTGGCGGGTTGCGGCCTTTATGGGGATGGGTCTCGCCCTGTTGTTGGGCCTTGCCTGGATGTATCGAAAAGCGCAGCGTGCCAGTATTCAGGCGTCATATGCCTCATTTTATTAAACAGAGAAGCAGATTATGAGTGATGAGCAGTTAACGAGTGTGCTCGAGTCGAGCGGCGAAGAGCGATACGACTACTTTTTAAGCGAAGTGTTGGAGGAACGGGAGATCTGGATACTCGTAAATTCGGAGAGTCGCTTCCTGTCCATCGTCTCGGAAGACGACGGGGTAGCGCACTTGCCGGTCTGGCCCAGCTCGGAGTTCGCCACCGCGTACGCCAAGGGTTCGGACAGTTTGACCCCGAAAAGCATCTCGCTGCCGGATTTCTTCAAGAAATGGGTGCCGGGTCTTTCAAAAGACGGGCTGCAGGTGGGAGTCTTTCCCGGCCTTGATAAAACCGTGTGGATAACCGAAGCGGACGAGTTGAAAAAAGACCTGCAAGATGAGTTGTCCAATTTCTAGAGTGGTCAATTAACAGTGCTGTGAGGTGAATCCATGAGTGACGATGTTAAACATGTAGTTTGCCCCCATTGCGACAAGACAAACCGTGTGCCGGCGGCTCGCCTGGCAGCCTGTGGGAATTGCGGTGCCTGCAAGCAACCCTTGTGGCCAGATAGAGTGCTTGAGCTTACGGGGCAGAGCTTTGCTGCTCACACAGGCCGCAGCGATTTGCCTGTATTGGTGGACTTCTGGGCAAGCTGGTGTGGCCCCTGCAAAGCGATGGCGCCCCAATTTGAACAGGCGGCTCGCGGTTGGCAGGGAAAGGTGCGTTTTGCCAAGCTCAATACCGAAGAACACCCCGGGCAGGCAGGGCAATACAGTATTCGCAGTATCCCGACACTGATTCTGTTCCGTAATGGCCGTGAGCTGGCTCGCCAGAGCGGTGCGATGAATCAGGGCCAGATCGACCAGTGGCTACAGGAAAATCACTGAACAGGAAATGACCTGGTCAGTTAACGGTCATGTTTGTAGAACGCCCGTTTTAACTGGCTCGAGGTTACTTGTCCCGCGCCTTTTAACAAAGTTATCCACAGATTTTCGGGATAAGTCGCGGGCAAAAAATGCATGTTCATGCCCGGCGAGCACGAAAGCCGGCATGCAGGGAGTTTCGTTATGGAAACACTGTTGATCATTCTCGTCATTTTGTTTGTGGCGCTGATCGTTATTCTGCCGTTGGTTGAAAAATATGCCCCGAAAGGTGAAACGCGCGGTTATGGCAACCTCACGCGATTCATCTTTCCGTTGGTGGCCTTGTTGATCGTGGCGCAAATGATCCGGTATTACTTCTTCTGATTATTGCGGAGAGTGGGTAAGAAGGCGCTTTGCTCGTCGGCCTTCTTTACACTTTTGCTAAGCCTGCCTGAGCCGGCGCTCCGCAAGTACCGACGATTTCCCCATAAAGCGTTCTCCGGAACGGATATCGCATGCCCACAGGCAGGATCAGCCTGAAAGGAAGCATGCCTCATGAGCCAGCTCCATCCCATCATTTACGTTCGTGGCTACGCCATGACCGCCAGTGAAATTGCCGACACCGTATCCATGCCCTACATGGGCTTTAATCTGGGCGCGACGAAGGTTCGCCAATCCTGGGATGGAACAATTTACAAGCAGGTGTTCGAATCACCAATGATGCGCCTGATGAAGGATTACGGCTATACAGATGCCTTCTCCGATGGTGCAGATATCGACCGGGATATTACCAATAAAACCGTCATTATCTACCGTTATTACGATCAGGCGGACAGGGATTTCGGTGATGGCAAGCCTCTCTCTATACCTGCAGCGGCGCTGCAGCTTCGCGATTTGATTTTGAATGTCCAACAACATTTGTGCGGCGATGATGAGGAGCTTCTGGCGGAATTTCGTGTGCATCTTGTCGCGCATTCAATGGGAGGCCTCGTGTGCCGGAGCCTGTTGCAGAATGACGGAATCAGCACCCCGCCAATACGCAAAATGGTGGATAAGGTGTTTACCTATGCCACGCCACACAACGGCATAGAGATGGCCGGGATTAATGTACCTGCGTTCCTCGGGCTCTGGGATATCAATAATTTTAATCGTGAAACCATGGCAGGCTACCTGGGGTTAGACGGCAGCCCGGAAAGAGTGGATTCTCTGGATGGCAAATTCGACCCGGATCGGTTTTTCTGCCTGGTCGGGACCAATCAGCAGGACTATGGTGCGGCCAAAGGGGTATCAAGGTGGCTTGCTGGCAAGATGAGTGACGGGCTGGTAGCCATCGAGAACGCGACGGTTCAGCGTGCGCCCAGGGCTTTCGTGTACCGCAGCCACAGTGGCCCCTATGGCATCGTTAACTCGGAAGACGGATACCAGAACATGGTGCGGTTTCTGTTTGGCGACTTGCGCGTCGACGGTGTGATGGATGTGGAATCGCTGCCGCTGCCGCCTTCGGTCGAGAAGGCGAAGAAAGAGGACCGCCGGGTCCGAGCCTCCTATTATTTTGAAGCCACCGTATCGCCCAGAGGAGCGCGCAGTTTTCGGTTGACAGAAAGGCGCAGAGAAACCTTCAGTGCCGTGCTGCGCAAGTTTGACGAGATGATGAGACCAAGACAGGCAGGGTTGGATTCCGCTCGCTCTCCTATGCTGTTCTCCACCTTTCTTGATAGTTCGAAAATCACCGTTGAGCGCGGTCGAACGATGGTTATGACCGTTGAGCTTGCGGTTTCCGCAACGGATTACTTTGTTGATGGCGCATTGTGGACGGAGCACCGTGTGGAAGGCGAGTACCTTTATCGGGACACGCTCACGTTGAAAATGACGCCGGCCGGAGACGGCTGGAACCTTAGGTACGTCACCACTGATGAACAGTGGAGTGAGCGCGGCGGCAGCAAAGCCGAGCAGGATGGTGACAGCTATCTGATACCACTGTCCTCAAAGAAAGGTTTCAGCGCTCAGCTAAGGTTGTCGCTCCGGCGCCGTTCATGAAAAGCCGCTAGCGCACACACAAGAAGCCTCGAAAGAAACCGGCATCTGCTGAAGAATGATTTGTGACGGCCCGCATAAGCTGGCAAAGTTCTGCGAAATCAGAATTAACCCCACCAAGAGGAAATGCCGGTGACGGACTTTGTAAGTTACACGCTAAACGATGGCGTCGCGACGATCGTTATTAACAACGGGAAAGCGAACGCCCTGAGCCACGATGTGTTTGAAGAGCTGAATCAGGCTCTTGACCGCGCAGAACAGGACAAGGCCGTGGTTATCCTGACCGGCCAGCCAGGCATTTTCTCCGGTGGCTATGACCTGAAAGAAATGCAAAAGGGCATGAATGAAGCAGCTGCGCTGGTTACGGTAGGCTCAAAGCTCACCCGTCGTCTGGCGGCTTTTCCGTTTCCGGTTATTGGTGCCTGCAGCGGCCACGCGATTGCCAAGGGTGCGTTTATCATGCTGTCTGTGGACTACCGGATTGGTGTTGAAGGCAACTTCAAACTTGGCCTCAATGAAGTGGCCATCGGCATGACCATGCACCATGCGGGCATAGAAATTGCGCGGCACCGTTTGGCACCTGCGCACTTCTACCGTTCGGTTATCAATGCCGAAATCTATAACCCGGAGGGCGCCGTGTTGGCTGGTTTCCTTGATGAAGTGGTGGCATCGGATCAGCTGCTGAACCGCGCTAATGAGCTTGCTCAGGCGTTCCGGAAACTGAATATGAGAGCGCACGCCCAGACCAAGCTGAAAACCAAAGCGGGCTATCTGGAGCTGCTGGATCGTAGCATCGAGAAGGATTCTGAGAGCTTGGGCCTAACAGGTTAACGGGAATGATAGGAGAGTTAGCCTCGGGCCAGCTCTTCAGGATCTATTCTGTAGAAGTCGCGCAGCAGGTTATACACTGCGGGTTGTTGTTCTTTCAGATGTTGCGGTTGCTGATAGAAGGTTTCTGTCAGCACCGCAAAGAATTCTGCGGGTTTTGTGGCGCCATAGGGGTCGAGCCAGCTTTTGCGCTGGTGCTTCAAAGAGTGCCGGAGGTTGTCGTAGGCTATGGTCATGGTCTGTTGCCACTCCTCGGCGTGTTCGCCGCTCAGGGGTGGCGCTCCGTCTGCGCTTCCATCCAGATAATCAAGCTGGTGGGCAAATTCGTGGAGGATTACATTGTGTGTGCTCTTCGCCTGCATGGCTCCGCTTTCGCATTCCGCCCAAGCCAATACCACTTGCCCCATTGATGATGCTTCACCTGCCCGAACCTGATTGCTGATGCTAACCACCATGCCGTCGCGCTCCGGAGTCTGTACCCGGTACACATCGGGGTAGACAAGAATGCTGCGCACCTCGTCGTAATCGGCATACGAACGCATCACCGTTAAAAGGCAAGCATGCCCGGCGATGGCGACCCGTACGCGGTCATTCACCTCAAATCCATCGCACCCATAGAAATCTTTTTCAGCGAGAAACAGCTGTACCTGTTTTTCCAGGGTTTTTTTAAGCTGCGTCGGAAGCTGGCAGTAAAGGGGCACGGCTGACTGCAGGTGCTTTCGCCAGACCTCCGGGAAGGGTTGTTTCAGTTCCCGGTCCCGCCGCCAGGTGCGATAGAAAAACAGATAGAAAACAGCCAGTGCGATGAAGGCAGCGGCGAAGACAGCGAAGACAGTTGCGGACGACATCCTTTCTAAACTCGCGTGATAAATACAGCTGTTACTCTAGCACATACTAATTGGCGAATTGCCCATACGGCGCCTATGATCAGACACTTGGCCGCGAATCGCGGTGGCAACGGTTGATAGTAAGGATGATATGCTTCACGAGATGAGTGTTGGTGGAATGCTGTTCAGCCCGTTAGTGGTGCTGGTGCCTTTGGCGTTTATTCTTGCGGCGGCTACGCGACTGGTTCTGCACCACCTGGAGCTGCGTCGCTATATCTGGAAGGAAGCCTGGTTCGACGTGGCGATGTTCGTCTGTTATCTGGCCGCTATTGTTTATTTGTTCGGGAACTAAAGGACTCACATGGGAAAGCTGGCGCGTATTGGAGTGACATTGCTGGTTGTGGCGGCTGCGGTTTTTGCCGGGACCTGGATCTGGGATCACTACCTCTATTCACCCTGGACCCGTGATGGCCGTATCCGGGCCGACGTCATTACTATCGCTCCCGATGTTTCCGGTTGGGTGACCAGGTTGAGTGTAAAAAATAACCTGGCTGTGAATAAAGGCGACCCTCTTTTTACCATTGACGATACGCGTTATCAGGCGA
>Ga0207901_1000495_pt1 | contig 10630 bp, 8 predicted proteins | sample LinPmetageLP46_FD_184057 | JGI IMG/M metagenome (GOLD analysis project Ga0207901, IMG submission 184057) | Marine viral communities from the Pacific Ocean - LP-46 (SPAdes) | ecosystem: Environmental > Aquatic > Marine > Oceanic | place: Pacific Ocean | collected 2011-06-12
AGCAGCCTTCAGCGCCTCAAGAGCCCCCTCATCCGGCTTGTCCCTGGCCAGTTGCAGGGTGGTCCGGGCTCGCTCCATCGCCGGGTCGCTCTGCAGCTGTTCGGGCAATCCCTGGAGCGCCGCTTCGGCCTGATCGAGATGATCTGCCGCGACCATCGCCCGAATCAGCCCTCCGACCGCCTCGGCATTGTCGGGTGCCATCTCGGCAATTTGCGCGAATATCCCAGCGGCGCGCTCGGCATCGCCGCCTGCCAGCGTTTCCTCGCCCATCGCCAGCAGAGGTGCGATATCCTGTTCCGGTTCAGCGCCGCCGCCGACCGGCAATTGCTGGAGCAACTGGTCAAGCGCACCGGTGAGCTGGCTCTCGCTGCGCGCGCTGGTCAGATCGGCGACCGGCTTTCCCTGGAAAATTGCGTAGACGGTGGGAATCGACTGCACCCGGAACTGTGCGGCAATAAATTTATTCTCGTCGACATTGATCTTGGCCAGCACCACACCCTTGTCGGCATATTGGGCGGCGACCTTCTCCAGCATCGGTGCCAGCGCCTTGCATGGTCCGCACCATTCGGCCCAGAAATCCAGGATAACGAGCTTCTCCATGCTCGGTCCCACAACCTCCCGCTGGAAAACCTCAACCGCTTTCTGTTCTTCGACTGTCAGTCCTGCTGTTGCCACATCATGCTCCTGTTATGGCGCCGGGCCAATGCCCGGACCAGCGCCCAAATCGATCATCTAGAGCGCTTTATGTGGGGAGCGAGGCGTCAATGCCAAGGATATTTTTGCATTTGCTGGCCCCAAGAGAGCAAATGGGGCTTGCGGGGTGTGAAAACCCATGCTAACCGCGCGCCTCAATGTGCTGCTGACCAAGTGATTACCCAAGTGTCGCAGCAACGCCGAGCGGGCGTAGCTCAGGGGTAGAGCACAACCTTGCCAAGGTTGGGGTCGAGAGTTCGAATCTCTTCGCCCGCTCCATTTTTCTTATTCGCCGCGGATGCACTGAACCGTAAATGGGCGGGCGACATCACTTATAGTGGGACGTCAGAAGGCTGGCTCAACCTTGCCGTCATTCTCGACCTGCATAGCCGACCTGTCGTTGGTTGGGCTGGCAGTGAGGATGAAGAAGGGCCTGACGATCAGGGCGCTCGATAGGGCGGTGCGCTTGCGTCAGCCTCCAGGAGGCTGCCTTTTCCATTCAGATCGCGGCAGACAGTTACGCCACCCCCCGTGCCTGCCGAGCGGCACGGTTCCCCTCCCTGACGGCCGCGTGCCAATTTTGGCGTCCAGTCAATTCCGAATGCCCGAAATATATTCGGCCATAGCCCTCCCGCAGAATGTCACCAGCACCCCCCTCTCCATTGGCACCGAAAAAGAAGCCTGGCTGCCGTGAAACATAAGCGTGTCCCCACCGATTGAGAATGATGGCCGCAATGTCCCGCTTAGAGTCGAACCCGAATTGGCCGAACATGTGCTGAAGCTTAGCTCGCACGGCCCGCTCATAATCCACAAAGCTCGTATTGAACATCTTGGTTCTAGCCAGGGCTCCCTGGATCTCGGGCGGCTGACCCGGAGAGGGAAAAGCGCAATACAATGTTAATACAGTCGGCTTGTCTGGATTGAAATCCGGTGCCACCCCATCCACCAGCATAGGTGCGCGTATGTTGCAGAAGAAACCTAAAGAATCGTCGAACCAGTGCGCCGCAGAGACGCCCGCTTTCGCAAAAAATCTCCAATTATTCAGAGCTACATTCACTACAAGCATGGGGGCGTGCCTGAATTCCGCCAGAGCTCTCTTTTGTCGCTCCCCGGCATCCGCCAGTATATGCCGGTTCACCCAGGCACCGTTGGCCATTACAACCGCCTTTGCTCTTAGACGAGACAGTTTTCCGCTTTTGGCATAGGATATGATCACATGCTCAGCACTTTCCGGATCGCCCTCGTGGCTGACATGGAATACCGTCGACCCGAGTCTGATGCGGACCTTGTTTGTTGGCTTGTCGAGTTCGCCGAACTGTATCTCGTTCCAGACAATGTCCTCCGGACTCGTTCCACCGGCGATGGAGTTGGGTAAGATCGCTTTGACCATCCGCCGGAGAATGGCAGTGTTGCCTCCCGGAAAGCTGTGGACGGTGTGCGTATCTGGCGAGCCGTTGTCAGCCACCGGACTGACACCGGGCATCCCGAGGAGTCTCGCTGCATAGGCTGAAACCGCATCAGAACCGAGGCCGTAGCTTCCGGCTGCGAGAATGGGATCTGCGTAGCGTGCGACATCGGCTTTGAGGCCAAGCCGGTCCGTGAGAAACTGCTCGTAGCTCATACTATCGAGTTCGCGCGCCTCAGCTTCAATCGCCGCGCTACTTGCTTTCCCAAATCTCCAATTGAGCAAATCTCTCTTCGTGTCTTCTGGCCAGGGAGCTCTCTGAAGCCTATCTGCCCAAATGTCCTTCACCATCGTCGGGTGGGTGGCCCCGCCATTCTGGAAGAAATATCCGACCGAGTATTTCTCATCACTCCAGAACATCGGCTCATAATTGTCGTGCGCGAACTTCACGTCCCTGGGAGCACCATCGGGGCTTCTGTAACCAAATTGCGTTGGCAGTCCGAGCTCCTTCCAAAGCTCATATGGCAAGCCGTCGCTGGGGTCCAAGGTTCTGAAATCATTAGATCCTTGCGGCGCCGTTAAATGAACGCCGTCCACGTTGAATTCGTTTTGCTTCGCCTCGCCACCGAATACCGGATGATTCTCGAGAACAAGGCAACGACCTTCGCCGTTATGCATGAAATCATACGCCGCGGCGATCCCGCTAAACCCTCCTCCGACAACAACGAGATCGTAGACGTCGTCTACATAGGGCAGGTTGGAGACCGACTCTGGATATTGAAAATCACGTATGCGATGGGCTGCCTGTACTACGCCAGCAGTGTTTCCGTTAGCGGCGGCATAGTCACCAATGCCTGCGTACCCGGTCCATGGATCAACAGGATTCGGTGTGGGCGACTCTGCGCAAGAAGATAATATCAGAGGTGCAACAGCGACACCTCCAATAAAATCACGCCGTGATATATCGACATCTACCCCCAGGGACGTGTCGGAGTTGCCGTTAATAATATCGCGATCTGCAGTCATAATTCAGCCTTCTCCCGAAAAACGTCATTGGTTGGCACCATCCTGATGCTCGGCGGCTGGTGCCCTTCCGAATGGTACCGATTGGTAAATGGCACCGCTGTTATCGATGTGACGCATCCATGATGATGGATGGAGTTAGCCAACCGCTCAATTGAAGCCGCAGGCGAGGTTGCCGTCGCTCCCTGAGCAAGAAGAAATGATGCATCATCGAGCGATAGCCCGGGGGCGCCTTCCGACGTTCGCAATGATTCAAGATCGACGATCGTGTCGAACAAGAATATTTGCTCTTCGATAGGACGGAAATAGGAAGTCACGGGCGTCCACCTCTCGAGTTTTCATGCGTCGGCCAGTTCTGAAAGATTTTCCTGCCGCGAAAGAGAGTGTTGCATGGAGCGATGATTGCCACTGTCTCCTTGATGACAATCTACAAAAGCGATCGAAGGAGAAGGGACCAAACGTACCTGTTTTTACCGAGAATCGCAGTCCGGTGCAGCTGCCAAGCCGCTTGTTGCCGCCTGCGAAGGTTGCACCGTGTGGGGCCGGCATCACCATCGATCCTAGGGCGGCGCATATATCAAGTCATGAACCATATATATACATAATGTCTTGAATTGACATATTGTCTTATGTGAATTACGAGGCGCTTATGTCAATTGCATTACAGGCTATGATCCCCGTCGCAGACGCCATTGCGATCGTGCTCCGCCCCTATGCTGAGGTGGTATTGCACGACCTCGAAGCCGAGGAGATTGCTTATATTGCCAATCCGATCTCCCGACGCGCACCGGGCGATTCTTCCCTTACCGATTTGATCGGGGTCGATGTGGACGGCTGCGAGGTGATTGGCCCTTATCCCAAGACCAATCCCGATGGGCGGTCCCTCAAATCCATTACTGCGATCCTGCGCGATAAGCAGGGACAGCCCTACGGCATGCTCTGCATCAATATCGATGTATCGATGTTCGAAACTTTGGAGTCGTTGGCGAAGGCATTCCTTCGCTTGGACGACGGGAAGGCACGACCGTCAGCCCTGTTCGAGAAAGATTGGCGGGAAGAAGCAAACGAAATAATTGGAAAGTTTTTGGCCGACCGTGGTGAGGTTGCCAGAAAGCTGTCTTATGAAGATCGCTTGCAGATCATCGGAGAGCTCGACGTCCGCGGACTATTTAACGTACGCAATGCTGTTCCTTATATTGCCCGCCTTCTTGGTGTTTCACGCGCAACTCTGTACAAATCTCTTAAAGATGCACGAAAATGACTGATATTTTTCATACCCATGTGACGAGAAAATGATATGAGTGTGATGCCTGATTTTCGCCTCGAAACCTATTTCTCCAAATGGGAATTCAAAGCGCGATACCATATGACCGCCTCGGACGCGCAGAGCCTCACAGTTCGCGAGTTGCTGGATCTTGGTTCTCCGGAGGACGCGGCGGGCTTCGACGCGCAATGGCTGGGCTATACCGAAACCTTTGGGGCGCCGGCGCTTCTTGCAGAGATCGCCGCCACATATGACGAGATGCAGTCGGCAAATATCCTGTGTTTCGCGGGAGCCGAGGAGGGGATTTACATCGCCAACCACGTGCTGCTGAGCGCTGGCGATCATGCGATCGTCGTCACGCCCAATTATCAGGCGGCGGAGACTGTACCGCTGGCGATCTGCGAGGTAACCGGAGTTCCCCTCGAGCCCGAGACGGGTTGGAGTCTGGACATCGATCGCGTCGCCGCCGCGATCCGACCGAATACAAGGCTCATGTCGATCAACTTTCCGCATAATCCCACCGGTCGCATCATCGACCGTAACACCCTTGATGACCTGATTGCGCTGTGCCGCAAGCACGGCATCTGGCTGTTTAGCGACGAAGTCTACCGTCTGCTGGGTCCCTATCCGGATAGACAGCTTCCGCAGGTCGCCGATCTTTATGAGCGTGGTCTGTCGCTAAACGTAATGTCTAAAGCTTATGGATTGCCGGGCCTGCGTATCGGCTGGCTCGCGACCACGGACCGGGAGGTGCTGCTCCGAATGGAGCGGATGAAACATTATCTGTCGATCTGCAACTCAGCACCGAGCGAATATCTCGCTGGCGTGGCGCTGCGCAACCGCGATACGATCCTAGCGCGGAACAATCGCCTCGTTCGCGACAATCTTGCGCTGCTGGACGATTTTTTCACCGACTTTCCTGATCTTTTCGAGTGGAGCCGACCCGATGGCGGCTGCGTCGCCTATCCGCGCTATATCGGGCCAGGAGATGTCGAGAACTTTGCAGCCGAGTTGGTCGCAGAAGCGGGCGTGCTTCTCCTGCCATCGAGCATTTACCACTCCGACTTAGGAAGCACGCCCATCGATCGTTTCAGGATAGGTTTTGGCCGGGCAAACCTCGCCGAGGGGCTCACCGCGTTCCGGGAGGTTCTGCGCCCGAATATGGTAATCGATGCTGTCCGTGATGCCTTCATCGGGCATGCACGCGGCGAAATTATGTCTCCATTGCCGATCCAGATGCTATTCGACAACCCGAAAGGTGATTGTCATATCAAGGCGGGCATGTTCAGCGGCAGTGATCGCTTTGTTGCGAAAGTCGCGACCGGATTCTACGACAATCCGGGCCGGGGCCTTCCTGTCAATGACGGGCTTGTGCTCGTCTTTGACAGCAACACTGGCCGGCCCCAAGCGCTGCTGCGCGATGAAGGGTGGCTCACGAGTTGGCGGACAGCCGCAGCCGGGGCGCTTGCCGCCGAGGTCGGGAATATGCCGAAAGGTACGATATTGGGGATTGTGGGCAGCGGCCATCAGGCCCGCCTTCAAGCCGAATGGACGGCGGTCCATGCTGGTATCCGCTCCATCCGGATATTTGGACGATCTTCCGAAAAAGCAGATCGGCTGACGGCGGAACTCGTCCATGCCGGATTTGATGCCGCTACGGTCAGGTCGATCGAACAATTATGCGCCGAAAGCCGACTCATCATCAGTTGCACTCCGGCATCTCAGTCGGTCATCCCTGCCTCTGCCGTTCAACCGGGCACGCATATCGTCGCTCTTGGCGCCGATAGTCTCGGCAAGCAGGAACTGGACGCCAATCTGTTTGCCAGAGCCGGGCAAATCTTCGTGGACAGTCGGGAGCAGTGCGCAAGCCATGGCGATCTGCGGCATGCGATCGACAAAGGGATCATCACTAAGGAGCAGACTATGCTCCTTGGCGAAGCCCTCGCGAGCCGGTCGCGACCGATCCGTCCCGCTGGCCTGATCTCGTTGGTCGACCTGACCGGCATAGTGGCTCAGGACATCGCGATAGCAACTTTGGCGCTTACCGAGACGCGTTCCCGACAATCTTGACATGATCTTCATGCAGGGCGGCTTCGGAACAAACGCCGTGATGGAAGATCGCGAAACTCTTGAATTCTCCGCCCGCGTCGACGAGACCGCCCGCTACGTGACCTCGATTTGTACCGGCTCGGCCATCCTGGCAGCGCGCTGGCCCAGTCACCTGTGCGTCTGCCTTTGCCTTAACCGGTGCCGATGAGATCATCAGTATCGCAGCAATGATCAGCTTGTTCATATTGCTTTTCTCCTGCCCCCACGGGCTGTCGCGATATATTTGTCCACAACGTCATTAAGCACTGCCAATGGCACTGAACCTACGGCGATTGTTGCAGCATGAAATTCTCTTATATCGAAGAGTGTTCCAAGTGCGGATTTGGCCCGTTCTCGCGACTCCAGCCACGTGGATTTTCCAACCGTGTAACTGCACGCCTGTCCGGGCCAGACACAATATCGTTCGACCTCGTTGACGGCCATGCTCCTCGGCACGCCGCCGTATGTTACCATCCACTCAATAGCTTTGGCACGAGACCAGCGCTGAGCGTGTATTCCGGTGTCAGCAACAAGGCGGCTCGCACGCAAAAGAGTTGCCCACATATAGCCTATCCGGCCTATTGGATCTTCGTCATACATTCCCAGTTCGTCAGCCAGCTGTTCCGCGTAAAGCGCCCAACCTTCACTATATCCGGAAGAAAACATAACCTTGCGAAGGTTCGGGAGCGGCGGTCCCTCCTGAAGGAGCGCTTGTTGCAGATGGTGACCAGGGCTCGCTTCATGAAAAGCGGTCGTCGTCAACATCCACATTGGCGTCTCAGCCGTATCGCGCAGGTTTACGTAGAACACGCCTGGACGTGAGCCGTCCAGCGAAGGATCCTCGTAAAAAGCAAAAGGCGCCCCGCTTTGGCGGAATTCGGGCACCGCTTTAATGACAACTTGAGTCCGAGGTAAATTATTAAAATATCTGGGTAGCTTCTGATGTATCCTGTCCAGCTTCGCATGCAGTTCGGACAAGATTTTTGCTTTACCCGCACTGGTGTTGGGTTGAGCCCGGCGAGGGTCGGTGTAAAGCGATTCAATTCGCTCCGCCAATCCACCCTTATTATAGCCCTGCGCGGCCAGCATATCATTTAACTGGGGTCGAAGTTGTTCTGTAATCGCCAGGCCCATTTCATGAATCGTGCCGGGACTACGCTTAACTGTGGTCGAATATTCCAGTGCAGCAGCGTAATAAGCGTCGCCATTTGGCAGGCGCCATACCCCTGCTTCACTCGACGCTTTAGGGCGAAGCGCTTTCAACGCGGCGATCTGTCGGTCTAGCGCGGGAACAACCGCATCGCTGAACAGTCTCGCGGCGCGGGCAGCATAGTGATCGCCCGACAAGCCCGCCTGAGCGGCTTTTCTTGCAATTGTCTTTGCTAGAATCGACCCTTTTGGATCGGAGGTTCTTATCGCGGCCAGTTGCACCAATGTTTGATCTTGAATAAAATCGGGCGGTGTAACACCCAATTGCGCATCGTGCTGAATTCTTTCAATCTCCTGATCAAGCACTCGAGCGAAATCCGCAACACGTTCAAGATACGCTTCAGCATCTGCCGCCGACCGGATGTCATGTTTTGAATCCAGCAACTCCGGCACTGAGGTGTATGCACCGGTAAGATGGCTCACGACATATGGCTCGGGCGTGACTGCAGAGCCGTAAGCAAAGTTCTGTCCGATTGAATCTTGAAGGCTCAATGTAAAACTGACAGCCTTATGATCGATCGATGCCGGATGAGACAATTTATCGTTGTTTATGGCTTTGATCCGAGCGAGCTGCTTATGAGTTCGATGCTTTTGTGCGGCAGCAGCAGCGAGAGACCGATCATCGAGGCTACGTTTAAGGGAATTCATAGGCCCCACATCGAGACCTAAACGACTGGCATTTTCCGGTGAAGCTTGAATATTTTCCTGAAGAAACTCATTGAGCAAAGCGTCCAGTTCGGCGTCTTGTCTGTCCCGAGCATAAGTAGGAACCGCGGAAAAGGTCGCTCCTGCCGCAAGCAGCGCGGTTATCATTGTTCGGCGGCTGACTTCGTTGCCTGTCAAGCCAAGGTAAGTCCCCCTCATTCGAAATAGCTCCCTGACCATTCGCTTAATCGATAGGTTGCATCGAATTGGTGCGTCCGCGCCACAAACTCTGTCAAACAGCTGACACTTGCGCCCAGGGGACCATCCCAGCATCAGCGGCCAACTGTCCGTCTGGAAGCTGGGGCAGAGCCAATAGCCGAGCATGATGTCGCCTAGCCGACCGAGGGGCGCCTGGATGAACGGCCAGAATGTCCGGCGATCTGCTGCACGACGGGTTCGGAACTGCGGCCGGCCCCACCGGCGCCTTTGCTGGGCGCGCTCACCGCTCCGCTCCATAATCCTGATCGCGCGACATACCGGGTGTCTTCTTCGCCGCTGTGAGCACCTCGCTCATTGATTCGGGCGATCCGGGTTTCAATCCTCGTCCAACATGACTGTTGCGATGGCCGAAAGCGAAATAGAGAAGCAGGCCCAAAATACCCCAGATAGGCAGTACAAGCTGTGCCTCAATGGGAAGGTTGGCGAACAGCCCGACACACCCGATCGCGGCAGTAGGGGCGACCAACCATAACAGCGGCACACGAAATGGACGATGCCGCTCCGGGTCACGCAGCCTCAAGACCAGCACCGAAACCGCGACCATGAAAAATGCGAACAAGGTTCCCGAATTGGATATATCCGCCAGTTGCCCCACCGGGAGGAATGCTGCGGCGATGGCAACAAAACTCCCTGTGATGAGAGTGACGAGATAGGGCGTCTGCCAGCGTGGGTGAATGTCCGCCAGTTTTTCCGGTAGCAGCCCGTCCCGAGCCATCACGAAAAAAATGCGTGTCTGCCCGAACAGCATCATCAAGATGACCGATGGCAGCGCCAGATTGGCGGCAAGACCGAGCAAATCGCCTGCGCGCTGATATCCTATGGCGCGCAGGACGTGAGCCAGCGCATCATTCGAACAGGCTAGAATTCCGGCGTTCTGTGGCAACGCACATGCTTCGTTGAAGGGGGCAGAGCCGGGTTGGAGCATGTCGCCTGCGACCAGATGTGCAGGCTGGGCTCCAATCGAACCGATCGAACCGGCGGCCACAAACAAATAGAATATCGAGCAGATGGCGAGGCTACCGATCAGGCCGATGGGAATATTTCTTTGCGGATCCTTCGTTTCCTCTGCCGCTGTCGAAACGGCATCGAAACCTACATAAGCAAAGAATATGGAGGCTGCAGCCCCGACAACCCCAAAGCCGCTATGACCTTCGCCAAACCAGCCATTCGGCGTGAAGGGCTTAAAATGGGCCCCATTCATTAGGGGTATCGTGAGAGCAATAAACGCAACCAGCGCAGCAATCTTTATCAGGACCAGCACCGCATTCACCCTGGCGCTTTCAGTCGTGCCCCTCATCAGGAGACCAGTTATCGTCATCACAACCACAATCGCCGGGATATTAACCACACCATGAGAGAAATCAGCAACGGGAAGGCCGTCTACAAAGGACCAGCCTGGCCCGCTGGCTGCCCACCATGGCACCCTAATTCCCATCGTGCTCTCCAGAAGCCCCATGAAATAGCCTGACCAGCCAACCGCGACGGCACTGCCCGCAACCGCATATTCCAGAACCAGCGCCCATCCTACCATCCAGGCAATCACTTCTCCCATCACCGCATAGCTGTAGGTATAGGCTGAACCCGAAACTGGGACCATGGACGCCAGTTCGGCATAGCAAAGGGCCGCGACTGCGCAGATCGCCGCTGCAATGACGAAGCTCCACATCATGCCAGGCCCGGCCTTTTGCGCGGCGGCTGAGGTCAGAACAAAAATCCCCGTGCCAATAATGGCGCCCACGCCCAGAAGCGTGAGCTGCACGGCCCCCAGCGAACGGTGCAGAGGTTTCTGCTTCGACGTTTCAAGAATTGCCTCGAAAGATTTGATACGCCGAAATATCATTAGATTTCCCCTTGTCCTGATGGCATCTGGTATTTCTGGTGCGACTGGTGACGAATGAGTTGGTGAATAGCGTCCTCGCGGACCGGCAACGGCTTCGGGCCAGCGAAAATCATTTCATCGTTCAATTTTCGCACATCCTGGCGAGCCCCAAGCGCCGCTTTCGGCAGTTCCACCTTCGCCGATC
>Ga0207901_1000496_pt1 | contig 10629 bp, 7 predicted proteins | sample LinPmetageLP46_FD_184057 | JGI IMG/M metagenome (GOLD analysis project Ga0207901, IMG submission 184057) | Marine viral communities from the Pacific Ocean - LP-46 (SPAdes) | ecosystem: Environmental > Aquatic > Marine > Oceanic | place: Pacific Ocean | collected 2011-06-12
AAGGGACCGAACAGGGCTATGCGATGGATGATCTAATCCTTGAAGGTAAAAGCCGCGCTGGCGACGCGCTACTTGAGATTCAATCAAAGCGGAATATCGCCTTCACTCGAAAAGATGCGACCTTCGCAGAGGTGGCAATGCAGATTGCTCGTACCCAAAAGCGGGATTTGCCAGATGAACGACACCTTCTAGCGGTTGCAACTCAGCGACAAAGTAAATCCATCTCCGGACCGTACCAAGACGTCCTCCTCTGGGCTAAGACGGCGGAGAGTGGTCGCCAGTTTTTCGATAGGGTTGCGGCTAAAGGCGTCGCAAGCGACGCGATGCGCTCTTTCGTCGCCACCTTTAGGTCAAATTTGCTCGCTGCAGGAGTGGTCGATGACGACGATGTCATTTGGAAACTTATGCGCCGCTTCGCAATCTTGGTCTTTGATTTTGAGTCGATAGCGCCACTTGCTCGCCTGCATGCACTAGCGTTGGCTCAGCAGGTGCTCGCAGATAAGGATATCTCACGGGCTGAAAGTCTCTGGAGTGAACTCATTGAGATTTCGATCTCTATCGCGAAAGTTGGGGGTGCGATCAGCCGGGATGAACTTCGCGCGAAGCTGGTTGATCGCGGCTTTAGTCTCGCTGGCGACCGGGACTATAGGCCAGCGCGCGCTCGTTTAGCTGATCTGGCCCGAATGACGTTAGCCGGGATAGGCACAACGGTTGGAGGTGTTACACTCACGCGCCACGAGGCCGTGGACAGCCTAAACACGGCGCTTGAAGAACACCGCTTCATCGAGCTACGTGGCGGACCGGGTGTCGGCAAGTCGGGTGTCCTGAAGCTGGTGGCGGAGCGTATCGGACGCGAGGCACGGGTGATCGTTCTCGATCAAATTTCGACGCCCGCTGGCGGATGGCTGTCGTTCTCCCAGGCGATCGGTGTTCCTGGAACCGTCAGCGAATTCTTCAATGATCTCGCGGCGAGCGGCGGCGGTCTCATAGTGATCGATGGCCTGGAGATGTTCTCAGACCCGGGTAGCCAGCGGACAGTCAACGAGTTGCTGCGGGAGGCGTCGGCCGTCACCGGCTTTTCTGTCGTAGTAACGGCGCGCGCCACCGCAGATCCTAACACCAACCGGTGGATCGCCGACGACGTTATTGATGCCTTTGATGGAATTCGCTCCGTTTCGGTTGGAGAGTTGACCGATGAGGAAGTCGAAACTCTTTCGGAAGGTGCGCCAGAACTTCGTGCAATCCTAGCTTCTGGACATCCGGCTGCCAACATCTCCCGTAATCTTTACCGTCTATCGCGTCTGATCAAAGTACCGTTGTCCGCCGACATCCGAACAGAGGCAGCTTTGGCCAGCCAGTGGTGGGCAACGGCAGACAATGCGCCCGACGACGCGATAAGAGCGGGGCAGCGTATCATCGCCGAGCTGGCGGAGATAAGCCTAAATGGCGGAAACACGATGGAGTTGCGCGATGACTCCGCTGCTCGCACTCATCTAATCGGATCGCTAACTCTAACCGAGTCCCATCGCGATCAACTCGCGTTCTATCACGATGTGCTCCGCGACTGGGGGATTGGGAACTACGTCCACGAGAATCACAAGAGACTTGCCGAAACCGATTTCACGGTGCCCGCATCTCCGCGGGTCGCACGCGGCGTCGAATTGGCTGCTCGCCTCTCACTGGAGATGTCTGATGACTGTACTCAATGGCTGAGCCTTCTCGACATACTTTCCCCGGCGGGAGCCCATAGCTCTTGGCGACGAAATGCTTTGCTGGCGATTGTGCGTTCAGAAGTTGCCGAAGACTTACTCGAACGCTGTAGTATGGCATTGCTTGCTCGGGGCGGAAGCCTCTTCACAGAGCTCGTAACGGTAATTGCGGCGGTTGATACGATCTCTACGGCAGAACTTTATGCGTCAATGAAAATAAAAACCGGCAACCCTGTCCCGAAATCGTTCCGTACCAATATGACCGGCACTGGTTACAGGTTGTTAAAATGGGTGCTAGCTCATCGGGTTGAAATTCCGATCCATGCGATCAGTGCGGTCATCGACCTCGTTAAGTTGCAAATATTGACCCTTCAGGCGCTCACCAATCTCGGTTCGTCAACCGCAACGATGCTCTTCGGTTGGTTGGGTCAGCTCGACGTGCGGGAGGCGGACATCACTATTCCAACAGATTCTACGATAGAGCGGATGGAAAGCGGTACTCGACGGAGAATGATTGAAGATCTTCGATCTATCACGCTCATGCTATCCGCACTCTCGCCGAATTCTGCCAAAGCATATCTAAAGAAAATCAATGCGGATCGTGACACCCATAAGGTGAAGGCTATACGTCAGTTCAGCGCGGTCGTGGCGTCGGTCGCCCCGGTCGAGTTGGTCAATCTTGTTGCAAACAGCCTCATTGAGCCGAGCCGCCGCAAAAGCTCGCTCCACGGGGGGAAGAGAGGCCGTGTTTTTAGTTTTGCCGACAGTGACTATCTCCCTGCATCGCCCGCGCAACCTCCGTTTCTCGATCTGCTAACCGCATCACCGGAGAACGGGCTGGCGCTAGTGCGTCGCCTCGTTAGCTCGGCGGGCGAGGCTTACAGCGAAGGAGCGGACCCTGGAGAAAACGGATTCACCCTCGTGTTTGACGACGGGCCGCGCTTTTTTCCCTGGACAGAGACCTACTTCTGGTCCCGCGACCAAGCCCGAGAATATTCTGTCGCTTCCGGGCTAAAGGCACTTGAGGCATGGAGCCACAGGCGGCTCGATGACGGCGAACCAGTTGATGCAGTAGTGGCCGATATTCTGGGTCCAGAAGGGAGCTGTTCTGCCTATCTTTTGGTTGCGATTGATGTGCTACTCTCGCATTTTGATGAAGGCCGTGAAGCGCTGGTACCATTTCTTGCCTGTCCCGAGCTTCTTGCCATCGATAAAACCCGAGCCGTGCACGATCAAGTAGGCAATGATCTGTTGTTATTTGGCGAGAAGGAACCCGCAGGGCTTGTAACGCTTGCTGACCTCAGAGCACGTCCGTCGCGTGAAACTCCGCTTTCCGATGCGTTATTCGCCTATCTTCGGGACGATGAGGTAGGAAACACGTTGCGCAAGCGCTTAGCTCACGCAGCTTCGACACTCGAACCATATGCGACATATTCGGATTTTTCTGATGCTCGTTTTGCCGGACGGCATGCGCTCAACTATCTCGATCTCTCGAACTGGAAGGAAATCAAGAACGGTCAGCTGATGTACCAGTCGCCGTCAAACGAAGCGGCGCATCTCGCGCAGATGCAGGCACATGGCAGCCAGTTGGCTCAGACTTCCGAGAAGGCAGCGCGTATCGATCTCGCGATCGATGGCGGTGAATATGCGACCACCGAAACCGCGCGCTTGGCGGTAGAGTACGCAGCCGGCGATTTGCCCGATGAGAGTGATACCGATGTGCTGAAGTCGCGCTCGACACGCCTCACAGTGACTGCGTTACTAGTCGCGCGCGACGGCGAAGACGATCTGCTTGAATCGCACGAAGATTGGGTGCGGGAGGTCATCCGGCGCGCCCTCGAGGAGGAGAAAGATCACTATTCCGGTTCTCAGAAAACATTGCGCTTCAACAGACCTGCAATCGGTGCGCTTGCGCTTCTGCATCTTTGGAGGAGACGTGGATTAAAAAAGGATCGGGACAAACTAGTCTCAATCGCCGCGCAGAGGAATCGAGCTAATCTTCCTGCATTTGCAGCAGCTCTCTCCATGATCGCGGAAAAAGACCCCCGGTTGTTTAAAGCAGCCATGCGAGCGGCGTTCGCAGGCTTTGTCTGGCGATGGCACCCGCACAATGAGGACGATGCGGTTCAAAAATGCTTCGAGAAGGACCGCGATGCTACTGTGCAGGAGGCTGTGGCTGCCGAGGTCGCTTGGCTTGACGGTGCCGAGGAACCGGCTTGGCCGACCTTCCCGGATGAGAATCCTATCCTGCTAAACTCGCACCGGCCCCGGACTTTACTAGGGAAACAGGCAGAACTAGATAAAGATTTGCCCGAGGAATCGGACAACGCTGACGCAGGACTACATGTTGAGAGCCAGTCAGCCGCACGGTGGCTTAGTTTACTTAGCCATGCTGATCGCGAGTATTTTGATTGGGGCGGCGAAATAGTTTCGGCTTATGCGAGATGGAGCGCCAGAATAAACGGCGCAAATTTGCCGACAGACGCCGACATTGACCGTTCCGCAAACGAATGGAATACCCAGTTCTATTCCTTGTTCGCGGAGACGCTGATGGATGCGGAGCCTGAGCAATTTGAAGAACTTGTCGGTCAGATTACCGATCTGCCGGATAAGTGTTTTGCGGATGTAGCTGAAACCGTGCTTCATAGGGCCGATGTGCTTTACTTTAATGACGCCACACGATTACCTGATCGAGCCGTCGAGTTGCGGCGGCGCATGGTGACCCGCGTAATGGCGTTGCAACGCTGGCGATACAATTATTCTCCAGGCGATCTCTCGATTGACTACGACACTGGCGGGGTAGTTGCGAAGATACTGTTCAATACACACGACCCTTTCAATGGTACAAGCAGTTACTTGGTTCCTGCGGTTGCAGACAGGCTGGACCCGTTGCTCATTCCAATTCGTGTCCTTCAGTCTGGAGGGCCGACGAGCTTCGTAGCTCTATGCACAATGAATGTGGTTCTTATCGCTCCACGCGCGCGGCATCTGGATTTCCTCCTTACGGCGACCGAGGCATGGATGGTGCGATTGCCTTCTGACCAAGGTCTGTGGGTTACGATGGGAATTGGCGGCAAGATCGTCGAATGGTTTGAGGCCGCAATCGCTGAGGAGCCAAACCTCATCAGGCCCGATCATCCGCAACGAGCTCGTATGGATTATGTCTTAGGATGTCTGATTTCGGTGGGGATTGCAGAAGCTCATAAGTTAGAGAAACAGGTCGAGGATGCCGCTAAAACCGATTCTCACGTTCTAGGTTAGAAGACACATGTTGAATAAATGCAATTGTAGGAACTTCGATAGCATGATAGAAATTTTCATATGACTAAATTGCTACTCAAGAAACCTGAGCCTTTTCTTTTCCGCTTTGCACAGCCCAGATCTGCTGATGCGGAGATGCCGGGTCATTATTGCGATGAGCAAAAAGTCTGGGTTTTGGAAACGGTGACTGGCGAACGTCCGATAATTGAAATCGACGGAGGGTCACTGATTGCCACACAAAGTAAAACTATGACGCAGGTTGAAACCGATGACGATGATTATGACAACGCTGCAATGGTGGAAACTTCGACATACACCAAAGTCAGACAAGAAGCAGATGATCAAGACGCGCAATCTGGCCTGCTTGAGCTCCAAACCAAGACTGAGGTTGTTCAAGAAAGAGACGATGAAGTTGACCCTGTCATTTGAGTTTTAGGGCTGACATCTCTTGATCCTGCTCGCGACCAACAAGCGTGATGTTACGACGGATTTTGTAGTCCAAGAAATGCGCCGCCGGGAGATCGCCTTCTTTCGATTAAACACTGAGGATATTGGTGATTTTCAGATCGATATGATTGATGGCAACCCTGCCATAATGCGCTTAACTAGGGCTTCGGAGGCGCTTGACCTATGTAAGATAACAGCGGCCTATTACCGAAGGCCAGGACGCCCTGAATTTGCAGAAACCGATGAAGCAATCGTATCTTATCTAACGGCCGAATGGTCTGCAGTTCTCCGCAGTATGTGGAATGCGCTAGAAGGTCGTTGGCTTAATTCGCCTTTCTCGATCCTCCGAGCTGAGGACAAACCCAGACAGTTAAAACTCGCGCGACAAGCCGGACTGTCCGTTCCTGCTACTCTCGTGTCCAATAATTTCTCAACTTTACATGAATTCTCATCAAGTGACTCCACCGTAGTCAAGCCACTGCGCCATGCACTGATCGAGAAAGGTAATAGAGGCAGTGTCGTATTTACTAGCCAGCTCGTAGGACTGGATGAAACAGATTGTGAGGCGATTAATCGGGCACCAATTATTGCTCAAACAGAAATACGCAAGCGTTGCGATATTCGAGTAATCGTAGTTGATGACAATTTGTTCGCCACAGCCATAGGTTCACAGGATCACGAAGAAACGCAAACCGATTGGCGCCGTGGAGTTAGAACTGACCTGTCCCACGACTCAATCAAACTTCCAAAAAACATAGAGTTATCCTGTCTCTCGGTTGTAAAATTGCTCGGCTTAAGGTTTGCTGCCATTGATCTTATAGAAGATCTGGAAGGGCATTATTGGTTTCTGGAGGCTAATCCCAATGGTCAATGGGCTTGGATTGAACAGAAGACCGCGGCGCCAATCTCCGCTGCTATAGTGGATGGATTAGCGCGATGAATTGGCGGAAATTAATTGATATAATATTTCCATATATTGAAACACTACCGGACGATCAGGTTGAGAAGGATAAAGAAAGACTGGCTGAGGATCTCGCATCCATAAATTCTGCCAAATTTCGGCAGAACGAGGAACATGCACTGGACGAAGCCCGCCGCGTTGCTGCGTCTGAAGATCAGCGAGTGAAGACCGCAGAGAGTAAAGCGACCACGTATCTTGCAGTTCTCGCGGCACTAGTGCCTCTCCTGATTACGCTACAATCAACCTATTGGGAGAGCAAAGCTGGCCCAGCTCCTAGCGGATTGAAGTTTGTGGTGCTGATAACAGCTATGGTTTACGTTATGGCCGCTGGATATCATTCTTTTAAGGCGCTCCAAGTATCTGGTTTCCAGCGGGTTGGCGAAGCTGATGTAGCTTCAGCGTGGGGGTCCAGTCGGCCATTGGCACGTTTGACGCGCAATATTTTGTTAGCATCAAGGCGATCTCGTGATGTTGTGAACTCAAAGGTGACACGCATACGAGTCATTCATCACCATCTGCTGCGAGCATTTGTCGCGTTTATTCTTTTACTCCTGCTGGACCCATTATTCTATTCCTTGGGGTATAGAGTCCAAAAAACGACCGATGATGAGCGCGGCCAAACAGTCGTTATTGAAAGCAATGCGTATTTAAATGAAAAACCAGGCGCCTATTTGTATCCTGGCAAGGATGAAATCAAACAATCAGGCAGGAAATCAGAAGAATCTGTCAAAAGTATATTAGTTAAGCCTGCTGACAAAACAAAAAATAAATGAGTTCCGAATCCAGCCACATGCAGCTTGGAGAAATAGCCGAAATTGACCAGGAAGCGGACTGACACGTTGTTAAAAGTTGCTATTTATTGCATTATTTCAATTGGTATTACCAGCTATAGGTCGCGCCAAACAATACGTCTTTGTCCTTACAAATTATAGCTCGAAGAAACCAATGTATAAGGTAGGAATTGCAGGATTCGCTGTTTCTCTCGATTGCTTTTTGGCGGGAAGTGCCCAAAGTTCAGACCGTCCACTGGGAGTGCGCGGCGAGGAGGTCTTTCAATGTTACTTTCCGACGCAAGCTTTTTGCTAGATGCAGGGTAGAGCGGGTGGCGAAACTGGTCCTAACGATCAGTTCGCCAAATGCGAGATGGAAGGCTTCTGCGCATTTATACTTGGTCGCGACATGTTTGGGCCTAGCTGGCCTAGTCTAACGTCTCTCTAACTGGTATTGAAAACACGGATGAAGGCACGTCAATGAACGAAGACCAACGGGCGACTCTAAAACTGCTCCCTGAGCCGGGCGCGCCCCGCATTTGGCGAAACTGGCTCGCTTCAAAAGGTAGTGAGAATCCTTATTGGATAAGTGAATACCCCCTCTACTCGGATGCATGGTTCACCGCCGAGGCCCGCGATCGCGGACCATTCAACATTCTCAATGCCTTGGCGCAGACTACCCATTCAGGCGGGAAGCATGAATGGAAGCCAGCGCTCATTCTTCGTGTCGCCCACCACCTTCCTGGTGAAATGCCCGACATGAGCGTGACATCAGCGAAACATTATCATGGTGGCTGGCTTCCCGACGAAGTTGCTGCTCTCCTCTCGCTTGAGTTGGGCCTTCGAATAGTAGCAGGACCAGAAGTGCGCGAGTTTGGCGCCGATAATGATCCGCTCGGACGACCGAGGACGTATGCCTCGGCGCTCCTTCCATCGCTTCCACCGCGCTTGGGCCCGCCCCAGATGCAAAGTCTGTTCGGCACACGCAGCCTCACCGACGTTACCTTATTTGACACGCTGCCGACGCTCTCGGCTGCTGCAGCGACTACACTCGTTAAGAGCGCCCGGACATATCAGCAGGCACTGTGGATCGCAGACACGACCCCAGAGACCGCTTGGCTCTTGCTCGTTTCCGCGATCGAGATTGCTGCGGGCTTCTGGGATGCTTCCCGTATGTCACCGGCAGAAAAGCTCAAGCACAGCAAACCTGGCCTCGTTGCAATTCTTCAAGACAATACGGACTCTGACCTCGTAAGCAAGGTCGCTGAAGAACTGCATCAGGTCATTGGCTCCACGGGAAAATTCATAAGCTTTAGCACTACATTTATGCCCGAACCTCCTCCTACTCGTCCGACAATGGAACGGTTCGATTTTGGAAAGCGCTCCTATAGGGACGCCATCACCAAGATATACGACCACCGCTCTAAAGCCCTTCACGACGGAACCCCGTTCCCATCGCCTATGTGCCATCCACCTCGGGATTATGGCAAGGGCGAGGCTCCTTGGGAGAAGCCAGGCGGTCTGGGAGCTGCATCGCATGGTGCAAGCTGGCGTGAAGAGGAGTTCCCCATGCATCTCCATCTCTTTGCCTACATTGTGCGAGGAGCTCTGATTAACTGGTGGCAATCCCTGATTTCAGATTAAGCTCGAGATAGATCCGAGCAACAATTTCGCTATGATTTTGCGAAAAACCAGCCGTTGTTTCAGCTCACCGCTATACGGATAAGACGAAGCCTTGTGACCATCGCCCAGCAGTCGGCAAACACCAAGCCTGCTTATTGGAATAAAGACACGCGAAACATAGTAGGAGAATGAGCGCAAAATATGAACTATGTCCGAATTTAATTTGCAGAATGACTAGGGTCAGGACTCATTAACTGAGCCAGAAGATGACGGTAGCTGCGATTGCGATGGCGGACATGAAGGTATGTGCGCATCGGTCATAGCGGGTGTGGATACGCCTCCAGTCCTTGATGCGTCCGAACATATTCTCGATTTTGTGACGTTGCCGGTAGAGGGTTTTGTCGAAGTCAGCGGGTAATATCCGTCCCTTTCGCGGCGGGATGCACGGCGTGATGCCTTTGGCCTGCAGGGCGGCGCGATACTCGTCGCTGTCATAGCCTTTGTCCCCGATCATGCAGAGGGCATGATCGGGTAGCGCGGAATATGTGAGCTTTGCACCGATATGATCGCTCATCTGCCCTTCGCTTAAACACAGGACCAACGGCCTGCCTGACCCGTCACACACGGCATGGAGCTTGGAGTTTAAGCCGCCCTTCGTTCTTCCGATATATCTGGAAACAGACCCTTTTTTAAAAGGCTGGCAGCGGTGCGATGCGCTTTCAAGTGCGTGGCATCAATCATCAGCACGTCATCGGCATCGCTGGTAGCTGCCAGAGCAGAGAATATCTTGTTGAACACACCCATACGGCTCCAGCGGATAAAGCGATTATAGATCGTCTTATGAGGGCCATAGGCTGCAGGGGCATCGCGCCAACGCAACCCATTACGGATCACGAAGACAATGCCACTCAATACACGCCGGTCATCAACTCTCGGAACTCCGTGCGATAACGGGAAATATGGCTCTATCCGGCGCATCTGCGCCTTGCTCAACATAAACAGATCACTCATCAGCGGCACCTCCTTTGATGCCACCATTGAATCAACCTTCTACCAATCATGCAAGCTATTTAATAGGTCCTGAACCTAGTCAAAACACCGGATAATTAGATCCAAGATCGGCCAACCGATAATCATCCAAGCAAAAAAGCAAACTTCCGCGCCAAACAAAATATTTGTCATTCTTGTTTTCAAAGGGAATTGATTATCCACTACAGCGGTGCAACTTCCAATATTTACTCCACTTGAGTGCCCAACCACCTTTTACCATCGCGCACGATAGATCTCCAGATTTTGGTGACACGCACCATGCCGCAGTGCGCTTGCCGCCAGCGCCGCCATCGGACCGGCATTTCAATGTAGGTCCAGAGACCAGAACATGACCCTCCCTTGACCGTCCAGAAGGTTTGCCCACCAATTTCACTAGAGCGTCGCGTGCTTCTTTTGCACTTGCCTTCGGACAGGGATGACCAGTTGAACAAGTCCCATCCATTTCCCGTGCAGCAATGCCTGATAGTCTGACTCTTGGACCTTCGGCGCACCAGATTGGACCATCACCATCCCAGACACGGGTGGGTGTGCATTCGAACGATTGCCCTGCGCCAACAATGGTAGAACCCATTAATAGCAAATCAATCAAACCCATGTTTCATCCGTAGATATCTTAACTTCATGAACGGAGATAATGACGGCATTGGCTGCAAACTCAAGTTGGAACATTGGATTGGCCGATGGCCTGCCCCATTAGGGTGGTCCACCGGCTAAGTTAGAGTTCCGGCGGTTAAGGTCGCCCTGCTGGGCGGCCCGGAGCGTAGCGTAGGGCAGACCAGCAGGGCGAGGCAAGATAGTTTCTGGAGCT
>Ga0207901_1000500_pt1 | contig 10610 bp, 9 predicted proteins | sample LinPmetageLP46_FD_184057 | JGI IMG/M metagenome (GOLD analysis project Ga0207901, IMG submission 184057) | Marine viral communities from the Pacific Ocean - LP-46 (SPAdes) | ecosystem: Environmental > Aquatic > Marine > Oceanic | place: Pacific Ocean | collected 2011-06-12
GGAGACAGCCTCTATGCCGGCTATGGCGTCGACCAGAAAGACGGCTTCGTTCCCGAACTGCAGGCGGCGCTGCGGGCGGCGGGCAGGGATGTGCGCGTGCACAATGCCGGGGTTTCGGGCGACACAACCGCAGCAGGCCTGCGGCGGATGGATTTTGTTCTCGACAGCCTGTCGTCCAAGCCGGATCTGGTGATCCTGGGGCTGGGCGGCAATGATATGCTGCGCGGCCTGAAACCCTCGGAAACCCGCGCCAATATGGAGGCGATGGTCAAGAAGCTGCGGGACCGGGACATTCCCGTGATGCTCACCGGGATGCTGGCACCGCCAAATCTTGGCGCTGATTTCACCAAGCAATTCAACGTGATCTTCCCGGCTCTGGCGAAACAATATGACTTGCCGCTCTATCCATTTTTCATGGACGGAGTGGTCGGACATCCCGATCTGTTCCTTGCCGACGGCATCCATCCTACAGCGGAGGGGATTGATGTGATTGTCGGCAAGATCACGCCGCAGGTGGTCGCGGCGCTGGACCGGGCTCCGGCGTAAATGCTGGAAGAACTGGAAGCATGTTGCGCTGTTTCGGAAAAACTGTATTATATTTATAATACAGCAGTTGAAACGCTTGAAAAGCGGGGCATTTGCATCCATTTATAGTAAAAGCCCCGCACTGGTGCCGGGGCAGGGAGGCTGAACAGCATGGCGACCGAAACGATCACAGCAACCGAGGAACTGAAACTGACTCCGCCGGATCCGGTGGCGCCGGTTGCACCCGAGAAGGCTGGCGGCCTGGTGTCGATTGGCGACGAGGTAAAGTCGAAACTGGAGCAAAAAGTTGACAGTTTTATCGATGATTTGATCGCTCAGGACGAAAACAGTCCCGAATTCGGCAAAAAAGTGGACCAGATTACCAATATGGGCCGCAAGGAAATCGCCGAAGCGGCGGGCCAGTCCAACCGCTTTCTGGATCGCCCGATCCGGTCGATGGACGAGAGCAGCGGCATCGGTTCCGATCTCGCCGAGCTGCGCCGCACCGTCGAGGATCTCGATCCGGGCAAGCGCGGCAATCTGACGACGAAGAAGAAGATTTTCGGGATCATCCCGTTCGGCAACAAGATGCGCAACTATTTCGATGGCTATAAAAGCGCGCAGGGCCATATCGCCTCGATCCTTGACCGGCTGCGGTCCGGCAAGGACGAGCTGCTGATGGACAATGCGGCGATCGATGTCGAACGCAAGAATCTGTGGGCAGCGATGGGCCGGCTGGAACAGATGATCCATGTTTCCAAGGTCATGGACCAGAGGCTCGAGGACAAGGCGGCCGAGCTCGACGCCACCGACCCGGCCAAGGCCAAGGCGATCCGCGAAAGCGCGCTCTTCTATGTGCGGCAGCGGACCCAGGACCTGCTGACCCAGATGGCCGTCACCGTGCAGGGCTATCTCGCGCTTGATCTGGTCAAGCGCAACAATGTCGAGCTGGTCAAGGGCGTCGACCGGGCCAGCACCACCACGGTCGGTGCGCTGCGCACCGGCGTGACGGTCGCCCAGGCGTTGACCAACCAGAAGCTGGTGCTCGACCAGATCAGCGCGCTCAACACCACCACTGCCGGCGTCATCGACAGTACCAGCGAGATGCTGAAAAACCAGACCGGCCAGATCCACGAGCAGGCCGCGTCGGCGACGATCCCGCTGGAGACGCTGCAGCGGGCGTTCCAGAATGTCTATGACACGATGGACAATATCGACACGTTCAAGCTGAAGGCGCTGGAAAATATGAAGGCGACGGTCAACAGTCTGTCCGGCGAGATCGAAAAGTCGAAGGGCTATATTGCCCGCTCCGAAGGCCAGGCAAAGGCCCAGCTGGAAGCGCCGTCCGAAAATCCCCTGACCGCGTTGGAGGGCTAGAGCCCGGTGACGGAAACCAACCAGCAAATCTATGATGGCGCGGCACGGGCGCTGCGCGAAGCGCAGTTCCGCCGTTCGATCGGCAACCGCTCGCACAAGCTGAAGCAAAGCCATTTTTTCAAGAAACTGGGCCGGGCGGCGCTGTGGACGGTTGGCGTTCTGGTCGGCGCCAGCATCGTTGGCGGCATATTGAGCGGCATCGGCTTCTGGGGCGTGATGATTTCCGCCGGCCTGATCGCAGCGGGCATCTGGGCATCGATGCGCTTCCCGCAGATGAAAATGCCGACACCCGAGACAATCCTGAAGTCCGATCTGAAATCGCTCGCCGGCAAGACCGAAATCTGGCTCGAAAACCAGCGACCGGCGCTGCCGGCGCCGGCGGTTCAGATCGTCAACGGTATCGGCGTCCAGCTCGACATGCTGTCGCCGCAGCTGAACAAGCTGAACGAAGGCGATGCTGCGGCCTATGAGGTGCGCAAGCTGGTCGGCGAGCATCTGCCCGAGCTGATCAACGGCTATCGTGCCATTCCGGTCTCGATGCGCTCGAAGAGCAATGACAGCGGCAAGTCTCCGGACGAGCAGCTGATCAGCGGGCTTGGCCTGATCGAAAAGGAGATCGCCGGGGTAACCCAGCAGATTGCCAAGGGCGATATCGACAATCTGTCGATCCGTGGTCGCTATCTCGAGCTCAAATATGACAAGAATGCCGAGGCGGAATAGGTTTTTCCCGAGCGGGGCCTTCCGCGACTGAGCCCGTTGTCTTTTCGGGACCTGCTTTGGCGTAACCCGCTTCTCCTTCAAATCGACAGTTCCCCTGTCGCCAGCAAATCCTATTCTCCCTCAAAATGCCATGGACCATGGGAGGGGATCGGATGAGCCGGATTTCGAAACTGCCGCCGGAGGAGTGGGATCCGCGGATCCGCGAGGCCGTCAATCCCGATCAGGCCACCGACCTCGAACAGGGACTGATCCGCTATTTCGCCCATTGCCCGGAACAGGCGCTGGGGCTGATGCAATTTGGTGGCGCGCTGAAGCGCGGCCGCAGCCTGCCGGAACGGCTGGTCGAGCTGGTCCGGTTGCGCATCGCCTTTTTCAACCAGTGCCGCAGCTGCATGGCGATCCGCTACAGCGACGCGGTTGAGGACGGAGTCGACGAAGGCGCGGTCTGCTCGCTGGAAAAGCCGCAGGAAGCGGACAATCTCAGCGACGCGGAAAAGGCGGCGATCCGTTATGGCGAACTGATGGCGACCGACCATCTGGCGATTGACGACAGCGTCCATGCCGGGCTGCGGCAGCATTTCAGCGAAGCGCAGATTGTCGAGCTGGGCATGACCTGCGCCTTTTTCGTCGGCTTCGGCCGGCTCGCCGCAACCATGCACATGGTCGACGAGCTGCCCGAGGCGTTCCGGACCGCCGCAACCATTGCACCATGGGGCGAGGAAAAAATTCAGGTGCGCTAGGGAGAGACGATATGGCGGCCAGGGCCGATCCGGACATCAATCTGCTGGACGCGGAAACGCAGCAATGCCCTTATGGCGCCTACAGCACGCTGCGCAACGAGGCGCCGGTTTACAAGCAGCCGGGCACCGATATCTATGTCATCACCCGCTATGAGGATGTTCGCCGGGTGCTGCTCGATCCGGATGGCTTTCCCAGCAGCCCGAAGAAATTCGCCGCCTTTAACAAGACCGGCAGCAGCGAACGTCAGCAGGCAGTGCAACAGCGATTCCGTGAAAAAGGCTGGATTCCCGAACCGACCCTGTCGAGCCGCGATGATCCCAATCACAAGCAGATGCGGGCGATGTTCAACGAGGCGTTCAGGCCGAGCAAGATCAAGACCATGGACCCGCTGGTCGAGACGCTGGCCTATGAGCTGATCGACGGCTTTATCGCGGACGGCGAGTGCAACTGGGTCAGCCAGTTCGCGGTGCCGCTGCCGCTCTATATCATCGGAGAGCAGATGGGCGCGCCGCGCGCCGACATGTGGAAGATCAAGCGCTGGACCGACGCCTTCTTCCACCGGATTTCCATGATGCTCGACGAGCAAGCCGAGCTGGAAATGGTCGACCGCGAGATCGAGGGGCAGCATTATTTTCACCCGATTTTCGAACGGCTGCGCGCCAATCCCGATGACAGCCTGCTCAGCGAACTGGTCAACCGGGTGATCGAGGAATGGGGCCGGCCGCTCAACGACAATGAGCTGCACGCCGAGATGATGGCGGACACGTTCGTCGGTGGCAGCGAGACCACGACCAACGCGCTCGCTTCGGGCATCCGGCTGCTGATCGAGAACAAGCCTGTCTGGGAGCAGCTGAAGAGCGATCCCGACAAATATATGAAGACCTTTGTCGAGGAAGTGGTCCGGCTGGAATCGCCGGTGCAGAGCCTGATGCGCTTTGCTGCGGAGGACACCGAGATGCACGGCGTTACCATTCCCAAGGGCGCGCTGATCAACGTCCGCTATGCCGCTGCCAATCGCGACGAGAGTGTCTTCGAATGTCCCGACAGCATCGACCTCGAGCGCAAGCGCGCGGGAGCGCATATGGGCTTCGGCTCCGGCGTCCACCATTGTCTCGGCGCGCCGCTCGCCCGGCGCGAGCTGATCTGGGGCTTTACCGCCGTGGTCGACCGGTTCGAGGACATGTGGTTCATCGAGGGCAGAAATGATTTTGCCATCCACCCGCATTTCCTGCTGCGCTCGCTGAAGGAACTGCATATCGGATTTACGCCGAAGACCTCCCGGTAGCGCTATTCTGTAAGGCAGGGCTGCCAGGCGCCGTCAGGCGCCGTGCATCGCCGCCGTCTGCCGGACAGAAGCCTAGTCCGCGAGATATTCGTCCAGCGTCAGGTGCATTCGCCGGATGCGGGCTTCCTGATAATTGCCGAGCGACTGCGCGCCCTTTGCCGCTTTCAGCGAGGCCTTTGCGCCATCGCGCTGCATCATCAGATTGTCTGTGTCCTGATCGAGAATCTCGGCGAGATCAAATCCGGGCACGGTGGTATAGCTGTCCTCGACTTCCAGCCGGATCGGCTTGGCCGGGGCAGGGCGCGGCTTGCCCTTCGGGACCGGCTGCAGCAGCAATATTTCGTGCAGGCAATGATCGACGTCGATCGGCCGGAAGCGGTAGCAGAGCCGGATGCTGATTCCGGGGAAGAAAAAGGCGTTGGGGAAGACGAAATATTCGATGCTGTCGACCATCTCTGCTGTGGAGATGCCGGACAGATCGACATCAAATTGTTCGCCATATTCCTCGCGCAAGAGCTGCGCGTGGTGGGCGCGGGCTTCGGCGCCTTCGGGCAAGTCTTCCGGATCGCGGCCCAGCTTGGCGAAAATCTGCTTTTCGCTGACCGGCTGTTTGAGGTGCGGGCTGGGCTTGCCGATGGCGTGGATGAAGCGGCTGACATTCTTGCCGAAAATATCATATTGCGCATTGGCATCGGCGGCGGTCTGCACGGCCTGGCTGTGGGTTTCGAGCACATGGAAGGCCTCGAGAAACGCTTCCATCGCCATTTTCCAGTTGGCCGGCAGCACCTTTTCGGTGTGCAGCGCGACATAGCGGTCGTCCATTGGCCAGAGCTTGAAATGTTCGGGCACGACCTCGAGATAGTCTGCCAGCGGCGCTGCATCCTTGTCCATATTGATGAAGACAAAACCGCCCCAGAGATCGCACCGAATCTCGGTCAGCCGGAAATTATCCTCGTTCAGATGCGGGAAATCCCAGCGGCAGGGGATTTCGTTGAGCGAGCCGTCGAGATTGAAGGCCATGCCGTGGAACGGGCAGCGGATGGTGGAACGGCGCACACCGGTGCTGCCCTCGGTCGCGAACTGCATGCCGCGATGCGGGCAGGAATTGACGAAGGCGCGGATCTTCAGATCGTCGCCGCGCACCACGAGGATCGAATAGGGGCCGACATCATAGACATAACGGTCTCCCTTGGCCGGGATATGTTCCTCGCGGCAGGCCCATTGCCAGGTCCTGTTCCACATATGGTCGATTTCGGCCTCGGCAAATGCTTCGCTGCTGTAGCGCTCGAACCCGATATCCTCGTCGCCGAGAAATTCATATTGCTGCGCCCGCATCGCCTCCGGAACATCATATCCGTCGGAATCCAATATGTCCTGATAGGAGGGGCCGGGGCAGCGGGCCTCGCCCTTGGGCAGGTCGGTGTCTGGGGCGTCGGTAAGGTTGAGGGACATTATATATTCTCCGGTCTGGCCATCGCGGCCCGGTTGTAGATCGGGTCATTGGGCTTGCGTTCGCCCCAGATATTGCCCGATCCTTCGAGAAAGCCGTCGGTCGCGGGATCATCGCGAGCCCAATCGACGATCTCGCTGCGGTAGGAAAATTTCCAGATGCCATCGCGCTTTTCGTAGCGGTCGGCGTAGCGGCCGCATATGAAGATATCGCGGAGTTCGCCTGCGTCGCTCCGGACCCGGTGATAGGCCTGGAAATAGACTTCGCCGTAAGCGGTGTCGCCTTCGACCTCGATGATATTCTGGCCGATCATATGCTGGTTGCGATCATGATCGGCGAGCGCCGCCATGCAGAAATCGCAGAATCCGTCGGCATCGCCGGCATAAATGCCGTAATCCATATAGGCATCATCCCAGAATTGCGCGCGCAGCAGATCGCGGTCGAGCCGGTCGAGTCCGCGCATGTAGCGAGCGGGCAATTCCATGATCGCCAGCTTGTCCATCTGCACCTTCAGAAGTTGCTCATCCATCGTCATCCGCTCCGTTCCGCCCTTTCTGGGCCTGTTCTTTCCGCTCATAGTATGCGTCACGGCAATCGCGTAAATTGCTCATTTAGCTAGCAAGACCGATAAACAGCAGGAGGAGAATATTATGGTGCAGGCGGCGGGAACGGTTCGGGATCAGGCGCGACTGGCGGATGAACATGCGATCACGGAGATCATTCACATGCATTGCCGCGGCGTCGACCGGGCCGACGAGGCGGCGCTGAAACTGTGCTACTGGCCGGAGGCGACCGTGTCCTATGGCGCGCAGCCTGCGCCTGCGCATCCGTTTTGCGAGGATCTGGTGCCCGCGATCAAGGCCTTTGCGCAGACCCACCATCTGGTCAGCAATATCCTGGTGGACTTTCCGGACAGCAGCAATCCCGACCTGGCGACGGTCGAAAGCTATCTGATCGCCTTTCACTATCTGAAAGATCCGCAGGGGCAGGACAGCGAGATGACCTATCTGGGCCGCTATCTCGACCGGTTCGAAAAACGCGGCAACCAGTGGAAGATCATGCAGCGCACCCCGGTGATGAGCTGGAGCCAGAATGCGGCAACGACGCATGATGACACACATCCGGCATTGGCTGCGCTGACCCGAGCAGGCCGCTATCCCGGCGATCCGGTTTATCGCTAAGGGCGGGACGACTGATCCGGCTTGGCCAGCATAAAAAGCGGACCGGAATCGCCCCCAGCGATTCCGGTCCGTATATGATCAACGGGAGGACGCTGATCAAAACTTGAAGGAAGCCTCCACGAACAGCTGGCGCCCGCGGTTCTGGGTGATCACGCGATCATCGCCTCCGGGCGGAAGGAATGGCCGGTCGCCCGCCGTGTTGGCCCAGATTTCGTTGGTCAGATTGACCCCGACCAGCGCAAATTTCCACTTGCCGTCCGGATGGCCGACAGAGACGGAGCCATCGAGCGTGACATAATCGCCCTGGACATAGTCGTCGAACTTCGTGTTCGAGGCGTAATAGGAGCCGCTGTAGAAGGCATTGCCGTTCAGGCCGATCTCGAGGCTGTCGTTCATCGGGATCGACCAGTCGAAGGCAATATTTCCCGACCATTTCGGAGCGCGGGCCGCCCTGCGTCCGTCGAGATTGACGTCGTCGGCCGTGCCCGGGGTGCTGTCCGGTCCGTTGGACGAAATGAACGTGTCGGTAAATTTGGCGTCGGTATAGCCAAGCGTGCCCGACAGGCGCAGGCCGTCGAGAGGCGTCTGCCAGCCCCAGTCCATGTCAAAACCCTTGGTGGTCACCTCGCCGGCATTGACGGTCAGAAAGCGGACCGCTGCGCCGTCAAAATTCTGCACCTGCAGATCATCAAACACGAAATAATAGAGCGAGGCGTTGATCCGCAGAGCGCGGTCCGCCAGCATCGCCTTGACCCCGACTTCGCCGCCCTTAGCGGTTTCGGAATTATAGACGACCGAATCGAGCGCCGCCTGACGCTGGGCCTCGGTGCCGAAACCGGGCTTGATATATTGCAGCGCTGCCGTCGGCAGGATGCTGTTGTCGACGCCGCCGGATTTGAAGCCGGTCTTGTAGGAGGCGTAGAAGTTCAGATCGGGCGTGGCCTGATATTTGACCGTCACCTCCGGCGAGATATTGCTGTCGGAAAATTGGATCGGGCCGGTCTGAAAGCCTTCCGGAACCACCAGACCGATACCGCCGACCACGCCGTTGAGAAAGGTCAGGGCGTCGTGCAGGAACGGGAAGGATGTTCTGTGCACCTTCTGCTCGTCGGTCCAGCGCACGCCGCCGGACAGTTCGAGCTTGTCGGTCAGATCCAGGCTGGCGCTGCCGAACAAGGACAGGGCTTCGCTCTTGGTGGCCCGATTGGCCACCCAGTCATAGCCAATGCCCTGTGAATCGGGAAAAAGAAAGGCCGCGACAAAGGCATTCTGCGAGGTCTGTAGCGGCTGGCTGCGGCTTTCCCAATAGCCGCCGAGCATGAAATTGAACGGGCCGTCGAGATCGCTGGTCAGCCGGAGTTCCTGGGAATATTGCTTCAGGCCATCGGAGAAGGGGGCAGGGAGACCGCCGGGGTCGCCGTTCGGCAATATGCCGACATAGCTGAAATGGTCGGCATGTTCATTTTCGAGGTCGAGTATGCCGGTGACGGACGACAGGGTCAGACTGTCGTTCAGCTCCAGATCCATCGCGAGACGCATGAAAAATGTATTGGTCTCGTTATAGGATTGCCCCTTGTAGCGGTTTGCTCCGGTGGTTCCCGGTGCAATGACCTGGAGGGCCGGATGGCCGTCCGGATGGGGGTAGAGCCCGTCCTGGATGTTGCAGGTGGAATTGGAGGCAATGCGCACGCCGGAGAGCGCGAGAAAGACATCGTCCGGAACGCCGTTGGCGCCGCAGCTGATGTCGGAATGGCCGAGCAGGCTGTCGCCGAAATTATGGTTATAATTGAGTTTCAGGTTCGCGGTAAAATTGTCGGACGGGTCCCATTGCAGGGTGACGCGGCCGACGAAATTCTTCAGCCCCTTTCCCGAATTGGCAAAGACGGACGGAGTGCCGTCCTCCAGCTCGACATATTTGCTGATGTCCTGATATTGGGCGGCCACGCGAATGCCGAGGGTATCGCTGATCGGCCCGGATATATAGCCGCCGACCGTATAGCCTTCCTCTTCAAATTCATAGGATGCCTTGCCGCCGATTTCCCATTGCTGGGTCGGGTCGGCCGAGCGCACCGAAAAGACCCCGGCCGAGGCGCTTTTTCCGAAGAACAGCGACTGCGGGCCCTTCAGCACATCGATCTGCGCGACGTCGAAAAAGGACGCCTGGACCAGCCGCATGGTGCTGATCGTTACGCCGTCAAAATCGAAGGCGACGGCGGAGTCAAAGGCGGCCGAGATATTGGTGGTGCCGATGCCGCGCAGACTGATCTGGCCGCCCGCACCCGAGCCGCCGACCTGGACATTGAGCGCGGGAATGCGGCTGACCACGTCAGCGACTTCGTTGACCTGATAATTGTCCAGCGTCTCGGCGCTGATCGAGGTCACGGTGACCGGTGTTTCCTGCAGGGTTTCATCCTGCTTGCGGGCGTTGACGATGATCACCCGACTGTCATTCTCCTCGATATTGTCCTGCGCGCTGGCCGGGGCAGCGAAGCCGCAAACGGCGATGCTGGCGGCGGACGCCATCAGAAGCCATTTCATGGATCGGACAATGGATGCGGATTCCCGGTGCTGCGAATGCTGTTGCATGATTCTCTCCCTGTTCCTTCGCCTCAATCTGGCGAAGCCCCCGGATGCACCGGTTATTCCGGCATCATCGGTCGACAGGATGACGAGAGGGGGGCGGATGCTCAACTGGCCAAAAGGTCAAGATCGGCGAGAATTTGGAATGTGATCGGGACCATCGGAGAGCCGGAATATTATTCCTGGGTCATGGGCGAATTCGTGTCGATCGATACGCCGGTCGAACATGTCCAGGGCAAGGCCGGCGAGATATCCGCCGGGCCGGCGATCAACGAAGATCTTGCGATCTGGCCGCTGCAGCAGCAGGGACTGAAGGGCCTTCAGTGGCTATTGCCGAGATAGCCGAGCTGGGTTGCCTTGAACACTGTCTGGGTGCGGTTCACTGCCTGCAGTTTTTCCGCGGCCCGGCTGATATGATAGCGAACGGTGGAGCGGCAGACCGAAATGATCTCGCCGATCTCCTCGTCGGTTTTGCCGATCGAGGCCCAGCGGATACATTCCGCTTCCCGGCGCGACAGGCGGCAATCCGAGGCGATGTAACTGGAGGTGCGCGATACCGAAACATAGCCGGAAATCAGGCGCCGAGTCAGGGCACCGAACAGATTGCCATATTTTGCATAGGCGACGGCGAAATCGCCCTTATAGGGTCCGATGACAGGGAAGCTGTTGGCCGAAACCTGACCGAAGGGCAGATGGACCGGCACGATGATCAATCTGCTGTAGGGGCCTTTCATCTTGGCGAAATAGCTGC
>Ga0207901_1000501_pt1 | contig 10597 bp, 9 predicted proteins | sample LinPmetageLP46_FD_184057 | JGI IMG/M metagenome (GOLD analysis project Ga0207901, IMG submission 184057) | Marine viral communities from the Pacific Ocean - LP-46 (SPAdes) | ecosystem: Environmental > Aquatic > Marine > Oceanic | place: Pacific Ocean | collected 2011-06-12
GCAGCGTAGCAGGCACAAAAGCCAGATCGCGGGTCAGCCAGTAATTGATCCCGCCCGCCAGCACAATATTCACCACCGCATCCGCCCGCGCCTGTTTCTTGATAAAGGCGTCCATGGTGGCTGGTGCTGCGGTTACAACAGTGGCCATATTCTCTCTCCCTGTTTTGCGGGAGAGTGACGGTGGTGGGGGGAATGTCAAGTGGGGTTGGTTTTTGAACACAGTGACGGGGACGATTAAAATTCGACGCCTATTCTTTCTGACCCAGCGTTTGTTGGCACTGTACGTTAGTTGGAACTGAGTTACGATCTTCGAAGCGGCGCATTTGAAAGTCGCAAAGCAAGACATAATATTGGAAAAGAGGAACATATTTGGGGCCACGAGAAAATGATGCCCAAAAACTATTCGTCCTTAAATGAAATAGGTCAGTGTCAGGCAAATCCAAGGCTCCGTTATACCCTTTGGCAAAAAGCCCTAGTCTGTACAGACATTTGACATACTGCTCATTTGAAGCACCATTATCGATCATAAAGATATGGCTGATCGATTTCTCAACTTTCTCGAAATGGAAATGACAGCCATGTTTTTCAATTTTTGTAGAAGCTGGAACGTCGAGGATATCTTTTACGATTGTCACTTGGCAGTCGCCATCGTGCCCAAGAGGAAACAATTCTGGCTCACCCAGAACTATGTTTAGTAAGGTCCCCCCTTTAAAAGGCCTCGGATTGTTGTCCCGGCAAAGCGTCCACTTTAACTGATGTTCGTCAAAATAGTGACGTTCAAGACTGGTGGAAAAAATGAACTGATTAGAACTCATTTTCACAAAGGGAATTTCAAACCCGCTTTTTTCTCGTGTCCCGCATGATGCCAGCAATAATATGGATAGTATAGCTACCAATCCGGCCAATGATCGTCCGATACCAAGTTTCGGGTGTACCATATAAATATTGGGTTCCCCCGCATTGCGCGTGTCGGTGTGAAATAAGAAATCACAGACTGCTTAAACCAAAGCATCACAGTTCTAAAGCCGCTCATCTTTAGAGGAGGGGTTGGGGTGGTGGTGGTGCGATAGCATCGCTCGCGCAGCGACAAGCGGCACGGAACCACCCCAACCCCTCCTTTGAAAAGGAGGGGCTATCCCTGCTCTTATTGCCTGGATATCTTCCGCAAAACCCGCCACGCCAGCGCCTTCACCCGGCTCCGCGCCGGAAAGCGCCCCGGTGCCCTTGGCGTCACGCCGCGCCTGCGCAGCCAGCCGTTGTACGCCCGCGCGTCCGCCTCTTCAAAGCTCCAGTCCGATCGCCAGGTGATCGAGAGCGAGATGCTCGGCTCCGGTCCGTTCTGGACAAAATGCGGGGCCATGACGGGCACGAAAATCGCCTTGCCGGGCGTCAGATGGTGGCGCGTCCCCTCGGCCTCGAAATCATCCTGCCAGACCAGATTGCGGGGCCCTCCCAAGTGATAGCCTTCGTGGATTTCGTCAGCGGCAAAGCGGGCGTCGCCGGCGGGGAATGTGGTCATCCACTTCTCGCCGCGCAGCTGCAGCAGGATATTATGTTCCGGATCGAAATGATAAGGCGTCACCGCATTGGGCGAGGAGACGAAGATGAACCCCTGAGGTTTCAACATCTCGCCAGTCTTGGCTTCCAGTATCGGACGAATTTCCGCGAGAAGCGAGAGCAGCAGCGCCTCATATTCCGGTATCTGCTCGATATTCTTAAGCACAGCCCAGCTGGCCGACTGGTCGATCATCCGGATCGTGTCGCCAATGCTCAGGACATTGCCGGGCACATCCTCGGGCCGGATACCAACCGGCAGGTTACCGGGATTATATTCGACGCTGGTTTCCGGCAGCGCCGTGCCCAGCTCCGCCAGCGCGTCGAGCGTCAGCAATTCGTGTGCCTGCATCGCATGGTCGAGCAGTTGCGGCTGTTCGGGATAGCAGGCGTCAAATTTCCGCCGCATATCCTCGCCAAAAACCTGCTGCCGAAAGGTCTCCTTGCTGCTCATCCGGTTCATGGCTGCACCTCCGTCGGATCAAATATCGTGCGCCCCCTGATCTTGCCCATCAAAGCCTCGCCAAATCTGGCACCGCGAAAGATTGCGCTGCGTGACAGGCCTTTCAGTTCGATAGAAAACCGCCCGATATACCGCCGGTCAGTCCACAAGCCGTCGATCATCGGATGGCCTTCGGATGCGCAGCTATCGATCCAGTCCACCGTCTCGCTGTTGAGGCAATCTAGATTTTCAATCTGCAGCAAGACACCGGGAGAATAGCGCGAATAATCTTCGTCGAAAGCGGTCTTGAAGCCGAAACCGCCGCGACCGGACAGAAAATTGACAAGCATCGTAATCGGCTGACCGTCGAGACGCAGGGTCCGTCGCTCCAGCTGGCCGCTTTGTGCCGCGCCGTGGATCGCGCTGCGGAAAAATTCGCGGGTGGCATCGGTGCAATCCAGCGCAGAGCCTTCCTGCCCCTTCCATCCCTTGCGTTCGAGCGCCAGGAATTCATCGATCCAGCTATCCAGATTCTCGCGATCCCGCTGGCACGAAAACAGGAGTTCGCCGGTTTCGCCCAGACGCCTTTGTTTGCGGAGCAGCTCCTTGCGTTTTTTCTTGCGGATTTTCGTCCGGTAATATTCGTCCGCCGTGCATTGCCCCTCAAGCAACGCCCGAGCCTCGCTGTGCACCAGCTCCCAACGCCGCTTCCGGTCGCCGCAAACCTTCCGCAATGCCTGATCCAGCGGGCCATTTATGGTCATGCCATTGATATGCAGGAAGCCCGGCCAGTTGCTCGTATCAAGGGCGATCAGCAGCTTTTCCCAGAACATCGATTCAAAGCCCTTACGGACCAGCGGTGTGCCAAGAAAGCAATTATGATGCATCCAGTTCTGCATATAGGAAACCCGCCAGCGGCCATATCGATTTTCCGGACCAAGCGGCAGCAGACCCAGCAATTGGGAATGGCGGGGTTCTCCCGCCCAGAGCAGAAACAGCTTCAGATCGCGATGATGATCGAGTTGCGCCAATGCCGGACGCAGAAACCAATGCTCGTAGAATATATTCGGTTCGCTCGCTTGTTCTGCGAGTTCGCTCCACGCTTCGACGAGACTGGTATCGAGTTCCACTACCGGATGGAACTCCGCCCCGAATTCGGGTGCGGGCCAGCATTCACGAAACCGGTTAGCCCGGATATCCTTGCCCTCCATTTTGTGAAGTCCGCTCAGATCCATTGATATCGTCCCACCCGCATGATTGTCGCTTTCGCCGTTCTGGCTAAAGGAAAAGGGGTAAAATCTTATTAACGCTGTCCGGACGACAATCGGCGGGTCCCGGCCATGAAAAAGCCCCGCCGGAATCGCTTCCGGCGGGGCCTTGTTTCAAACCAATGAGAGCGGTGTCGCGTTACACGCCGCCCTGCACCGCATAGAGCGCTGCGAGCAGCAGCAATGCGACGATATTGGTGATCTTGATCATCGGGTTGACGGCCGGACCCGCGGTATCCTTGTAGGGATCACCCACGGTATCGCCGGTCACCGCTGCATGGTGGGCGTCGGAGCCCTTGCCGCCGTGATTGCCGTCCTCGATATATTTCTTGGCATTGTCCCAAGCGCCGCCGCCTGCTGTCATCGACAGGGCAACGAACAGACCGGAGACGATCACGCCGAGCAACAAGGCACCGAGAGCCGCAAAGCCATTGGCCTGACCGGCAACCGCAGTGATCACGAAATAGACCACAATCGGTGCAAGAACCGGCAACAGCGATGGCAGGATCATTTCCTTGATCGCCGCCTTGGTCACCAGATCGACGGTCCGCGCATAGTTGGGACGCGAGGTGCCCGCCATGATGCCAGGATCAGCAGCAAATTGCTCGCGAACGTCTTTGACAACGTCGCCAGCAGCACGGCCAACAGCGGTCATGCCCATCGAACCGAACAGATAGGGCAATAATGCACCCAGCAGCAGGCCAACGATCACATAGGGATTTTCAAGACTGAAGCTGACTTCAAGGTTCGGGAAGAACTCCTTGAGGTCGGCCGTGTAAGCCGAGAAAAGCACCAGTGCAGCGAGACCGGCTGAACCAATGGCATAGCCCTTGGTTACAGCCTTTGTGGTGTTGCCCACAGCGTCGAGCGCATCGGTCTTGTTCCGGACACTTTCGTCTAGACCAGCCATTTCAGCGATACCGCCAGCATTATCCGTGACCGGACCATAAGCATCGAGCGCCACAACCATTCCGGCGAGCGCCAGCATGGCCGTTGCCGCAAAGGCGATGCCGATCAGACCAGCGAGCTGGAACGCGATAACGATGCCGACAACGATGACCAGCGTCGGCAAGGCCGTTGCTTCCATCGAAATCGCCAGTCCCTGGATCACATTGGTGCCGTGGCCGGTTTCCGATGATTTGGCGATCGACCGCACCGGACGATATTCCGTACCGGTATAATATTCGGTGATCCAGATGATCAGGCCGGTAACAGCCAGACCAACCATCATCGACCAGAATAGGGCCATTCCGGTAAAGCCGCCGGAGCCATCAAGCGCGGTGCCGATGGGCGTATCCATGTCACCCAGCGTGCGCATGGTGACATAATAGATGGCCGGGATCGAAAGCACGGCGGTGGTCAGGAAGCCCTTGTACAAAGCGCCCATGATGTTCGTGCTTTTACCCAGACGAACCATATACGTGCCGATGATCGAAGTCAGGATGCAGACACCGCCAACGATCAGAGGCAGGGACATAAGGTCGTAGAGCATTGCGCTACCGACAAGATCGCCGAACAACAGCGCCAGCAGCACCATGGTTGCGCCAACGGTCACAACATAGGTTTCGAACAGGTCAGCCGCCATGCCAGCGCAATCGCCGACATTATCACCGACATTATCCGCGATCGTCGCAGGGTTGCGTGGATCATCCTCGGGGATGCCCGCTTCAACCTTGCCGACCAGATCGGCGCCAACGTCAGCGGCCTTGGTAAAGATACCGCCGCCGAGCCGCGCAAAGATCGAGATCAGCGAAGCGCCGAAGGCCAGAGCGACCAGAGCGTCAATCACCGTACGGTCATTGGCTGCCATGCCCATCTGGGTGGTCAGCACATAGAAGAAAATCGCGATTGCCAGCAACGCGAGGCCAGCAACCAGCATACCCGTCACCGCACCGGCGCGGAAGGCGACGGTGAGACCGGTTTGCAGGCTTTCGCTGGCACCCTGTGCGGTACGGACATTGGCGCGAACCGAGATGTTCATGCCGATATAGCCCGCCACGCCGGAAAGGATCGCGCCGAGCAGGAAGCCTACTGTCGAGATTGCGTCGAGGAAGACGAAGACAAGAACCGCGACCACGATTCCGACGAGGCCGATCGCGCGATATTGGCGGTTCAGATAGGCTTGTGCGCCTTCCTGGATAGCGCCGGCAATGGATTGCATTTTCTCGTTACCGGCCGGTGCATTGAGCACCTGGCGGCTGGTTATAAAGCCGTATAATATGGCTATGAAACCACATAAAATTGAAATGGTGACTACAGTCATTACTGAGCATCCCCCCCTATTTTTTAACGAGCACCCCATTGATCAGGGCGCTTTCGCGACAGGTATAGTGCGGGAAACGCGAACGGTGCAAGCCCTGATTTAACGGCCCAATTGAATGGCTTTTGATGCTATTCAATTTGATAGAATCCGCCCGGATCAGGCGTGCACAAACCCCAAATTGTCGGGCAGTTCCAATCGCTCGCCATGGCTGTGCAACGTGATGCCTGATCCCGGACGACAGATGCCCACGCAAGTCAGCGGCACCGAGAGGACGGTTTCGGGGCTCGCGGTCAGTAGCAATTGATAATCGTCACCGCCGGTCGCCGCCTTCATCCGCGCGTCGCTGTCGTCACCGACCAGGGTCTGGAATTGTTTGGAGAGCGGCAGTTCCGCAAGATCGATTTCGATCTTTATGTCGCTGGCCGCAGCGATCCGCGACGCATCCAGCAACAGGCCGTCCGAGACATCCATCATGCTGCTGACCAGATTGGACAATATCCGGCCCTCTTCCAGCTTTGGCATCGGGCGAGTGTGCGCCTTGAGCAACGATGCAGTGGTGTCGATGTCCGTGGAACGCAGCTTTCCCGATGCGATTTGCAGCCCCGCCCAGGCGTCGCCGATGGTTCCGGTAACATAGACGGCATGGCCCGGCTTGGCATTGCTGCGCGAAGGCACGATATGCCCCTTGGCCTCGCCTATGGCAGTCAGTCCGAATGTGCGTGGTGCATTTTCGCCCATCGCCACCGTATCACCGCCGAGCAATGGCACGGAAAAGCGGTCGATCGCCTGCTTCAGTCCTTCGACAAAGGCTGCGTCCCACTCATCACCGGCAGTCCGGCCATAGCCGAGCAACAAGCCGAGCGGCTTCGCACCTTTGGCCGCCAGATCCGAAAGATTCACCGCGACAAGCTTCCAAGCGACATCGGCGGGATCGGCGTCGCGGAGAAAATGCACGCCTTCGACCATCATGTCATGAGTCATCACGAGCTTGTGCCGTCCGAACGGCATCATCGCCACATCGTCGGCCAGTCCGCGTGCTGCCGGATGGGTAGTAATGGCTTTTAGACGGTCAATAAATTGCAATTCGTTCAAGAGAGGGCGTGCTCCAGTGCCATTCTGATGGAAGCGTTGGCGCGCTTGCTGACCGCTGCCTGAGGGGCAAATCCGTTAAATCCGTGCGGCGCGCCGGGGTAGATAGCAAGTTCAACCGGAACACCCGATGAACGAAGCCGGTTTGCATAGGCAATATCTTCGTCGAGAAACAGGTCGAGATCACCGCACATGATATAGGCGGGCGGCAAGCCGGCGAGATCGGTTGCCCGCGCCGCTGCTGCATAAGCGCTGGCGCCATTTTCCTCGGCATAAAGCGACCAGGCATGGAGCGAGGTTTCGCGGGTCCAGGTCGATGGCGGAATATCCATCTGTCCGGACGGTGTGTCGTGCTGATCATCAAGCATCGGGTAGATCAGCAGCTGGAAGGCGATTTCCGGGCCGCCCCGGTCCCGGTTTAGCAGCGCGGCGCTCGCCGCCAGGCCACCGCCCGCGCTCGGGCCAGCTAAGATGATCTTGCGCGGATTGCGGTTTGCCGCCACTCGCTCGATTACCGCGCAAACGTCCCGGGCCGCCGCCGGCGCGCGATGTTCCGGCGCCATGCGGTAGTCGACGGACACTACCGGAGCGAGAGAGGAATAGCCTTGCGCCGAAAGATCATCGGCGCTGCCCATCATGTAGCCGCCGCCGTGCAGCCAGATGATCGTGCAATCGGGATAGAGAACATCCCGTGCGCGATATTCGATCACCGCGACATCGGGATCGCCTGCCAGCCCCGGCATATGATATTCGTCTTTCTGGCCTTCATATTCGGGAAGATCGACCGCCATTTGCGCAAACAGCGCATCCAGCGCGGCACGGGCAGCAGCCACGTCGCTTTTCAATACCTCGAAAAGATACGGTCCATCCGCTTCGATCATGTCGCGGAACGCAGGGTCCAGGCGGTCTAGAAAGTCGGACAATGTTCTTCCCCCAGTGGCAGCCGGGGGAATTGTTCAGCCCCGTACCTGTTTTGCGATGCTGTCCAGAAGCCCGTTCACAAAACCGGCATCCTTCTTGTTGAAGAAGGCATGGGCCACGTCCAGATATTCGTCAATTACCGTTGCGATCGGTACGTCTTCCTGTGCGACCAGTTCAAATGTACCGCAGCGCAGAATTTGCACCATCGTCTTGTCGAGACGCCCGAGCGTCCAGCCGGCAGCCAGTTTTGAAGCCACGAGCTGATCAATTTCTTCCATGCGCGATGTCACGCCGATGACCAGATCATCAAAAAAATCGCGCTCGGCCGGATGATATTGATCATCCTCGATTTCCTGGCCGAGCCGGTGGTCATGAAATTCCTTGATCAGTTTCGGCACCGGCGTCTTTTCCATCTGGTGCTGGAACAAAGCCTGGACGGCGGCCAGGCGCGCAGCGGATCGGGATGTAGATTTGGCGGTCATGCTCTTTTCATCCGCGGCATACCGAGAAAGTCGCCCTTGCCAATCTTGAAACCACGTTCGCGCAGCACGTCATAGGCGGTGGTGGCATGGAAATAGAAATTCGGCTGGGCAAAGCTCAGCAGGAAATTCTCGGCGGTGAACGGCATCACCGTTTCGTTGAAACGGAATTCCATATGCTGGCCGATAAAGCATTCCATCTCGTCTTCGCTAATCGCTTCCAGTCCGGACTTTGCTTCGTCGAGCTTTTCATACAGGCCCGCCCAGTCTTCGGGTGGCGGAGCCAAGCTTGGCGAAAACACGCCCTCTCTCACCGCTTCGATCGCACCGAGCGAATGCTCGCGACAGCATTTCACCTGATAGGAAAAGGGCAGCATGTCCTCAATCAGCCGCGCGCCGATAACCTCTTCCGGCGCCGTGCCCGCTTCCTCGCAATGGGCTTTTGCCTTGTCGACCAGCTTGCGGACCGCGGCGATGATCTGCAGCTGGCTCGGGATTACGGCATCATATAGGGAAATCGTCATGGACTTTTCTTTCTCTTGATTGTCAGCGCCGGTCGAGCCGCTTCTGTACGCTGGCGGCATGGGCGGGCAAGCCCTCCGCTTCTGCCAGAGCGACCGCGGCCGGGCCAATATTGCGCAAAGCCTGTTCATCACAACGGATGAAGCTCGTGCGTTTCATGAAGTCGGTCACCGACAGCCCGGACGAGAAACGCGCCCGTCGTCCTGTCGGCAATACATGGTTGGGGCCGGCGACATAGTCCCCGACGGCTTCGGGTGTGTGGCGACCCAGAAACACCGATCCGGCGTGGCGGATTTTGCGGAACATGCCGTCCGGCTCATCGATCGCGAGCTCGAGATGTTCGGCAGCCAGCCGGTCAACCAACGGAATAGCCTGTTCCAGCCGCTCGACGACAATGATCGCGCCATTGTCATTCCAGCTGGTTGTAGCGGTTGCTGATGTTGTCAGAACGCCCAATTGTTCTGTTATTTTCTTAGAAACTTGATCGGCAAACTTCGCATCATCTGTGAACAATATCGATTGGCTGGTCGGGTCATGTTCCGCCTGGCTGAGCAGATCGGCGGCGATCCAGTCGGGGTCATTTTTGCCATCAGCAACCACGACGATTTCCGACGGGCCAGCAACCATATCGATACCGACGACACCGAACAGCTGTCGCTTGGCTTCGGCGACCCAGGCATTGCCTGGACCGGTAATAACATCGACAGATTTGATCTTTTTTGTACCATAAGCGAGCGCTGCCACCGCCTGTGCGCCGCCAATGCGCCAGATTTCGTCAACGCCGGCCAGTTCTGCCGCCGCCAGCACCAGCGGATTGATATAGCCGCCAGGCGCGGGCGTCACCATTATGATCCGCTCGACGCCGGCAACCTTCGCCGGAATGGCGTTCATCAGCACCGAAGAGGGATAGGCCGCACGGCCGCCCGGAATATAGATGCCTGCGCGCTCGACCGCACCCCAGCGCGCGCCGATGCGCACACCGGCGTCGTCCATATAATCCCTGTTATCAGGGAGTTGTCCGTCATGATAATCACGAATTCTCAAGGCCGCCAGCTCCAGCGCCACACGCAAAGATGCTTCCAAACCTTCCAATGCCGCTTCGGACTCGGCCTTGTCCACACGCCAGCCGGTTTGCTCCAGATCATGCTGGTCAAACTTGCTGGTCAGCCGTGAAACTGCCTCATCGCCATGATCCCGGACATCCTGAATAATCGCCCGCACATCCGCCGAAACATCAGCATCCGCCTCGCGCCGGGCATTGACCAGCGCGTCAAAGGCTTCGGCAAAACCGGTATCGGTGATGGCCATCCGCATCGGCATCAAACCTGCCCCGCCAGCTCGCGAAATTTCTGCACCAGCGGCGTCAACTCGGCGCTGCGCATCTTGAACGCCGCGCGGTTGACCACCAGCCGGCCGGAGATATCCAGTATCCGGTCGGTTTCCACCAGATTATTGGCTTTCAAAGTGCTGCCGGATTCGACCAGATCGACAATATGCCGCGACAGGCCCAGCGACGGCGCCAGTTCCATCGCGCCATTGAGCTTCACGCATTCTGCCTGAATGCCCTTGCTCTCGAAATAGCGACTGGTCAGATTGGGATATTTGGTGGCGACCCGGAGATGGGAGATATTGCCGACCTCCTCTGCATCATCCTTCGGCTGAGCCAGCGACAGGCGACAGCGACCAATGCCCAGGTCCACAGGCGCATAGAGCTCGCTATAACCGAATTCCTCGATCACATCGGACCCGACAATCCCGATCTGCGCCGCGCCATGGGCGACAAAGGTCGCGACATCGAACGCCCGCACCCGGATGATCGACATATGCGGCAGATTCGTCGCGAATTGCAGACTGCGGTTGGACTTGTCAAAAAAGGCGTCCTCTGGCACAATTCCCGCCTGCTCCAGGAGCGGCAAGGCATCGTCGAGAATTCTCCCTTTCGGAATTGCAAAGATTAGTGGTTTGGCCATGATGGCCGCGGCTTTACGGCTTCGCAGATGAAAGGGCAACGAGTTATGGATATTTTGGACGTGGAAGATATCGCTGAGGGAATGCGCGG
>Ga0207901_1000502_pt1 | contig 10557 bp, 13 predicted proteins | sample LinPmetageLP46_FD_184057 | JGI IMG/M metagenome (GOLD analysis project Ga0207901, IMG submission 184057) | Marine viral communities from the Pacific Ocean - LP-46 (SPAdes) | ecosystem: Environmental > Aquatic > Marine > Oceanic | place: Pacific Ocean | collected 2011-06-12
GCAGGGACTCGGTAAATCCGCGAACCGCAAATTTTGCTGCGTTATAAGCACTTTGCGTAGGCACGCCGATCAGGCCAAACACACTGGAGATATTCACAACGTGGCCATCACCGGAGGCAATCAGATGCGGCAGGAAAGCACGAGTGCCGTGAGCGACGCCCCAGAAGTCGATGTTCATGATCCACGCAAAATCAGCGTCCGTCATCTCTCTCACCGTTGCGGAGAGTGCAACGCCCGCGTTGTTGATGATCACGTTAACCTGGCCAAAATCCTTCACCACCTCCGCCGCATGGGCGTATATAGCGTCTCTGTCACTCACATCCAACCGGTAGGTTCTGACGTCCGAGCCCGTGATGGCCGCGGCCGTTTCAGCCAGACCGTCCTCATCAACATCCGATAGCGCCAGCCTGCAGCCCCGCACCGCCAGTGCTTTGGCGAGTGCGCGCCCAATACCGGAACCCGCTCCGGTGACAACCGCTACTTTGTTTTTCAAATCTTTCATGGGCATTGGGCTCTTGTTGTGTGTTGCGCTAACTAAAGAAGATACTCTAACAACTGCCCCTGATCAGCATATGGCTACAAATTCTGTAATGAACGACGCTCGGGCCACTCGGTCTCAGCCTCGGCTTTTGGGTACAATCCATCATCCGGGAGCTCGATCTCGCGGATTTCCTAAACCCTGAACCTGCGGATTTTCTGTATGGAATGGAGTCTTACGCATTTTTGGCTGATTCTGGCCCTCGCTTTGGGCTTGGCTGAGCTGGCATACGGCATATTTCTGCTGCTGGCACTGGCTATCGCCGCTGCCCTGACGGCAGTGCTGGCCTTCATTGGCATGTCGTTCGAATGGCAACTGGTTGGCATGGGCGTGTTCTCGGGCCTGCTGGTGCCCATCGCTATCCGCTGGATCCGCCCGCGGTTTTCCCCCAAAGGCGTGGCCTACGGCACTACTGGCACAGGCGTCGAGCAGGGCCAGCGCTATCGTACCCTCAAGCGGGATTTCGATGGCGCTACGGGCATCAAGATCAACGGCGACTTTTACCGCCTGAGAGACGACAATACCGGCGCCACCGATTTCCCTGAGGGAACCGACGTTATATTCAGGCAATTTGATGGCACAACGGCCATTGTCCAAACCGCCACACACAAGGAACTGTAAGCATGGAATCCTATATCACACCGGGGCTAATCATCAGCCTGATTGTTGTTATCATCGGCATCTTTATCATTGCCAAGGGGCTGGTAATCATCCGGCAGTCGGAAGTTATGGTCATTGAGCGCCTGGGTTCGTTCAACCGCGTTCTGGAAAGCGGCGTTAACATCATCATTCCTTTTATCGAACGACCCCGCCCCATCACCATGATCCGCTATTTACGCGCCGGTTCGGACTATCAGGCCATGATGACCGATGAAACCCGCATTGACCGCCGCGAAACCGTGATGGACTTCCCGGGGCAGCCGGTGGTGACCACCGACAACGTTACGGTGTCCATCAACGGCGCCCTGTACTACCAGATTATCGATCCGCGCCGTGCCGTTTACGAAGTAGCCAATATGAGCCAGGCGGTAGAAGTACTGGCCAAAACCACTCTGCGCTCAGTAGTGGGCAAGATGGAACTGGACAAACTGTTTGAATCCCGCGCCGAGGTGAACAACGCCATTCAGGCCGAAATGGAAGAACCTGCTTCAAAATGGGGTGTGAAACTGACCCGGGTGGAAGTTCAGGACATCAGCATGCCGGAAGAAGTGGAAGATGCCATGCGTTTGCAGATGGCTGCAGAGCGCAAGCGCCGAGCCACCGTAACCGAAGCCGAGGGTGAAAAGACTGCGGCGATTGCCAAGGCACAGGGCCAGCGCGAATCCGCCATTCTGAACGCCCAGGGCGACAAGGAATCCGCTATTCTGCGCGCCCAGGGTGAACAGGAATCCATTCGCCTGGTGCTGAGTGCCATCGGTGATTCCGAAGACAACAAGCAGACGGTTATCGGCTATCTGCTGGGTCAAAGCTACATCAAGGTACTGCCGAACATGGCAAAAGACGGCGAGCGGGTGTTTGTACCCTACGAGTCTTCTGCTCTGCTGGGTTCCATGGGCATGTTCCGGGAACTGGCCGGCAGCCCGGACGACGTGGTGCGCCAGTCGCTGCAGAGGGATGGCCTGCGCGGTGGCCTGGTGGGCGGTGCCAGCAACGCCTGATCCTCACAAACGCATGGACAACCTGCCGGGCTCAGCCCAGCAGGTTGTCCAGCGGCTCTTCATAGCTGGGCGCGAACACCTCCATGAAGTAGGTCACTTCCGGTAACCCTTCCTGTTCAAGCCTCTGACGGATCTGCTTCTCCGCCGGCCCGAATTCACGGTTACCTGCACGCACTTCCGCCTGACATTTCAGCCAGGCAGACAAGCGATCTGCTGCTTTGATCAACTCGCGATCCTCCGCCGGCAATTGGGACTCCCGGAGATAAGGGGAAAAATCCTCACGCAGATCTTCCGGTAACAGTGCCAGCAACTCAGCCTCCGCTTTGTGTTCAATATCACCGAAAGCCTCCCGCATAACCTTGGAGTGGTACTTCACAGGGGTGGGCATATCCCCGTTAATTCTAATTACAGTTGAGTGAGTGACTGAGTAAATAATGTCAGAATAGCCTTCAATAAAGCCTTTCTTGAGCGAAACTACTGTCAGATGACGAAACTATGGAACAGTTGTCAGGAAAAGGAAGAATTTCCCAAAATGTAAAAGGTGTCGCACAACTCGCTGCAAATCCATGTAACATCTGTTTTCGCTGGCCGTTAGCGATTTATCAGAATATCGTGCTTCCTAATAAAATTAGGCCGGGTTGGCAAAAGGGGCGCTTCGGATGGCACAAAGCGAACACCCAGTCTCTCGCTCTTCGTTTGGTTTTCACGTAAAGTTAATCGCAAGATTCACGAAGGAGCCGTAAATGGTAGGTCCCAAAGTAATCTGAATTGGAAAGAGGTTCATCAGCTCGCCCTCTAGTTTGTTGGGCTCTGGATCTCTTCACCAGTGGCCCAGCCGGAGCTGGAAAAGCCCGTACTTTGTGCAAGTAGGCCCTTGGTGATTTATGCCCAAGCCGCTGGCTTAATGGCTAGCATACTTATGGCACAAACACGCTGAAGCAGGAGTTCTAAATGGTTGGTCCCCGAGTCTACTAAACCACTTTTTGACCATCTCCGAGCAATTACTGGGACTGCTTAAGCGCAGAGCGTTGCCCTATCATGCCTCACTTCTCCCGCGATTCGTAAGCCTGAACTTTTCCTTTTAAGACATCCCGCTCTGATCGCGCTTCAGCCAAAGCCCGTTGTGCTTCTTTGAGGTCATCCCGAGCCGCAGAAAGTTGAATGTCGAAGTCGGCTTTTTGCTGTTTCAAGCTGGAGACCTCTGATTTCAAGCCAGCATTGTCTGTTTTTAGATCAGAAACTTCCTCCCGAGCTGTCGATAACTCCGTTTGCAGCTCTTCGATTTGAGTTGCCTGGTCATCACCGCTTTCTTCCAGAGTCCGGATTTGATCGAGCTGTTCTGACAGCTGACATTCGTAGTCAGTTTGGCGAGTCTCAAAAACCATCGTTGCGTCTTTGATCGATTCGTTTATGCCTCGGCCAACTTTGGGCCACTGCCTCTCGGCAACCTCTCGGGTCTGTTCCGAAAGCAGTGTCACAAATTCGCGAAACCACCCAGGCATAGGTGATGTTGAGTCGCTTTGTTCCTCAACAAATTTGGTCTTTGCTTGAGATAGTACGTCTTGGCAGCGTGAGTATCTGCCGCCCACAGCTTTTTGCAGCTCCGATGCTGAGATGTCCTTGATCGAACGGCCACTATCGACCTGCAACTCAATCCAGTAAAGGTAATCATCATCCGTGTACTTTTCCGACCTGGCCATTTCTATATCCTCTTTTGTTAGTTAGTTAGTTAGTTAGTTAGTTAGTTAGTAACAAACATACGAACTAACTATAGACGGCTATTCGCCTTTAGTTCAATTTATTAATTCTCGATTTCACTGTTTGTAGTTAGGGCGCGCGTTCCACGCGCAAGGTTGGCCACAGGGGGGGATTAGAGGTGTGGGCTCTGCGCACACAAATGATATGAATACCCCGTTACACAGGGTTCAGAGCAGAAAGGTGATGCGCATGAAGTTTGGGTTTATTGGTGATGGCAAGATAACTCAGATTTCCGGTATCAGGTCTTTCGGTGAGCACCCGATTGTCTTCGCAAGGAGATAGAGTTTGTCGATTGTCAGATTGACTTGCCCGCGCTCGATTTTGCCAACATAACTCCTGTCGATTCCTGCGGCATACGCAAGGTGTTCCTGTGAGAACCCTTTGGCCAGGCGAACTGTTCTTAGATTCTGGCCAAATCTCCTTCTTATTTCGCACATAGTAGTCTCCGGTAAGGAGACAGGACTATTTAGCCCTTGTGTTTCTCAGTCCACGGCATATACTACCCATTTGTTGATAATGAATACCATTCATTAATTTCAGGAAAATTATGTCAAAGAAAATTTTGACTATCGACAAGACTCTACACGAGATCTTTTCTGAATCGCCGAAGCACGGATTCAGGCTCAGTGAGTTAAGAGTTGAATATTCTGCCCGTTCCGGAGAGCGGAATTTGCCAATTAGGAAAGAATTATTTTGGCAAATTTTTATGCAGGTCGAAGCGCTAAAAATCCGAAAGCTAATTCGCAGAGAGGAGGCCCTGTCAGGAGGAGGTGTTCTTTTTATTGAGCACTCTTTCTGGAAATACCCCTTTATTGTAGTCGATGGCCTACTCGCGAAAAGGGGGCAGATACTCCAAGGAGATGACGCGACGAGCTAGTACTTTTGGGCAGCAATCCGCCGCGTGCTTAACTTTGATGGCAGTTGTTAACGAGCCGGTCACTATGCCTAAATTGCACAGAATTACCTTCGCTTACTTCCCCGCCGAAGCGAAGATCCCCATTGTTTCTTGGTTTCTTAAAAACTTGGACCTCAGGCTTGAGGAAAATCGTGCGAACTTGCTCATTAATGACATGAAATTTGGAAGGGCGGGACTGGAGGTTTCATGGCAACTGATTGGCAATGTCAGTGAAGCATTCGAGTCAGAACTTGAGGAGCAGTTTGACTGGATATGTCGGAAAGCGAACAAGAGTGGCTGAAATCCTCCAAGAGCGATCCGGCGTGATCCTATGGGACTGATAAGTTGGGATTGGCCGCAGAGCATTTTAGGGCGAGGGAATTGGATATGAAGAAGCCTAATGTGGGGAAAAAGACAGATGAGAACGTCCAGCGGAAGGTCGATGACCGTTCGGGCTTTAGAGGTAATTTCCGAGTTTCGAGAACAAGACTAAGGGAAATTGGAAAGAAGGGGTTTGAACAAATGGAAAACTTAGACCATAACGATTTGGGTAACTTTTCTGAGTGATCATTGGTTGTTGAATCGTTGCCTGATGTGTGTCGGTCCATAACATTAACGACGATTCATTTGGCTGGTGAGGATACGAGATTACCTCAGGAAGTGAGAGTATCTGAGTCGAAGACTATCAGATCACGGTGCCTATATGGACAACATCAGGCCCGAAATTAAGGGTGGCGAGCTGTGAAGCCGCTGCTGTGTCTCGACCTTGAAGGGACTTGGTAAGCAATGCGGTCTCTCAAATCCCCCGCCCTGGTCTCTATCCATTTCTTGAGCGCGTAATCGCGCTGTGCGATCTAACGATTTACACCAGCGTTTGCGAACAACGGGGCTTTGCGATTCGAAAGATACTGGTAGTTGAGAATGGAGCGACAATATGGTTCGAAGCTCTTAATGTTATTCAGCCAGCGGGAACACTTAAACCGAAGTCAGCCTGCGGGCGTGAAGACGCTTTTCTTCTCGATGATCAGGTGAGCGTCATAATGCCTGGAGAGGAAGATTGGTGGATTCAGATACCGGAATTTCTGCCGTCATACTCGGACGAAGATAAGGCGCATTCTGAAGCGCTGCTGCGACTGAGGAAACTGCTATGAGACTCGTATGTATCTCAGATACCCACGGTCAGCATGACAAAATGCCACCGATACCCGAGGGCGATGTGTTGGTGCACGCGGGCGATTGCACAGGATCTGGGACGTTACCTCAGATTGATGCGTTCACTAAATGGTTGGGAGCACTGCCCCACGCACACAAGATCCTTATTGCGGGCAATCACGACTTTTGCTTCGACAAAAACCTGCGGGGAAAAAGCATGGCAGCCCAGTCCCGTTCAATATGCGAGCAAAACAATATCACTTACCTAAGAGGGGAATCGGTATCTTTCAAAGGACTAAAGTTTTTCGGATTTCCGTGGCAACCGATTTTTCGGGATATGGCCTTCAACGCGCGGGAAGGCGAATTACGAGGACGTCTGAAGCGCGTCCCTGACGACACCCATGTACTAATCAGTCATGGTCCCGCGAAGCATGTTTTAGATTACATACCAAACCTGCAGAGACACGTAGGATGTCACGTTTTAGCGAAGCGTATAGAGCAACTTCGGGGGCTCAAAGCGCACATCTTTGGCCACATCCACGAGTCTCACGGTTTTACAGTCGGAGAAACCGATGGTGTCATGTATGTTAATGCGAGCATTTGCACTGATAGATACATGCCGACTAACAAGCCGATAATAATCGATCTTTGAGAATTTGGACGAGTGGATTCTGGCTTGATAGCAATCAGCTCCTTTTCAACTGGGTCCAAAAGTAGACCTCAGGCCAATTTCTCTGATTACCCTCGCAGTGTAACCGTCCGGTGATTCCACCTTGAGCCAAATCGCCTGCCGACCAAAAGGCTCGAAGCTTACCACCCGGTCGATTCCGGTCAGATCCAGAAACGCCTCGTCGATGGAGTAGACATCCACTCTCGATGCCAGAGCTTCCAGGGTCGTCATCACCCGCCGGCTTATATCGCCATTTGTGTGGAATAGAGAATCAATTGGAACGGGGGCTTTGCTCGCCCCCCCTTGAACTTCTCATACCCAACCTGTTTGGCTATAGCTACTGAGGAGATCGCGGTGGCCCACCAAATCTTCCGGTCATCCTGTTCAATTACACCGCTAGCCGTACCCAGGAGGTGCCGCAGCGCCTCCTGGAGGCAGAAAGGCGTCGAGCGTATAGGTTGCTGGGCATGCGCGGCGCAAGTTCATCAGAAAACTCAATCCAAGGGCAAGATCGGCCGAGCGGAGATGGCACTGACTCTTATCAACAAGCTCTACGGCATCGAGCGCGACATGGAAGAGGCGGGCGATGCCCAGCGATACCAGACGCGCCAGTCGCAAAGCCAGGCTTTCCTGGAGCAACTGAAAGCTAGGCTGGACAAAACCCCTCCCCAGGTCACGTCGTCAAAGTGCCTTGGGCAAGCAATCAATTGCCTTGCGAGCAACTGGTTAAAGCTGATCCGCTACATCGAAAGGGGGACACCTGCCCATCGACAACAACCCTGCCGAGCGGGCGAGCCACCTTCTCATGTACATATGACCAAAGCGTCGCCCGTCTCCTCCCGTTATGTCATGCCTACCCACGACGGAGTATTGACGGTCTCTGTGCGCCAGAGCATAGTTTTCCCGAAGGGCGCTTAGGTACATATCTTCATGTGCTGTCCAGGCGCAGTTGCGTTTAGAGTACGTGTCCAATCAGTTTTAAATGGGTGTGAACATGAGAGCAGAAACTGAATCGCGGATTTTTTCGGTGGATGAATATGTTCGTCCGTCTAACGGCGAACCGATTCGTTCGGTTGTTCTGGAAACCAATGACTCTGTCGTCGTTGTTTGGCACGCCCACCCTGGGCAGGAAATAGCTTCCCATGTACATCCTCACGGCCAAGATACTTGGACGGTTATCTCAGGTGAAGCCGAATATCATCAAGGTAACGGCATAGTCACTCATCTTAAAGCTGGAGATATTGCGATCGCAAAACCTGGGCAGGTACATGGTGCAATGAACTCTGGCCCCGAACCTTTTATATTTGTTTCAGTGGTTGCGCCGGGCAATGCCGGTTTTGCGTTGGCTGAGAAATAGGCGAAAGGCCTGAGAGGAAACTGATGAATACACGATTATTTACGTTCGCTGGTGGAGAAACGGGTGTTTGGCGCGTTGTTCGGATGGATGCCGTGGCGGGAGCCCCTCTCCCTGGAATCCCCCGGCTCGACGTAGCCGCTGGCTCTGTTTCGCCGCAGCCTTTGGGCACCAAATGGCTTCTTCGCGGGATAACGAGTAACGAGCGTTATGTCGTGCGTGAAGAGAAGGATCGTCTCGTGGCGAAGCAGCCAAGTTTGGGTCGAGCAGAGGCCACCTGTGCCGCCCTGATCCCTATCCGGAAAAACCCCTCATGGTGGGGACTGGCTCAAGACGAACGCCGGAAGATTTTTGAGGAGCAGTCCCGTCACATTCACATTGGGCTCCAATATCTCCCTGCTGTGGCCCGTCGTCTCCACCATTGTCGGGACCTGGGCGAGAGCGAACCCTTCGACTTCTTGACGTGGTTCGAATATTCCCCGTCTGATGAGCCGGGCTTTAACAGGCTTTTGGCCGAACTCCGGGCCTCGGTGGAGTGGAAGTATGTCGACAGAGAAATCGACATCCGGCTAGTGCATGAGCCGGCCTAGTATCAGGTTTAACTGCGATCTCCGTGCGGCATACACCTGCGACACCCGCAGCCCAGCAAAGCCCGGAAAATCTAGTGTGTCTAATAACTTAGGAGTAACACGACACGTATGCCTAGCGAGCCACCAGTCGCTTGGGAAATTTTCTACTTATGGCCTCCTCTTTCTCTCATCGATCTCCCAGGGCATATCCTGCCGTCTAGAGTTGGCACCTTGTCCAGCTTTCGAAGAAGGCTCTCCATACACGTCCGGCCTACACCTTGTTAGGTATGGCCGGTTTCCAGTTGTGGGGCAATAGCTCGTCGATGGCGTTGTTCTTCTGTGTCGGCAGGCGAGTCAGCACATCCTTCAGGTAGGCATAGGGATCATGCCGATTCAGCTTCGCTGACTGTATTAGGGTCATGACCGCAGCCGCACGTTGACCACTGCGCAGTGAACCCGCAAACAGCCAATTGCTGCGCCCCAGCGCCCAGGGTCGGATCTGGTTTTCCACCCAGTTGTTGTCGATGGGCACAGCGCCATCGTCCAGGTAGCGCGTCAGCGCTTCCCAACGTTTGAGGCTGTAATCCAGGGCTTTGGCCGTGCCGGAGCCATCCGGCACTTTCTGGCGATGGGCCAGCATCCACTGATGCAGCGCATCGGCAAGGGGTTTGGCTTTGGTTTGCCGGATTTCCCGCCGCATATCCGGTGGCAGATCTTTGGTTTCCCGCTCGATCTCGTAGAGTCCACCGATGTATTCCAAGGCCTTGGCCGCCAATTCGCTCTTGTTGGCCTCGTGCAGGTCATAGAACTTGCGCCGGGCGTGGGCCATACAGCCGATTTCGGTAATGCCGTTGCCGAACCCGGCCTTGTAGCCAGCGTAATCATCACAGACCAGCTTGCCCCGCCAGTCACCCAGGAAGGTTCGGGCGTGTTCGCCTGCACGGCTGGGTGCGAAGTCGTAAATAGCTGCCTTCAGGTCGGCAAACGGTGTGGTGCAGTAGGCCCAGACGTAGGCCTTGTGGGTTTTCTTCTTGCCCGGGGCCAGCATGCTGACCGGGGTTTCATCGGCATGCAGAACACTGTGTTCCAGCAGAGTATTTCTCAACGCATCCACCAGCGGCTGCAACTGCACACCACAGGCACCCACCCATTCGGCCAGGGTGGAGCGCGGGATTTCCAGGCCGGCACGGCCGAACATGCGTTCCTGACGGTACAGCGGCAGATGGTCGGCATACTTGGCCACCAGCACCTGGGCCAGCAGGCCAGCGGTGGGGATGCCTTTGTCGATCACCTGCGGTGGCACCGGTGCCTGGATCAACGTCTCGCAGCTGTCGCAGGCCCATTTGCCCCGGATGTGACGTTCAACGGTGAACTCACCCGGGACATAATCCAGCTTCTCGCTGACGTCTTCGCCAATGCGCTTGAGCTGGCAGCCACACTGGCATTGAGTATTTTCTGGCTCGTGGTGGATCAGGGTGCGGGGCAGTTCCGGTGGCAGCGGTGTGCGTTTGGGTTGCTGCTTTGGCCGAGCGGCTTTCTGCTCCTCGGTCATCGCCTGTTCCAGTTCGACCTCGATGGAGGCCAGGTCGCTGTCGATCAGTTCGTCCAGCAGTTTTCCCTGAACCGCGTCCAGCTGCTCGCTACGCCGGGCGTACTTATGGCGCTTGAGAATGGCCACTTCGTGGGTCAGCTTCTCGATGACCGCATCACGGTGCACCAGAGCCCGCTCTTTGTTATCAACACGATCAAACAGTTCCGTAGCGAGAGCACGGAGCTGACCGGCAGAGAGTTGGTTGATGTCGGGGCGCTGAGTCATGCCCCTTAGTATGCCAAGCCCTTGTACTGCAAGCGATTCGCAGTTCTGGCTATGGCGGTATTGCTCAGCTTGTGGTTACAGGATTGAGATGACGCCATCGGCCCCAATACGTTGCCATGGCAGGCCCTGAACGAGGGCGGATAACTG
>Ga0207901_1000503_pt1 | contig 10480 bp, 6 predicted proteins | sample LinPmetageLP46_FD_184057 | JGI IMG/M metagenome (GOLD analysis project Ga0207901, IMG submission 184057) | Marine viral communities from the Pacific Ocean - LP-46 (SPAdes) | ecosystem: Environmental > Aquatic > Marine > Oceanic | place: Pacific Ocean | collected 2011-06-12
CTCGATGGTTTTCTGACGGACCTGAAAACAACTGCAAATCACTGGCCCCAGATCCGGGCCGGCATCCGCCGGTTGCCCGGCCAGGATCGCCATGTGCTGGATGTCCGCCTCCACAGCAAAGCAGTCCGCCAGCCAATCCACGTCACACACCGGCAGGGTTTCACCAATGGCCAGCCAGGCCAGCAAGCGGCCGTCCTTATCCAGCGCCGCGCGCCGGTAATGCCCCGTGGCGGGATCGTTCAGCGCCAGCCACTGCGCCGCCTGCGGCAACCAGTCGTGGAGCTGTTGTTCGGTTAGGTCCGCATCGCCGGCCAGCCGATAGCGTTGTACCTGGCCCGCCTGCAAAAATGCATCGACGGGAACTCGGGCCCAGTACTCCACAGCGGGTGGGGACGCCGCCGTGAACAACCAGCCATGCCAGCGGGGTTGCCAGTCGCTGACATTCACCGGCGTATGCTTGAACGCCGGCTGGCCGGAATGCGGATCCAGACGTGCCGGCACCAGGGCATCCACCCGGGCGCGGCGAGAAAACTGATCGGTCCAGTGCATCGGCATGAACGCGGTGCCGGGGCGCTGCCCGGTATCGCGGGTGACCCGCACCAACGCATCACCGACACGGCTGGTCAGGCGCACGAAGCCGCCCTCCTGCAGCCGGTAACGCTCAATATCCTGGGGATGCAACGCCGCAAAGGGCTCGCTGAGATGGGCAAACAGGCGCCCGGCACGGCCGGTGCGCGTCATGGTGTGCCACTGGTCCCGAATCCGCCCGCTGTTGAGAATAATCGGGAAGGCATCACCGATCTGGCGCACGGGTGGATTTTCACAGCTCACAAACCGGGCCCGCCCACTGGGGGTAGAAAACTGGCCGTCGGCATAGCAGCGGGGGTCGCCGTTCAGCGGCCACTGCTGTGGCTGCCACTGGGCATATTGGTCGGCGCTCAGATCCGCGGCTCCGGTCAAATCCAGCCGCTTGCCAAATTGGCCAGCCACCGCGGTGAGCGCCGAGTACTCGGCAAAAATGTCGTGTTCATGCTGGTAGGGAAAGGCGTCGGCAAAGCCCATGCGTTGGGCCACTTCGGTAATGATCCACCAGTCTGCTTTCGCTTGCCCGGGGGCAGGCACAAATGGCCGCTGGCGCGATACACACCGCTCGGAGTTGGTGACCATGCCGGATTTTTCGCCCCAGCCCAGGGCCGGCAAGCGAATATCCGCGCAGGCCAGCGTGTCACCGCTGGCCACGCAGTCGGACACCACCACGGTGTCGCAGGCCATCAATGCCTGGCGTACCTTATCCGCTTCCGGCAGGGAGTCCACCGGATTGGTGGCCATGATCCACACGGCTTTCACCTCGCCACTGGAAACCGCCTCGAACAGCTCAACCGCTGTAAGACCATTTTTTGTGGCCAACGCCGGCGCCTGCCAGAAGTCCGCCACGGCGGCGTGGTGCGCCGGGTTGTCGATATCCAGATGCACGGCCAGCTGATTGGCCAGCCCACCCACTTCCCGGCCCCCCATGGCGTTGGGTTGGCCGGTGATGGAAAACGGACTGGCACCGGGCTTGCCGACACGGCCGGTGGCCAGGTGGGCATTGATAATGGCATTGCCCTGGTCAGACCCATTGCGGGCCTGGTTCACGCCCTGGGAAAACACGGTAACCGTGCGCTCGCAGGCGGCGAACCAGTGGTAAAACGTGGTCAGGTCCACCTTGCTCACGCCCATCTTCGCGGCCAGTGCGTCCCAGTCGTTGCCCTGGCTGCGGGCAGTTTCCAGGGTGGCCTGAAAGCCTTCGGTGTGGGCGTCGATGTAGGCCTGGTCCAGCGCCTTGTTGTCGTCCAGCCAGGTGAGCAGGCCATTGAACAGCGGCACGTCCTGCCCCGGGCGAATGGCCAGGTGAAGATCGGCCAGGTCACAGGTAGCCGTGCGGCGAGGGTCGATAACCACCACTTTCATGTGCGGGCGCGCCTGTTTGGCGGCCACGATGCGCTGGTACACGATGGGATGCGCCCAGGCGGTATTGGACCCGGTGAGGATAACCAGATCCGCCAGCTCCAGATCTTCGTAGCAGCCGGGCACCACGTCTTCACCAAACGCCCGCTTGTGGGCGACCACGGCGCTGCTCATGCACAGGCGGGAATTGGTATCGATATTGGCGCTGCCGATGTAGCCCTTCATCAGCTTGTTGGCCACGTAATAATCTTCTGTCAGCAGCTGGCCGGAAACGTAGAACGCCACCGCATCCGGGCCGTGCTCGTCGACGATGCGGCGGAACCGCCCTGCCACTTCATCCAGCGCCTGGTCCCAGGACACCACCTCGCCATCCACTTCGGGGTTCAGCAGGCGGTCCTGATCGCCCAGGGTTTCCAGTACCGATGAGCCTTTGACGCACAGCCGCCCGGCATTGGCCGGGTGCTGCGTGTCCCCTTTCAGGGTTACGCCGTCGGTGCGGATACCACAACCCACGCCGCAGTACGGGCAGGTCGTACAGGTAGATAACGGGGCGTTCTTTGGCTCCGTTTCCTGGATCTTCGCTTCAACACTCACGCAGCGACTTCCTCCGAATGCTCATCACTGTCGCCGGGGCGTTTGCAGAAAACCTCGCCCAGCAACAGGGTTTCACGCAGCGCGCCGATGTCCGTCTTTTCTTTCCACAGTTTTTCGAAAAACGGGGCGTCAGACACATCGCCGTACAACACCATGCCGACCACACGGTTATCGCGAATCTGTACACGCCTGTAGCTGCCGGGCAGATTCAGCTGCAGGGTTTCCCCCTGCTCTGTTCCCTTGTCCCGGTCACCGAGAAAATCGCCACAGGACACCAGATCGATACCGGAAATTTTTAATCGTGTGGCGGAATCCGCATACAGATAACGGCGATGGCCCAGCTCGGCCAGATGGCTGGCACAGACCGACGCCTGCTCGTACAGCGGCGCCACCAGGCCAAAGGTGCGCTCGCGGTGCTCCACACACTCACCGATGGCATAGATGGCCGGATCAAAGGTCTGCAGGGTGTCATCCACCCGCACCCCTTGATTCACGGTCAGCCCGGCACTGGCGGCCAGCTCGGCACGGGGCACAATGCCCACCGCCTGCACCACATAATCCGCGGGCAACCGCTGGCCATCTGCCAGGTGCACAGCCGCAACCGCGCCCTGGCCGTTGTCTTCGATGGACTGGGTACGCGCCTGCATGACGAACTTGAGCCCGCGGGCCTCCAGGTCCTGTTGCAGGCGATGCCCTGCACTTTCATCCAGCTGCTGGTTGAGCAAGTGTCCGCGACTGTGGACCAGAGTCACGTCGTGCCCCTGCTTCACCAGCGCGTCCGCGGCTTCCAGACCCAAAAAACCGCCGCCCACAACCACCACCCGGGCAGCCGGGAGCGACAACAACCGGCGCACGTCGTACAGGTCACGAAAACTGACAACACCATCCAGGGTGACACCTTCCACCGGCAACTGGCGCGGTGCCGCACCTGTCGCCAGCAACAACCGATCATAATCCAGCAGGTGCCCGGCGGCGGTTTCCACCTGCCGGCGGCGGCGATGAATGGCCACCACCGGGGTGCCGGTTATCAAGCGAATATTGCGATCCCGATACCACTGGTGGGGATGCGTGGTAATGGTTTTCTCATCGGTGCCACCGCCCAGCAGGGGCGACAACATGACGCGGTTGTAGCCGGCGAAGGGCTCATCCCCCACCACCGTGATCTGATACAGATCCGGTGCCAGGCGGGTCAGCTCTTCCAGCAGGCGGCAAGCCGCCATGCCATTACCCACTACAACCAGTCGCTTCATGCGCGCGTCGTCCTGTCGATTTGTTTCAGGCCGGGGTGGCCAGTTCGATCACATCACCTTGCACACGCACCGGGTACACGGTCAGCTTAACGCTGTCGTCTTCGATGCATTGCCCGGTTTCCAGCTCAAAGTGCTGCTTGTACAGCGGTGAGGCGACAACACGTTTGTCACCCAATGAGCCCAGCAGTCCCCGGCTGAGTACGTTGGCATGGCTAAACGGGTCCATGTTGTCCAACGCATAGAAATTGCCATCACGGGTGCGGAACAATGCCGCCTGCCCAGAGGGCAGACGCACGCCCACTCCTGTGCCCGGCAATACGTCGTCAACGCTGCAGATTGCTTTCCATTCCACGGTCACTGCGCTGTTCATGGCTTACGCCTCCTCGACCAGTTCGATGCGTTCATGCTCGTAGGCGGGACGACGCTGGCCGCGCTCACGCACGTAGGCCAGGTTGTCATCCGCTTCGGCGGTCTCATTGATGAAGTGGTTAAAGCGTTTCACCGCTTGCGGATCCTCAATGGTGGACTTCCACTCGCACTGATAGGTCTCAATCACGTGCTGCATCTGCGCTTCGAGTTCGTCGCCCATGCCCAGGGAGTCGTTCAGGATCACGTCTTTCAGGTAGTCCAGTCCGCCTTCCAGGTTTTCCAGCCAGACGCTGGTGCGCTGCAGGCGATCCGCCGTTTTGATGTAGAACATCAGGAAACGGTCGATGGTTTTAATCAGCTGCTCATCGGTGAGATCCGACGCGAACAGATCCGCATGGCGCGGACGCATGCCGCCGTTACCGCACACATACAGGTTCCAGCCTTTCTCGGTGGCGATCACGCCCACGTCCTTGCTTTGCGCTTCCGCGCACTCACGGGTACAGCCGCTCACCGCCATCTTGATCTTGTGCGGGCTACGCAAGCCCTTGTAGCGGTCTTCCACCTGAATGGCGGTGCCTACGGAGTCTTTCACTCCATAGCGACACCAGGTGGACCCCACACAGGATTTCACCGTACGCAGGGATTTACCGTAGGCGTGACCGGTTTCGAATCCGGCATCCACCAGGATCTTCCAGATTTCCGGCAACTGCTCGACACGGGCACCGAACAAATCCACCCGCTGGCCGCCGGTGATCTTGGTATAAAGGTCGTATTGCTTGGCCACTTCCCCCAGCACGATCAGTTTGTCCGGGGTGATTTCACCGCCCGCCACGCGCGGCACGATGGAATAGGTGCCGTCGCGCTGCATGTTGCCCAGGAAGTAGTCGTTGGTGTCCTGCAGCCCGGCATGGGGTTTGTTGAGCACCCAGTCGTTCCAGCAGGAAGCCAGCACGTTGGCCACGGTCGGCTTACAAATGTCACAGCCGTCACCGCTACCGTGTTTTTCCAGTAGCTCGTCAAAGGTGGTGATCTGCCCGACGCGTACCAGGTGATAGATTTCCTGACGGGAATACGCGAAGTGTTCGCAAATGTGGTTGTTCACTTCCACACCGCGTTTTTCCAGCTCGCTGTCCAGCACCTGCTTCACCAGCGCGGAACAACCGCCACAGGTAGCCGATGCCTTGGTGCAGGCTTTCAGGTCGCCCACGGTCTGGGCGCCACCGTCGATGGCGGCACACAAATCGCCTTTGGAAACGTTATTACAGGAACAGATCTGCGCCGTGTCAGGCAGCGCATCGGCGCCCAGCAGCGGCGCACCATCAGACACGGGTGCTACCAGGGCAGACGGGTCACCGGGCAGGTCCATTTCGTTCAGGCAAAGCTGCAACAGGTTGCCGTAATCCGCAGCATCGCCCACCAGCACAGCACCCAGCAGTTTCTTGCCACACTCACTGATTACCGCTTTCTTGTAGACACCGGCGGTCTGGTCCATGAACACGGTGCTGCGACAACCGGGCGTGTTGCCGTGGGCATCACCAATGGACGCCACGTCCACGCCCATCAGTTTCAGCTTGGTGCTCATGTCCGCACCGGCAAATTGCTGTTCGGCTTTGCCCATCAGGTGTTCAGCGGCCACCTCGGCCATCTGGTAACCCGGCGCCACCAGACCAAAGATGCGACCTTCCCACAACGCCACTTCGCCAATGGCATAGATGTGCTCATCGGAGGTGACACAATGGTTGTTGACCACGATGCCGCCGCGTTCGCCAATGACCAGCTCGCAGGCCCGGCCCAGTTCGTCCTGGGGACGGATGCCCGCAGAGAAGACAATCACATCGGTTTCCAGATGCTTGTCGTCTCCGAAATTCATGCGGTGTGTGCAGTGTTCGCCATCCACGATGTCCTGGGTGCCGGTGCTGGTGTGTACGGTGACACCCAGTTCCTGAATCTTGTCTTTCAGCAGGCCGCCACCAAAGTCATCCACCTGTACGGCCATCAGGCGCGGGGCGAATTCCACCACGTGGGTCTCCAGGCCCAGATCGTGAAGCGCCTTGGCCGCTTCCAGGCCCAGCAGGCCGCCGCCGACAACCGTGCCCACCTTGCCGGTTTTACTGGCGGCAATCATGGCATCCAAGTCGTCGATGGTGCGGTACACAAAGCAGTTATCGCGATCATTACCGGGGATCGGCGGCACGAACGGATAGGAACCGGTGGCCAGAACCACCTTGTCATAAGGCAGGGTCTCACCGGTGTTGGTGGTGACCGTTTTAGCAGCCCGATCAATCGCATCCACCTTGGTATTCAGTTTCAGCGTAATGTCGTGCTCTTCAAAAAAGCCTTCCGGCACCAGCGACAGGTCGTCGGCGGTCTTGCCGGAAAAGTAGCTGGTCAGCCCTACGCGGTCATAGGCCGGCAGCGGCTCGGCACACAGTACCGTAATATCAAAGTGCTCCCGGCCACCCTGGGCCACCAGAGACTCCAGATAACGTTGTCCGACCATCCCGTGGCCGATCAGAAGAAGTTGTTGCTTTGCCATAAGGCTCACCCTCGCGGTGCGTAACTGACACCCGCACTACAGCAATCCCTATGCCAACTTTATAACTCTATGTAATTTATGGATTTATTCTCTTTTTTTCCGAATAACCACAAAAAACCTGCTTTCTTTTAATGCGCCAGTGCACGAGATGAATGCACTTTTATGTGCACCGATATGAACCACAATTGCGCTCTGCCTTTGCGCACAGCCGGTGCATTTCCCTCGCAACAACACCGCTTACCCAAGACAAATCAAACAGTTAACTGGCTGGCACAGGAGTTGCTCGCAACCCCCCACCGTTAATCGCCCATGCATGGAGTAGTCATGAGCGCAGATAGACTCAATCTTTTGAATTTTTCCTTGCCACGAATCCGCCTTCTCCATTTAAGTTGGGTGGCGTTCTTTATCAGTTTCGCCCTGTGGTTTTCCCACGCCCCCTTAATGGGGCACCTGCGCGACGTCTTCGACCTGACCGGCGAACAGGTTAAGGCACTACTGATTCTGAACGTGGCCCTGACGATTCCGGCACGCGTGGTGATCGGCTCCCTGGTGGACCGGTTTGGCCCGCGGCGGGTTTTCTCCACCCTGCTAATGAGTGCGGCGCTGCCCTGCTGGGCCTTTGCCTTGTCCAACAGCTTTGAGCAACTGGCGATCAGCCGCTTGCTGCTGGGTTTTGTGGGCGCCAGTTTCGTGGTCGGCATTCGCCTGATCAGTGAATGGTTTCCCGCCCGGGAGGTGGGCCTGGCTGAAGGTATTTATGCCGGCTGGGGGAACTTCGGTGCCTTTGCCTCTTACGTCACACTTCCCACCCTGGCCCTGTTTTTTGGTGGCGAAGACGGTTGGCGCTGGGCGGTGGCCAGCACCGGCTTTATCTCCTTCCTGTACGGGCTGTTCTTTATGTGGCGCGCGCGCAATACCCCCGCCGGCGCTTCCTATTTCAAACCGAAAAAAGCCAGTGCGCTGGAAGTCAGCAACCGGCGTGACCTGTTCTTCTATATTGGCGCCAGCCTGCCGTTGTACATCGCGTTGTACATTATTGTGTGGCGGCTGGGCCCGGCAGGATTCCGCTTGTACGACAACAGCACCCAGGCCATTTTCATCGTCGCTGTCAGTTTGCTGGCCGCCATTCAGTTATCACAGATATGGCAGGTCAATCGCGAACGCTGGCAGCAAAGCGCCCCGGAACAGGACAGCTATCCCTTCAAGCAGGTAGCCATTCTCAACCTGTCCTATTTCATTACGTTCGGCTCGGAACTGGCAGTGAATTCCATGCTGCCGTTGTTCTTCCTCGACACGTTCAGCGAAGTCACTCCGGTTACCGCCGGATTGCTGGCGTCCGCCTTTGCCTTCACCAATTTAGTGGCGCGCCCCGGTGGCGGCTGGCTTTCTGACCGCATTGGCCGCAAGAAATCCCTGACTATTCTGTTTTGCGGTTTGTTGATGGGTTTTGTGCTGCTCAGCCAGATCAACAGCGGCTGGCCTGTGCTGCTCGCCATGGCGGCCACCATGGTCTGCTCCTGCTTTATTCAGGGCGGCGGCGGTGCCATTTTCGCCACTGTGCCGCTGATCAAACGCCGCCTTACCGGGCAGATTTCCGGCATGGTCGGCGCCTACGGCAACGCCGGCGCCGTGGTCTTTCTCACCGCCCTGACGTTTGTGGATGCCAGTACCTTCTTCCTGGTAATCGCCGCCTGTGCCACCGCCGTACTGGTTGCCGTCCAGTTTCTGGACGAACCCAAGGGGCACATTGCAGAGGTGGATGAAGATGGCCGCGTTCAATTAATCGAAGTGAGCTGAAGGGCCCCACATGCGCGCGCTTCAGCGCGCCTCTCATCCATCCTCCACCCACAGGACCGGGGCTCCATCCCGGTTCTGTGGGTAGGGAGCAATGCCCCAATCACGAACACTTTTCGTGCACCACCCTACAGCTTGTCGTTTCACCAACAGGCACCCCGCTTGCTGAAAACGCACAAGAAAACAAAATTAATTCATTAAAATCATAACGTTACAAACTGGCACGCAGATTGCTTTATCCACACTTGTCATCAATGCTTCCGTGTATGGAGATACCATGAGCGCCGACAAGCTGAACCTGCTGAATTTTTCCGCGCCACGCATCCGGCTGTTGCACCTGAGCTGGCTCGCTTTCTTTATTACCTTTGTCGTGTGGTTCTCCCACGCGCCCTTAATGGGCCACCTGCGCGAAGCCTTCGACCTAAGTGCAGAACAGATCAAGGCGCTGTTGATTCTTAACGTGGCATTGACGATTCCTGCCCGCGTCGTGATTGGTTCGCTGGTGGATCGCTTTGGCCCGCGGCGGGTGTTCGGCCTGTTGCTGATACTCGCCGCGTTTCCCTGCTGGGCCTTTGCCCTGTCGACCACCTTTGAACAGCTGGCAGTCACCCGCCTGCTGATGGGTTTTGTGGGGGCTGGCTTCGTGGTCGGCATCCGCCTGATCAGTGAATGGTTTCCGGCCCGGGAAGTGGGCCTGGCCGAAGGTATCTATGGCGGCTGGGGCAACTTCGGCTCTGCCGCTGCGGCCATTACGCTTCCTACCGTGGCGCTGCTGTTCGGCGGTGACAATGGCTGGCGCTTGGCAATTGCCAGCACCGGTGCACTGGCGATGGCTTACGGTGTTTTTTCCTGTGGCGGGCTCGCAACACCCCGGCGGGCGCCTCCTATTTCAAACCAAAAAAAGCCAGTGCACTGGAAGTCAGCAGCCGCAAGGACCTGTTTTTCTACCTGCTGATGAGCCTGCCGTTGTATATCGCGCTGCTGGTGATTGTATGGCGCCTGGGCCCCAGTAATCTGGATCTGTTCGGTACCACCACGCAAATCATGCTGGCTGCACTGATCGTCAGCCTGGCGGTCGTGCAGCTGGGGCAGGCCTGGCGCGTTAACCATGAACGGCTGAAAACCGGCGTCGAGGAACACGACCGCTACAGCTTCAAGCAAGTGGCCATTCTTGATCTGGCCTACATGGTGACCTTTGGTTCGGAACTGGCCGTGGTCTCCATGCTGCCGCTGTTCTTCACCGACACCTTCAGCCTGTCTGCAGTGACCGCCGGCTTGCTCGCGTCTGGCTACGCCTTTATGAACCTGGTCGCACGACCGGGTGGCGGCTGGGTCTCTGACAAGTTTGGCCGCAAGAAATCCCTGGCGATCATGCTGTGTGGCCTGATGGTGGGCTACGGAATGATGAGCCAGATTGCTGGCAGCTGGCCCATCGCGCTGGCCGTGATCGCCACCATGTGCTGCTCGTTCTTCGTGCAGGCCGGTGAAGGCGCCGTGTTTGCCACCGTGCCTCTGATCAAACGCCGCCTCACCGGACAGATTGCTGGCATGGTCGGCGCCTACGGCAATGCCGGTGCGGTGATCTTCCTGACCGTGCTCACGTTCGTCGATCCGTCCACGTTCTTCCTGGTGATTGCCGCCAGCGCGGCAGTGTCTTTGGCCGCGGTTCAGTTCCTGGACGAACCCAAGGGTCACATTGCGGAAATTGATGACGACGGCAATGTTCAGCTGATTGAGGTGGGATAACGTTTTCTCTCCGAAGTAGCGACCAGGCCGGCAGGGATGCCGGCCCACTCCATAGATAAACAAGAACCGCTCGTTAACGGCACAGGAGCCACCACGATGGATGCGTCCACCGCCCCGGCAAACATGGCAGCCCCCCCGGTCGAACCGGATCTGCACCCACGGGTGCGTATCGGCCAATTCAGTGACAGCGGCCCCAAGCTGCATAACCAGGACGCCCTGGCCATGCAGATACCGGAAGGCTCAC
>Ga0207901_1000507_pt1 | contig 10417 bp, 8 predicted proteins | sample LinPmetageLP46_FD_184057 | JGI IMG/M metagenome (GOLD analysis project Ga0207901, IMG submission 184057) | Marine viral communities from the Pacific Ocean - LP-46 (SPAdes) | ecosystem: Environmental > Aquatic > Marine > Oceanic | place: Pacific Ocean | collected 2011-06-12
GCAATTTGATGCCACTCTTGGCGGACATCTTGTTCAGATCCTTGGCAATGCCGGACAAAGCCTGCGCCGCCATCACCCAGGGTACGGTCAGCATGGCCGCCGGCACTGCCAGCATGGCCAGCGCCGCAATCTGCAGGAACAGCCCTATATTCATGGTGCGATTCAGGCCCATGCGGGCACCCAGATAGCCGCCCACCAGGTTGGTCACCACCCCGAAGAACTCGTAAAAGATGAACAACAGGGCGATTTCCAGGGGCGAATAACCCAACTGGTGGAAATGCAGCACCACCAGCATGCGCAGGGCGCCGTCCGTCAGGGTGAACGCCCAGTAATTGCCGGTGATCACCAGATACTGACGGATGGCAGCTGTCATATCAGGCAGAACCTACCTTGCGCACCAGCTCTGCGGTGCGGTTGGCGTACCCCCATTCGTTGTCGTACCAGGCGTAGATCTTTACCTGTGTGCCGTTGACCACCAGCGTGGACAGGGCATCGACGATGGAGGAGCGCGGATCGGTCTTGTAGTCGATGGACACAAGCGGGCGTTCTTCATAGCCCAGAATATCCTTCAGTTCGCCCTCGGCGGCTTCTTTCAAAAGCCGGTTCACGGTGTCGCGATCTGTTGGCATTTCCACTTCAAACACACAGTCGGTCAGCGAGGCGTTGGTGAGCGGTATCCGCACTGCATGGCCATCCAGTCGCCCTTTCAACTCCGGGAAAATCTCGATAATCGCAGTGGCAGAACCGGTGCTGGTGGGAATCAGCGAACTGCCGCAGGCACGCGCCCGGCGCAAGTCCTTGTGGGGTGCGTCGAGGATGGTCTGGGTGTTGGTCAGGCTGTGAATGGTGGTGATCGAACCATGTTTTATGCCGAGCTTCTCGTGAATAACTTTAACCACAGGCGCCAGGCAGTTAGTGGTGCACGAAGCCGCGGTAAGGATGCGGTCGTTGGCCGGATCGAAAATATGCTCATTCACACCCAATACGATGTTCTTGGCCCCGGCTTCCTTCACCGGTGCGGTGGCCACTACGCGCTTCACGCCCTGATCCAGATAGCCCTGTAGAGCCGCTACCTTCTTGTTCACGCCACTGGCTTCAATCACCACGTCACAGTCGGACCAGTCGGTGTCACCAATGGCCTTGTTGTGGGTAACCGTGATGCGCTTGCCTTCGACCACCATCTCGCCACCACTGGCCGAAGCTTCATGGCTCCAGGGACCGTGAACACTGTCGAAGTTCAGCAGGTGCGCCAGGGTATGGGTGTCAGCCCCGGGATCATTGATGGCCACAAATTCCAGTTCCGGCCAACCCCATGCCGCCCTCAGAACCAGGCGGCCAATACGGCCAAAACCGTTAATGCCTACTTTGATCTTGCTCATAGTGGTCTCCTTGCGAGATTCGCAATCCGTGTATCCGGTAAATGATCAAGGGCACTGTTCGCCCGGGCGCTCAGCCATGGCCAGCAGCTGTGCCAGGGGCGTTTCGATCAATGCCCCATTGTTCTGAGCGGTTTCCTCCAGAACCCGAGACACCCAGGCCGGGAGCTGGGGGTTAAGATAATAATAGACCCACTGGCCACGACGCTCCGTTTCCACCAGCCCCAAATCCCGCAGAATGGCCAGGTGACGGCTGACTTTAGGCTGGGACACCTCAAAGGCCTCGGTCAGTTCACATACGCACAGTTTGTCCTGATTCCGGATCAACAAAAGTGCCGCCAGCCGCAACTCATCACCCAAGGCCTTGAAAACAGTCACCGGGTCGTAGTCTGCCGGTTTCAGGCGGATTTCCTTCTGCTGCAGGATGCTTCTTTTCATGGGGTCTTCTGATATCCAAATTACCGTATATTCGATTTGCCATATATTCACTTTTAGCGATAATAGGCAGGGAAAGTAACAAAGTAAAGACACCAGGATTACGCAATCTTGCTGCCGACCTGACTGTCGTACTCAATGCAGACATCTAGAAGTTTTGGGGTAAGCAATGACCAGCAATACAGAAACCACCAGAACTGAAGGCATCAGCGGCGGCATGGATCTGTTCGGGAGATACCTGTCAGTCTGGGTGGCCTTGGCTATTGTCGCCGGCGTGGCCCTGGGCCAGCTTGCGCCGGTGGTGCCAGAGACACTGTCCCGCTTCGAATACGCCCAGGTGTCTATCCCTATCGCCATCCTGATCTGGGCAATGATTTTCCCGATGATGGCGCAGATTGATTTCAGCGCCATCGTGAACGTGAGAAAAGAGCCGAAAGGTCTGGCCATTACCACCGTCGTGAACTGGCTGATCAAGCCGTTCACCATGTTCGCCATCGCCTGGTTCTTCCTGATGGTGGTGTTTGAGCCGTTTATTGCACCGCAATTGGCCAGTGAATACCTGGCTGGAGCTATTCTTCTGGGTGCTGCGCCTTGCACAGCCATGGTGTTTGTGTGGAGTTACCTGACCAAAGGCGACGCTGCCTACACCCTGGTGCAAGTGTCGCTGAACGACATCATCATGCTGTTTGCTTTCGCGCCCATCGTGGTTTTCCTGCTCGGTATCTCCGACATCCAAGTGCCCTGGGATACCGTGCTCTTGTCCGTGGTGTTGTACATCGTGATACCGCTCGCTGCCGGCTACCTGACCCGCCGAACCCTGATTGCCCGCAACGGCGTGCACTGGTACGACGAGATCTTTATGAAGCGCCTGAGTCCGGTAACCCCAGCAGCATTGATTGTCACACTGGTGCTGCTGTTTGCTTTCCAGGGCGAGGTAATCCTGAACAACCCACTGCACATTGTGCTGATTGCCGTGCCGCTGATCATCCAGACCTTCCTGATCTTCTTTCTGGCCTACGGCTGGGCCCGGCTATGGAAAGTGCGCCACTGCATTGCGGCACCCGGCGCCATGATCGGCGCCAGCAACTTCTTTGAGCTGGCCGTGGCTGCGGCTATTGCGCTGTTTGGCCTGCAATCCGGTGCTGCCCTGGCAACGGTCGTCGGAGTACTGGTTGAAGTGCCTTTGATGCTGGTTCTGGTGCGGATTGCCAACAAGACTCGAGATAAATTCCCGGCGTAACCCCCCGCTCTCCGGCGCGCGCTTCTTTCGCGGGCCGGAGAACTGTTAAGCCAACGACCACCCTGCTAATATTCCGCCCATCTTTTCATCGCCTTGAACCGTGAACCTCTGACCCGAACGGAACCCAAAGAATGGATTTTTACCAAGCTCTTTTCCTTGGTCTCCTCCAGGGACTGACCGAATTCCTGCCCATCTCCAGCTCTGCCCACCTGATCCTGACCCCGGCGTTTTTCGGCTGGGCCGATCAGGGCGTAGGCTTTGATCTATCGGTTCACATTGGCACTCTGCTGGCGGTGGTGCTCTACTTCCGGCGCGACGTATTCGGTATCGCCAGAGACGGGCTGATCTCCGTCGCCCAGCGCAAAATAACCGGCCAGGGCGCACTGGCCTGGTATCTGGTGATCGGCACCATCCCGGCAGGCCTGGCCGGTCTGGCCTTGCTGGACATGATCGACAATGAACTGCGGGCGGTGGAAGTCATTTTCTTCACCACCCTGATTTTTGGCCTGCTGCTGGGGCTTGCCGACTGGCTGCCCAAACGTCAGCGCACCATGGATTCCCTGAACTGGAAAGATGCCCTGCTGGTGGGGATAGCACAGGCATTGGCCTTGGTGCCCGGCACCTCCCGGTCCGGTGTCACCATTACTGCTGGCCTGTTCCTGGGCATGAGCCGTGAAACCGCTTCCCGGTTTTCGTTTCTGCTGGCCATTCCCATCATTGTGCTGGCCGCGGCCGTGAAGTTGCTGGAAGTAGCGACCTCGGATGTCATTGTGGACTGGAGTGGTTTTCTGACTGGGGGGGTAACGTCGTTCCTGATGGCCATTACCGCAATCCACTTCTTCTTGAAGTGGCTGAACACGGTTGGAATGTGGCCTTACGTTATCTACAGAGTCCTTCTGGCTGGAGTTATTTACGCGGTGCTGATGTAAGCGCAGACAAGACTCGACACGAGAGGGCCAAACTCAAACACAACCTGTAAAATAAAAGACTGCATATTTGGCATGATGTTCCTGAAGCGCCTGTCCGATGCCTTTGACGTTATTTCTCATGGTCGATACCTGTGTCACTACTCCACCACCCAAACCCGCTCCAGCGTCAGCTCTTCCGGATCAAACTGATACACACTGATACCGCCGGTAGACTGATGCCCCATCGCCAGAATGCCCGCCTCGGGTGAGGTGGCAATGGCGGTATTGCGGTCGTAGTTGCTGCCATAGGTGACCAGCCTGGGTGATTCGCCGAGGTCAAAGTACTTCATGGGCCAGGGGCTGCCGGTTTTGAACAGGGCGGCGAAATGGCTGTTGTTGCCGAAGCGGAGGTAGTATTCGCTGTTGTGGATGAAGGCGACGGCGATGGTGAAGGTGTTGAGGCCAGCAGGAGTATCGATCAGGCCACTTTTATCCCAATTTCGGGGGTCGCCCATTTCAAAAGGCGTGTCCTCAAGGTAAATCCCGCTACGATATCTTGCTAGCCTGTGCCGGATTTCCGGCTGGTCGGTGCTCCAGTAAAAGCTTTTGCCGTTTTCGTCCGCGCTGATCACCCATTGCCCATCCGGGCTAATGACGGCGTGGGTTTTGGAGGAGTTCCCGTCAAGTTTGACAGCTGGCTGCCCGGTTTCGAGGTCCCACAAAGCAACGCTGTAGAGGCGCTGATAGTCTGCCCCCTGATTCAGGACTTCTTGTAGTGATCGATAATAAGGGGGCTCAAATCCTTTGGGCTCGCCACTCCCTGCAGAAACCAGCCATCGCTCAGACTCGGCCATCGAGAGATTGAAAAGCTTGTGGTAGCCAAGAAAAGCTCTGCCATCGGTTGCTTTGATAGTCTCTGTAGATCCGTCTTCAGATCGTCGAAATATGCTCCAGCCAATGTCAGAGTAGTAGTAGGTGCTGAGATCCTGGGTCATAAGGTGACCATAGGTCGGCTTGTCTAGCTCAAAAGCGGTGTGGATCTCGTCGGTTACCGATTGAGCGGTGACAACATTGTCGAGATTTTGCCAGAGAAATATGGGCTGATTTTTGATGAAGTAGGCGCTGTAGATATTAGCGTTGCGGCTGATGATTTTACGACGGTGTCCTTTCAAATCCCAAAGAATCAGCTTCTGATCCCTTTGAGTGGTGATGGCATATGCTCCGTTTGAGGAAACTGAGGCGCTCATGACTGGCTCGGATGAGTTATAGGCTTGCCATAAACCATATCCCGCAACAAAGGTGAGCCCCAGTAGCAAAAGCGCTCGTAAATTGGGCTTGCTCATCAGTAGCGTCCAAACTTTGAGTTTTCCAACAATCGGCTCTGCATAATTTCTCGTTGATAGACTTCTTCGAACAACTCTTGAGTGGGAATCTTCATGCCTGAGTGACTAAAAAGCCATTTTGATTGATTAACAGAAACGACCTTGTCATTAGCCAGAACTTCGTCAAGAAATTCATCGAATGCGCTGGCACCCTCACCCGTCACCTCATCAAACCCTACATACCCCAAAGCAGGCCTCGGCGATTGCTCCGGAACCCAATCGTTCACCGCAAGCTTTTTCAAACGCAAAACATAATCCTTTGCCGCCTGCGGGCCCACGCTGGCGCGGTGGTTCAAGGGTGCCAACAGAGTGTACTCAGGCGGTCGCTCACCGCTGCGCAAGCAGTCTATGCAGGGCTGCCGCAAGGCGTTTGCTTCGGCAAGAATGTCTTCCCCTAGCCTGGCCCAGTTTTCTTTCACAGTTTGTTTGAGCGTCTCGGGCACATACAAAGATCGCTGGGGGTGGGCGGTCATCCACGCGTCGAATGTCAGTGGTAAGTAGTCTTTGTAAAGTTTTTCGATGGCAGGCCCGAAACCGTTATCCAAAAAGCTCGGGAAGGCCCACCATTTTTTATCATAGGCTCCCCGAAAGTAACCGAGTACATCGTCCATGGCGTCTTCTGCACTTGTGAGATTCCACGCAGCTGTTGCTATAAGAGCCGCAGGAGAAGAGCGCAACAAAGCGTCCTGCCACAATGCACTGTCTTCATCATCACCTGCCCCAAGAATGCCGTCACCACGGGAGTGCAGCACCACTATCTTGCGGGCCGCGCTATGGGCAGAAGGGAACACGCCCAGCCCCAGGGGGTGTACGTCACGGCGGCTGTCGTTGGTGAGAGCATTATCGGCAACGGCGGGTTGCCAGAGAAGGAGGTGGTCGACCAGGTTGCTCCTCCCGATCGTGCCCACAATGTTCAAGGCAGTGAGCGCAACCCGGGCACCCAGAGAGTGGGAGATCAGGTTGATGGCAATGCCTGCATCCGCCAATTGCAGCAGTAGCGGGGCCAAGCGCCGCCCTGCTGACATCGCATTCAGTTCCGCTTGCATAAAGTCGGTTGAACCCGTGTCGCCGGGCCAGGAAATGTTGATGATTCGGCTGTAAGGCATCCAGTCCTGGCCATCAAAACCCGCTGCACGGTTCAACTGGTACTCCGTATGAATCGCCCAGTTATGGGCTCCTGTGCCATTCAGTTTGTCTTCTTCCGGAGTGATGGCGTTGTTGTTCGACAGTGCATCGGCATCTTGCCAGATCGTGGCTTTATTGGGGTGCCAGGTAAAAGCCTTTGCAAATGATGGTGCGTTGCCGTGGTAGGCCTCCCGGCTACCGTCGTACTTAAGAAATCGCCCCCATTCGCCATGGGGCACGTTGTAGCCGTGTATATAAATGAGCGCGTTGTTGCCGTTTGCCCGGAAGTAATCCAGCTGTTCGTCTGTCAGCAGGTCGGTTGCTGCGGGCGCTGATTCGCGCAGATTGATGATCACCGGTGGTGGCAGGTGTATCGCTCTTGCTTTGCGTTCACCCTGAATAACGGTGAGGTCTACGCCTTCGTCGAGGTAATGGCCAGGGGCGAAGCGGCGTTGTTCACTCACGGTATCGAACCCGATCAGATGCTCGCCTTCTGGCTCCTCCGGCCAGTGCCATCTGGCGTTCCCTGTGACGAGTTGAGTAAAGATGGCCACGGCATTATCTAGCGTATGCTCTGTGCCATCCTGTAGTTCGGCGGTTACAACCTTGCCACTCTCATCTTTAATTGTGCCTGCGTTGATAAAAGCCCTGGGGTGCCCCAGGTTATCCGAGCGTTGTAGACGCACGTTTGCAGTTTCGTGTGCGCAAATGGGCGCGCCGTGGGCCCCGAAAGGTGCTGAGCTGGGTGAAAAGGGCAGGTTGCTTGCGTGAGCCTTCTGGCTCTGGGTTGTGGAGTCCTTCATGGCTACTTCATCTATCCTTAGATGACCAAAAATGCAGAGTGATAGTAGCCGAACGCGGAAACACTGTCACCCGCCTGGCTTCTCAGAACCATTGCTCAGAAATGGGGTACTGAAAAAGGAGTACTGAAAAAAAGAGATGGATGAGCTTTTTGGTCAGACTCGCCGGGATAGCATCTGGCTCAAAACACTTCTGCCACCTCCGAAACCCTAGCAGGCCTCCAGAGGCGCATAGGCCAGCACTAACCACTTGGCACCTTCATCAAAGTTTACCTGCACCCGCGTGTGATGCCCGCTGCCTTCGGCATTCAGAACAACACCTTCCCCAAACTTTGGATGCCGAACCCGCTGCCCCAGGCTGAAACCGGACTGCTTTGCTGAGTCCTGACTGAACAAACCTTCGTTTGGCCGCTGGGCCATCGCCGGGCGGGTTACCGTATTGCGTAAGCGCACTTCCTGCAGGCAGTCGCTGGGGATCTCCCGCACAAACCGTGAGAGCGCGTGGAACTTCTCCTGTCCATACAGTCGGCGGGACTCGGCGTAAGTAATCACCAGCTTTTTCATGGCCCGAGTGATGCCCACATAGGCCAGCCGCCGTTCTTCCTCCATTCGCCCTGGCTCTTCCAGAGACATACTGTGGGGGAATAGCCCCTCTTCCACGCCGGCCAGAAACACCAGCGGGAACTCCAGGCCTTTGGCGGAGTGCAAGGTCATCAGCTGTACGCTGTCTTCGTGATCTCCGGCCTGGGATTCGCCGGCATCCAATGCTGCCTGGGCAATAAATTCCGAGAGCGGATCAACGCCTTCTTCCACTTGAAAGTCTGCAAGAGCGTTAACCAGCTCCTCCAGGTTCTCAACCTTGGCCTGTGCTTTTTCGCCCTTTTCGCTGGCGTGGTAGTCCTTCAGGCCGCTGGCTTCGATCGTTTCCTTCATAAGGCCGTGGAGCGACGCGTCTTCGGCTATGGCGGACAATTCTTCAATGATATCGATAAATTTTTGCAGGCCGGTTTTCGCCCGGCCTTTCACCTGCCCGGCCTCCAGCAAACGCTCGGCTGACTCCCACAGGGACACGCTCTGGTTGCTTGCGTATTCACGCAGCTCCGCCAGGCTTTTGGCCCCGATACCCCGGGTCGGCACGTTCACCACCCGTTCGAAAGCGGCATCATCACGGCGATAATGCACCAGCCGCAGATAAGCCAACGCATTGCGGATTTCCTGGCGATCATAAAAGCGCAGGCCGCCATAGACCCGATAAGGAATACCCTGGCGCATTAGCGACTCTTCCAGCACCCGGGACTGGGCGTTGGAGCGGTACAGGATGGCGGACTCGCTGCGCAGATTGCCCTCATCAACCCAGCTGGAGATGCTGTCAGCGATGTAGTTGGCTTCATCCTGCTCGTTGAATGCGGCATACAGGCTGATGGGCTCGCCTTCCACGCCATCCGTCCAGAGTTCCTTGCCCAGCCGGCCCTGGTTGTTGGCAATTACGGAGTTGGCGGCTTTCAGAATCAGCTGTGTGGAACGGTAGTTCTGCTCCAGTCGCACCAGCCGGGCGTTGGGAAAGTCACGCTGGTACTGCTGGATGTTCTCGATTTTTGCGCCACGCCAGCCGTAGATGGACTGGTCGTCATCGCCCACCACCGTCAGCGGAACACGGTTACTGGCCAACACCTGCAGCCAGGCGTACTGGATGGTGTTGGTATCCTGAAACTCGTCCACCAGAATATGCTGAAACCGCTGTTGGTAATGGGCCAGCAGCTCCGGCCGATGTAGCCACAATTCGTGGGAGCGCAGCAGCAACTCGCCAAAATCCACCAATCCGCTCTGTTGGCACAGCTGCTCGTAGCGGCGGTACACCTTCAGCATGGTGGAGGTGAAGTGATCCCCAGGGTTTTCCTGAATGTGGTCGGCCCGCAAGCCTTCGTCTTTCTGGCTACTGATAAACCACTGGGCTTGCCTGGGTGGGAATTGGCTCTCATCAATCTGCGCCTCCCGCATCACCCGTTTGACCATGCGGAGCTGGTCGTCGCTGTCCAGCACCTGAAAATTCTCCGGTAGCCCGGCATCCTTCCAGTGCGCCCTAAGCAGCCGGTGGGCAATGCCGTGGAATGTGCCAAACCAAAGGCCGCGCGAGGGAATGTTCATCATCTCTTCGATGCGGTAACGCATCTCTTTAGCGGCCTTGTTGGTAAAGGTGACCGCCAGAATCCCTGTAGGCGGAACCCGATCCACCTGCATCAGCCAGGCTATCCGGTGCACCAGCACCCGGGTTTTACCACTGCCGGCACCGGCCAGCACCAGCAGATGGTCGTTCTGTGCCGTAACCGCCTCACGCTGGGCATCATTCAGGGAATCAATAATGTGGGAGACATCCATAGGGAACACTTTCGCTACTGGTTAAATGAACAGGTCGGAAGTATATCAGCTGTGATGGGCGCCTGCTTTCCTGCCCTGAAAACAAAGAAGGCGAGCCGTGGCTCGCCTTCTTTTCCAGCACATCGAAGAGATCAGAACCCGCGAGGCACCGTCTGCGCTTCAACAAACTCGAACAACCCCTCATGTCCGCCTTCGCGACCTGTGCCGGAAGCTTTCATACCGCCAAACGGCGCTTCAGGCGTAGGCCCTGTGCCCGTATTCCAGCCTACATGGCCAAACCTGAGGCCGGCAGCAACCCGCTGGGCGCGCTCTGCATCCGCAGTGAACACGTAGGAGGCCAGGCCAAATTCGGTATCGTTGCCGGCGTCGATAACTTCGTCTTCCGTTTGAAAGCTTGCCATCGGAACCAGCGGCCCGAAGGTTTCTTCCCGATAGCAGCACATCTCCCTCGTGACGCCGGAGACTACCGTCGGCGGGAAGAACAGATGGCCGTCGCCCAGATCACCAGGCTGCTTACCAGCGACCAGTGACGCGCCCTTTTCAAGAGCATCTTCCAGGTGGCGTTTTACCTTGTCGAAGCCTGCTTTGTTGATCAGCGGCCCAATGTCGACATCGCCTGCAATACCATCACCCACGGTCATTTTATTCACGCGCTCTGCGAGCTTTTTGCCAAAGGCATCCATCACCTTTTCGTGAACAAAGACCCGGTTTGCACAGACACAGGTCTGCCCGCCACCACGAAACTTGTTGGCTATCAGGTTATCGGCGGCAGCGT
>Ga0207901_1000518_pt1 | contig 10261 bp, 6 predicted proteins | sample LinPmetageLP46_FD_184057 | JGI IMG/M metagenome (GOLD analysis project Ga0207901, IMG submission 184057) | Marine viral communities from the Pacific Ocean - LP-46 (SPAdes) | ecosystem: Environmental > Aquatic > Marine > Oceanic | place: Pacific Ocean | collected 2011-06-12
GAAACGCATTAAACGACTGGTTGGTGAGCATGTGCACCTCGTCAATGAGGTACACCTTGTAACGGCCGCGGCTTGGCGCGTACTGAACGTTATCTGTGAGCTCCCGCATATCATCCACGCCGGTGCGGGATGCGGCATCAATCTCGATCAGATCAACAAACCGGCCCTCCTGAATCTCCCGGCAACTGGAACAGGTGCCGCAGGGTCGCGGAGTAATGCCGGTTTCACAGTTAAGACAACGCGCCAACAAACGCCCGATGGTGGTTTTACCCACTCCCCGGGTGCCGGTAAACAGATAAGCATGGTGCAGGCGCTGGTTTTCCAGAGCGTGAATTAACGCCTGAAGAACGTGTTCCTGGCCCACCATGTCTTCAAAGGTCCGGGGGCGCCATTTACGGGCAAGTACCTGATAGCTCATGATCCGCCAAATGCTGAGAAAAACGCCTGCAACTTTAGCATGGACACGGATTTATAAGAAGTTATAAGAAGCGAAGATCAGAGGGCTCTGAGATAAGACAAAGGATGGGGCAAGGAGCAAAATACAGAGTGGGGATAAAGGGAAAATCTGGGGGTGGCCCCACCAGCGACACTCCGGCACACAATTCCACCGCTGCGGCTGCTCCCTTCCGGGCCTGACCGGGTTCACGGTTTCATGTTGCGGAGGCACCAGCGGAGCCACCATAACGGCGTTTCAGGACAAACTCCCTGAAAGCGGCGCGAATATTAACAAAAGGGTTTGCGGACTACAACGGCAAATCCAACAGTCCACAGAATTGGCGTTATACAAGCGCGGATAACGGCAATGGAATCACATCCTGCCGGAACCAGCACGCCAGACTGTAACGCGTGCGGTGGGCCTCAAGAACTTCATGGCGGATTTCTTCGCTCATGAACAGCGCCACCCTGCCCGCTTCAGGCAACACCAGCCCGCCGGCGTCACTTTCGCTTCCCCGGCTATAGATCCGAAGTGCGCCTCCATCTGTGGGCTGCCAATCATCATTCAGATACAGCACAAGGCTGACAATACGCGACGCCCTGCCTTGAAAACTGTCCACGTGAGGCTTGTAGAAATCACCACAATGGTAAGTTGCGTAATGCGCTTCGAAACGTTTCAGGCCCAGAAACAAGCGCTGGTTCAATCCCGTTCGCAGATTATCAAGAAAATCAAACAAAGCCGCCTGAGAGGGAGTTGAGCCCTGCAACCAGGCAATCTTGTCGCGACGCACTGATCGATCCTGAATCAGTGCGCTACCACGCCCGATCCCCGCAATCTTCAGGGCATCGCTCTGGTCAAGCACGATGATTTCCTGCTGCAGCGCTCGCAACAGCTCCGGGCCCAGCCAGGGCGTAATATCAAAACTTATCCAGCCGTTTTCACACAAACCCTGAGCAAACTCGTCCAACCACTTCGCTTTATCCAATGACGTTCCTTATTAGCCTTACGGTACTTCCGAGGATTTCCGGGCTATTTTATGGCCAATTGTCGCCCGCAACACAGATTTGATTTACTCTTTGAGTAAGCAGATGCACTTAAGCCCGGAACCGAGCCTTATGTCCGAGAGCAGCAACAAGCCACCTTTATCCCTGACACCGGGACAATGGTCTTTTACCCGCTGGAATACAATCGGACAACTGGAAGCACTGGAGGTTCATCACCCCCTCTTTGAGGCCACAGTGTTCCTGCAAGGTGCGCATCTCACCCGATTTATCCCGAAGAACGAACCCGACTGGCTATGGCTCAGCCCCGCTGCACGCTTTGAGCCCGGCCGGGCCATTCGGGGCGGCATTCCCGTATGCTGGCCGTGGTTCGGCGATCCTGCCCGCAACGCGCCGGAAGTGCGCAAACGGATAAAAACGCCGAGCCCCCACGGGTTTGCCCGCACGGCACTCTGGAAGCTGGAGGATGTGCGAGAAAACGCCCATGAGGTCGAAATAAGTCTGTCTCTGGATGCCAACGACGACTTTGCCGACGTATGGAATGGCCATGCTCTGGCCCTCCTGACGTTCAGCTTCTCGGTACGCGGCTGCCAGCTTGCCCTCACAACCACAAACCTTGGCAGTGATCCCTTGGCGTTCAGCCAGGCGCTGCACACGTACCTGCCAACAACCGACATCACACGGTCGAGAGTATTGGGCCTTGGCTTCAGCAACTACATTGATACGCTCAAAGACTGGGAATACTGCACCCAGGATGGCCCGGTGTATTTTGAGGGCGAAACAGACCGGATATACGAAAGCGGTGAACCACTCACCATCGCAACGCCCGGTGCCAGCCGAAAGCTGACTGCGGTCGGGAGTGATTCTACCGTTGTGTGGAACCCCGGCCCGGACAAAGCCGCAGCACTCAGCGACTTTCCGGACGCTGCCTGGCAGACAATGCTCTGTGTTGAAACTGCCAATGCGGCAAGCGATTATCGCGTGCTTAATGACGGCCAAAGCCACATCCTGGGAGTGTCGATCGGACGTGGCTGAATAATGCTAATAAGGGAGTATGCATGAGCCTGGCATCGTTTCTGAAATCCCGGTTGATTCCAGCGAAGCTGGAAGAACAAATCAACCGCATCCGCAAACCCATAGGGTCGCTGGGATACGACCCCTGGGGTTTCAATAACGAGACCTTCAAGTACGGCTTTTCTCTGACAAAACCGATTTACGAAAAGTACTTCCGTACCGAAGCCCACGGCGTTGACCATATGCCCGCCGACGGGCCGGTATTGATTGTGGGAAATCACAGCGGACAACTCCCGATTGACGGCATTTTGGTGGGCTATGCACTGGCGTCCCGGGAAAAAAATCCGCGCATTCCCCGGGCGATGATTGAACGCTTTTTCCCAACCGTACCCTGGCTCGGCAACCTGTTGAATGAAGTGGGAGCCGCACTGGGCGATCCGTTAAATTGCGCCAGAATGCTCGCCAACAATGAAGCCATCATCGTGTTTCCCGAAGGCGTGCGCGGCTCCGGCAAACTCTACCGCGATCGCTACAAGCTTCAGCGCTTTGGCAACGGCTTCATGCACCTTGCCATGAAATACAACGCTGCAATCGTACCCATCGGCATCGTGGGTTGCGAAGAAACCATTCCGGCCATCGCCAACATCAAACCTCTGGCCAAAGCCCTGGGTGTACCCTATGCCCCGGTCGCGATGCCGGTCATATTGCCCGCCAAGGTTCATCTTAATTTTGGCCCTCCCATGTACTTTGAGGGAGGGGACATTTCCGAAGAGCAGGTCAATGAACGTGTTGAACAGGTAAAGGCTGAAATAAACCGGCTGATCGACAAAGGGCTGGCTGAAAGAAAAGGGCTGTTCTGATGAATGTTCCGAAAAACATGCAACGCAAACCTCAGATCCTGATCACGGGCGCAGCCGGTGCAACTGCCCAACGGGTAATCGAACGGCTGAGGGAAACCTGCGATCTCGTGGCTGTGGATGCCCGGATACAGGTTCCGCTCGGTGACGATATTCCCAGCTACTGTATCGATTTCAATCATCGCAGCTTTGAGGATCTGTTTCGGCGGTACCAGTTTGACGGCGTTATTCATCTGGGGCGTATCCGCTCCAGCCAGCTCACCCGGCTGCGGCGCTATAACGCCAACGTTCTGGGCACACAAAAGCTGCTGGACCTGAGCCACAAGTACGGCATCCAGCGCATCGTGGTGCTATCCACTTTCCACGTATACGGAGCCATGGCCTACAACCCCGCCCTCATAGACGAGTCGGCGCCCATGAAAAGCGCCGGCCTGAGCGCAGATCTGATCGATTCAGTCGAACTGGAGAACCTGGCAAACCTCTATCTTTGGCGCTTCCCGGAACTGAACATCACCATTTTGCGCCCCTGCAACATCGTCGGCCCAAGCGTCCAGAACACGATGGGGCGATTACTGGCCAGCCACCGGGCACCGGTTCTGGCCGGCTTCTCCCCCATGATGCAGTTTATGCATATCGACGACATGGCCGATGCCATAGTGCTGGCTTACAACAAGTCAGTAAGGGGAATATTCAACGTGGCATCGGATGACTGGGTAGCCTACCAGCGAGCGTTAGAGCTATCCGGTTGCACGCGAATTCCGGTGCCATCTATTCCGCCCGTCTTGCCGCGGCTGATTCTGCGAACACTGCGCCTGCAAAGCTTCCCCGCCTATCTCATGGAGTTTTTCAAATACCCGGTGGTGATTGATGGCCAGACGTTTGCGAAAGAGTTCGGATTCCAGCCCAAGCGGCCGCTGAAGGAAATCTTCCGATTTTACCGGGACAATAAAAGGCCTTTGTAACCGCGCCCGCAACTTCGGTTCCATCCGGAGTTGCACAGAACCGCCGCCCATCGCAAACTACAGCTACCCATGGAACAGGCAGATTACATGCTTCCAGATCTGAGCGTGATAAGTCACGGCGCAGCAGCCGTAGTTTTTGCAATACTCGCGGCGCTCGTGGGCACGCGCTATTTAAGGCGTGACATCGACCGGGCGTTGTTTCTGGCAGCCATCGTTACAACGCTCTGGGCTTCTGCCCTCGTTATTCAAAGCATCTGGGGGCAACCCGGCTTTTTTATCCGTTACCTGCTGGAACTGCTCCGGGACACCGCCTGGATTCTTCTTCTGTTCGCCATGCTACGGGACACCTTCCGGCAAGGTCGCCTGAGCGGGCAAATCAAAAAGTTCCTCGGAATCGCAACGGTCGTCCTGCTCGTCACCTTGCTTGCCCTCGGCAGCCTCGAATTCATCTTTAGCCTGGCATTGGTAGACGGCAAGACCAAGCTCATCGGGCAAATTGCATTGTCGCTTCTTGGCCTGTCTCTGGTTGAGCAGATCTGGCGGAACGCTCCAGCATTCGGCCGCTCCAGCATGAAGTATCTGTGCATCGGCACAGCCACTATTTTTGCGTTTGATTTTTTCATGTACGCCGACGCGCTGCTGTTCGGTTCGATCGCCGATTCCTTCTGGAACGCCCGGGGCTTCGTAAACGCTGCATTGGTGCCGCTGTTTGCCATAAACGTCGTCAACACCCGCAAGCAACCCATCGAATTTCAGCTCTCCCGTTCTGCTGTGTTTCACGCTGGCACACTGATTCTGGCCGGCGTTTACCTGCTTTCGCTTTCGGTAAGCGGTTACTACGTCCGTACGCTAGGCGGTAACTGGGGCGAAGCCTTGCAGGTACTTTTATCCGTTGTCGCTGTGGTTTTTCTCGTCATGCTGGTGCTTTCCAGGCGCCTGAGAGCAAAGTTGATGGTGCTGATCAGCCAGAACTTTTTCGACTACAAGTACGATTACCGGGAAGAATGGCTGAAGATGACCAAAGAGCTGTCGGACCTCAGCGATGAGCCTCCCCTTCCCTTGCGCGCAATCCGGATTCTTGCAGGCCTGGTAGAAAGCAACGCCGGCGCGATCTGGCTGAAAAGCGAACAGGGCGCGTACACCCTCAAAGAATCCGCCAATCTCACCACCCCCAGATACACAATCATTGATAAAGATTCTGATCTGGTTCGTTTTTTCGTCGATAAAGAATGGATTGTTAATCTCGATGAATACAAGGCAGACCCGGTGAGCTACAACCTGCTGGAAATCCCCGACGCCATCTCCAGAACCCCGGATGCCTGGCTGGTAATACCACTGTATTTAGGTAACGAGCTTTACGGTATCGCTATGATAGGCCACCCGTACGCCCGAGTAGATCTGAACTGGGAAAATTTTGATCTTATCAAAGTGGTAGCCCGCCAAACCTGCAACCTATTGGCGCAGGCAGACGCCCAAAACCAGTTATCACAGGCAATGCAGTTTGAGGCGGTAAGCAAGGCATCCGCATTTATGGTCCACGACCTGAAAACCGTGATTGCGCAACTATCATTGTTAGTGAATAACGCCCAGAAACACAGGAACAACCCGGCGTTTTTTGATGATATGATCACGACCACCGAGCACGCTGTTCGGAAGATGTCCAACCTCGTAGACCATATTCGCAAACCCGTTGAGGACATCCACAATGACTTTCGGACTTTGGAATTGACCAGCCTGGTAACCAGCTTGCTAGAACACTATAGCCAGCAGCGTCCAATACCCAGCCTGGCGGGTAATTCGCCGAAAATAGTAATCGAAGCAGATTCTGAGCAATTGCGGAACGTTCTCGGCCACCTGATTCAAAACGCACAAGATGCAACATCACCAGATGGAGAAGTCACCCTTTCTCTTAAAATTGCGAGGGGAAACGTCATGCTGTTCATTCAGGACACTGGCTGCGGCATGACAGAAGACTTTATCAACGACCGGCTGTTCAAACCGTTTGAGAGCACGAAAGGCCTCACCGGTATGGGCATTGGTGCCTATCAGGCACGGGAGTATATTCAGAAACTGGGCGGCACTATCGATGCAACGAGCGAGCCGGGCGTGGGTTCCTGCTTTTCCATTCGCATCCCGCTGGTTGAAGATCAGGTATACGGCCACACAGATACAGACGAGCGATCAATTTCAGCCCCCCAAGGCCTCATGAATTTGTCAATTAAATGACAGGCATTCACAACAATCAAATCGGTCATTGCAAAGTGTCAATATTCAGTTAAGAATCAGACGTAGTGGAACACTCCAAACAAAGGAATTGTTGCTGTTGTGACTAGACGACTGCTAATCGTAGAGGATGATCCAGGGCTACAAAGCCAAATGCGCTGGTGTTTCAGCGAGGATCTTGAGGTGACTGTCGCCTCGGACAGAGATGCCGCTCTTGCTGCACTCAGGCGAGAAGAACCTGATGTCGTAACACTGGATCTTGGCCTGCCGCCAGACCCGGGCGGAGCAACAGAAGGCTTCGCCTTACTGGAAGAGATTCTTCGGCTCGCACCCATGACCAAGGTGATTGTAGTGACCGGCCGCGAAGACAAGGAAAACGCGGTCAGGGCGATCGGAATGGGCGCATCCGACTTTTATCAGAAGCCCCTGGATGCCGATATTCTTAATTTCGTAGTGAACAGAGCCTTCCGGCTTGCCGAGCTGGAACGGGAAAACCAGGATCTGACACAACAGGGCAACGGCACGAACATTAAGGGCATTATCGCAGCAAGCCTTCAAATGATGACCGTCTGCCGCACACTGGAAAAAGTCGCGCCTACCGATGTAACAACACTCATCACCGGTGAAACCGGCACGGGCAAAGAACTTCTCGCCCGCGCACTCCACGACCTGAGCCCCCGGGCTGGCAACGTTTTTGCTGCGATCAACTGCGCAGCCATCCCTGAAAATCTGCTGGAAAGCGAGCTGTTCGGCTTTGAAAAAGGCTCCTTCACCGGTGCCACTCAAGCAAAAAAAGGCAAAATTGAAAGTGCCAACGGCGGCACACTATTCCTTGATGAAATTGGCGATATGCCAATGTCGCTCCAGGCGAAACTGCTACGTTTCCTGCAAGAGCGGGTTGTGGACAGAGTGGGCTCAGTAAAACCCATACCAGTAGATGTGCGGGTAGTGTGCGCCACGCACAGGAACGTCGCCCAGCTGATTGCAAACGGTGATTTCCGTGAAGATCTGTACTACCGAATCAGTGAAATAACCCTGGACGTTCCGGCCGTGAGAGAGCGGGACGGCGATGCTCTGGTTATTGCCCAATCTTTGCTCAAATCCCTCGGCAAGCATATGGATCGGCAAAACCTCAAATTCTCCGATGACGCCGTCAACGCCATTAACAGCTACTCGTGGCCAGGCAATGTGCGGGAAATGATCAACAAAGTGAAGCGAGCCATCATCATGGCTGATGGCAAACGGATAACCGGTGACGACCTGGAGCTACCTGCAGGCGAACAGTCTGATGCAAACCACCTGAACCTTCGACAGGTTCGCGAACAAGCGGAAAGCAAGGCTATCCTTCAGGCGCTTCAGGCCAGCGGTTTCAACATGACACAGGCCTCCCGACTTCTGGGTGTAACCCGCCCAACGCTCTACAACCTCACCGACAAATATAAAATCAACACATCGGCAGAAGCTCCGGAAGTCTGAGTTAACTTCCAGGCAGCCGATGGCAGCGAACGGCTCAAGGAGCAGGATTACATGACTAAAAAACAAACAACACTGAAGTCACCTCCAGGTCTGGTGTTGGCTGGCATCCTCCTGATTGCGCTCCCCCTGCTCACGGGCTGCAACAACAATACGGATTCGTCAGAAGCTCTGTCACACGTCGCCCGCGCAGAAACCTACGCGGATCAGGGGCAATTCCGCTCTGCCGTGCTTGAAGTCAAAAATGCCATCCAGAAAGATCCGAACAATGTTGAACACTTTGTTCGCCTAGCGGATCTTTACCTTCAGGTAGGCGTTGCAAAAGAAGCGGCTGAACTCCTCTCACCCTGGATGAACGAAAAACCTGAAGCCGTGGCTCTCACCCTCGCTCGCGCCTACGTGGAACAGGGCAAACACCTCTCAGCAACAGAAACACTCGCCCTGCAAATACCTGGTACTCCGGAAGAGCAACTGGAAGCTTCACTGATCCGTGCTGAAGCCCTGCGCAAGTCCGGAGAGCTGGCCGAGGCGCTGGCACTCTACAGTAGCCTCGCCACCAGTAACTCATCCAGCACAGAGGCAATAGTCGGTCTACTTCAAACCCAACTTAACCTGGGCAGAAACGCACAGGCCATAGAAACCGCGAATGAATGGCTCGCAAAAAATGAACAGGCGCCGGAAGTTCTGTACTGGAAGGGCCTGGCTCAATACCAGCAAAATGAGCTGGAACAGGCTTCAGCCACGCTGACGGATGCCGTTGGTGTGCTCCCGACATCCGATCTCTTCCTGCCAATACGCCGAAATGTGCTGGCCACACTCTCCCGGGTACTTACTGAACAAGGCAAGATTACCGAAGCCCAAATATATAATCGGATCCTGGCAGAAAATTTGAACACCGGCGCACGGGAACAAGGCGAAGCCGTTATTTCCGCTCTTAAAGAACGCAATTTTGAAGAGGCGAAAACCATCCTGCGTGACAGCCTCAAGCTGGACCCTGAAAACGAACAGGTAGCCATGCTGCTCGGAGCAATTTCTGCAGGCACCGGCGAGCTGGACGAAGGCGCTCAGTTGCTCACTGAAAACCTCGACCCGGAAACAACACCTACCCAGTTCATCAGGGCCGCTACAATGGCCCAGATTGATACCGGAGACCGAGAAGCCGCTCTCGCAACCCTGGACAGGGCCATAAAAGCTCGCCCTAACGACAACGAACTCCTGGCCATGCACGGCATTCTTGCACTCAGCCTTCCTGACCGCGAGAACGACGGCATTGCCAGCCTCAGCAAAGCCATCAGCAATGAACCCGAGCGCGTGCGCCTCAGGCTCGCACTGGCAAGGCACTACCTGCGGAACGACAAACCCGAGCAGGCACTCGGGCAGCTGCGGATGGCCTTCACTGCCAACCCTGCAGACTGGGCCACCACCAGCACCTACTTGAACCTGCTAATCCAGCAAGGTGAAAAGCAAGAAGCCGGTGAGATCCGCGACTCTCTGATTAACGGTTACGGCGACCAGCCCCGGGCTGTTTTACTGGCAAGCCTCGCGGATGCCAAGCTGGGCAACCCGGATCAAGCCGCAATAAGGCTTGAAAAACTGGTGAAAGATAGCCCCGAATTGCAGGCGCCCAAAGTTGCACTCGCAAGCCTTTATGCACAATCTGGCAAACGTGAAAGTGCAGTTAACCTGCTGGTAGACGCGGCCGCCATAGCTCCGGATGTTATCCGCCCCCTTCAGCAGGCCGGCCAAATCTATACGCTGGATCATACGTTAGATGAAGCCAAGACCTGGCTCACTGGTGTTGCCAAAGCCCACCCGGAGCTGAAACAGAATACTGATACGCTGATCGCGCTGGTTGATATAAACCGGGGCGATCTGTCAGGGGCCAGAGCAACTCTGTCACCATTGAAGGATTCAGACTCCGCAGCAGTAAAACGCGCTTATGCCAAACTATTGGTTGCTGAAGCTCAGGCCGCAACGAACAACAAGGATTGGGCTGAAGCCCGGGCCAAAGCTGCCGAAGCCATCGCTCTTGAGCCAGAGAATCTCGGGTTTGCACTATTACCCGTGGGAGTTGCACAGTTAGAGGGCAAGTCAGAAGAGGCTCTCTCAGCACTGGATGCGGTTGAGAAAACCTTCGGCGAAGTGACTGCGACCAGACTTTCCCGGGCCAAGTTGCTTCAGCAACAGCAGGGCTCAGAAGCTGCTTACAAATACCTCTCTGAAAGCTGGCAAGCAACCAGAGACATACAACTGATGCCCACCCTGCTTGGGTTGGCAAAAAACGAGGCCCCTGAC
>Ga0207901_1000522_pt1 | contig 10212 bp, 7 predicted proteins | sample LinPmetageLP46_FD_184057 | JGI IMG/M metagenome (GOLD analysis project Ga0207901, IMG submission 184057) | Marine viral communities from the Pacific Ocean - LP-46 (SPAdes) | ecosystem: Environmental > Aquatic > Marine > Oceanic | place: Pacific Ocean | collected 2011-06-12
ACAAACATCGCTGCGAGATCGGTTTCGTGCAGCAATATCATCTGTACCGGCGCGCGGCCCAATGTCCGACGTGCCAGATCATCCGAGAAATTGGCGGATTGCACATAGGATTCGACAAACAGGTCGCGCAAGCCATTCCAGTCCATGATCTTTCCCGCTCTGGCCGCCGAGATCGCCATATCCTCTAGATACCAGTCGGACGCATCAACCGTCACATAGCCGTTCATCAGACCGCGCTTTTTCAGACCGGTCCGTACCGCATCGCGCTTCGCCCTGTTTTTCCGTCCTTCATCGAGAAACGGGAAGCGGAACCACGGGCGGTAATTGGGTCTGTCTTTCAGCCAGACCTCCGCCGCATCAATATCGGCGAGAAAGGTCTCGGCCGATACGGCGGAGAGCTTGCTGTGCCTGGCCGTATGGTTGGCCACGACATGCCCCGCCTGAGCATAAGCGGCAATATCCGCAGCGTCATCGTCGTAAATGGTAATCCGCCCCGTGTTAATGAAGAAGGCAGCTTGTTCGATACCCGCTGTTTTCAGCGCCTCGATCAGCAGCCGCGGTCGTTCGTTCGGCTCCAGAAACGCGCCTTTGCCGCGCGGCACATCATCGAAACTGAAGGCGATACGTTTGTCGGACATTGCAACCGGCGCAGGCAGGGCCATCGTCTCGCTTGCAACATTGTCCGGACGCCAGAAGGCCAACAGAGTGATCGCCAGCAATAGCGATGGCAGAAACAGCCTTGGCGACAGCGCTAGCAACGCGGCACCGGGATCAAGTGGACAGTCATGCAGATCATGTCCGCCCGAATTGCCGGATTTTCCAGCATTTCGGGCGGCTTGTCCTGATTTGAAACTCTACAGCGCCAAAGCCTTACCGGGCTATTAGCCCATGGTAGGGATGACGAAGGCATCCTTGTTGCCGCCATCGGCGGTGCCATCGGGCCAGCGCTGGGTGATCGTCTTGACCTTGGTCCAGAATTTCACGCCTTCCATGCCGTGCTGGTTGGTGTCGCCGAATGCCGAGCGCTTCCATCCGCCGAAGCTGTGATAGGCGACCGGCACCGGGATCGGCACGTTGATGCCGACCATGCCGACATTGACGCGGCTGGCAAATTCACGGGCTGCGTGGCCGTTGCGGGTGAAGATCGCGACGCCATTGCCATATTGATGCTGGCTGGGCAGCGCGAGGGCTTCCTCGAAATTCTTGGCGCGGACGATCTGCAGCACCGGGCCGAAAATCTCTTCCTTGTAGCTTTCCATATCGGTGGTGACACGATCGAACAGGGATGGTCCTATGAAACAGCCGTCTTCATGGCCCTGCAGCGAGAAGCCGCGGCCATCGACGACCAGTTCAGCGCCTTCGTCGACACCTTTCTGAATCCAGCCTTCGACCCTTGCCTTTTGCGCCGGATTGACCATCGGGCCGTAATGCGCTTCCTCATCGGTCGAAACACCCACACGGAGCGCGTCCATTGCCGGGATCATCTTTTCGCGCAGACGGTCGGCCGTTTCGTCGCCCACCGGAACAACCACCGGAAGCGCCATGCAACGTTCACCAGCCGAGCCAAAGGCAGCGCCGGACAGATCATTCACAACCTGATCGAGATCGGCGTCTGGAAGTACAATCCCGTGGTTCTTCGCGCCGCCCATCGCCTGAACTCGCTTGCCCGCAGCAACGCCGCGTTGGTAGACATAATGGGCGATATCGGACGAACCGACGAAGCTGATCCCGCCAATGGCCGGATGATCGAGAATCGCATCGACCATTTCCTTGTCCCCTTGCAGGCATTGCAAAATGCCCTCCGGCAGACCAGCTTCGAGCATCAGTTCGACCAGCCGTACAGGTACCGAGGGATCACGCTCGGATGGTTTCAGGATGAACGCGTTGCCGGTGGCGATCGCCGGGCCGAACATCCACATCGGAATCATCGCAGGGAAGTTGAACGGGGTAATGCCAGCGCCGATGCCGATCGGCTGACGCATCGAATAGACATCGATGCCGGGGCCGGCGCCCTGGGTATATTCGCCCTTGAGGATATGCGGGATACCGCAACAGAATTCGATGACTTCCAGACCGCGCTGGATATCGCCCTTGGAGTCGGCAATGACCTTGCCATGTTCGATCGACAGCAGATTGGCCAGTTCGTCCATATGGGCTTCGACCAGTTCCTTAAACTTGAACATCACCCGCGCACGCCGCTGCGGATTGGTCGCTGCCCATGCCGGCTGGGCCGCGAGCGCTGCGTCTACCGCCTTGTCGAGCACCGCTGCGTCGCCGAGATCCACCTTGCCCTGGATACCGCCATTATTGGGATCAAAAATATCGCTCTGGCGGGACGCTGCTGCGGTTCCTCCGGAGGCCAAGACATGGGTGACAGTGCGCATTGAAAGACTCCTGATTGCTTTTGCGGGCTATATGCTATTTACCGCGGCAATGCACAACCGCTGTCACCCTATCTTTTATGGCAATATCGCATGAGCAATGACGATGCCGCCGGACAGAACCGGCCGATGGCAGGAATTCTCACGCGTCTGGCAGCGATGCTCTCGCTCGCGGTCATGTTTGCCTTTGTCAAACTGGCCGGTGAGCAAGGCGTGCATGTCACCGAAAGCCTGTTCTACCGCCAGTTGATTGCCATGCCGCTGATCTGCTTCCTGATCATGCGAAGCCGGGAGGGCTGGCCTTCGATCATCTCGAACAAGCATAAATTGCATATTTTGCGCTCCTGTCTCGGCATTTTTGCGATGGGGCTTAATTTCTGGGCGATGACCTTGCTGCCACTAGCCGATGCCACAACGATCAGCTTCACCGTGCCTATTTTCGCCACCCTGTTCGCCGCCATATTCCTGCGGGAAAAGGTCGGCATCAGGCGCTGGTCGGCAATACTGATCGGCTTTGTCGGCGTGCTGATCGTGGTCCAGCCGGGCGGATCGCTGATCCCCGCCTTTGGCGCAGCGGTTGCCCTTGGCGGCGCGCTGGTCACGGCGGCGGTCACCATGGTGATCCGCATGCTCGGTCGCACCGAAACCAGCGTCGTTACCATCTTCTGGTTCTCGGTCTACACCCTGCCCGCACTCACCGTCTGCGCCTTCATCTACGGTGGCGGCCATGATGCGCAGACCTGGGGCTATCTGCTCGGCATCGGCATATTCGGCGCGCTCGGCCAGCTGTGCATCACCCAGTCGCTGCGCTATGCGCCGGTGTCGACGATCGTGCCGATGGACTATAGCGCGCTGATCTGGGCGAGCTTCTTCGGCATCGTCATTTTCGACCAATATCCCGGCCTGTCGATCTGGCTCGGCGCACCGGTGATTATCGGCTCGGGCCTGTTCATTGCGTGGCGCGAACATGTGAAAGCGAGCAAGCTGACGGTTGCCAACGCTGAACCGAGCGCATAGGCACTCCCGCCTAAGGGAGAGAGACATGCTGAAATTCATATCGTCCATCGCGGCAGCGCTGGCGCTGCTGTTGGCCAGTGGCGCGCAGGCCGAAGATGCGCCCGCGGCCCTCACCTATCCCGAAGTGACGGTGTTCGAAGCCGCGAAGATCATCACCATGGAGCCCGGCTATCCCGAGGCCCGCTATGTCGCCACGTCCGATGGCATCATCCTTGGTCTCGGCCAGACATTGGAAGATCTGGAAGCATGGACGAGAGATCGAAAGGTCACCGTCGACCGGCAGTTTTCCAAGAAAATCCTGATGCCCGGCTTTGTCGAGCCGCATATCCATCCGATGCAGACGATCATGATGCTGCCGATGCCGTTCATCAGCCCCGAAGAATGGCAGCTCCCTGGCAAGACCTATCCGGCAGCGCGCGGCAAGGCGCAATATGAGCAGCGGCTGCGCGAGGAACTGGCGAAAAGCGAGGACGCCCTGTTCATCACCTGGGGCCATCACAAATTGTTTCACGGCGACATGGACCGCGCCGAGCTCGACCGCGTTGCGCCCGACCGGCCGGTGGTCATCTGGCAGCGCAGCTTCCACGAGATCATCGCCAACAGCAAGGCGCTGACACTGCTCGGCATCGGCGATGAAGCGGCCTTTACCGCCGCGTTCAGCAAGCCCGCTATCGATCCCGGCCACGCCGACTTCGCCAGCGGCATCATCCACGAAACCGCCCTGTTCAACGGCATCGAGATGCTCCGCCCCTATCTCTTCTCTCCCGCCAAGGTGCAGCAAGGGCTGACCGACATGCGCCAGATGATGCTGGAAAATGGCGTCACCACCAGCGCCGATCTTGCCTTTGGCGGCTTTGGCGGACCGGCGATGGAATCGGCTTTGTTCAAGAGCCTTTACGACCAGCCCACCACGCCGTCGCGCATTCTCGCGATCCCTGTCGCGCCGCTGGTCACCGGCGATCCCAATGTCTGGCTCAAGGATATGAAAGCCAAATATGACAGCAGCAAATTCTTCTTCTCCAACCGGGTGAAGCTGTTCGCCGACGGCGCGTTCTTCGCCCAATATATGCAGATGAACCCGCCCGGCTACAGCGACGGCCACGAGGGCAAATGGCTGACCGAACCGGAGGAATTGCTCAAGCAGACCGAGCGTTTCTGGGACGCCGGCTGGAACCTGCACACCCATGTCAACGGGGACAAGGGCCTCGATGTGGTGCTCGACATCACCGAACAGCTTGCCCTTCGCAACGGCCAGAATATCGTCATGGAGCATCTCGGCTATTCGACCGAGGCGCAGAACCGGCGGATCGGCGATATGGGCCTCTATGTCTCCGCCCAGCCCAATTATATCCGCATCCTCGGCGATGCTTATGCGAAGGCCGGCATGGGCCCCGACCGCGCGGCGCAGATGAGCCGGCTCGGTTCGCTCGAGCGCAAGGGCGTGCCGCTCGGCCTGCACAGCGACTTTAACATGGCGCCGATCGACCCGCTCTATCTCGCCTGGGTGGCGAGCAACCGGATCACCCTCGACGGCAACGTCAAGGCACCGAAGGAGCGGCTCTCGCTCGACAAGGCCCTGCGCGCGATCACCGTCGAGGCGGCGCAGGTGATCGGGCTGGACGCGATGGTCGGCAGTATCGCCACCGGCAAGAAAGCCGACTTCACCGTGCTCGACCGTGATCCCTATGTCGGCGGTGCGGCGAAGCTGCGCGAGGTCGGCATCGAGGGCGTGATATTCGAAGGCCGCTGGTTCCCGGCGGAATAGCGCGTTGTGCTCCTGCGCAGGCAGGAGCCCATCTCCTGAAATTGCGTCCACCTGCAATGGTCAGTGTTCAGACCTGCTTGAGCCGGTAAAACTTGGCCATTGTGTCTGGCCCATCGTTTCCGAGATGGGCCGTGAAACGAGTCACGCGCCTCGCTTCACCCTTCGCAGGGGCACCAGCCCCAAAGTTCGTCAAAGTTAGGGCCAAGAACGGTTTTTCGCGACCGGCATCACGAACCATTTTTCTCGCACAAAGCCACAAAGTCACAAAGGCTTATCATGCCTTCCTAACACCCTTTATACCTTTATGTCTTAGTGTGAGCCCACAAAGAACCCCGTTCGTCCTGAGCCTGTCGAAGGACTTTTGCGCCACAAACTGCCCCCAGTCGCTCTCACAATTAAAACCTTACACAAACGTGCCCTTTTATTTTCCGTAAACTTCGCCCGAGACCCGCAATTTTCCGGTCTTTTCTCTCAGCCACCATGGCGTCGAGTGTGACCTTTAGGTGAAACAAACAATCTGGTCCGGTCGGTTCAGGCGGGCGAGCGCTATCGCCGTCATCTTATCCAAATTATCAAAGAGCCAAGACGAGGATAAACGATGGGTCCGGGTGTAGGAAAGACCAATATGCAATGCGGTCATGCCATGACGCCACCCGCTTTCCCCGAAGGCGACCTTCGCGGCAAAGCAGGTCAATCGGTGCCGGACAGCGGGAACCGGAGGAGATCAAACCGTGATGAACGCAAAAGCGGACATCGCCTTTGGTCGCTTTTACCGGCCACAATTGGGTGGTGAGCGGACTCTGCAATCTAGGCTTTGAATGCGCCCCTTAGATGCGTTTGTAGGATGCTTTCGAGGCGCGGATACCGATGCCTACTTCGACAGGGCTGAGGCAATCATCAAACAGCGAGAAAGGATCAAACGCAAAACCATCGAACAAAGGCGCTTGCATCACCGCAAGATCGCCGCCTAATTTTAATCAACCAGATGAGCCCAAACACTCGCCTGCTTTAAACCGCCAACTGTCTCAAATTATCTGACGACGGACAGCTACGTTCAACCCTAAGACTTGTTAGAGACGTCAGCTTTCTTTTTATTTTTATCTTAAAACAATTTGCCTGTTATTTAGCTTACGGTTGTTCAATGTTGTGAGTTATTGAAAGCACTCATTTTATCCCCATATATGTAATGAAAGAGAATGCTCTCATTCTCTATATTTAAGGAGAACTATCGTGGCACTTAAACCCGGTCCAAAACCAAAAGCTAAATCAACAGGAAAACTTGATCAACGTCGGCGTGACAACAAAAGCACTCCAGGGAATAAACCTAGTTTAAAACCGAGTAAATCTTCAAAAAAATAAGATCTAGCATAGGCGCCTGCGATACCGTCTCGCAGGATAAGACGTTGCTGCGAATCTATGTAATTGGGATAACACGGCTGCCTATGCAATGACCGCTAGTGGGGCGTTAGCAGACAGGCGGCTATTGTATCGACAATTTGCACTTAGCTTTTGTGGTCCTGATCGCCTGACGCCCCATAGCGGCGCTGTTTTTTCAGGAGTGCTATCTTGGCCCTTTTGGCGTTGAAGCGGGCTTATTAACAGTTAGTGCAGCAGCAGAAAGCCAAGCGCCAGCTTCAGGAAACCCGCACGAAGCGAATGTAGAAAGCAAGAGCCCTGACATCGCGTAGGGGATGGGGTCGCCTTTCAATAGGTTTGCAGCCCTCTTGGCATACCTTACCGCTTCGGCCGCCGCCCCTTCCCCTAGTCCATCGTCGAAGGAACCACGTTCGATAGAATCCAATATTTCACCGAGGGTGGAATGTAATAGCTGTAATTGTTCAATTGCTCGCAGCCGGTCATCTAAGAGTGGGCCTCCGTTCCCGCCTTCATGCTCGAGTGTTTCGATCAATGAGTTTATTGCCAACCTAACAACAGGAATCATATCACGTAGCACCGTCAACCGTTTGACACGCGTATCCAACCCTGTCCAATCACTGGCTTCTGATGGATTTTCAATGCGCAATTCGCGGTCTATGGTCTCCATAAGCGGAGCGAATTCTTGAAAAAGTCGGCGCCGTCTTGCGTCCACATCTAAGGTTTGTTTATATGTCTGTTGGGCTAGTCCTAACAAACTAGCGCTGTCAAAAACTTGTGTAGGTAAGCAGTCTTTATACCGCTCATCTCTCAAAAAAAATTCTCGTAACAAATAGTATTCCCGCTTGTCTTCATCGGAGATACTGCTGGCATCGCCACCAGCTTTCATAACGAGATCTATCAGCCTGACAGAATTCTCATGCGCTTCATTCGCCAATGGTTGCCCCCCATAGTGAGCAGGAACTGTATTAGGTCTCGCGGCCCCCTCCAAGGCAATATTTTTAAACTTCATCCGTGATACCCATGTAAGGCCTAAATCGTACTAATTTCCTACCCGCCTGATCGCCGCTCGGGCTCTTGTTGCCCTGACCAATGCGAACGACCACTAATAGGTCGGTAGCCGCCATTCAGTCTCCATATCCGCAATGTCCGCTTTCCTGCCCAAAACGGAATTGGCTCCCCTCCGCTCCACCCTCCCCGGTAACAATTCATCCAAAACAACCACTAGTTAATAGTCGCACCCTATAGCCCTGTGATAGAAGGGCCGGATTACGGCATTCGCGCCGCACGGTTTTCCGGCCGGCGACCGTTTCATCCGGGGGGGGATATATGGCATTTATCAATCATTTTGCCGAGGCCGAAGACGAGCTGAACTATGTGCATGACGAGCGCGCGTCGCGGCTCAAGGCGACCCGGGCGGTGCTCATTCTCGGGCCGCTGATCTTCCTCGGCTTCTTCATGCTAACCCCGGTATTTTCGTCGAACCAGGCATTCGCGACGTTCAATATCACGACGATGGTGATTGTCGGCTTTTTTGCGCTGGCGATATTTGCAACGACCAACCGCCATTATATCGAATGGATCTGGCTGGATATTCTGCCGTTCGTGGCCATGACGGTCGCCGCGGCGGTGCTGATGGCGGTATTGTTGCGGACCACCGCTGAAAATGACCTTGATATCACCAAGATCGCCGTGGTCTTCTTTGGCCTGATCTATTTCATCGCCAGCGTCGCCTTTGTCGCCAATGTGCGGCTGTTCGCGATCTGGGCAATCGGCACGCTGGGCGTGTTCATCGCTTATATGGACAGCCATGGCATCGACGTCGACGAAATGTATCATACCATCGTCAACATCAGCTTCTTCCTGCTGTTCGCGATCTTTTCCAATTGGGAAGCCGATCGCCGGGCGCGAGCGATGTATGTCGCGCGTCAGGAGCTTAATCAGGAACGCAAGAAGACCGAGAAACTGCTCTATAATGTCTTGCCGCAAGCGGTTGCCACACGGCTGCGCGCCGGCGAAGTGGTGGCCGATTCCTTTTCCGATATCTCGGTGGTATTCATCGATATTGTCGGCTTCTCGAAACTGTCCAAACAGCTGTCGCCGGGCCATCTGGTCGAGCAGCTGAACGGCTTTTTCCTGATCGCCGACCAATGCGCCACCCGCTATGGCATCGAAAAAGTGAAAACCATCGGCGACTGCTATCTCGCCGTATCGGGCGGCACCGCGTCGACCGGCCCCGGCGCGAAGGACGCGGTCAGTTTCGCCAAGGATGTGATCGCCGAGATGCAGAGCCGGGCCAAGGCGGGCGGGATCGACATCCAGTTGCGGGTCGGGATCCATAGCGGTCCGGTGGTTGGCGGAGTCGTCGGGACCAGCCGGCTGGCCTATGATTATTGGGGCGATACGATGAATATTGCCAGCCGGATCGAAGGCGCGGCCGAACCCAACGGGATCGCCGTGTCCGCCGCAACCTATTTTCAATGTACCGAGGCCCATGATTTTGACGCGCCCGAAACCATCGCGCTGAAAGGCGTTGGCGAAACGGTGATTTACCGGATCAAACCGGAGATTGCGGAGTGAGCTAGCGGCGGGGCACGCCGGTTGGTGGTCCGACTGCTACCGTTTCATTTTCTCGAACAGGTCAACCAGTTCGTCGAATTTCTCGCGCTGTTCTTCGGGATCGCCGGTGGCGATCGCCTCGCTGACGCAGCAGGCGGCGTGATCTTTCAGGATCTGGCTCTCGACCTTGGCGAGCGCGGATTTCACCGCCTGCATCTGGTGGAGGATATCCATGCAATAGCGGTCTTCCTCGACCATTTTCGCGATACCGCGAACCTGCCCCTCAATGCGCTTCAGCCGGTTCAGTTTCGCGGTGATATTGTCTTTGGTCATGCTTCCGTCCTTATCACGCGGCGAACAGCTTGTAACTCATCCACAGCGCCATGCCGATCATGAAAATATTCTCGGTCAGCGAGATGAAGCCGAGCGGCACATTGCTGTCGCCGCCGACGCAGGCGCATTTGAGCTCGCGCTTCTGGATATAGACGGCGTAGAAGACCGAGACCGCGCCGATCGTACCGATGAACAAGGCGACCGGAATGGCCAGCCACATCGCGACGCCGGCGATCATCAAGACACCGGCCAGCCCCTCGCCGAACGGGTAGAGATAGGAATAGCGGACCCAGCGCTTGGCGAGCAGATCATAGTTGAGGAACATGGTCGAGAAACTCTCGATATCGCGCAGCTTCAGATAGGCGAGACCGCACATCGAAAAAGCGACGAACCATTCGGCGGTCAATATCGAGAACCAGGCACCGGTGGCGACAAAGGCGGCGCCGAGCGCCATCAGGAAAGTCATCGTGAACAGCGCTATGACCGGCTGGTAGCTGGTATCGCTGCGCTCGTCCTTCGGCTTGTCCTTGCCGAGAGCGACCCGCAGTTCGTCATAGCCGCCGATCCGCTTCCCATCGATGAAGGTCTGCGGCGTCGTTTCGACATTATGCTCGGCCTTGAACGCGTCGGTTTGCGCGCGCGTGGTCAGAGGATGATCCTCGACCGTGAAGCCCTCGCGCTCGAGCAGGTCTTTCGATTTCAGCCCATAGGGACAGATATGCTGTTCCATGACCATGCGATAGAGTGTGGCTTGCTTGATCATATTTCACCCTCAAAATCCGG
>Ga0207901_1000524_pt1 | contig 10171 bp, 13 predicted proteins | sample LinPmetageLP46_FD_184057 | JGI IMG/M metagenome (GOLD analysis project Ga0207901, IMG submission 184057) | Marine viral communities from the Pacific Ocean - LP-46 (SPAdes) | ecosystem: Environmental > Aquatic > Marine > Oceanic | place: Pacific Ocean | collected 2011-06-12
AAATTGATTTTTATTTTTTGGGTGAATGAAATTGTTTTTGATAAAGAAATTAAGTTTGATAATGAAATTAATTAGTTAGTTAATAATTTTTTATTTTGTAAATTGTTTTTGAAAAAGTTATTTTCGTGAAAATTGACGATAATTTGAATTAATATTATCGTCAAATACACGAGGATTACAATGAAATCAACGGCGGCAAAGTTACTGAAATTGCCGGCAAAGTTACTGGAATGAAAAATATCTTACGAAACTAAATCAAATGAAAATTAAAATTGAAAATGAAACTTATTAAAATATAATTATAAAAAATAAAAAATGTCAAGAAAAATCACTAAAAAAAATTTACGAACGAAAACTAAAGAGCAATTAATATCGATTGCTTTAGATGTTGAGTATCGTAGAAAAATAGGTTGGTCTGCGTATTATTCATCGATGAGAACTGCTATTAATAACGATTTAAGATTTAATCGTAGATTAACGGAACTCATAGATGAGAACGAGGAATTACGAGAAAATAACGATGAGGAAAAAGTGGACGATAATAATAATAATAATTTTTTAATAAACGAATTTAAAAAATTAATGGACGAGCATAAGCATACTTATAATTGTGCTATTTGTCTTGAGGATATGGACGCTAATAATATTGCTATTATCACTAATTGCGGTCATAAGTATCATAAAACCTGTATTGAATCGTGGAAAGAAAGGAGCGATAAATGTCCGCATTGTAGAGGAAAATTTAATAGAGTTGTTTGAAAGCCTACGAAAATCATTTTAATAAAAATTAAAATTGAAACTAAATAATAATAAATAATAAAGTTTCAAAATATTTTCTTACTATAGTATATAACAATGACAACAAACAAATCAATTGAAGACGATATAACTACGATTGTAAAAGAACGTGGAATATCTAAACTTATTTTACGATATAAATCAGAACTTGAAACTATATCATATTGTAAAGGTTGCGGCTTTAAATATAATAATAGGTTCTGGAAATATAAAAAAACTGGTAATACCTTTTGTTTGCGATGTATGTTAAACAAAACTTCAAGAGAAACGTATATAAAAGCGAATAATGGTGATGAAAATTGGGACGATGCTTTGTTTGATCAATATTGTAGCGGTAGAAGTGGAATTTATAGAGATGTAAATAAATTCAAATATTAATTTATTTATAGAATATATAAATGAGTTCCTCTAATTGTAAAAAATGTTCTAAAGAATTTGAAACGAAATCACTGATTAATTATATCTATGATTTATGCGAAGAGTGTTTTGAATCTAGGAAAAAATGGGCAATATCTTCTAAAAAATGCTTGCGATGCGAATTACATCTAGTTAAAATTGGTCAACTTCGCAAAAATGGAGTTGGTCAGGATTGGAACACGAGGTATTTACATAAAAATTGTATGAAAGATATCAAAGAAATAAAACAGGATTTTCAATATTATCATTAACAATAAAATAAAAATCTTTCTATATTTTATAAAAAACGTATAGCATGATTTTTAATGATATAATACGATTTGGAAAGGATAAAACAGAACGTTCCAAGAACACGATTCAAACATATAAATACGATTGGATAAAAGCGATTAAGCTATTTTATCCAAAAAAGAAAGAAATTTCTGTCAATGACACAGAAAACCTTAAAATACTGGACTTACCGATTAACGAAATCGAAGAGAAATCCAGCAAATTAGATTTAAGAAAACAGAAGCGAATTATTAACATAATTATTGTTTTAATAACAGCAACAAAAAATAATAATTTTAAATCTAGATTAGACCAATTAAGAATAATCTTAAAGGATATAAATTTAAGATTACTTGATGATGAAGCAAAAAATGAAAAAACCGAGAAACAAAGAGATAATTGGCTTTCAGTAGAAAGTTATGATAAAATAGTTGCTAGATTAAAAAACGAAGTAAAAGAGATAATCAAATGGAAACTAACAGACAAAAAAAATAGAAATATCATTCAACATTATTTAATATTGAAATTTTATCGCACACATCATTTAAGAACAGATTTAGCAGATTTGAAAATAATTTCAAATAAATCATTTAAACACTTATCTAAATCTGAACAAACAGAAAAAAATTATTTAGTGCTTGATAAAAGGGCAAGATATATAATTTTAAATGACTATAAAACGAAGAAACAATATAAACAAATTAAGATCGAGTTAGATAAAGAAATAGCAAAACTTATGCGGCAATTAATTAAATTACATGATAGCGAATATCTATTAGTTAATTTAAAAGGAAACCGATTAACTAAAACGACATTTTCAACATATTTTCGTAGATTTATGAAACAATTAACGGGTAAATCTGTTGGTGTTTCGTTGTTAAGACATATATTCATTACCGAGAAAACTAAAAATATGACAACATATTCTGAAAGAATGACGTTAGCAAAATCAATGTTACATAGTGTAAATCAACAAATGTTGTATAATAAACTTGATTAAAATTTATCTTTGTATAGTTCATAAAATGGCTGGTTTTCATACAAAGACATTTTTAAAACATGATGATTATATGACGCCAAAAAGTGCGTGGTTTAATATAAAAGATTATATACCAAAAGATAAAATAATTTGGGAAGCTTTTTATGGTGATGGATCAAGTGGAAAATATTTAAAAGAACTTGGTTTTAACGTGATACATGAACCAGTTGATTTTTTTAAAAATAATTTAGGGGATATAATTATCAGTAATCCGCCTTTTAGCAAATCAAAAGAAATAATGAAACGATTAAAAGAATTAGATAAACCATTTATTTTAATTCTGCCTTCTTCTAAAATAAATACAAGTTATTTCAGAGAGTGGAAAGATAAAGACTTACAGATAATTATACCAAGAAAAAGAATACATTTTAAAAAATTAATTGCCGGAAAAGTTCCAGATGGCTGGAAAAATTCATGTAACTTTGATTGTTTTTATTATTGTTATAAAATGAAACTTTCAAAAAGTATAACATGGCTAAATTAATTTTTATCTTTGTATAGTTTATAAAATGATTATTCACGGCGATTGTATTGAAGAAATGAAAAAATTAGACGATGAAAGTATCGATATATGTATCTTCGACCTTCCATATAATCAAATTTGTAAGAAGTGGGATAAAGAAAAAATACCTTTAGACGAAATGTGGGAACAATTATTAAGAATTTGTAAAAAACATACACCGTTATTTTTTTTCTGCTCTACGAAATTTGGCGTTAATTTAATTAATACTGCCCCTAAAAAAATGCCCTTTAGATACGACATTTGCTGGGAAAAATCAAAAATTTGTGGTTTCCTAAACGCACGTAAGATGCCGATGAGAAAGCACGAAATGATATACGTCTTTTATAAACATTTACCGTTATATGATTTATCAAGTCATAAACATAAATTCGTTAAACAAAATAAACCAGCAGGGACAAAAAAAAAAGATGATTTTATTGACGGAGATAATACAAAAGGTGGACTATATTGTAAAAATTTGAAAAGATTTAAATATGAACGCCAAAATAGCGTTTACCCTAATAGAAGCAAAGCAGGAGAAAAAAGCACAACATATGAACCAAAATTACCTACATCAGTTTTAAAAAAAAATATTTATGGTAGTAATAAATACCCGTTATATTGTCAAAATGAAAATAAAGCACACGCGTCTTCTTATGACCCACCCCTACCAACGTCCATTCAATTTTGTAAAAGTCGAAGCTCAAAATTACATTCAACTCAAAAACCAACGGATTTAATAAAATGGATTTTAAAATATTATTCTAAAGAAAATGACGTGTGTTTAGACATTACTGCCGGTAGTGGTTCGACCGGTGTAGCCTGTATTGAAATGAATAGAAAATTTATTTTAATTGAAAAAGAAAAGAAATTCATTGATATCATAAACGAACGCTTGAAAAAAAAATAGTCTAATTTTTATTCAAAATAATGATAATAATCGATTTCATAATAATCATCACTATCTTCAAAGTATTCGATTTTTTCCTCATCAAAGATTGAAATATCGTATAATGTATCATCGCCAGTATCATCGTAAAATATTCTTAAATCTTCTCTTTTTCGTCCATCTTTTGAAATAACATAAACTTCATAATCTTCATCATCAAGAAAAACTATCTCGTAATTCCACCAATGACTACCACCACCAGCCATAGTTAAAATTATACTTTTCTGTTTTCTCATTCCATAACAAGATTTATTATATTCATCTCGTAATTCTTGTTCGTATTCTTCTATCTGTTCCTTATATTCAGTAATGATTTTTGAAATTCCTGTTTCTTTAACAATATTATTTAATAAATTCATTTTAAAAATTTATATTTATTATTTTTTATAATTATATTTTAATAAGTTTCATTTTCAATTTTAATTTTTGTTTTTTTCATTTTCGATTATTTTTTAATCACCTTACACCGATATATTATAGATATCATTAAGATTAGATAGTTTAAGGTGTAGGGGTTTTTTCTACTCTACATTAAAACCCAACACCGATATTTATATCGTATCTAATCCTTTATTATATCTATTATTATTATATATATATATTTAATGTATAGTTAATAGTTATATTATATATAATAATAATAATAATAATAAAAATAAAAAATAAAAAAAAAAAAATAATTTATATATATAAAAGAACTGAGAAATTGCCCCTACACCTACACCCTAACACCTAACGATATTTTAATCAGTAAGTAATCCTTTTTATATCGGTGTAAGTTGTATTATATTTCAACTAAACATTCAGGTTTTTTCATATATTTTTTATCTATTAAGTTTTGATATATCTCTTGGTATTTTAATTTATATTCCATACCTCTTTTTGTTCGTTTTACTGAAACGCCTTTATACTTTTTAATGTATCTACCAAATGAACTATTTGATATTTTTATTTCATATCCATGATCTTCTAAAAATGATCTGAATTTTTTATATAAATCAATTCCTGAATATATTTTATCAACATTATATTTTTCTGTCCAATATATTAAAAATCTAGCATAAATTGGAATATTTACTGATTGTATTTCTTTGTATGTTTTTGTTATTGGTCTGTCATGTATGCTATCCCAATTTTCAATTTTTCTTTCCTTTAAGAAATTGACAAAAGACATTAATACATCATCATTATTAAAAGCCTCAACTAATCCTTTAAAATACTCGCTGTTGTTTCTCTTTTCAGAACTCATTTCAAAAACTACGAATCGTCTATCTGTCAATCCTATTTTAATCGGTGTATCATTATTTGTTAAAAAGATATATCTACCGCAATTTCTAATGGTTATTCCCTGCATTCCTTTTTGTTCCCATGCTATCGTATCCTGTGTAATTATATTTTTCAATTTATCACTATTCATAAAACTATCTTTGCCTGTTGTTTCATCTAATATTATTATAAATTTTTGGTTTAACATATTAAATCGTCCTACAATCTTTTCCATTTCCGCAGTTTCTAAAACGTATTCTTTTCCTAAAATCTTGGTTCCGAATAAATTCCAAAAGATATTTTTGCCTGTTCCTTCTTCGCCCTTAAATACTAAAGCAACTCTTGGAAGTTCTCCAATTTTCTGAACCATATGCGATAAATAATTTAACATATATTCATAACCTTTTTTATTATATCCTGTTTCTGTTTCTTCATCTTTTCCTACTAATAATTTAATATGATCTGTAATTTTACTAAAATCAACTTCATTATAATTCTTTATTTTATCAATTCTAATGCCTGTATACGAGTTATATATATGTTCTTGCTGTTCTAGTGGTGGCGGTAAAAAATCTATTTTATCATATGTTCTAATGTCTGGACATTCAAACCAACTATCGATAAACTTTCCTTCCATTAAATTACAATTTCTCTTTTTAAAAGGATCATGTTTATAAAGATTGATTGTGTTTCTTCTTTTCTCAATATAAGAAAAAGGTGCTAATATCTTACAATGAAATTTTTCAAAATAAGAAATTCTTTTATTTATTAATTCACGTTCCTTAAATTTGTCTAAAGCTTCTTGTTCCATTTTTTTGATTTTCTCTATGTCTTTTATTTTTCTGTCTTTTTTTTTGAGTTCTTTTTTATTCATTTTAATCCGTAACTTGTTTTGTTTTTTTTCTTGTTTAGAAATTGTATCAGTGTCTATGTTCTCTAAATTATCTGTTTGAGTTTCTAGTTCTATCTTTTGTTCTTGAAGTGCTGTTAGTTGTTTTGATATTTCGTTAAATTCGTTATCATCGTTTTTAAATTCGTTATCATCATTTTTAATTTCTTGAAATTTTTCTACCTCAAAATAATCATCATCATCTGTATCATCGTCAATTAAGCATTCTCTCTGTATTATGTCGTGAGTAATATTAATTTTGGGGTTATTTTTCGCACATTCCTCATCGCAACACGTTAAATATATCATACTTGTATCTATGTAATATTCAATCTTTGTATTATTGCTTTTATGTCTTCGCTTAACATACGGACAATCAGCATTTATATGATAATATATTACATTTCCTTTTTGGTATTCACCGCAAATATCGTATTTTTCTCGTATTGCTTCAGTAATTTCGTTATTTACCTTTAATCCTGTGTTAATGATATTTACATTTCTTCGTTCAGTATTCAATCTTCCAGTAAATTCTAAAAATGCTTTACTTTTCAAATGTTCATTTACACAATCATTAGGTTTAACTAAATCCCCTTCAATCCTGATATTTAAATCATTAATAAATAATGCTTCAGTCATTTTTTCATCTTTTAAAACATATTCTGAACCATCTTCGAATATGCCTTCCCAACATTTTTCACCGGTCTTTTTGAATTTCCTACACAATGGAACTCTTAAACCTTGTTTAGATTTTAACGAATCAACATAATCCTTTCCAAATCGCTTATTTATCAAGTAATTCAATAATAACTGGTATTCATTAGGAATAAATATATTCGTATAATATAAGTGATACTTTTTGATATTGTTTTTTCTATGTGTTATATGATATGAATGGGTATCAACATCGATAAAACAATCCTTTAAGACACTTGCTATATTATTAATGACAATTTTCATATCGTCATCATTATCATCAATGTCAAAGAATAACCTATAATTTTTCAAATCTGTTAAATCTTGATTAACTACTGGTATCAGTGGACAATTTAAATCATTAGCAGCAAATATATTATAAATCGTTTTAAGAAATTGAGCCTCATTCTTTTTAGGAATAAAATACTTACCGCCATTCATAAAAATGTAATTTGGATTATTTTTAACCTTGAATTTTTTTAAATTTTGCTTTAGATTTTTAGAATTCATTTTGGTTTATACTATATATTATATATTATTTTGAAACTGATAACTTATATAAATAATTAATTATAATTCTTTATATAAATTAAATTCAATTTTTAATTTTAATTTGAAACTTTATCTAGTCTTTCAATTGAAACGTTTTCCCACCTTGCTTTAGTTCTTTTATGTTTATAATTACTACTTCTACATTTTGCTGTATGTAATTTAATAATCTGAGTTGAAACCCCCATATGTTCAGCCATTTCTTTTTGAGTTCTGAAAAGTTGATCTATTTGCTCACCATCACACGATTTAGTTAATCGCCAACGATTATGTTTTAATTGCCCTCTAACACGTTTTGACATTTTACTATATATATATATAATAACAGAAAATATTTATAAACTTTTTAATTATCTTTTTCTTTTATCACAATGTCATTTTATGATATATTATTTAATTCCCGTTCTAGCATATCAATACGAATCGAATGGTTATTAATCATACTATTATTTCCATTTCCCTGATACATCTCCATTGCTGATAATCTCGTTCCAAAATCCATAATAACATTATGTAAATTTGCTTTTAAAATTTCATTTTCCTCTTTTAAATTTTCAATAATTTTATATTTGACTTGGTCTAAATTATATGTTTGCTCTGTGATTAGACTTTGATACAACTTGAAACTATAACGGCAAATAGGACATTTCCCAGTTATATTGACTGCTTGTAGAATACATTCTCGATGATATACAGAGCAGCAAAATTTAATACAATTACCATTTAATTTTTGTAAGCAAATACTACAATCTTCCATTAATATAACGTTAGATATTTTCTTAATCAATGAATTGTAATCTATTTATTAAATGTAATTTCTCCATCGCGATTTTCCCGCGAATAGCCAAAGTTGCTACAGAAGACTCCCAATTTTTATATTTTTTCAAAGAATTAATCATATTGACGTCTGCTCTACGAACATCTTTCTTTTTTTGAGATGCTGATGCTTTAGAATTTCCTATTCTAGCATAGGCATAATCATGAGTTTTACAAACGGCATCTACCTTATTAATTGGAATTGAAGCATTTGTTCCTTCTCGTTTTTGCAGTTGGGTTCCTGGACCACAAAAATTCATTCTTACTAATTTTCCCTTTTGATTTTTGCCTATCATGTGAGCCTCTCCTTTGAACTTTGGTTTAAGTTTATTTTTTAGTTTATGAAATCTACATTTTAATGAATTCTTACATCTCTTCCCGTTCTTACAAACTCCTTTACACCTCGGCATTTTATATATCAAATTGAAATATATTAAATTATTTCTGGGATGAATTGATAATCAAGGTCTAAACAAATTTTCTCGAACAAATCTTCAGAATATTGAATTTTATTCTTATCCTTCATCAAAAACAAGTGCTTTGTAAAACAATCCTTTTTTAAGATTCGAAAGAACTTTCGTAATAAATAATGATACTGAAGCATATTATATCGCTTTTCGTCGTGGTTGCTTCGGATTTTAATAAAAGTAGAATTAACCTTACTAAACATGACTTTTAAACAAAATACTACATTTTTATCTAAAGTAATTAATACTTGATTTTTACATCTGTTATATATCCAGTATATCGATAAATAATATTTCTTTAGTTTCCTTTGTCTCATTATATATTTAAGCTCTTGTATTGTCGTGAAAGTTTCCTTTTTTAATTCATCTATTACTTCATCTGGAACCGAACAAATAAGGAATGATTGAATTGATCTTAATATCTTTTCAAAATGTTTACATCTAGAATATCTAGTTTGATATTGTATATTATCAATAAATAATGGTTGTAATACCCATATTTTATTAGTAATTGTATAACCACAATCAATACAGACGTAATATTCTCCGCTGTATCGTATATCAACGCCTTTGCAATTTTTACAAATCATATCAATATTATAATCTGGTTGTTCATCAAACGTTTCTGGGAAATATTTATCGATTAAATCACTCATTTATTACTATCAGTAACAAACAAATTAAAATTATCTGGTTCAGAATATAAAATTAAAGTAATAGAGTAATCTCGGCTCATATTCAACTTATTTCCGTTATTATCCTCAAGATAGAATCGCATTTTTGTCAAATGTCGTTCATCTACGCGTAGTAATAGTTTTGTTTGGGGTTGATGTGTTAATATCTCGCCAAATTGTGAAGTGATAGCTATTTTTGATAAAACGGATAAGAAACTTTTTTTAACAGCGGCATTAGTAGTTATGATTTTGTCTTTAGAGGAATCGATTAAATCACTTTTCAAATAAATGTAATTGGGTTCTTGTGATAGGTTGAATATATTTTCAGCAGTGTATGAAGATGAACCAGTAAAATCAGTTCCTGTTTTATAGCCTAGCGTTCTCCAAAGTGCGTTTGAATTATTAGAGCAAAGTAATTTGAAATTATTTCCACCAATTTCAATTATTGTTATTTTGTAATTTATCTTTGAATATTCAATTTTATAAGTTCCTCCATGTGTATCCATATTTGTTTTCAAAGTGTCAATTAATTCTTTTATTGAATAACTTCCATCAGCAAATGTTAAAGTTCTAGAAACTCCATTAATATCTTCAAAATAAAAAATATTGTTTACTCCTGTGCGAATTGGATAAATGACATTACAAATTTCAACACTTTGTAATTCTAAATATTTAATTCTATTTCTAGGTAAATCTAGTTTAACTACAAAATCATTAATTGATCCTGAATTTCTGTCAACAGAATCAATGTAAAGAATAGTTTTCAAATATTTTGATGTATCCATATATATAATATAATGATATTTATTTTAGGTAAAAAATTAAGCAGCACCTATATC
>Ga0207901_1000526_pt1 | contig 10161 bp, 8 predicted proteins | sample LinPmetageLP46_FD_184057 | JGI IMG/M metagenome (GOLD analysis project Ga0207901, IMG submission 184057) | Marine viral communities from the Pacific Ocean - LP-46 (SPAdes) | ecosystem: Environmental > Aquatic > Marine > Oceanic | place: Pacific Ocean | collected 2011-06-12
GCGGGCCTATGACTTTCAGGATATTTGCCTCGGTAGTGTAATGCGCGCCCTTGGCGCGGCGCTGCTTGGCATCCATGACCGATTGAAACAGCGAGCCGAATATTGCCGGTGATACGCCAGACCAGTCATGGCGGCAGGCGTCGATCAGATGACCGCGCATTGTCGCGTCAAATTTCGGTATGCGCAGCCGCCCGCTAAACAATTGACCGTTGACATAGGGGAAGGCGTCGAGTTCTGCCGCCGTGCCTGCCAGCCGCTCGCCTTCCGGCGTATCAAGAATATCAAATAATTCGCTTAAGACATTGCCCGCGTCGCTGCCGTCGGCCTTGGTATCGTTTTCCAACAATTGCAGGAAAATGTCTTTCGGCTGGAAAATCCCGGTATTATCGGCAAACAGGCAGAACAGCATACGGACCAGAAATTGTTCCAGTTCATGACCAGTATAGCCGGATTCCTCCAGCGCATCATGCAGCTTGCCCATCAATTCAGCGGCTTTAATGGTGACGGAAGCCTGGGTTTCAAAACTGACTTTGCGGCCCAGCATGAAATCAAACGCCGTAACGTGTTTATGCAGGTCTTTCAGGTGAAAGCTGAGTTCCGCCCCGTCATTGTCCAGGTCGATGAGATTCCAACGCTGAAAGTCGCACGTTAGGATGAATTGCGGCTGGTCGCGTTCCGGCAACCAGTTGAAATATTCACTCGCCTGCATCTGCGCTGCCAGCAAATTCTTGCCTGCGCTTTTCTGTTCGATGATTAGCGTGCCGGGCCAATATAGGTCCATAAAGCCGCGCCGGTTGGCATCCAGCCCCTTGACCATTTGTTCATAGACCGCGACTTGCCGCCGCTTGATGCCGAAAATCTCGAAAAAATCGTTATAGAAACTTTGGGTTTCGCCCTTCTCGTAGTGGGCATCGGTCCACTCTTCGCTAAAGTCCTTGGCGCGTCGCTTTATTTCATCCCAGCCAAGCCGCATTGATTATCCCCATTCTCAAATCTACGCTTAACGCTAGGCGAGAGTGTCTCAGTTTGAAATATTCCTTTTGTACCCAGAATCATAAAGGCGATTGCGTAGTTTACAAACCCGCTTTGTGAGGGATCAGAAATCTGCTGCGATAGCCTGCCACACACCGGACCCGAAAAATATTGCGAACCCACCGCCTAACAATAAGCACATCCAATTAAATTGGTCAGCGTTGCCCTTTATGATCTCAGCTAGACCAGTGACGAACATGACCAAACCAACCATAAAAAGGCCAAAAAAGAACAGGAGGCCGATAGCGTTGTGGTTGCCACCCCCTCCGCCGAAAATCGCATAAAAAAACAGTAAGCCCACAGCAATTGCGATTGGGCCAAATGTCAAAATACCAACGGCACCCCATAACTTGCGTTCAAGAGGGCCTTCGTCTTTTTGCTTCACTCCGGCTTCTCGCTCGGCTTTTGCTTCACGATCTTTTTCAGGCGCTCCTCAAAGCGTTGCTCGTCGTCATCGCATTCAAGCTCCTTTGCGACGCGCTTGAATTTCTCGGATTGGGTTTCAGTTTTTTCAGTCATTCGCCTTCACCACCTTTCGAATATGATTATGCTGTAGTCTGCGCGGCCTAATTGGCCGTTCGGGTGCCGCAAAAACTATCGCCGGCAACAATTCGTCATCTGAACTTTCGTCACCAATGGGTGTTTCGCGACTGCTTCTTTCATATATAACTGTCGTTACCGCTACATCTAACCTATTCAAATATTTAACCAGATCGTCAAAATCTTGGCACACTCGCGATACATGTTTGAGGGTGTTCGCTGCGAAACTCCCATCAGGGCCACCGGCATTGTGTAATATCAAATTCCGATTGTCGCGACAAATAGCGCAAAGTGCCAGAGCTTCTTCGACTTCCGTCTTTATCGTCTCGTCAATTTCTTTCGCCGTAACCAGTCTGCGGAGAAGTTTTTCCCGATCTGTGGCGCGTAAGGGCTTCATTATTACCGCAGTGGTTATCGCATCAGTATCAAGGTAAAGCTGCAATATCCGATCGACAATATGTTCAACCTTGTTCCATGATACCGCCGCTTCTCCGACTTTGGAGAAAATCTGCTCTTCCGCCATCTTCAATCAACATAGTCTGAAGGTGGTGATATTGAATCCCACAAAGCCGAAATTTCGCTGCACGATGCCTCAATATCATTCAATCGTCTCTTATAAGTTAGTGGCGCCGAAGTCACACTTTGGCCAAAAAGATCGATTGAAAAGCAATATTTTCGATCAACTTTACCAACATCCGCAAGACATTGCGCGGACAACATCCAGACCAAAGATGCGACTGATCGGCTGTGATCTTCGCGCCAAGACTTAGCTGCAATGGCCTTTGAAGTCTGGATTAAGACGCCACCCACACCGCCATTCCCATTGTTTTTTGCAATCAAATCTAAGCTTATGGATATATCGACGCCGCCAATATCGAGCTTAGGAAAATTTCCTTTTGGTTTCTCGAACACTAGAGTTTTCGGCAGTTTATTACCATTTAGTACTTTTCTAAACTCCTTGATTGCTTCAGCCGAAAGCATGGCATCGTTCTTCTTAAACGCAGAGCCACCGCCCTGGCTTTTAACAGTTTGGGCGTTCTCGATTTCCAAAAGCTTTGCAATTGGACGACTGTCGTCCGCTAGGTAATCACAAATAGCCTTTTTTGCTTCAGAATATCGGATAACCAAAAAGGTTGGAGCAAACTTTGCATTCCTCAAAATTGATTGTCGACGTGAAGGTGAAGCGAGAGTATATTCCGCCAGCTGGTTCGCCGAAATCCGTGGGGATGGATTGAGGCGGTATTTAGGAGTGTCAGGACTAGCCATGGAAGATTTTTACCTCTCTGATACGATAGAAGACAATACCATTTTTGTGTCGCCATTGTCGCATAAAATGTATCTGTCTGCGGGTGGCAAAGGACTTGGCGGCAGCGAAGGGTTTTTTGTGTGCTCTGAACGAAACAGCAATCCCGATGCTGGCATGGAAATCCTTGCCAAAGCAAGTACGATGGAAGCGGCTGAATTGATTTTTTGTGCCCTCATTTCCAAGTTACGCGCTCAAGCCGCATAAGCTACTTTGTTAGCCCGCCGATATGTAATGCGTTTCCCTGCGATGCCGGAAAGCGCAGATCTCGAACGCATATTATCATCAACACCCTGCGAAGCGCGGTTGTTATACCTGAAGTCAAATTCAGCCAGATAGCGGTGCAGATGCTTTTCGGAGCAATGCTGATACCCGCTAGGCCAGCCGCTTGCCAAGTAACGATAAGTTCAAACTGCCTCACGATCAGGGAAAGGGACGATGTCGGCCCCCTGGCGCAGCATATCCAGATAGTCGCTCCACCATTGGGCCATGTCCACGCGTTCGTTCCAGTGAGCGCCCCTATGGTAGGCAGCGCGCACCTTGTCGCTATCCCCATGAGCCAATGAGCGTTCGATGGCATCAGGATGCCATTTGCCGCTTTCGTTCAGCAGCGTTGACGCCATGGCGCGGAAACCATGAGCGGTCATTTCATCGCTGGCATAGCCCAGCCGCCGCAGCCCTGCATTGATGGTGTTTTCACTCATAGGACGCGACCGCGACCGGATGGACGGAAAAACATAGCCAGCGGGACCGGATATGCTGTGCACCTCACGGAACAGATCAACAGCTTGGCGGGAAAGCGGGACATGGTGGGCCTTGCGCATTTTCATTTTGCCAGCGGGAATGGTCCAAAGCGCCACGTCCAGATCAATTTCACTCCATTCTGCATGGCGCAATTCGCCGGGACGGACAAATATATGCGGGGCAATCTGCATCGCCAGTTCGGTTATTCCCTGCCCTTCATAGCCATCTATGGCGCGTAGCAGTTCCCCAACGCGGATTGGATCAGTGATTGCCGCATAATGCGTCACGGTGGGCGCAGTAAGTGCGCCGCGCAAGTCACGCGTAGGATCGGACCGCAGCCGCGCTGTCGCCACGGCATATCGGAAAACAGCGCCTGCCAATTGCAGCGTTCGCCGCGCGCTTTCCAGATTGCCCTTGCTTTCAATTTTGCGGACCGCTGCCAGAACATCGGCTGGTTCAATTTCGGCAATCGTCATGCGGCCTATGTTGCCGTTCAAAAGTGACAACAGATATTCGCTTCGTTTGGCAGTTCCGAGCGCCCAGCCCTTTTCGCCGTCACGCCTGCGCTTTTTGCAATATTCATCGGCAATAAATTGGAATGTGTTTTCAGCTTGATCGAGCGAACGCAGTTTGGCGCGCTGCTTTTCCCGCGACGGGTCTTTACCCACGGCAATCAATGCCCTTGCCGCATCGCGACGCTTCCGGGCCTCGCTTAGACCAATTTCGGGATAGGCACCCATCGACAATAATTTTTCGCGCCCATCGATACGATATTTGAGCCGCCATAGCTTGCCGCCCGCAGGCGTGATGAGCAAAAACATTCCAGCCCCGTCGGCCATCTTTACGGGCTTCGCTGCCGGTTTTGCGTTCCTGATCGTTATATCTGTAAGCGCCATCTACTACACCCAATCATATAGGGCATCGCGCCCTGCATACCCCCAATAGCGGGGGTATCGAATTGGTAGTTGCGATATACCCCCCAATAATACCCCCATGAAACATAGGCTGTATATGAACAGGAACGAACGCAACCGGCCAACTACTAAGAGAATGTAGCGGTTTTCTAGGGTTTGTCTAGATAGATATGAACGACAGTGAATGGGGGGTTGGAGCGGGTGAAGGGAATCGAACCCTCGTCGTAAGCTTGGAAGGCTTCTGCTCTACCATTGAGCTACACCCGCATGTCCAGATCAACCGGATGGGCCGCTATTGCCACCGCTTTGCTGACTCGTCAATCAGGAAAGCTCGGGATTGGTAGCGGCTGGCGGAAGATTCTCGTCAAACCAGAGAGCGACCGCCTGTCGCTCGGCGTCGCTCATATGCAGACCCAGTTTTGAACGCCGCCAGAGTATATCCTCTGCGCCACGGGCAAATTCCCGGTCAATCAGCCAGCGTAGCTCAATTTCATAAAGACCAGCCCCAAATGTTGGCCCCATATCGGCAATAGTCTTTACGCCCCCGAGCAGAGTGGCCGTATCGGTGCCATAGGCCCGGACAAGCCGGTGCACCAAAGGTCGATCGAGAAATGGCCACCGGCCTGCATATTGATCCACCAGCGCCTCAAAGCCATCGGGCGCGAAATCGCCGCCGGGCAGATGCGCCTTCCTGGTCCAGTCGTCGCCATCGATGTTGAGCGCGTCGGACAGCGTCCGGATGGCCTGCAGCGCCAGCACCCGATAGGTGGTGATCTTGCCGCCAAAAATCGAAAGCACCGGTGCGCCGCCGGCATTGTCATAGTCGAAGACGAAATCGCGGGTCACCGTGGCAGCGCTGCGGCTGTGGTCGTCGAACAGGGGACGGACGCCGGAATAGGTCCATTCGATATCGTCCGGGGTCACGGGTGTTTCGAAATATTCGCTCGCCGCTTCGCACAGATAGGCGATTTCACCGGTGCTGATCCTGGCCGGACCTTCGGCATAGCTCCATGGTTCGTCGGTTGTGCCGATCAGCGTATGATCACCTTCATAGGGAATGGCGAAAATGATGCGGCCATCCCTGTTCTGGAAGATATAGCTGTGGTCACCTTCATATTTGCGTTTGACGACAATATGGCTGCCCTTGACCAGGCGCAGCTTGGCCGCGTTGCTGCTGCGGTCGTAGAGAGAGGTCACCGGATCGACCCAGGGGCCGGCGGCATTGACCAGCACCCTTGCTTCTTCGGTCTTTGTTTCGCCATTCTGGCGGATATGGAGATTCCAGTGATCGGCACCGCGATCGAGGCCGGTACATTCCGCGCGGGTCCGGATATCCGCGCCGCGTTCGGCGGCATCGCGAGCGGTTAGCGACACGAGCCGCGCATCCTCGACCCAGCAATCGGAATAGGCGAAACCCTTTTTCAGGCGCTTTTGCAGCGGATCGCCGCGAGGATCTTGCGTCAGATTGATGCTCTTCGTCGCAGGCAGGATATCGCGACCACCAAGATGGTCATAGAGGAAAAGCCCAAGGCGAAGCAGCCAGGCCGGGCGCATGCCCCGATCGACAGGCAGCACGAAGCGCATCGGCCAGATGATATGCGGGGCCGCGCGCAGCAGCACCTCGCGTTCCTTGAGCGCCTTGCGCACCAGGTTGAATTCGTAATGTTCCAGATAGCGGAGGCCGCCGTGGACCAATTTGGTGCTGGCCGAAGAGGTATGGGACGCGAGATCGTCGCGCTCGACCAGCAGGACCTTCAGCCCCCTGCCCGCGGCATCGCGCGCAATTCCGACGCCATTTATGCCGCCGCCGATAATGGCCAGATCATACATGGCCGCCGTCATAAAGTACCCAGCGATTAGCGCAATGCTGCATTGCAATATAAATGGCTTTCGCTTGCCTTTTGGGTGTGAGCTTTTAGCGTTGCACCTCATAATAAAACCCGGAAAGAGCAGGATATATGGCCCAGAATATATTGGTGATCGACGAGGGCACGACCTCGACCCGGGCGATGCTGTTCGACCGGCACGGCAAGCTGCATGGTTCCCAGCAGGAGGCTTTGCAGCAATATTATCCGGCTCCCGGGCTGGTCGAGCATGATGCGGCAGAAATCTGGGACAAGACGCTGCGCTGCTGTCAGAAAATGATCGAACAGGCCGGCGGAACGGACAAGATCGCCGCGATCGGCATCACCAACCAGCGCGAAACCGTGGTCGCCTGGGACAAGCGCAGCGGAGAGCCGCTGGCGAGAGCGATCGTCTGGCAGGACCGCCGGACAGCGGCCAAATGCGACATGTTGAAAGCCGAAGGGCTGGAGCCGACAGTTCAGGCGAAAACCGGCCTGCTGCTCGACCCCTATTTTTCCGGCAGCAAGATCGGCTGGATGCTGGAAAACTGCCCGGACGTGCGTGCTGCGGGCGACAATCTCGCCTTTGGCACGATCGAATCCTATCTGATCTACCGGCTTACCGGCGGCCAGCATGTTACCGATGCCAGCAATGCCAGCAGGACGATGCTGATGGCGCTGGATGGTGATGACTGGGACGACGATCTGCTGGCGCTGTTTGATATTCCGAAAAAGGCGCTGCCCCGCATTGTCGATTGCGCCGGCGAGATTGGCCGGACGGCAGCAGACCTGTTCGGCGGGGCGATTGCGATCAGCGGCTCGGCCGGTGACCAGCAGGCCGCCACCATTGGTCAGGGCTGCCTTTCGGTGGGCGAAACCAAGGCAACATTCGGAACCGGTGCCTTCATCCTGACCAACAGCGGCGATACCGCCCCGCAATCGGAAAACCGCTTGCTGTCGACCGTGCTCTATCAGCAGACCGGCAAACGCGTCTATGCGCTGGAAGGCTCGGTATTTGTCGCCGGCAGCCTAATGCAATGGCTGCGCGATGAGATCGGCCTGCTCAGATTTGCCGGCGAAAGCGAGGAACTGGCGCGGTCGGTGTCGGACAATGGCGGCGTTTACCTGGTCCCTGCCCTTTCCGGCCTGGGCTCACCCCATTGGCGGGCCGACGCCACCGCCAGCATTTCCGGTCTCAGCTTTTCCTCCAAAAAGGCGCATATTGCCCGGGCCGCGCTGGAATCCATGTCCTATCAGTGCCACGATCTCAAAACCGCCTTTTCCGCCGACGGCGTCGACTGGCAGAATTTGCGGATCGATGGCGGGATGGTCGCCAATGACTGGATGGTGCAGGATCTGGCAAATATTCTGGACCTGACGGTGGAACGCCCGGAATTTTTCGAGACCACCGCTCTCGGCGCAGCGATGCTGGCGGCGGTTGGCGTCGGCATCTACCCGACTCTGGAAGCAGCCTCGGTGATGATATCGAAACTGGACGTCTATCAGCCGGACATTGATCCCGACACCAGAGCGGCCAGACTAGTGGGATGGCAGACGGCGATCGATTCCGTGCTCGCCTGACAGCCTTTCTCAAGTCACAAAAAAGCCCGCTCGAAGCGGGCTTTTAATTTGTCGTGAGCAGCTGAAATCTAGGCCGCTTTCTGCTTCTTCTCGGCCTTCACGTCGGCCCAGATCGTCCGGTAGGACAGATATGCCAGGATCGTCGCGATCAGCAGGAAGGCGAGAACCGCCCAGCCAGCCTGATGGCGCGCTTCCAGCTTGGGCTCTGCCGTCCAGATCAGGAAAGCGGATACGTCCTTGGCCATCTGATCGACGCTGGCCTTGGTGCCGTCCGAATAGCTGACCTGGTCTTCAGCCGCCAGCGGTGGCGCCATGGCAAGGTTCAGGTTCGCGAAATAGGGATTATAGTGCAGTCCCGGTCCCGGCTGATTGGCTTCGGGCAGATTGGCCGGCGGATTGGTATAGCCGGTCAGCAGCGAGTAGATATAGGGTGCACCACCTTCACGCGCCTTGGTGATCAACGACAGGTCAGGCGGGATCGCGTTGTTGTTGGCAGCGCGAGCGGCGATATCATTGGCGAACGGCTTGGGGAACTTGTCCGCAGGCAGGCCGGGACGAGTGGTCATTTCACCCGTGTTCGGATCGGCATCGGGCACGCCGATCGACCAGTTGGCAGCGATCGCCTTCACTTCGTCTTCATTATAACCGATGTCTTCCAGATTGCGGAAGGCAACCAGACGGAGCGAGTGACAGGCCGAGCAGACTTCCTTGTAAACCTGGAAGCCGCGCTGCAGCTGCTGGCGGTCAAATTTGCCGAGCGGGCCGTCGGAAGAATAAGACACTTCCTTCGGTTCCTTGTGGAACTCTTTCTCCACCGATTCCGCCGGAGGATTGGATATATATGCTACTGCCCCCATTCCGAATGAGACCAGGAGCCAGCCCGAAAAGAACAGGCCAATCAAGATTCCGATAATTCTTACCATTGCGACAGGTCCCTAATTCTTAGCTGGCAGTTTTGAGTGGCTGGCCGGTTACCGATTCCGTGATGCTGTTCGGCAATGGCTCCGGCTTTTCCAACCGCGACAACAGCGGCAATATGATGAGGAAGTGCGCAAAATAATAAGCTCCGGCGAACTGGCTGATCATAACAAATGGTTCCTCAGCCGGCGCACCGCCGCAATAGCCCAGTACCAGTACGTCGATCACGAGAATGCCGAAGAAAATCTTGAACTTGGGCCGGAACATGCCGGAACGAACGGGCGACCGATCCAGCCAGGGCAGGAAGAACCAGACCAGGATCGCGGAGAACATCGCCAGCACGCCGAGCAGCTTCGCCGGAATGAACAGGAAGTCGACCGTGAAGGCGCGCAGAATTGCGTACCAGGGCCAGAAATACCATTCCGGAACGATATGGGCCGGCGTGGAAAGCGGGTTGGCCGGGATATAATTGTCCGCATGGCCGAGCGCGTTGGGCAGGAAGAACATCACCATGGTGAAGAAGATCAGCGCGACACCGAGCGTCCAGCCATCCTTGGCGGTATAATAAGGGTGAAACGGCACCGTATCCTGCGGCCCTTTGACGTCAACCCCGGTCGGGTTGTTGGATCCCGGAATATGCAGCGCCCAGATATGCATGATGATGACACCGGCAATCACGAACGGCAGCAGATAGTGCAGCGAGAAAAAGCGGTTCAGGGCAGCATTGTCCGGAGCGAAGCCGCCGAGCAGCAGTTCCTGGATCGGCTTGCCGACAAGCGGAATGGCTTCGAACAGGCCGGTGATCACCTTGGCACCCCAGAAGCTCATCTGACCCCATGGCAGCACATAGCCCATGAAGGCGGTCGCCATGGCGAGCAGATAGATGACCACGCCGAGCAGCCAGATCATTTCCCGTGGCGCCTTGTAGGAGCCATAGAAAAGGCCGCGGCCGATATGCAGATAGATGGCGATGAAGAAGAAGCTTGCGCCATTGGCATGGGCATAGCGGATCATCCAGCCGCTGTTCACATCGCGCATGATATGCTCGACCGAGTCAAAGGCAATATTGGCATTGGCTGCATAATGCATCGCCAGAATGATTCCGGTGACGATCTGCACGACCAGAAAGATGCCGGCCAGCGAACCGAAATTCCACATATAGTTCAGGTTGCGCGGGGTTGGATATCCGGCACCGAGGCTGTTGTAGACGAGACGCGGAACGGGAAGTTTTTCATCCATCCAGCGACCAAATTCGGTGGTTGGCGCATATTGGTTTGCCCAAGGA
>Ga0207901_1000527_pt1 | contig 10146 bp, 4 predicted proteins | sample LinPmetageLP46_FD_184057 | JGI IMG/M metagenome (GOLD analysis project Ga0207901, IMG submission 184057) | Marine viral communities from the Pacific Ocean - LP-46 (SPAdes) | ecosystem: Environmental > Aquatic > Marine > Oceanic | place: Pacific Ocean | collected 2011-06-12
AAGAAAATATTCAGGGCCATCAAGAAAGTTGTCAAGAAAGCTGCGCCTTATGTAGTGCCGATTATCGGAAACCTGATAGCACCCGGCATCGGTGGTCTTATTGCATCTGGACTGTACACGAAAGCGACAGGCGGATCATGGACCGACGCTCTTAAATCCGCAGCCATGGCTTATGCTGGCCAAAGCGTACTGGGTGGTCTGAAAGGCATGGAAACATTTGGTGGAAAAGGAGGCTTCGGGCAAGGCTTTATGTCTGCTGCCAAATCACCATGGCAAGCTGGATCAAACTTACTTTCTTTTGGACCAAACGTTGCAGCAAACCCATTATCCCAAGGAATATTGGGCGGAACACTTGGTCTTAGTGAAACACCTTATGCACGCGGGATCTTCCCTCAATATAATCCAAACGCAGCTGCTGAAGCACTTGCTATGGGCCAAGGTGATCTAACCGCAGGTGGAAGAGGGAATATTATTGAAACACCCGGAGCAAGGGCCGAGGCGCTCCAAACGCCCGATGGAATTGGTATGCCAGACGAATCAGTGCCATTTAGAACAAGTCAACCTAGGACAACGGATGTAAATTGGAACACCGATATTGATTTTGATACAACGACCCTTGATGCAGGCTTATCTGCGGGAGCACCAGCAGAGGCAGTACCCGGATCGCAAGGTGTAATAAAATCCACTAGCGTAAACGCGACGGATTATGCAGCTGGACAGCGAGTTGAGTTTCCAGATGGAAAGATAAGACAAGCTGTATCAACCATCGGCAAAGACGGCGTTAATGTTGGTAACCAGTGGAAGGATGTTGGCTCTTGGAACACGGCTACAGCAAGGGGTTTAGAGGCTATCGGGGTAGGGCAAGACACATCATATAATATAGCGCCTTACGTAAAAACAGCTGCTTTAGCTGGCGGTGCCGTTGGAGCGGCTTATGCCTTATCGCCGAAAGAAGAAGCAAGAGTAAAAAGTCTGCCAGAACGGGAACGGGAAGCCTATGATGAATGGCGGGGAATGTCCGATAAAAATGCTCCAGAAGCTGTAGCTCTTTACTACCGATGGATGGGACAACCCACCATGACTAAAGCACAGGTAGCGAGGACAATAGGTGCGACTACTGATCAAATGGTTGGCCCAGGTTTTGAAAATTGGAGATATGTTACGGAAGCAGCCGGTGGCGGTGAAGTCATGGGTCCCGGATCAGGAACCTCTGACAGTATCCCCGCAAGGCTTTCAGATGGTGAGTTTGTCATGACAGCCCGGGCCGTTGAAAACGCTGGTGGCGGGAACAGGGCGTTGGGCGCAGCCCGAATGTACGACATGATGAACCGCTTTGAGCAGGGAGCGGCATAATGCCCGAAACAACTCAACACTCATACGTTCGTCAGGCACCTTTTATTGAGGATCGTCAAAGAACTCTTCTTGGACTTGCTGAAGATCGCATGAAAGTTCCAATACCCGGAGAAACATTTGATATAAATGTCGCAAGCCCAAGTGAGCTTCAGGCGGCTTCCTACGGAACAGCGAGAGGCATAGGCCAGTATCGGGACTATCTTGGCACCGGGGCCGGCACTATGGGATCAGGTGTGTCTCAAACGCTGGCGGGTCGAGGCCAGATTGGGGACGCTTTTACAGCGGGCGCCGGAACGATTGCTGGTGCAACCACCGGTCTTCTGGGGCAATATCCCGGCGGCGCTCCTCTTCAGGGAGAAGCCGCTGAAGCAGCGCGGGGGGCAGCGCAGGGTTTTGACCCGTCCAGTGTTTCTGCGTACATGAATCCTTACGAAGATCAAGCGGTTCAGCAAGCTTTAGGTGACATCAGCCGTCAGGGAGACATCGCAAGAAACCGCCTGTCCGGGCAGGCTGTTCAGGCTGGAGCTTTCGGAGGAGCCCGTCAGGGCCTTCAGGAAGCGGAACTTGGAAGAAACATTCTCGAGCAGCAGGGAAGAACTGCTGCAGGAATGAGACAGTCTGGTTACCAGCAGGCAATGGGAATGGCGCAACAGGCGCAGCAACAGCAACAGCAAAGACAGTTACAGCAGGCGCAGATGCTCAGTGGTATCGGTGGCTTGCAGGGGTCGCAGGCCATACAGAAGGCGCAGGCCCTGGGGCAGCTTGGATCAGGTATGGCCGGTATAGGGGCCGGACAATCCCAGGAAGCGATAAGACTGGGACAGGGACTGGGACAACTGGGAGCGCAACAGGCAAACCTCGCCGGGTTGGGTCAGGGCCTGTTATCACAGCAGGCCACCCTGCAATCACAGCTTGGCGCTCAACAGCAGGCACAGACTCAGAGAGAATTCGATGCCCAGCGTGCAGCAGGAATGCAGCAGGCCTATGAGCCCTTCCAGAGGATGGGTTGGTTCTCTGACATTCTCAAACCGACCATTGGCACCGCTCAATCGACAATTGGCCAGACTACGGCTCCATCTCCCAGCATGTTGTCTCAACTTGTCGGAGGGGGCATCACCGGTCTTGGTGTGGCCAAGTACCTCAGTCCCGGGGGGAGTTTGTTTGGGGCACCCCAAAGATGAGACGCCAGCGACCCATAAGATCCGTTCTTGCCGGCCGCAAGATGTTTAATGGCGGCATGATAATGCCCCTCGACACTCCTCCGGCCATGCAAAACACCCCGTCCGGCATTCTTGCATCGTCCCAGCCGTTAATCGAGTCGGTCACGCAGGAAGTGGTCGCACCAATGTCCAGTGCCAGTGCCAGCGCACCAGTGCCCATGGCCCAGGGTGGAGCGGTTCAGGGGTTTTTTAATGGTGGTCTACAAAGCCGTAATCAATACCGTAAATCACGCAGCAAGTGGGAACCCCAAATTGATGGTATTGGGCCGGGTCTTCCTGGGACTGGTTTGGAGAATGGCGGTGTTCAAAACCCTGCTTGGTCTGACACTACGGTTGGAGAAAGAACTCGTCTAGGCCCCGGTTCTTCACCTGAAAACCTAATAGCAAGATACGAGGCAAATCCCGGTGAATTAACCAATCTTATGTTTCCGTACTCTGCCGGCCAAACAGGTCGTTTTTCAAGTATAAACAGAGGTACTTCACCTCAAAAAATGAGACCGGGGATCATTGGTATTCCGCCCGTTGACAGACGAGGAATTCAGTTACTATATGAGGCTCCTACAGCTTTTCTGGATCAATTATCGAGGGGTTTAAGCAACGTAGGTGCTTCGGCCACTAGAGCCCTGTATGATTTTAGTGAAACGTTTATTGAAACCATAAAACCAAAGGATCAGAATTATATAGCTCTTTACGATCAAATTACAGAAGTAAACGATCTTCTTCGTAGACTTCCAGACATAGCAGGGGTTTCTAAAGATGACCTTGCTACTGAGATCTCTGGCATAGCCAAACAAGCTGTAAGCGATGATCCGAATATTAGCGGAGCGAATCTTGCTAATATTGTTTCAGAACAATTACGAGTTAAGTACGACGACCCTGTTTTAGAACAATCAGAAGCAGTGGCGGCGTACGATTTATCTCAGGAAGGCGGAGGGTTCAGTACTGAAAAAGAACAGGCAGACGCTTTTCTGTCTATGGAAATAAACAAACTGTACCCAAATATGCCTGATGACGAGGTTATCGAAATTATAAAAGCTAAAGAACTTAATCCCGAGTCCTCCATAGAAGAACTCGTTAAGATTAGTTATCCCGTTCTTGATAAAGCGGACATAAGGGCGGTGTATCCGAAAGCTACAGATAAACAGGTTGAAATAATTATAAAAGGCGCAAAACGTAATCCAGGACTTTCTCCGGAACAAATTGCCCGTCTTATTGCCGGAACTTCTGATGATGTCGGAACTTCTGATGATTATCATGCCGACGCCCCCGCTTCTCCGGCCAGCGCGGAGAATGCTGCAACTGCCGCTGATGCTTCTCCCGCCGCCGCTTGGGATTTATCTCCGATCAGCGCGGAGAATGCTGCAACTGCCGCCGCCGCCGATGAGTATGGAACAACAAAAGGAGCTTTTGGAGACTACATGAGTGGTGACGAAGAGTCTCGAGAAGGTCTTTTGATGGGGGACCTTAGAAAAAGGGTATATGACGCTGGGAACGAAGTTGCTCAAGTAATGTCAGGGAAGAAAACTTCTGAAGAAAACGAACGAGACATGAAGTTTTTCATAGATCGTTTTAAAGAAAACGCGCCAGAGTACGAAGGAGCTTCGCCCCAAGAAAAGGCGTTGGTTCTTGTGGACGCTGGTCTTCGTGTTATGGCTGGACAAAGCCCCAACGCTATTAGAAACATAGCTGACGGTTTAAAAGGCATAGGCAAAGAACTTGCAAAAGACGCCAAAGAAAAACGGGCCTATGACCGCCAGATTGAATTGTCTGCTTTTAAATATGGAATGGAAGCAGTAACTAAAGAAGAAGATAGAGAAAGAACTTTAGATACAACTTATGAATCTACGATTGCTACAGGATCTGGAAGTTTTGTGCTTCCTAACGGTAGAACAGAAAATTATAAGGCTGGACAACTTGTCCTTGTTCCTAAATCCATTATTCTTAATAAAGGAGTTCCTGATAATCTTACCTTACCAACTTATGCTGGCACACTTGCAACAGCAAACGCTACCAAAGCTAAGAATTTAGCTACTGCAGCAAGAGAACTTAGGGAAGAGTTACTCGTAAAAGACAAACAGTCGAACATAATTAAAAAGGACTTTTTAGAAGCTTCTGATCAAGTTATTCTTGGTCACGAAATAAAAGCATTGATTGAAAATTCTTTTACTCTTTCAGAAGATGCAACTGGCATAACAAATGTTGGGAAAAACCTTGTTTTTAAGGCGTTAAGCGCCACTGATTGGAGGCCAGACTTTTTACTTGGTCCAGGCACTGCCGCAGAAAAAGAAAAGCGTCTTGTTGAAAAATTTGGTGGTCGTGAAAAGTACAATAATCAAATGCAAGAAGTTGCTAACAGGCTTCTTAAACGTCTATTGGGAGAGGGTTCTAAAAACGTATCAAATGTTGACCGTGACCTTGCTCAACAAATATCTGGTTTGGTTAAAGACGTGGCAACAGGTGTTTATACTAACCCGACATTGCTTCGGCAAAGACTTAAAAGAATTTTAACAATGGCCGACAATGATATTTTAAAAGGCGAAACAATAATGAAGAATATTTATGGCGAGTATTCTACAAGAATTACTCCCGGTATGCCTGTAGAACGAAGAGAAACAGGCGGATATTCTGAAAGAGTTTTAAAACCTTTAGCAGAACAATCATTACTCGCCAGAAGAACCTCTTCAAGAACCGCTCTTCAACAAACAGTGTTTGGAAAAATAAGTGGGTTCACTTTTAAAGATGGTAAATACGTGATTGATAAAAAATGACAGAAATAACTCTTCCATCAGGAGCGGTTTTTGATTTTGGTGCTTTGTCTCAAGAAGATATTGCAGACAAACTCACGGAGTTACGTTCTAATGATCCGAATCTTTTTATAGAAGCACAAACTCCTTCAGAAACGGCTTTTGATTTTTCAAAAGCTTCGTCAGCACAAATTGAAGAATATTTCTCTAAACGAAAAGCTGCGGAAGTTAGTGTTCCCGAATACAAACCATCTAACGAGGGCGAGGTTGAAGACACTTCTTTTCAGTTTATGTACGGAAGAGCCGACACTGTAGGGGACAAAGCTAAAAGACTTGAAGCTGAATTTGGTCCGGGAACCTTTAGACAGGTAGAAGGAACCGACAAGTTTGTTCTTTTGCTCGATAATGTTTCTCCAGAAAAGAAAAAAGAATACGGTCTCCCCGACACAGGAGACATTTACGTCAACAGGCCGGGTTTTTCCTGGTATGACGTTGCTGGTTTTGGAGGTCAGGAAGCCGCTCCACTGACCGCTGCCCTGGGTGCTGGTTTAATATTTTCAGGCGTCGGTGTTATTCCCGGAATGGCTATTATGGCTGCAGCGGGGGCTGGTGGTAAGGCCTTTGATGAAATTGTAATTGAAGATCGTCTGGAAAAGATGAACACCCAATCAGATGATCAGGTCTGGGGCGATATCGCTTTGACAGGAGCCTTTTACGGTTTGGGTGAAGGTCTTGGCCGTGGATTATTTGCTCTTGGTCGCCGCATCATTAAAGGTCCCGGCGCACGGCCAGACCCAGCAAGAATCGGAGAACTGGTGGCTGGGGGTATGGGTCGTCAGGCAGCAACCAAAATTGCTCGTGAAGAAGCCAAGACAGAGTTACGAAGAGCGGTGGCCGAAGGCGCACGGCCAACTGTGTCAGAGGTAAGTCAAAAAGCAATTCTTGGGCGTATGCAATCTATTTATGAAGGCATCTTTCCGAATGCAGCGGCTGCGGCTAAAAACCTGGATTTTGTTAAACAAACTTTGGGTCGTCTTGGCACGGGTGAGATTGACGATGCAACAGCAAAAGAACTGTTAGCGCAACAGTCTGCGTCCATTAGTCGTCAGGTAGCAAACGCCATGAAAAACGCTAATGTTGACGATGCTGTTCGATTGGCCAATCAACACATGCAGAAGGTAATCGACAACGAGTTTAAGGTTCTTCTGGATTTATATAACCCAAACAAGGCTCTTCTGACAGGATGGCAAGATGCCGCCAACAATGCGGCACGTCTTTTTGAACAGGACAGCTCCATTCTGTATAAAAAGGCAGAAGACCTGTTGAAAGGTGTTGTAGACAACCAGGGACAAAACGCTGCGACTTTTAGCGTCAAACCTTTGCAAAAGGCTATCAAGGAATTGCAAGAAGACAGCGCTAGAGTGGCTGTTATGGGAGATGCTTTTGACAGTGGATTGTTCGCTTACATAAGAAATCCGAGTAAATTTAGACCGGCAGACTCTACACTGGGAAATGATGTTTTTAGCCTGACGGAACTTACAAACCTTAAATCTGCCTTACGCTCTGTAAGTAAAGACCCCGCTCTGGTACCTGGAATGAACGATTCGGCTGTAGGCAAGATTGTCAAAAGCATTGATGACACCATAAATAACAAACTAGCTTCACTCGCTGCTTCCAGAACCAGAAGCCCCGACCCAAAGGTTTTGTATGTAGATTCGGCGGGGATCGTAGGAAGACAATGGGACGACGCCACTGCGAAAACGTTTGAAGATGGTGTTATGGCGTGGAATACAGCACAAAAATTTCATGCCAGTGGTATTAAAAGATTTAGGAGTTTTTCAGAGGAGTTACTTCATAAAAACATACGATCTGGGGTTACTATTTCTGACAAAGAAGTTATGCAAGCTATTGTTCGAGACGGGCAACCAGAAGCTCTGTTACGTTACTTAAAAAGCATAACTCCGAGTGGACGGGCGGCTGAAGGCATACAAACCATTCCTCAGAGTGTGTTTGACGATGCGGCCAAAGCGGCTAATGCTGGCCAGTTCAAGCAAGCAAATAAAATACTGGATGATGCTGGTGTTGATAAAGACATTGTAAAACGCTTACCTGCTTTTGCAGAAAAGCTGGGCGTAAATGATCCTTATGGAAGAATGATTGCTTCCGAGTTTTCGGGCACAATTCGTAACTTGGGAAACCTGGCAGCAGCCAGAGCCAACCCTCTTAAATACAGAAACAACGTAAGAGATTCTTTAGCGAGGGAGTGGCTTCAACAAAGTTATACTACTTCCAAAGTTGCCGGAGAATTTTCTCCCACCGTCTTTGCTTCCCGTTTTGACCAGCTGGGAAAAACGGCAGACGCCCTGTTTGGAAATAAAAACGCTACCGCTCTGAGAGAGTTGATGAAGGACTACCACAAGATTGGAATGTCCAATAAACAATTTGCAAACGCAACGGCGGAAGCTTTAGGGGCAACGGCAGGACAGATACGGTCCCGTGCTTTGGGTCTAACGGGTGGTCGTTCCATATCCGATGAGATTGCAGGAGTGCAAGCTGTTATTAAAGAAGCAGAACGCCAAAGTGATGATGCTTTGTTTCAGGCCTTTGCCAGAGGTCAAATAGACGATGCCGACTCTTTAGTTACAAGTATTCTAAAAACGCCATCTAACTACGATAAGTTAGTCAAGCAGTTTGGAGCACAACTTGAAGATCCACTAACTAGGGTTGGTGGCGTAAAAGACATGGTTATGGGGCGCATAATGGAAGCCGCTTTTCCACAAGGGGTTCTTCCCGACGTGGTAGCGTCTGGAGCGTGGGGCGCACCCATGAGAAGACAAATCACCAACCTGAATAGAAACGGCGCACTGGCTAAAATTCTTGGAGATGGAGACAGGGCTGTTGGTCAGCCTATCGTTAATGACTTGATCAAGGCATCCAAGATAGGTGAACGCATATCGGATCAGGCTTTAAAAGGCAAACAGGGATTGGCTTCCGCTGCTTTTGCCGCAGGTGCCGGAATGCGTTTAATCACTAACCCTCTTGCTTTTGTCGGAGAAGCAGTGGGAATTTTCACCATGGGCCGCATCATGCGCCAGAAATGGTTCCTGAATAGTTTGTTACAGCCGCGCTATTCTGCGGGTCTGGGATTGAATCCTTTTTCGGTTGGTGGCCGAAGGTTGCTTCAACAAGGCCAGAGGGCTGGTGCTGATCTGGACAATGTAAGTCCTCTTGGTCTGGAACTTAGGGAGCGTATTGCACAAGAGGCACGGGCGATGGCCGCTTCTCTTCAGGAAACTCAAGTAGGACCGGATACACGTGAAGCGGCAACGCAATTCGTTCAGGAAAATATTATCCAGCCTAGCAGGCAATCTGTACAAAACATCAATGTACCTGGATTGCCGGCCAATGCAGCTGCTCCAGCGCAAACGGTAAGCCCGTCCATTCAGGCTTTACGTGATCAGGCTAATCCCCGTGTTCAGGCCATGCAGGATCTTCTCGGAGGGCAGCGGTAATGCAACTCTCCGACCACTTTACCCTGAGTGAGCTTACCAAGTCGTCTACGGCTGAACGGCGGGGCATCGACAATGAACCAGGGTCCGTGGAAGTTGAAAACCTGACCATGATCTGCGACCAGATACTGGAGCCCGTCAGGAACCATTATGGTGTGCCGTTTGTCCCTAACAGCGGCTTCCGCTGTCTGGAGCTTAATCAAGCCATTGGGTCTTCTGACAGGTCGCAGCATGTTACAGGACAGGCTGTAGACTTTGAGGTTCCGGGCATCCCAAACAGGGATACGGCCCTGTGGGTCATGGACAACTGTGACTTTGACCAGTTGATTCTGGAATTTTACAAGGAAGGCGTTCCTGATTCCGGCTGGGTGCATTGCAGTTACAGGATAGCAGGTGGGAACAGAAGATCTGCCCGTATATTCGATGGCAGGAACTGGAGTGCGCTAAATGGCACTTAGTAGCGATGTAGAAGGCTATGAGGGCGATCCTACCGGTGTTGATGCTCCGGGCGTAGACACACCGTCGTTGTCATCAGAAGATCTTGGATTTGGTTTAGACGCGGCCAACTACGCTGGTATAGCTGGTTTGGGGCCTTCTCTTGGACCTGCCGGCGCTCTTGCCGCTGCCGCTGTGGGTTATCACAACCAGGCGTCCCGCGACAGGGATGTTCTTGGTCTTGACCCAGATAAAACATCTGTTGCTGGACAATTGGCCCGGTCAATGGTGCCGGGGTTCGCGCAAAAAAGCTTGTTGGGAAGATTAGGTTTACTGGGGAAGTATCAACAAGCTGTTTACGACAAAGCTCCGTTGGCTGATTTGCAAAAAGCCGCTATCGAAACGCAGTACCAGCATATGTACACCCCGGCAGAACAGAACCTCATGTCTGCATCGGAACTTGGCTGGGACTACGACATAGCCGACCCTGACCCCAGCACTTCTGTTGCAGACGTAGAGGGTGTTCCCGGCGTTACGATGGATTCTGACGAGATCAGCGTGGACGATGACGATAGCGGTAGCGACGAAGGCTTCGGAGATGCTGATGGTGGGTGGGGCGAAGGATACTGGGCGCAAGGTGGTGCTGTCGGTTTTAATCAAGGTGGTATAACTGATACTGAAATTATACGACGATTTGACGAAAAAGAGAAAAACCGTCTACGTCAACAAGAAATAATGCAGCAGCGTCACGCAGAATTTGAACCTGAAAAAAGACTTTTTTCAGAAACCGCATCGCCTGAAACAAGAACAAGCAGTTCCAGGGCTGTTATTCCTCCCGGATTTTTTAATCGTATTCCTGTTGGGATAGAAGTTCTTCAAAATTAT
>Ga0207901_1000528_pt1 | contig 10134 bp, 9 predicted proteins | sample LinPmetageLP46_FD_184057 | JGI IMG/M metagenome (GOLD analysis project Ga0207901, IMG submission 184057) | Marine viral communities from the Pacific Ocean - LP-46 (SPAdes) | ecosystem: Environmental > Aquatic > Marine > Oceanic | place: Pacific Ocean | collected 2011-06-12
CGACGAATTCTGATTCGCCAGTAGAAAGATTTTGCAGGAGTTGTTTCATTTTTAATCCGGTCTTATGAAAAGATATAAACTAAACGAGTCTGGTGCATGTTTCAGTTCAAAACTTTAGTGTAGAGGTAAAGTACAAATCTTCCTGTGATGAGAGGTCGATGGTGTTTTTTGAAGATACTCAGCGAATGACTTGGTTTCAAAGATTGGTCTGTCCTTGATGGGTTTTCCCGTTCTCCAGCTAGCGCCTGACGATCAAAGCCAAGCGATCCGAACCAACCCGAGCGCCGTCTAGGGCACTTCAGATGGTTAAGGCAAGATTGTTATTTGCCAGCTATTTCAGGCGGGCAGGATAGGCAGTCTCAGAGCATCACAAAGTTGCTTCCAACGCTCGCCAAGAACCACCTGTGTCATCAATCCGCAGCCATTCTCCGATGCTTTTCTCTCGCTCACGCGCATCTCTATGGCAAATTTTCGACAGCGGAGGGTAATATACTCTGCGCTATTATCCATCCGGGATGTGGTTCACTCTGCAACCGACATAGCCGGCCGAGCAACTCATGCCGTTTACTATTTTGCCGCGTGACTTATCGTCAATAAAGTCGCCTCAATGAGCGCATTGTTCAGAGTTTATCGCCGTTTCATAATTTTCACGGTCGGAGGTAACTGATGAGAACAGCACGGTATTTTCCCTTGAAAACAAAGAGGCTACCCCCACCGGCACCGATCGGCCCCATCTCGTCGGTAAGAGTTCGAAGGTCATCGACTGACGCAGCACCGCCAACTACAGTCATCGGAATGGTAATTGCCTTTCGGACTTTTCGGGCGAGTTCGAAATCATATCCCTGCATCATGCCGTCCCGGTCAACAGAATTAAGGACAATTTCTCCGGCACCCAATTCGGCACACTGGACTGCGAAAGCTACGGGATCGATCTTGTGTTTCTGTTTGGCATTGAGTGAAGTTACCCTGTAGTTCGATCCAAAGATCCCCTCTTTTTTGACGTCTATCGTCACTACAACGCTTTGCCGACCTACCCGCGCGGCCATCTCGCGCACCAGCTCCGGGCGTTCCAGCGCAGCATGGCTGACGGAGACCTTTTCATAACCAAGCGCGATAATCCGCGCCGCGGTTTGGGCATCGTCAACGCCCCCTCCGTAACAGAGCGGCATCCGGCTTTCGGCGGCAATATCTTGCAACAGGTCGAAATCCGGCCCCTTGCCAGAAGCCGTTGCTCCGATGTCCAACAAGGTCAGCTCGTCGACTTCTTTTTCATTAAAAATCTTGACCGCATTGATGGGGTCACCGACATATTTCGGATCTTCGAATTTCCGTGTCTTGACCAGCCCCTTACCGCTCAGCAGCAGAAATGGTATAATTCGGGATCTCAGCATCATGAAAGCCCCACGAAATTCTTGATCAGACGGATACCGTTTGAATGACTTTTCTCAGGATGGAACTGAGCCCCGACGACATGACCCTTACGTACGATGCAGGGTAGTACGCTTCCATATGTAGATGTCGCCACTACGTCGCCAGGATTGGCAGCATCATAATAAAAGGAGTGAAGGAAATAGAACCCGTGGTCCATATCGATTCCCTGCAATAACGGATCCGTTGCATCACCTGCAATGCTGTTCCAGCCCATATGGGGCAGATGGGGCGGTTTATGCAGCTCGCTTGTGTCGATCAGGGTCACATGGCCTGGAATCCACCCGAGTCCCGGTTGGTCGCCCTCGTCGCTCCCGTTCGCTAGCAGGTGCATGCCAACGCAAATTCCCATGATCGGCTTGCCCTTAGCCATAACCTCGGTTTCCAGAGCCGACAAAATACCGGACTCTTTCAGCTTAATAATGGTGGGATCGAAAGCCCCAACCCCTGGCAGCAGGAAATGGGTGGCCGTTTCAAATTGGTTCAGGTCGTCGGTGATGATGTAAGGAATGCGCTCGCGATCGCAGATATTTGCAATCGCGGCAACATTTCCAGACCCGTAGTCGATAATGCACAGCATGACCATTACCGTTTGATCGAACGTTCGATACCAACTGCCCGCAACACCTTGGCGCCCAAATTGAACAGAGCTTCTTGATTCCTGTAGTCTTTGTAGCTCTTCAGCGGCATCTCGTGGTAGTGATGCAGTTCATCAACGCTAATGCCCAATTTTTTCGCGATATAGGCGAACTCGTCGTCAATGGTATCCGGATCGTAGGCCGGAACTTTGAGTTTCTCAAGCGCTTCCGCGCGGGTCATTTGGCCCGTCAATATGAGCGATGAGAATTGGACTTTGCGCGTATCATAACCAAAGCGGGTTGGCAGCCAGTAGCCTTCAAAGAATTTCGTGAACCGGCTTTCAAAATGCTTCTGCGGATAGGATCGCCAGCCGTATTCGTCTCTGAGCGTATTGATCGCCAGCTCCTTGGAATAAGGCATATAGTTCAAAGGCCGAACCACCTTCACACCGCGCAGGTATCGTAAGTAAAATTTATGAAACATTACCGAGCTGAACGGATAATTCTTGAGAGGCCGAGTGCAGAATTTCTTGCGGATATCGTTTATCATCCACATGTCTGTCCCATAATATAACCACTCGAGTGGGTTGCGGACACATTCCGTCGCAATATTCCCGCCGTTCATAATGTGCTTCACGTTGTATTTGTTGGCGAATTTGTAAAGTGTCGCCACGAACGCGTGATCTTGCGGGATATCGATCTGCGAAATACCCGACTTGAAAAAAGCCAACTGGAAATCCCGCATGTCTTCCCAGTCAATCACTTCAGTGAAAAGGTCCAGTTCAAGTTTTTCGACCAACATCTGAATATTGTTGACCGCGAGGTCGCTGTTCCAGCCCCCATCGACATGGAACACCAGCGGGCGGAGTCCGAATTCTTTGACCAGCAGATGCAGCATATAAGAGCTGTCAAGGCCACCGCTGAGACCCAAAAGGCAGTCAAAATCATGCCCTTTCCCGGCTTTCCGCACCTCGTCAATCGTGGCCGTAAGTTCCGCGCGCCCGCGACTGTCCGTATGCCAGTTCGGTTTCACGTTTTCTTCAAAGTCGCGGCAGTGGTCACAAACGCCGTTTTCGTCGAAAGTGATCGCAGAGTCGGTGGTGTCCATTACGCAAATGGAGCAAATTTTCTCTTGCTTGATGACCATGGTCCTATTTTCTATGTTGAACGATTTTTTGTAAAGTGTGTCCATTCGCAGGCGAATTAGTCCAGATTGGGAGTTTAATTAGCGGGGCCATGTTAAATTCCCTAAAACCCTTTAACCTTCCAGGCATTTGTCGATAAAGTTTGTTTGACGACAATAAACCGACGGTCGTCTATTCGTCCGCAAAATGCTTGAAACCACATAAGCTCAAGACAGGTGGGCATTGATCAATATATCCTCATAACTTTCCCAACAATAGCGGTCGATGAGAGACCGTTTGATGCTGAAGGACTCTCTTCTTTCGAGAAGCGCCTCAGCCAGAACAGTCGGGTCAGAAAGTAATGCATCATCCACTATGAAGCCAAGTTCATGCTCGCGAACAAACTCGCTGACTTTCACATTGTCGCCAATGATAAGAGGGGTACGCGTGTGAATTGCATCATAAACCTTATTTGGGCTTGCATAATAATTATTCATATCTCCAGAGGGGTATACTGAAACGATGTAATCAGCCTCGCGCGCAATAATCTCATTTGCTTCCTGTTGTTTTATAACACCAAAATATTCAACAGAAGGGTGTTCCAGTAAGCGCCTCGATGTTTCGTCGGCCGGCCAGCCAGCACAGAGCACACGGATCTGTGTGCCGGTCTCCAAAAGTTCCCGTACAAAAGCCGTTCCGCGATTTTCAGCGAGTGACCCGAAGTAAGCTATTGTAAGACGCTCTTGTCTCTGTTTGGTAATGTCGGAAGCAGCAGATCGAAATGGAACGTTTGGAATGACCAAAGATTTCGGTTTAACAAAAGAAGCGAGTAATTCTTGACGATTTGTATCAGTAACTATCACTTTTGACGTAAATGAATATAGCATCCGTTTGAATATCCAAAGCTCATCGTTTGGTTTGTTAATCCGAAGAAATATCGAATCAAAAACGTCAAGCACTATTCGGCGCCCTAAAAGCGCTGGCCAAATTACCGCTAGCATCTGTTCGTCAACCACTTGGATGCTGCTAAGATTCAATTTCCGGCGAGCTTGCAACACAAGGCGTACAAGATTCGCGAGGCTTCTTATTGAACGCACCGGACCCCTGACAAGAGTAAAGCTTGAGCAATGAGCCCGGGCAAAGGACTTTTCACTAACTTCGCCAACGCCCAGAAAGTGTACCTCAAAATCTCTCGACAGTGTGCGGATTTCTTTATTGATCCGCATGTCAGAGCCATCATTGTTCGAGACAAAAAGAAGGTTGGGTTTTTTTGAACGAGCTAGCATCGATGTTTTCTTTTCCTAGTTGGAAAGCAACATGCCGCCCTCCCGGCGCTCACCAGTAGCGGAAAATTTGCCTTACAGCTGTGAGGCGAACAGTATTTCCGCCTCGCAAGCCCTTCTGTCGGTCTGGTCTCTATTCCTTGTGGGTCACACATCTTGAAAAAAGAACGAATTCATAATCTTCTCAAGAGCTTCAGCGCGCGGTGATCTGTGTGACCCTCTTTTGGCAACCGCTATGTCGCTAATGTGACAATGTCAAGCTCGGGCAGTGGAAACACCAGAGTACGGCCAGAAAGCACCGGCAGCTGCTCAAAAAAGCTGCGAAAATGCCAAGGCAGGACAAATAGGTAGTCCGGGTTTTCTGCAAGAACCTCTTTCTGATCACGGATAGGAATGAGAGTTCCTGGCGTGAAGCAGCCAAATTTGTCCGGGTTCACTTCTGCAATACAATTTAGCAAATCAGATGTAATTCCGTAATATTGCAAGAGAACATTTCCCTTCGTGGATGCGCCCAGTCCTACAACGGTTTTTCCCTCATCGCGGGCTTTTTCAAGAAACTCCATAACCGCGGAGCGTTGTTCTTCGATCCGGGATTTGAAGGCATCGAACGGGGCGTCCGTATCGTAGCGCGCAGCAGCTTCTTCTGCGAGAACCGCTTCGATAACCTCAGAATTGCTCTCATGAGGACCATCAATCTTTCCGGCGTAAACTGAAAAGCTCCCTCCATTTACATCGTTGAACGTAACATCAAGCAGCTTCATCCCGACTCTTTGCAGAATGTCCGCGATCTGGGTGAGGGAATAATATTCCAGATGCTCATGGCAAATGGTGTCGAAGGAATTGGCTGATAACATGGCAGGCATGTAGCTCTGTTCGAAACACCAAACACCATCTCGCGCGAGTATGGTCGAGATATCTTGGGCAAAAACGACCGGAGCTTCCAGATCGTAAAACATCGAGAAGGATGTAACCAATTTCGCCTTTTCGTCAGGGAATCGCGCTTCAAAATTCTCTGCGGCGAAAAAATCAGGCACCTGCACGATGTCATCGCGGTAATATTCGCTAAATTTTGCTGCGGAGGGATCAATCCCAATCAGCCTGAAAAGCTCTCGTGGAAAATGTCCCAATGTCGTTCCATCATTCGAGCCGATATCTAATACGATATCACCCTCTTGCACCCATCCCCGCTGAAGTATGTCAGCTACTTTTTCCCCCAAATGGCGAACCATGCCCTCGTTCAAGCCAGACCGATACCCGTATGTCGCGCCATACATCTCGTTAAGGTCGTAGCTATGAGCCAATTGTATGAGGCCGCAGCCAACTTCCATATCGCATTGTACAATAGAAAGAGGCCCTGACGTGATGGACTCATCGATGCTGGCAGGAAATCGCCCGGTCAGCTTTTGTTCACCGAGATCAAGAATTGGCTTCAGCTTGTCATGGCCGCAGACCCTGCAGTGTGAAATAGAAGAGATGCTATTTTCAGGCATAGTTTCGTTCCTTAGATATAAGTAATATTATTCATTATTTATTAGAGGTCTTCGTATTTCAGGCCCAGATATCATTGATGCTCTAACATCAGCTTCTCTCGTTGAGCCCGTTTCAGATCGGACGCCACCATTTCGGACACAAGGTCTTCGAAACTGATTTCCGGACGCCATCCAAGCTCTCTTTCCGCCTTCGACGCGTCACCAAGTAGCGTCTCAACTTCCGCTGGACGAAAATAAATGGGGTCAACGCGAACGATCACACGGCCATTTTGGTCGGTCCCCACTTCATCAACGCCTTCGCCCGACCAAGTGATTGCAATACCAAGTTTGCTGGCGGCAAGTTCCACGAAGGTGCGTACCGAGAATTGATGGCCGGTGGCAATCACGTAGTCTTGAGGGATGTCCTGCTGAAGCATCAACCACTGCATGCGAACGTAGTCACGGGCATGTCCCCAGTCTCGCTTGGCATCAAGGTTCCCTAAATATAGACAATCCTGAAGCCCTTGGTGAATGCGGGTTAAGGCGATGGTAACCTTACGGGAAACGAAGTTTTCGCCTCGCACAGGACTCTCATGATTAAACAAGATCCCGTTGCATGCATACATACCGTAGGCTTCGCGGTAATTCACTGTGATCCAATAGGCATAAAGCTTGGCGACACCATAAGGACTGCGAGGGTAAAATGGAGTTGTCTCGGTTTGCGGGACTTCTTGAACCTTGCCGTAGAGCTCACTTGTCGAGGCTTGATATATACGAGTTTTTTCTGTCAAGCCCAGAATACGGACCGCCTCTAGAAGGCGCATTGTTCCCAAGGCATCCGAATTGCCAGTATATTCCGGTTGTTCAAAGCTGACAGCTACATGAGACTGAGCGGCGAGATTATAAATCTCGTCGGGCTGCACTTTATCAATTACGTGGGTCAGGCTAGGGCTTTCGGTCATGTCTCCATAGTGCAGGAACAGCCGCACATCGTCGAGGTGCCTGTCCTTGTAGAGATGATCGATTCTCTCCGTGTTGTAGAGCGAAGTGCGACGCCGCAGCCCGTGAACCTCATAGCCTTTTTGCAGCAGAAATTCTGCGAGATAAGAACCATCTTGTCCGGTAATGCCAGTGATCAGTGCTTTTTTGGTCATTTTACTCTTTCATTTTCAGTAAACAGTGGTTTGAGTATGCTCTAAAGAAATATTCTCCGACGTCAGCCTTGCCAATGTGTAGCGACTTCCAGGCAGATAAGCTCGCCGACTATTCTTGACTGCAAGAAACTCTAGCCTAACATTGCCAACTCTTCTTCAAGGGCAGCCTTCAATAACTCGTTATTGGCCGCGATCAATGCATCGTAATCCTGTTGGCGAGCGTTCCTGACTGCCGCGTTAAATGTCTCTTTACTCATTTTTTTATGCAGCTGGATGAATCCCAAGCCAGGAAATGTTCGTCCGATAATGTCAGTGGCGTCCTCCGTGGTGGAGATGATCGGCGTGCTGTGGCCAATCGCGTCATTGACCCAGCCCGAACCTCTTATCGATGAAGGCACGGAGACTATAACACCGCTTACCGCTGAGCCATTTTCATTGAATTCAAGATTTTTGCGCACATCCACTTTGACTCCAGCCTGGTGAGCGCGTTGAATGAAAGATTCGCTCGCAGTCTTGGTGGCCAACGTTGTACCCTCGAAGAATTTAAAGAAAGGGATGAGAGCCATAGGATCACTTCGGGCGCTTGGGAGCAAAAAAATTCTAGGTTCCGAAATTGTGCTGGGCGAGTTCCGCGACAATCGGGATAAAGGAGAACCCAAATAGCGTGCGTTCTGTTTCAAGTGAGAGAGGCGCTGTTGCTGCTGGGGAAATTGAGCCAAACGCCGGAGTGAACGAGTTAACGTTCCTTGCCAAAGCACATTTTTCAACGCCCCTTCTTCCGGTGTCGTATTATGCTCAAAAGCTAATATACGCCGAAAAAACGGTCGGAAAAGCGGAATGAACTTGTCATCATAGGACAACAGCAGAACTGGAGAGTTAGGATGCTCTTTTGCGACCAACGTCAGAACTCTCATTGCAAGTTTCCATCGGCTCGAAGGGCTGCTTATTTCTATCACCCGAGGGTCTTTGATCGACTGGTACTTTTCAAAGACATACATTCTCTGGAATGAACCAGATAATGCTGTAATGAATGAACGGTTGAAGTTTTCGTGGGCACTAGGTGAAAACCAATCGATTATTATGAGCTTTTCAAGTACCATTATTCATCTGTTCCAATAACCTCAAGAAAACGTCTTTTCCCCAAATTTTGGGAGTGCTTCCGGTATCCTTGGAAAACGCTACCGGAGCTGCTGTCCAGGGTGGTGAGGCCGTTATCAAAGGAGCCTGCGGACGAGACTTTAGAGGGCCCACGATAGCATTCTCGTCGAGTCCGATCTCTTCGCAGATCTCTGAAATGAGCTGACAGGTATGGATGGTCTGACCCGTGGCGAGAATATAGCTAGGGCGTCTGAAGCGCTGAAAGTTACAGGCAATGATTTCCATATATTCGTCGGCTAGGCCCCAGTCTTTCCAGAAATCAAGGGTCGTGAAATTATGTATGCTCTTCCCGGCGTTCGATAGACTATGAAATTCTTCCACTAGCTTTCTCGAAAAGAAATCCGGTCCTCGCAATTTTGATTCATGATTAAACAGTATTAGCGATGTGGCCATCACCTGGTGGGTTCTGTGGTAAAAATTGACTAGGGCATCAGCATTGTTTTTTACCACGCCGTAAAGGTCCTCCGGATGCCTGAGCGTCTCTTCCGAAATCTTCTGGTCATGGTGATTGCCAAACACTCTCGAAGAGCTGAAATTGATAACTTGGACACCCTGGTTTACTCGAGCAAATTCCAATGAATGCGTAAGCCCCAGAATACTGGTCGCTTGCAGGGCCTCCCAAGTGTCTTCCAGCTGTGTCCCAGATGAACCGTGCACCGCAGCCAAGTAAAATATGACCGATGGCTTAACTTGGTCCAACAATCGCGAATACTGATCAGAATGCTGTCCGACTTCCATCGCACAATAATGTTCCAAGCTGCTGGCGATCGATTCGACGGCCTGCGGTTGCCTTCCGATCCCTGTGATTCGATGTCCAAGGCGTGCAAGATGCTGCGCGATCAGCTGGCCATCTTGTCCATTTATCCCTACAATCAATATCTTCATGTACTTTGTTGCCTATCAATCATTAGCAAAGTGATACTCATCGTTAGAGCCTGCCGCTCTTTTTTAACCGGTCCATATTTCAGGGTCCGTTTGCTCAAGGCAGTGCTTGGCTGGTTACGAATTGCCGAGTGGGCGCTTGGCTCTAAGCGGTCAGATACAAGTGGTCGAAGAGCCGATGCCCTGTGGCGTTGAGCGTTATCCCGATTGTCGCTTTGTCATATCGTCACTGCGATTTTCACCTTGTAAATCCCGAGTATGTTTCTGACTGCGGGGCCTTGTTTCAACCTTCTTTCCCTCCTCGATGTTCTCAAGAACGCCTCAGCCAATAGTGCAAAAAACAAAATGCTTCACCCGCATATATTCCAAGGCTATCGCAACGCGCGCCTGAGGGCATGGGAAACAAAGAATGCAAGCGTAATTGTTGCCGAGAAATGCCCAATTACAATTGCCGCCATATAAGATTGTAGTCCCCTGCCTTCCATAAGAAACAGGCAAGCGAGTATAGTGAGCCCGCCAAATACGAGATATATTATGCTGGCCAACCTGGCGATTGATGTTGCGATGGCTAAAAGTATTACTATGCTGTCAAACCCGATAACCAGGAAATATATTCCTATATATGGCATCAATTCGCCTGCATCTCCATATCCTTTAGAGAACAGCAAAGCAATAACGCGGTCTCCGACCAAGAAAAAGACTATGCTGGCGCAGAGGGTTGGCAGCATAACCACTATTGTGAGCGCTCGAATATGCCGCCAAACCGCAGAAGCATCGCAAGCATCTACCGACTCAGTAATTCGCAATCTCCAAGCTTTTGTGGCTTGGGCTAAGTAAAGCGTGGACAGGGGAACGAACTGCCACGCCGTCGAAAAAACTCCTAACCGTTCCTCCCCAAGTTGGTTGAAAATCAAAATCCTTGTAATGCCGCCAAACGAGAATTTTGATAGCTCAAAGGCAAGGACATATATTCCCGCTTTATAGGTCGTGAAAAGCGCGCGGATGTCCAAGCTTGGCCGGTACTGTTTATTTTCGGAATATTGAAACACCAGAGAGGT
>Ga0207901_1000531_pt1 | contig 10113 bp, 8 predicted proteins | sample LinPmetageLP46_FD_184057 | JGI IMG/M metagenome (GOLD analysis project Ga0207901, IMG submission 184057) | Marine viral communities from the Pacific Ocean - LP-46 (SPAdes) | ecosystem: Environmental > Aquatic > Marine > Oceanic | place: Pacific Ocean | collected 2011-06-12
ATAAAACAAGGTAGCCTTGAAAGGAATGCGATCCGCTACCCCTGAAAGAATCTCTCATGCCTGAAGCTATCTGGATTTCTTTGGCGTTTGCTCTTGGCCTGCTGATCAAGACCATTGGCTTGCCGCCGTTAATCGGTTACCTGGGCGCGGGTTTCGTTCTCAGCGCTATTGCGGCCACCCCATCCATCCCTATCTATCCAGAACCTACAGCGGCACTCGCCCATATCGCGCATCTGGGCGTTCTGCTCATGCTGTTTACCGTGGGCCTGAAGCTCAAGCTGAGATCGATTATCAGTCCGGAAGTGATCGGCGGCAGCCTGTTACACTTTGGCATCACCTGCCTTGTGTTCACGCCCGGTCTTTACCTGCTATTGGATATCACCTGGTACGCGGCCTTTATGCTGGCCGTTGCCCTGTCATTCTCGTCTACCGTGCTGGCCGCAAAGGTGCTGGAAAACAAGCGCGAGCTCAGAGCCTTCCATGGGCGGGTATCCATTGGCATCCTGATCATTCAGGACCTGGTTGCACTGCTTGTTATGAGCCTGGCAGCCGGCCAGACGCCTTCGCAATGGGCACTGATTGTGTTCGGCCTGCCACTGCTGCGGCCACTGCTGTACAAGCTACTGGATGCCAGTGGCCATGACGAATTGCTGGTTCTGCTGGGCATGTTGCTGGCACTGGTTATTGGCGGCATGGGTTTTGAAGCGGTCGGGCTCAGTTCGGAACTGGGCGCCCTGATTTTCGGCGCCATTCTTGCTAACCACCCCCGCAGCCAGGAACTGGCAAAATCCCTGTGGAGCGTGAAGGAAATCTTTCTGGTTGGCTTTTTTTTGCAGATTGGCATAGGTGGCCTGCCCGATACCAATGCCATCATTTTTGCCGTAGTGGCTGCGTTGGTGCTGCCCCTCAAGGGGATTCTGTTCTTCTTCCTGATGCTGCTTTTCCGTCTGCGTGCCCGCAGCGGTTTTCTGACCTCGCTGGCGCTCACCAATTATAGTGAGTTCGGGCTGATTGTCGCCAGCATTGCGCTGCCCGAGTGGCTGGTGCCTCTGGCAATCACGGTCGCGCTGTCTTTTCTGATCTCGGCGCCGCTAAACCGGATCGCACACCCACTTTATGAGCGTTTGAGCCATCGTCTTGTGCGCTTCGAAAGTCATCGTCGGCACCCAGATGAGCTACCCGTTTCCCTTGGCAATACCCGCGTTCTGGTGATGGGAATGGGGCGAACCGGCACGGCGGCATATGATTGGCTGCAAACCTCAGAAGCAAGGCTGATGGCACTGGATTCTGACCTCCCCAAGGTAGCACGGCACCAGGCCCAAGGGCGCAACGTTGTCTATGCTGATGCCGAAGACAACACCTTCTGGGAAGCGCTCCACATGCCATCCGTGGAAGCGGTTATTCTTGCCATGAGCGATATAGAGGCGAAACTGATTGCAGCAAGAATGCTGCGAAAACTGGGCTTTACCGGCTACATTGTCGCCCACACCATGTACGCCGATGAAGCCGAGCGCATTCGTGAAGCGGGTGCCGACGATGCTTACCTGACCATGAGCGAAACCGGCGTAGCACTGGCTAGCCACCTTCTCGACAGGATTCAGGCAATACCGGCACTGGCTTCAGAAAAAAACAGCTGAACTCAGCCACCGGGCAAAGCACAGGTTCGGAACCCGGTGTAAACGTCATTTCTTTGGGGCAGATAGGCCTGGCGATAAGTGCCACGAATCAGGCTGGATGACGTGGCGCAACTGCCCCCACGGCTGACCTTGTGATCACCGAACTGAAGCGTGGACATGAACGGATACATATCTATGCGAAAGCCGTCATAAGGAAAAAACTGACTGCTGGTCCACTCCCATACTGTGCCGATCATCTGCCGGCAGCCAAAAGGGCTATCACCCGCCGGGTAATCGGCTACCGGGTTCTGCGCCATGCCGCTGGCGTTCATATCTGCGTGAACAGGTCCTGGCTGCTCGTTACCCCAGGGATACCTCTGGAACGGCTCACCTGGCCGGTTACCGAGCGCCGCCACTTCCCACTCTTGCTCTGTAGGTAAACGCCGCCCGGCCCAACGGCAGTAGGCTTCTGCTTCCCAATAGCTGACATGGGTCACCGGTGCATCCGGGTTCAATAGCTGCCATTGATCGAATAATCTTTCTTGCCACTGGCCATCCTGCCTGCGCCAATATAGCGGATGCCTTGGCACCACCAGTATGGGCTCTGCTTCCCCGTGCACCAGCGCTATGTCGGTTTCTGCTCTCAACCACTTCTGGCCACCAAAAGACCACAGCTCAGGTTTTCGATAACCGCCATCCTCTACGAAGGCCATAAACTCCTGATTGCTGACCAGGCAGCGGGCAATCGCAAACTCATCCAGGCTTACTCCGTGCCGGGGTTTTTCACTGTCGAATGCAAAGTCGGCAGTCGCGTACTGCGACGAGTCGCCTGGCATGCCTATCAGCCAGCGACCCGCGGGCACAACCGCATCCTGTTTCAGGGGCTCGTTTGAAGAATTGGCGGCGGGGCGTGAAAGGTTTGCCCCGGGGGGTGGCGCATAACCAACGGTCTGACGGCACCACACCAGCGATTCTATGTGCATGTTCTGATGAAATATGGCGTAGCGACAAAGGTACAGTTCACGATCGCTCAGTGGCCTTCGCTCAATGCGCTCCGCCATCTTGTCGTAAACGTGATCGAAATAGGCCAGAGTGCTTTCAAGCCCGGGAAACAGATCACGGCGCCAGCGATCCTTATGGTCGATGTGAAACGAATCCCAGAGCTCGTCCATGGCTGGATCGAAACTGACATCACCATCAAGAAGATTGAAAACGAACACTTCATAGAAAAAAGCCGCATGCCCCATTTCCCAGAGCGGCGGATTGACGCCCGGGTGATAGGGGACGTCCAGTTGCTGATTATCCAGCGATGTAATGAGCTCACGCGTTCGCTGCCGCGTTAGGGCAAGCTCAGCCAGTAACTCAGCTTTCTGCATGGACTCCACCTCCATCACGATTCCTCAAGTTTGGCTCGTTTTAATACTATCAGGTCCAGACCAGCATAATCACAGGCACGGCGACGACCGTGACGATTACCGTAAGGGGTAAGCCCAGACGCCAGTAATCGCCAAATTCGTAGCCTCCGGGCTCCATAACCAGGGCGTTGGATTGATGACCAATGGGCGTCATGAAAGCGCAGGAGGCACCAACCGCAACCGCCATCAACACCGCATCGGAGGGCACCTGCAGTTCGCTGGCCAGGCTCAGGGCAATAGGCGCGACCACAATGGAAGCGGCTGCATTATTTACTACGTTGGACAACAGCGCTGTGCCCACCAGCACCATTACCAGCACCGAAGCAACTGACAGGTTCTCACCCAACACCAGCATCTGTGAGGCTATCAGAGCAGCGCCACCGGTAGTTTCCATTGCCTGGCCAACCGGTATCATGGCCGCCAGCAAAACGATCACCGACCAGTCAATTGCTTTGTAGGCCTCCGCCGCAGACATAAGGTTTACGAGTACCATGGCAACAGCCCCGGCCACCAGAGCAACGGGAGCCGAGAGCAGACCTGTAACAATGACCGCAATACTGGCCAGAAAGATGCCGGAAGCCATTGCAGTATTTCGGCTAGAGCCCAGCCTCAACCCTCGCTCCGCCAGCGGCAGACAGCCAAGCTCTGCCAGGGTTCCGCTCAGAGAATCTTCAAAGCCCTGAACCAGCAATATATCACCAGCATTGAACCTTATATCGCCAAGGCGCTGCTTTAGCCGGTAACCCAGCCGCGCCACGGCAACAATGTTCAGCTGGTTGCGCTCCCGTAACTTCAGCCGGTTAGCCGTCTGCCCTACCAGAGAAGACTCTGGAGCAATAACGGCTTCCACCAGATACAGCTCGCCTTTTGCTATCCGGGCTGAGGCATCCTCATCGTCCTTTTCGTTGCTCTTGCCATCACTGTCGCGGGTGTCACTAACGCTTTTTTCTTCGCTTTTTTCTTCGCTGTTTTCATTTTTGTCTGTTTCTTCATCTTCGACAGCCTGATGGGCCAGCTCAAGCTTCGTTTTGTCAAGAAACACCTGCAAGCTGGAGGTATCGGCTTCAACCAGCAACACATCCCCCTCACGCAGAATTTTATAGGTAGAAGGAACAGCCTGTAACTTCTCGTCGCGAATCAGGGCAAGGACAACAATATCCGCTTCGTCTCCCGCTGCTGCCAGAAGGCTGTGCAACGTGGCGCCTGCATGGACTGAGTCTTTTGGCAGGCGAAGTTCCGTCAGATATTCGCCAACACTGAACAGCTTCGCATCGGCCGGATTCTGTTCCCGGCGGGGCGTTAAACGCCAGCCGACCAGCGTAATGAAAGCTATGCCAGCAAGCGTGATTGCTACGCCGACCGGAGCAAAATCGAACAGCCCAAAGGTACCGCCTTCTCGATAGGAGGCAATGATGATATTGGGTGGCGTGCCTATAAGCGTCATAGTACCGCCAAGCAAAGACCCAAAGGCCAGTGGCATCAACAGCGTTGAAGGCGAGCGCCCCGCTTCCCGGGACATCCAGATTGCTACCGGCATCAGTAACGCCAGCGCACCTACGTTGTTGATAAAGCCGGAGCAAAGAGCCACCACGCTGGTCAGCGTGAGCACCTGAAGCGTAGGCCGGTGGCCAATCTTCCCCAACAGGCGCGCGATGTTGTCCACCACGCCGCCATTCACCAGCCCCTGGCTGATTACCAGAACGGCAGCCACGGTGATCACGGCTGGATGACCAAAGCCGGCAAACAACTCTTCGGTTGGCACCAGCCCTGTAATGGCGACGGCCAGCAGGGCAAGCATGGCCACCACATCAAAACGCAGGCGGTTCCATACAAACATGGCAAGGGTGATTCCGAGCACCGCAAATACAATGCCTTGCTCGATACTCAAGGGCAGTCTCCTGTTCAGCGATAGCTTACAGAATATAGCAAAGCCGGAAACAAAGTCGGGCGCGCGCCCACTCTATTAAACGCGTGCACACTCTCGACATGTGTCAGCCAAGTTTACAGTTTTACTGTCACATTAGAGAACTGCCTTTCGCAACCGCCTGTATAGCCATACCTAACTAATATATGGCACACAATCTGTATGTGTAACTGCGAAATATTGCAACACTCATGGCTGTACTCAGCAGCCAATAGCGGGTCACACAGGGCAGTGCCCGGAGCCTTTTTCGTATAGGTTACCGACACATCCTGAACATCTGGCAGTCCCGTTTCCAAGGCATCACTCTCTGGAGGTTTGCCATGATGGAAAAGCGACCGCTTGTCTGGTTGTCAGCGGAAAAAAATACCTGGATACGAAAAGAACTGGAGAAAAACTGGAACCTGATCCATTTCAATCTTGATAGCCCGATTCCTATGTGGGCAGGCCTTCCCGATGAAGCCAGAGTGGGAGTGCTGGAACTCTCTAATCATGCAGGGGGGAACGCGCCGTGGCCCGAAAGCTGGCTCGAAGCACTTGGCCTGACATACTGGGTGGCTATCGCTCCCGAGCGGCCTGTCAGTGGCACGCGCATTGCCAAGCTCATCGTACGCTACTGTTCCGATTTTCACACTTCACCGGTGAATTATGAGCGCATCAACACGGTGCTAGGGCACTTGTGGGGTATGACGACGATTCTGGAGCTTCATCATAATCTTCCTCACGATGATTACCAGGACCTCGCTTTACTGGGCAACTCTCAACCCATAAAACATGCCCGCCACCAGCTCCGTCGGTTTTCGGCAACTCTGGAGCCAGTATTGATTACCGGAGAAAGTGGAACCGGGAAGGAGGCCGCAGCCTGGTTTGTTCACACGAACTCTACACGAGCTAACGGCCCACTGGTTTTCGTTAACTGTGCTGCCCTGCCGAACACTCTCACCCAAAGCGAGCTATTCGGTTACGAAAAAGGTGCCTTTACCAGCGCCATGAATTCACGCAAGGGCCGGCTTGAGCAGGCGAATGGCGGCTCATTGGTATTTTCCGGGATCGACGAACTTCAACTCGAACAACAGTCTGTTCTTCTTCGGTTTCTTCAGGAAGGCCAGATTGAGCGAGTCGGTGGCAACGCTCAGATTCAAGTCAACTGCCGTATTATCGCAACCACCAGCCAGCCCTTACCGGAGCTGGTTTCACTCGGGCGTTTTCGGAGCGATGTTTACTTTCGGCTTGGCAGCCTGGAGGTGAAGCTTCCACTGCTCAAAGACCGGCTTGAGGATATACCGGCGCTTGCCCAGGAAATGCTTGAAGGATCACTTCCTGGCTCGGAACGAAAACGACTGAGCAAAGGCGCTGTCCGCAGCTTGGTTAATCACACATGGCCAGGAAATTTCCGGGAATTACAGAACCACCTGCGAAAAGCACTTTTGCTTTGCGACCAGCCAGTTATTGAGGCTTCTGATCTAGGGTTGCCTGACGCTGAGAAGGGCGCCGACGTCAACTTCAGCCTCAAGGAATTTCGCGCCCGTGCCGACCGGCAAGCACTGATATGCAGCCTCCGGCTAGCCAACTACAACGTATCTGAAGCCGCGAAGCTTCTGAAAATTTCCCGCGTGTCACTTTACAGACTTCTGAGCAAGTACAACCCGGGCCCGCACAACCGCCAAACGCCTTATCGAAAGGGAGATCTGCCATGAACATACCAACTCGCCTGTTACTCACTATCAGCGTGAGCCTGATTCCCGCAATAAGCGTCGCAAAGCCGGAAGTTGAGGGCACCGACAAAGACGCACCCAACCGAACTGAAGAATATAAAGAGCAAGTTTCAGATATTGCCTCAATCACCGCTGACCGGGGCATTGTTACTCGCCCCGGACGGTTCACCATTGAACCATCCTTGTCCTACGCTCACAGCAACTCCACTCTGGTGGCTATTGAAGGGTTCACCGTCATTCCCGCGTTGGTGATAGGTCTGATCAACATATCCGAGGTGCAGAGAGATACATTTGTGGGTGCAGTGTCGCTGAAATACGGCTTTACCAGCCGCTGGGAAGCCGCTGTGCGCGTACCTTATTTGAGTATCAACGAGGATATTCGTGAGCGGGACGTTTTCTCCGGCACACCAGTGGACAATTTACGGGAGTCTTCCGGCGATGGCTTGGGCGATGTTGAGCTGTCTACCCGCTATCAGCTTAACGACGGGCTGGAGGGCTGGCCCTACGTTATCGGCTTATTTCGTGTGAAAGGACCTACCGGCAAAAGCCCCTACGACGTGGACCAAACAACGCTGTTTGCCGACGACGGCACGCCCATTGGGGTTACTCTGAAAGAACGCCCCACCGGCTCAGGATTCTGGTCATTCGAACCTGGCTTTTCGTTTATTTATCCGAGCGATCCCGCGGTTCTGTTTGGCAATTTAAGCTATGTGTGGACCCTTAAAGAAGAGCAAGGCTTTGCCAACGGAGGCACCGTCGACCCGGGAGACATCATTCGTTTCGGATTCGGAATGGGGTTTGCCTTCAATGAGCGCACCTCATTCAGCCTGGGATACGACCATTCGGTGATCGGAGAGACATCGTTTGAACACGGCAACAACCAGTTTGACGCTACTTTTGATCGCATTCATGTGGGTTCATTGTCTTTCGGCCTGGCTCACAGGCTATCAAACAGCACCACTCTGAACCTGTCGGTCAGTGTCGGAGTAACCGAAAATGCACCCGACACCGAAATTACCCTGAAGCTGCCTATCAGCCTGTAAAATGCAGGGGCGCCGCCAGCGGGAGATTGCCATTCCGGTCTAGCGTGCCGGAAGTGACAGCAGAGAGTCCTGAAAACTGGGGGGCAGGCGCCTGTTCTGCCCCAGGTTGTTCAGCTCAATGTTCAGTTGCTGCATATTCTGGATAACCGCGCCGTCCACATTATTCTGGATTAACGTCAACCAGCTGCCACTGTCGAGCACCCCGCTGGTTATGCGTGCTCCCTCGCCACCGCCGCTGATATCCTGCAGTACCGGCATACTTTCAAGAGCCTGAGTGTAACTGCGCACATCACCAATGTCGGGTATGCGCCAGCTGTTTATCACCTGCAAGTCGCCGTTCACTGACACGCGCTGCTCAAGGCCAATAGCAATTTCAAACCGATCGAGAATAAAGCCGCCGCGCCTTTGCGCCAACTCTGCATCGGTCAGCGCCGTGCTCCAGTCGGCCGCGCTGGCGATACCCGCTAACAAGGTCAAACTCAGCGTCAGAACCAACCTGATCGATTTGCTGACAAAAAATACGCAGATCGTCATAAGGCTCACCACTCCGTCATCGACGGCCAATACGGCAACGTATGCCCCAGCGGCGGTGCGTCCTGGAGATGGTTCAACGGCGCGGTTGCGATTGATGGCCAGGCCCCATCGGTAATAAACGCGTTGCGCCCTTGCTTCAGGTGACTGCGTATCACAAACGCCGTGCCATCCCAATATTGTTCAAACTCCGACCGCGGATACACTTTCATACCGCGCGCAGGATCACCCACTAGCACTTCGTCGGCAGAAATGCCTTTGATAATTACAAAATGCCGGTAACCATCCAGAGTAACCAAGGCAATCACCGGCAACCGAACTTCTTTACGTAATCCATCCAATGGCAGACGGAAGCCATCGGCCTGATAACCTTCACTCTCCAGATAGTGCTTCATGTCCAACATAGAGAAGCCCTCACGCTGAACTTTCTCTGGATCTGCTACCGCGAACATGCCGCTGAAGACATCCGCCTCGGACACCTCGAACTGATAGTGAAAGGTCAGCAGTGATGCGATTGCCGCAGAGCCACAGCTAAAGTCGTACTGCTGGCGAAACACCGAGCTGAATTTGCGCGCCTGAAAACTCTCGACGGCCACCTCCAGACCGCCGGTAAAACCGGGGATCGACACACGACCAGCATCAGCCGCAGGGCTGATAACCAACAGCAGAGTCGCTAACATCGCGGTAATGCCTGTTCCACCGGTCATAGCCCGTCTCCCGTTAACGGTTAATAAGAACGTTGATCTGGGTTGTATCCTGAATAACCACCTGATTACCCGAGTTCTGGATAACCGTTGCTACGCCATTCATATTCTGGAAAGCGTTACCACTGATCAGGTTATTACCCGTCATCACCTGTCCGGACAGCACGTTATCGCTGACATTGGCATTCTGATTGCTGTTGTTCATTTGCCATTGCAGTGAGACCCCCTGACGGCCGCTGGCCTCGTTCAGCTGTTGCGCAGACAGCGCAGACTGCTGTAACCAGGTTTCATCAGTGTCGACGGTATCGCCCAGCGCAGTAGCTGCGCTCGTCAACAAGGCCAAACCCACCATACGAGTAAGACAGCCCATTAAAAAGCCGTATCCGACCTGGTAAAGGTTGTTGTCCATCCCATGCCTCCCGGGCCTGGGCGGGCTACCAGGAACTGGCAGCCCGCACCTTTTGCCTACTTACTGGGTACCACCACTGCCTGTGGTCAGGTTAGACATCACACTGACGTTAGCCTGGGTAACGCTACCATTGCCTGCATTCTGGGCAAATACCCCAACACCAGTGAAGTTCCCTGAGCCACCAGAGATTTCGTTGCTGTTACGAACTATGGTGTAGGAACCGTCAGCGTTAGCAGTACCGTAGGTGGTTGAAGTACCAGATACGGTGCCGGCCAGCTCGGCGTTGTTCAGGAACACATCCAGATCCAGGGCCACAGAGTTATCGGAACTGTTATTTTGGCTGTCCGCCAGATTAGTGGAATTATCCGAGCTATTCGAGTTATCCGAGCTGTTTGAATTGTCGGAGTTATTCGAGTTATCGGAGTTGTTATTTTGGCTGTCAGCCAAATTAGTGGAATTATCCGAGCTATTCGAGTTATCCGAGCTATTCGAGTTATCCGAATTATTTGAGTTATCGGAGTTGTTCGAGTTATCGGAATTGTTCGTATTGTCGGTATTACCACTGTCGGCGATTTTGAAAGCATCGTCTACATCGGTGCTGTTATCGGTGCTGTTGTCCGAGCTATTCGAATTATCCGAGTTATTTGAGTTATCGGAGTTATTCGTATTGTCGGTATTGCCACTGTCGGCGATTTTGAAAGCATCGTCTACATCGGTGCTGTTATCCGAGCTATTCGAGTTATCCGAGCTATTCGAATT
>Ga0207901_1000532_pt1 | contig 10092 bp, 4 predicted proteins | sample LinPmetageLP46_FD_184057 | JGI IMG/M metagenome (GOLD analysis project Ga0207901, IMG submission 184057) | Marine viral communities from the Pacific Ocean - LP-46 (SPAdes) | ecosystem: Environmental > Aquatic > Marine > Oceanic | place: Pacific Ocean | collected 2011-06-12
CTGAAACCACCACCCGGGTTAAATGGTGAAGCTGGTGATTTGCCCCGCTGGCGCTGGTCGGTCGCGGACAAATTTGACTACAGCAAGCTGGCCGCGCCCTTGTGATACGGCATTATTGCGTTCGCGAATGGCAGAAACTAAGCCACGGTGACGGTGACGGTCAAATCTCTCTGGTGCATGCTGAGCAACTATATCAAACTGCAAGCCGTTCTTTGCTCGCAGGCAAGCGAGGCAACCTGGTGCTTGAACACTGGAAAGATGGACTGAGCGCTCGCAATGTGGTCGGCATCGTTTCTGCCCATGAGTGTAGCTTGGAAATTTTACCGAAAATTGAAACGCTGGAAAGCGAAGGACAGGAAACTGCTACGCGTGAGCGACTCATACATATGCTATGCGTGGCGCTGGATGTGAAAATTGATAGCGGCCGAATGGCGGCACTTGGGCTTCAGCAATACAACCTACTTGAGATATTGATTGGTTTGTTTGCGAATAAATTGTCCGAAGCCGTCCGCCGGGGAATGCCGCGACGTTATGTGGCGCATGAAGACGACCTTTCAGCATTGCGCGGGCGGTTAAACGTTGCTCGTCAGTTTACAACACATGCCGTCAACCCATCCAAGCTTGCCTGCGGATATGACGATTTTTCCCCTGACATACCGCTCAATCAGGCAATGAAAGCAGTCGTTGCGAAATTAATCAAAGTCAGTCAGCTTGCTTCGAACCGCAAGTTGCTTAACGAATTACAATTTACGTATGCGGATATCACGGGTGTACCCCCGCAAAACATTCATTGGGAGAGGATTACACTCGACCGTACCAACGAGCGTTGGAGCGAACTGGTCAGCATGGCGCGATTATTGCTCGGAGATCGGTTTCAAACAACGAGCGCAGGAAGGGATGGGGGCTATTCATTGCTGTTTGACATGAACGTACTGTTTGAATCCTACATTACTCGACTTCTGCGGCGAGCCCTATCTCCCAAAGGCTATAGTGTAACAGCTCAAGGCGGAAGGCTTTACTGTCTGACCGAAAAAGAAACCGGAGATAATCTCTTCCAGACAAAACCCGATATCATCATCAAGCAGGGGGACTGCAAACTGATGATTGTTGACACCAAATGGAAATCGCATCCCGATCAAAGTGAAGCCCGGAAGCGCGGGGTGTCCCAGGCCGATGTGTACCAAATGATGGCATATGGCAGGATTTATGGCTGTCAAAAATTGATGTTGCTGTACCCAGGCCACGTTTCCAGCGGACACACCAATGGCGTAACTGCAAGGCATTCAATTACAAATTGCGACGACGAGTTGATGACGGCAACGATTGATGTCGGAGCCTCAAATATGGTCGTTAGCGACTGCCTCGGGGAGATGATTGCCTTGGAACTGGCTGAGGGGTGTCAGGCAGAGATGGCGTGAGTCTACGCGTCGACCACTATTCAGCCTTGATAGTGTCCCCGCATGTTCAAATTGTCGACATATGACAGTTTATGACTTTAGCCATGAGCCAGATGACAGCTTTGCGCCCCATGCGTCCAACGTCAATGCGCGCATTCGCGGTATCGGCAGAACGCGTTGGCAAGCTGCATCTGCCTTGGCGTGCGGCACTCGGCCTCGAAGACTTGCGGCGAGCCGACCAGGATCGTCACGCATTTCGCCCGTGATGTTGCGACATTCAGGCGATTGAGACTGTAAAGAAACTCCATTCCTCGCGGCGCGTCTGCATGCGATGAACTGGCCAGCGAGTAGATCGAGATTGGAGCTTCCTGCCCCTGAAACTTGTCGACGGTTCCAACCCGTGCTTGCGGCAATCGCCGCTGAATCTCGAACACTTGCGCGTTATATGGCGCGATAATTAGGATGTCTTCGCTCTCGACAGCATGCTCTTCCCCGTCACGGTCAACCCAGGTCGCTCCTTGCTGGAGAATGTCATCTACCATTGTAGCGATGACGTCTGCCTCCTCGGGTGAGCAGTTGTGATTGCCCTTGTGCTCGACGGGCAGGAAGCGAAGCCCTGTGCCACCGGCAATACCGCTGGCATTGACGCGTTGACCGGCTGTTTCTTCCTTCGATTCAAGCTTACCCTCATAGAAAAGCTCTGAGGTGAACCCTGAAATATCGGGATGCAGGCGCCAGGTAACGTCAAGGAACAATCCCTCGTCAGTTCCGATCGTCTGCTTTCCTGACAGGAGATGGTCGAGAGCCGAGCATCCTGTCCCATCCGGATGGCTTCCCTGCATTGGTTGGTCGAGCTGCTGAGGGTCACCGAGCAAAACCAGCGTTCGCGCTGCCTGCGAGACCGCGAGAACATTTGCCAGCGACATTTGCGCGGCTTCATCGACGAAAAGAACGTCGAGACATTCGAATGCATCTTGGGTCGACCACAACCACGCCGTTCCACCCGCAACCCCGCAATCGCCGTCCAACGCAGAAAACACTTCCGCATTGCTTTTCTTGGCGAAGCGAAGCCGGTCGGTGGCGTCTTCCTTGGAACCGCCTTTTGGCTTCTGAATACAGAAAAGTTGCGTGGCCGTCTCCTCGGCGACCTCGATGACCTTGTCGAGAAGGTTGCGGATTACATCGTGACCATTGGCAACGATGCCCACCTTCTTGCCTTGCTTCACAAGCTCGCAAATCATGTGCCCGCCCGTGTGCGTCTTGCCGGTGCCCGGCGGGCCTTGGATTGGCAGCACTCCCGACGCAATCAACGGCGCAAGCCGGACACCGGCGTCCAGAGGCTTTTCGCCGTCCATCCGGATCGCAGCATCGCCTTCAACCTGTGGGGCGACACGCATAAGCATGTCCCGAGCAGACTGGTAAGCGTCTCCCTCAAACATGCCGTGCTTACAGACATAGCTTGCGAGCCGAACCAGAGATTCCTGCATCGGCTTCGACGGGACATGCTCGTGGACAAAAATCGCCGCAGGATGCTCGCTCGCCATCGCCGAAGTCTTCTTGATATCAATAGTTCGTTGGCTGCGGGAAATGTCCTCCACCGAGCCGACAGATTGTCCGCCCTGCCCCTTGATGCCCTTGCCTGGGCGAATATCGGCTTCCTGAGCAGGAAAACTGTAGCGGTCTATCGGACATTTGGCGGTGCCACCGACTGTCTCGATATAGCTCAGACCGGAAAGGCCTGCTCGCTCGTCCAGCAAATCTTCTGATGAAAGATCGCACAGGCGGAAATATTCCCACCAGCCCGATTTCTCCTCGCGGCGATGCCATTCGAGGAGGTTCGCCAGAAGCCAGCGACCATGCTCTTCAGCAGTTCGCTGTGCTGGATCGGCTGAAACACCCTCTGTAAGCTGAGCGATCAAAGGTGTGATCAGCTCCAGCCATTCAGAGATATTTTCGCTGGGCGCACCATCGATGATCTCGGGGCGCGGAATGTCGATTCCTTGTTCTAGCAATGTCTGCCGCTGGATTTCGAGCCAATCACGCAGATACCGGGTCGAAACGCAGTCATCGCGGTTGTAGATCTCAACCGTGGCACTGTCTTCTGTCTCGATACCAGTCGGATCATTTCCTTCGAGACAAAGCTGAAGCCGTGTCAGAGCCTGGTTGACATCGGGCAGTTTGGCGTCGCGCTCATAGCCGAACAGGGGCTCTAGCTTCTTGATTGAATAGCTTTCGACACCGGCACGAATGGCGTGCCGCACAATACTCAGGAGGTCGACGAGAACCTTGCCGCGCAGAAGTCTGTCGAGCTCATCTTCGCCAGTGGCATAACGGCCCATAAGCCGTTTGAGCGCACCCGGCTCATATCCGCCGTAATGATATACGTGGAGGTTTGGATAGGTTTCGAGCCGTGCGATCACAAAATCGATGAAGGTCTCAAAGGCAGTTTTTTCGGCTTCACGATCAAGCGCCCATAGCCCCTGATAGTGTGCTTCTCCATCTTCGAAGTAGTGGAAACCATGCAGGTACTCGAGCCCGTGCTCACCTACGAAGGAGTCGCCCTCGAAGTCGAGAAAGATATCTCCCGCGTCAGGTTCGGGCAGGCAGGCCAGGCCAAAACCGGGCACTGGCGCCAGAAGCTCGAATTTGAGCTCTCCAGCTAGACGGCTTTCCAGTTGGACACGTGCCTGTTCCCGGATGCGCGCGAAGCTCTCGAGAGAACCTCGTTCAGGCTTCCATGGCAAGGGCAAGGCTAGTTCAGCAAGCTGAGTTCCGGTCGCAACTTCATGCTCTTTGAGTTGAGAAATTTGCAGACTCGAAATCCCAGCAACCAGACAGAGATGGTCGTCATCGCGGCGCTGCTTTTCGCAGCGTGTGCTCCAGACGCAGATATCGCAATGCGCGACCGGTTCCGGATATGTTTCTTGTGGGTCTCCGGAAGCGAAACTGGCCGCCATTCCCCCTTTCACCTGCCGGTAGTACGCGCCGAAATCGGCAACGCGATAGCGCTCGGGTACGAACTCGCTCCAGGGCGGCACCACGTGCGCAAATTCCGGTATCAGTCCCTGGATATCGCCGACCAATTCCGAATAAAGGCACAGCTGAAGGACGGTGCCACCTTTGGTTTCACGGGCCAGCTTGGTGTCGACTGCTTCATAGGACCAGGCCCCTAGGTCGCTCGGTGTCGCCACCTTACGAAGGATGTCGGCACGTCCAGCCCAGTCTCCCGAGCGCAGAGCGCCTTGAACGATGACATCGGACCCAGACTTCATCGCTGCAATTGTTGCCGCGACAGCTTCGTCTGTGATTTCAACACCATCGATCTGGACCACTTGCAGCCCAAGCGACGCGAGGTGATCGACATAGTCATGCTCGTGCTTTGCACCGCGTTCCCAGAGGGCTTCAAGCAATGGATCATAGTACTTGGGCTTTGCCATCTCGCCCTTGGCGGCAGCATGTTCCAGACCACTTAGGTGCCGGCAATTGAGGTAGCCAACCAAGTCGGTTGCGCTGAAGCGAAGTTGATCTCCGACGAGTTTCAATTTAAACCTCCAAGGATTGCTGCCGCCAACTCTGGAAGAGACTTCACATCGAGCTTTGATGAGGTGGCGTCGCATCGAAGCAAGTCTTCCGTCAAGTGAGGATGAAACTTCTCAAACAATAGGTTCGGCGAATGCGCAAAAAGGTCCACCTCGTTGCCATTTGCTATAGTCAAAAGTGCATCGATCACAGGTGGGCTTTCGTCCTTCCCGAAAACTTCGAGGAACCCATCGTGTGTCTGCACGGTATAGCCGTTCGCGCGCAGTGCGAGTGCCAAGGTCGTTGTTCGAACAGAACCCATTTTCGTGGCTAGTACGGCAGAGTTATCGCCTAGCTGAGCAATCCGTCCAGGGTTGAATCGCAGTTGGGCATAGTTGCTGCGCGCTTCGTTGAGTAGTTCCAGCGCTGTCGCATTAAGATAGATCGGGCGCTTTTGACCCTCTAGGACATCGAACATGCGCTCGATCACGCGGTCGTGGATGTTCCCAGGATCACCGCCAAAGATAGGCGGGACTCCGGCCTTCGCCGGTGCAACCATGATGACGCGATCCCGGTCGAGAACCTCCTTTACGAGCCAACGCCTGCCCGAAAAAATGAGAAGCATTCCAGGCGCGATCATGTTGTCGATGGGAAGCGTCCCAAGCTCTTTGCCGCTGGAAATCAGCCGGTATTCCTCGGGCGTCTGAAACACCGCATAGAAGCTGTAATGCTCGACCAGTTTTTCGCCATTGACGCCGAGCAGTAGGAGCCCATCGCTGGCTTGTTCTAAAAGTGCGACCTCGGGATGACCTAGCGTCCGCAAAACATCCAGAAAGAGCTGCGTGTCAACTTCGCGGAATGGTCCGGTCTGACAGAGTATTCCATATAGCTTTTGCGCTCGTATTCCGCCTCGCTCGGCGATTATCGAGAGGGTTTGGTGGACAAGGGTTGAGAGGTGCAAGGCTTTGCGTTGGGGCGGTTCGCACCAGCCTTCCAAGAGCAATTCGATCATTGCAATAGCCCGCACCGTTCCAAGGCGAAGGCGGTCAGAAAAATTGCTTGTAGGAGTTAGTTTCGCTTCGACGGCGTATTGCCGAAGGATCGCTGGCTTTCCCGGTCGCCGTCCCGAGCGGCCAAGCCGCTGCCTGAGCGATGCCACGCTGAATGGTGCTCCGATCTGGCCTACACAGGCTACATCACCAATGTCGATTCCCAACTCCAGCGTGGATGTGCAGATGGCCGTCGTTGGCGCATTGCTATCCTTCAGGCGACGTTCGACAAAGTCCCGATGCTCGCGCGATAGGCTGGCATGATGCGGATAGAATTCCTGTGGGAGGTGCTCCTTCTCGCAGAGCGTTCGTAGCCGATCCGAGTAGATTTCAACTGCCTGACGCGCACCGGCAAACACAAGATTGTCACTGCCTCTGAGGTGCTCGAAAAGATGCTGTGCAATGGCATCTGTGGCTGACGGGCCATGATCGTCTTTGTCACCCGCAACGTAACAACGCAATTGAATCTGCAATTCGGCTGATCCGCCTTCTGCGAGGATCTGCTCGACGTCGCCGGGGCTGTCAGGGCGGAGATAAGCCTTCGCCAGCTCCATATCTCCAAGTGTAGCCGACAAACCGATTCGACGAATTGGCCTGTTGAGGGCGATCTCAAGGCGCGTGAGAAGTGAGCGCATCTGAATGCCGCGCTCACTGTCTAGGACGGAATGCAATTCGTCGAGAATGACTGCGCGTGTTGCGCCAAACAGCCTCGTAATCTCCAGGCCGCGCCGAATGAACAAAGCTTCAAGAGATTCCGGGGTGATTAGCAGCACGCCCCTAGGTCGTTTAGTAGCTCGCGCTTTGATCGATGACGAAACGTCGCCATGCCAAGGGGTGATAGGTAGATCAGTTTCACGGCAAATATCGTCTAGTCGGCGCGCTTGATCGGTGATTAAGGCCTTCAATGGGGCGACATATAGAATGTCGAATCCGGAACCCTCACTGGGGTCATCGAGAACCTGTGAAAGCAGGGGGAGAAATGCGGCTTCGGTCTTGCCTCCGGCAGTGCTGGCAGCGACGATCAGATCGTGATTGCCGTCCATAAGCACGTGCGTTGCACGTGCTTGGATATCGCGCAATTCCTCCCAGCCTTTCTGACGAATCCATTTCTGGATTGGTCGTGCCAGCTTGTCGAACGCGGTACTCACAATCGGAAACTGGCTAGCTCGTCACTCTCAGGAACAGCGCCGAAATTCTCATCGACCTCGCTCATGTCGTCACCGGAATCTTCTGCAACGTCCAGTACTTCGATGAGGTCTGACCATTCGACGCCCGGGTTTTGTTCGAGCACTGCCAAAAGATTTACGAAAGCCGTGACCGTGTTTCTTGGGGTTCTGAAATAGGCCTCCCCAATCCTGTCCGAGCAGTGGGCCATGAACGCTTCCAAGGCTTTGTCTGGCAGGGTTGCTTCGTCGCCCTGCATAACGGCGCGAATGTTTGCCAAGAGCACGAACAGGTCTTCGGGTATCAGGCTGGCTAGTCGAATGACTGGCCCGGAGAGATCGACGAGTCCGTCACGCGCAAAGGTGTTCTCTGCAAGACGAGACTGGAGGGCTTCATAGCTGTAGAGGCCACGCCGCGTATTCATCAGGAATTCCGGCGTTCCCCCCATGAGGAAACCGAGATTCTCTGCACTTCCTTGCAAAACGTCGTTCAGAATGCGTAAAATTTGCTCGTAGTTGGCATTGCGCGCTTGCGATGAAGTCAGTTTGTATAGGTTGACCATCTCATCGAGGCCAACGAGCAGGCCCTTGTAGCCCGCTTCGCACACGAATGCCGACATCAGCTTGAGGTGATCGTAGACGCTCGCGTCATTGACGATTGTTCGAACACCGAGAGCCTTGCGGGCATCGGTCTTGGTCGCAAATTCGCCGCGTAGCCATCGGATCGCAGCGGACTTCAGTTCTTCATCGCCGGTCTCGTGTCCCTCCCAATACCGGCGGATCACCTGCGCGAAGTCGAATCCTCCCGTCAGTTCCTCGAAATGTGCAAGGCGCTGGCGAATAACTTCGTCGGTGGACAGCTCTTTCGCTTCAGCGTCATGTTGGGCTTGGCTGACAAACCGCTCGACAACATTCGATAATCCGCCGCCATCGGGTTTGGTTCGTGTAGCAAGGTTTCGCGCCATTTCCGCATAGAGGCCGCGCGCTTGTCCGCCGGTCGCGTGGATGCGTCGATCAGGGGCAAGGTCGGCAAACATTACGACCAGCCCCTTTTCGAGGGCCACAAGACGGATCAAGTTCAAGAAGAAGGTCTTGCCAGAACCATACTCGCCGATGATGAATCGAATTGCCGATCCTCCATCGGCGATCCGGTCCATATCCTTAACGAGTTCCTCGATCTCGCGAGCACGCCCGACCTGGATGTGCCGCAGCCCCAATTTGGGAACAACACCGGCTCGCAGTGCCTGAACGATGGCGTCGCGTTCGCGCGGCTTTAGTCTCGACATAAGTTAATCCTCCTTCACAATCTCGGCCCTCAACGCATCCGCGATGTCAGGCGACAAGTCATAACCGTCATACTCATCGAGCAAAGCTTGATCGAATTTTTCGAACGCCCATTCGTTGATTGCCTCCAGCGCGCCAGACGGCATCAGGCCCTGCTTTCCAGCGACCTCGTTAAACTCTTCGTAAGTCCAATGTTCGCGCTGGATTATCTTCTCGACAAACATCGCGTGCTTGGGATCGAGTCCAGTCAAGGACGAGGCCAGAGCATGCGCTTGGATGGATTCATCGCTTGCGTCATCGTTGGCCGAGAATATCTCGCCAAGCACATTTGAAACGCGCTCGGTGTCATTTCGGATTGCGGCGATACGCGCTGCATCAAGCGAGGATGCGCTTGTCCTGGGCTCGCCGGGTATTTGTTCGCCGGGAGCGTCCGCTTCGGCAGCTTTGACGCGGATAGGGCCGTCGGCAACGGCGCCGGCATGAAGGTCGGCGTAGACGAGGCCGGCATCGATCCCCAGAGCCTTGTATATCTTCTCAAGGCAGGCCACTTCTTCGGACTGGATCACGCTGTCAGCATGGGCGATCGCGACAACCGCCGCGCGCAAAGCGAGGTGATGCTCCGCGTCTGCATCTTTCAACTTGCTGCGCAACCACGCCATGTCGGGCGGGACATCAAGATACCATTCGAGGTTGGCATACAGCCGCTTTCGCTCCAGGTCCGTCAGCCCTGTAGTCGCCTCGACTTTGTCACGGAGCGCTCTGCGTTCTGCTTCCACAATCTTGCTGTCGGCATGTGCCACGAAGGTCGCCAGTGCCAATTCGAATAACTCTGCTCGATATGCCGGGGAAACATCCTCCAGTTGCTCGACCGTCTCACCCAACTCGAAAATCACTACCGGTTCGTTTATCTTCGGTCCGCGCAGCGAAAATCTCGGATCGGGAGCCATTCCGAAGCCTATCCGGGCGAGGGCATCCGCAGCGCCGGTCAACTGCCGCTTGCCGAGCTTCTCTGGCGTTTCTCCTTCAAGGCGCGAGATTACTTCAACCGCCGGAACCATACCGCCTGCAGCGACTTGCTCACGTGCCCAGTCCTTCAGTTCTTCCAACTCGTCTGAAGGGAACAGCTTCCAAAGCTCAGCAGGTAGCAGCGCCTGAGCTTCGATGTTTCCTCTGCCATCTGGATTTCGTCCAAGGTAACGGCTGAATTTATCGAGTTCGTCCATCGCTTCGTCTGCGATCTTTTGTGCTTTCTGGACTGGTGAACGCAGATCGGAGACATCAGGAATCTGAGCTTCTCCGCCGCACTTCGCACTTAGATTGATTGTGCAGTTGAACTCACTGGAGGCAGCTCGATACGTCATAGTCAGTAGTTTTCGAGGCGTGCGAACCTTCAAGCCGTCGGGATACAGCGCATCAAACTTCAGTTTGAAAAGTGTGCGGAATTCTTCGCCACAACGCTCGGCAGGTGTGCGGAGGCGGCGTTCGGGATGACATAGCAACCATAGGGAAACCCATTCTGCATCCAAGGCTTCGCCTTCAGCGATCATTCCCCCGAGAGCGAGCTTCAACAGAATGGGCAAATCCCAACTGCGATTATCCAGAATCGCCTGTTTCAGTGCCGGGTCATCTGTCGAAAAGCCGCCCATTGCCGCCGCACGGGCAATATTGAGAAATTCACCG
>Ga0207901_1000536_pt1 | contig 10040 bp, 12 predicted proteins | sample LinPmetageLP46_FD_184057 | JGI IMG/M metagenome (GOLD analysis project Ga0207901, IMG submission 184057) | Marine viral communities from the Pacific Ocean - LP-46 (SPAdes) | ecosystem: Environmental > Aquatic > Marine > Oceanic | place: Pacific Ocean | collected 2011-06-12
AGAAAGATCACGAGGTGCAGATCGCGAGACTCGGCCAATTAACAACCGATCGGCGTCTGCACAATTCAAGCGCGATGCAACGGTGGTTCATCATCCACTCGCGTAATACGTATGTGCTAGCAAGCCTCCACAATCTAATGAAGACCTTAACGACTGGCACTGTTATTCGCTACTCGCCGAACCCGAGCGAATTTCATATCACTGACATGAGTACGAAAAAGACGATCAAACACCAATGCCTTATTCCAGATTTTGAAAGCAAATTGCGTGGCCTACTTGCCGGTCAATACGATGATGAGAGGCATAGCTCCGCCCCCGAACTTGAATCGCTGCTGGCATCGTTTGGGTTGTCAGAAGGGGCCGAATGAAATGGCCGCCCCGAAGATATCTGCCCAACAGCAACGACGGATCGAGGTCATGTTGACAAAGTGGGCCGGCAAATTGACCTGGGAGGCACTGGCTACGCTGGTGGAATTAGAAATCGGGCTCAAGACTACGCGACAGACGCTCTCCAGCTACGCGGGGATCGCTGCATGCTACAAGAAACGGAAGGCTCAACTGCGCGGGGCCACCCCGGCTCTTTACACTAAGATTACCGCATCTGAGGTCAGTCTGGTGGCGCGGATCGAAAAGCTTGAGGCCGAAATTGAAGTTCTCACCAGAAACAATGCCGAACAATTGCGGATGATTGAGAGAATGCTGGCAAACGCTCGGTCAATTCCGAATCTTGATTTGAGAGAGCTCATTCAGAAACGGCCGGAGGAGACCTTGCTTCCCAAACCGTGGAAGGTCAAATGACGCTATTTGAGGGTCGGCAACGATTCTGACGAAATCCTCAAAATAGTAGGTTAAGCAATTGTTTTACATATTAATTTTGACCGCTACTTAGTTGGGCTTCTCTGCAGCTGTTTTAACTGCCCCTGGAGCATCGCCTTTTCCTGCATTAAATCGCGGTTCTCATTACCGAGCAACCGGCTCCGGTCGATGGCCATCTCACATTGCTCATTGAGATGGATGACCCGCTGCTCGCAGATGGCGAGGTTCTTTTCGGCTTGATTCAGATCCGCCTGAAGCCCCTCTCGTTGCTGGGTGCCGCCATCTAGCTCCTGTTGGAGGCGGTTAACCGTTTCTTCCAGCGTTTCCAGTCGCGTCCGTTGTTGTGCGGCGGCGGATTGGCTCTCGTGCAGCCTTTCATTAAGATCCCTGGCGTGACTCTGTAAACATCCCTGTTTTAGTTGCACCGCTGATTGCGTATTCCAGACCAAGGTTGCCACTGATTCCAGACGAAGCCTGCCACCCATTCCACGCGAAAGCTGCCACTGATTCCACGGCAAAGCTGCCACCCCGGCAGGCTGCCTGAAGCGCCATCAAAATCGTCCGGCGCGGGATAACTTGACGGTACTCTGACCCTTTTCATCCGGAGATGGGCCAGATGCCAGCGAAGAGGTTATCCATGCGTAAGATCAAAGAAGTTCTTCGCCTCAAGTGGGAGCGAGGGCTGAGCAACCGACAGGTTGCCGCTGCCTGCGGCATCAGTCGTCCCACTGTGAGCGAGTACCTTCGGCGTACTGCCGAAGCCGGTCTGAGCTGGCCGTTGCCAGCGGATCTGGACGAGGCCCATCTGGAACAGTTGCTGTTCCCGCCGCCACCGGACCTGCCGGCCCAGATCCGGGGGATACCGGACTGGCAGCAGATCCACGAGGAACTCAGGGGCAAGAACGTCACCCTTTTCCTGCTCTGGCAGGAGTACCGGCAGGCCAATCCGGACGGTTATCAGTACAGCTGGTTCTGTGAGCACTACCGGGCCTGGCAGGGCAAGCTGGACATGGTGATGCGCCAGGACCACCGGGCCGGAGAAAAGCTGTTCGTGGACTATGCCGGCCAGACCGTCCCTGTCATTGACCGCACCACCGGCGAGATCCACGAGGCACAAGTCTTTGTCGCGGTGATGGGCGCATCCAATTACACCTACGCAGAAGCCACCTGGAGCCAGACATTGCCAGACTGGATCGGCTCTCACATCCGGGCCTTCCAGTATCTGAATGGAATTCCAGAATTAGTGGTCCCCGACAATTTAAAATCGGGTGTTACCAAGGCTCACCGGTACGAGCCGGACCTCAATCCAACCTACCAAGATATGGCTGCCCATTACGGGATCGCCATCGTCCCCACGCGCGCCCGTAAGCCCCGCGACAAGGCCAAGGTGGAAGGCGGTGTGTTGATCGTCGAACGCTGGATACTGGCGGCGTTGCGCCATCGCCAGCACTTCTCCCTGGGGCAACTCAACGCCACCATCCGCGAGCTGCTGGAGCGGCTGAACACCCGGCCCTTCCGCAAGTTACCCGGCTGCCGGCGTGACCACTTCGAACAGCTGGATAAACCGGTCCTACAGCCTCTTCCCGCAGAGCCTTATGTCTATGCAGAGTGGAAAAAAGCCCGGGTGCATATCGACTACCACGTGGCCATCGACGGGCATTACTACTCGGTCCCCTACACCCTGATCAAGAAAGAGGTGGAGGTTCGCATCACCCACAACACCATCGAATGCTTTTACCGGGGCAACCGGATCGCCAGCCACCGGCGTTCGGACCAGAAGGGTCGGCACACCACCATCGCCGCTCATATGCCCGAATCCCATCGCCAGGCGGGCGAGTGGTCGCCGGAACGGCTGATCGCCTGGGCAGCCAAGACCGGACCCGCGGCGGAGAAGCTTATCCGCACCGTTCTCGGTGCCCGCAAACACCCACAGCAGGCTTACCGCTCCTGTCTGGGCATTCTCCGGTTGGGCCAGAGCTACGGCGAATCGCGGCTGGAGGCCGCCTGCCAACGGGCCCTGATGCTGGGCAGTTGCCGGTATAAGAGCATTGAATCCATCCTCAAGCACCGCCTGGATCAGCAGCCTCTGGAAGAGCAACAGGAACTGGCCTTACCCGACACCCACGACAATATCCGTGGCCCCGCCTACTACCACTGAAGGAACCTGACATGCTGAAACATCCCACCCTGGACAAGCTCCACGCCCTCAAGCTGACCGGAATGGCCGCCGCCCTGGCGGATCAGTCGGCCACGCCCGACATCACGGAACTGACCTTCGAGGAACGCCTCGGATTGCTCGTGGACCGGGAGATGACGGAACGGGACAACCGGCGCATGAGTAGCCGGTTGCGCCGGGCCAGGCTACGGCACAATGCCATCCTCGAAGACCTGGATTACCGCCACTCACGTGGCCTGGATAAAGGGCTGGTCCAGTCACTGGCCGGTTGCCAGTGGGTGAAGGAGCATCTGAACGTCCTCATCACTGGCCCCACCGGTGTTGGCAAAACCTGGCTGGCCTGCGCCCTGGCGCATAAGGCCTGCCGGGAAGGCTACACCGCGCAGTACGTGCGCCTGACCCGATTACTGCGGGAGCTGACTATTGCCAAGGGCGATGGCCAGTACGCCAAACTCCTCACCAACCTCGCCAAAGTAGACGTGTTGATCCTGGATGACTGGGGCCTCATGAAGCTGAGCGCGGAGAACCGAAGAGACTTGCTGGAGGTGCTGGAAGACCGTCATGGCAGGCGCTCCACCATCGCCACCAGCCAACTGCCTATGGATCAATGGCATGACGTGATCGGTGACGCCACTCTGGCGGATGCCATTCTGGACCGCCTGGTTCACAACGCCTACAAGATCAATCTCCGGGGCGAATCCATGCGAAAACAACAGGCAAAGTTGACGGGCACTGCAACTTCGGAGTAAGAAGAGAAACCCCGCGTCGCTACGCTCCGATGGGTGGCAGCCTTGCCCTGGTCCGGGTGGCAGGCTTCACGTGGAATGGGTGGCAACCTTCAGCGGTTTACGCACACTGATCATCCAAAGCTTGAAAATCGAGATTTTGTCGGCAACTTTTATTACTCTGGGTATCATTGGACTTTACGTTTCATTTTATGACACAAAGAAAGAGATGTATTCGGCTAAAGGAAAAGATCTTACAGTACTTTTTAATGCCCTAAAGCGACTGTACTGGAATGTAAACGCTAGCGAAGTGCCTTCTAGAGAGGACCTTGCAGAACTTGAGAGGATTGAAACACAGTTCACAGAAATAAGCGAAAGTCATCAAATTCTCTTTAGCAATTGGTATGCCCATTACAAGTTCTTTTGGGAACAGCAGATTGGGTGGATTGATCAAGAATTAGATTTTGGACTCTTTCGAGATAAGATACCCCTATCCCTCACTTTACCACTCTTTGTGATGGCGATTTCGGGTTTGTTTTACTTTACTGATGCGATGAGTTATCTGTGCGCACTTCTATAGCGGACACTGGTAGAAGCCTTTTTGGACACTCGTTCTCACTAGCAAAAGTTTAGACCTTGTTGGCACTCACTTCCGGGCTCATGATCTAAAGAATGCACTTGCTGAAACACTTCCTAGATGGATGAAGGATCAATAAAACGATCAGGGGCAAGGATGCTAACTTTTAGGAGGTTTACCTCGATCTCCTATTCCGTCAGTGCTCTCATAGAAAACTTGAACTCCGAGCCCGTCGTCCGCCGGAGTTGGTTTCTGAATTCCCGATCATTGAAGCTATTGTTCCGCACGACCGATTTGCACCTCTATATACCCAGTTTTCAACTTTAATAGGATCCGCCGCGTCTCGCCAGCCTCGGAATGCCCTAGATTGTTTTTTTATATAAAATACGGATTTAGAGTCATAAGGTTATTTAATAATAAAATATACTCTACAGATAAAAATGTCCGTTTTATGAAATGACAAATATTTGGCAATTTCCGTTACTTTATAATCGCAAATACAGGTTTTAAAAAAAGAAAATAAAATGAGTAAAATTAGGTTTCTATGTAAAAGGCCATTAAAATGTAATTATTAAAATTTTTGAATTGAAAAATAACTTAAATAAATTTGCACATTTATTAAATGACAAAAACATTACCACTTTGGCAACTATTAATAAATATCGAAAATCTATTATCGACTCGTTGTTTCACAAAGCTGAGTATATGAGTTATAAAAAAACAAAGATTGCAGGAAACAAGTCATGGATAGTTTCAATAGTTCCATATCGCAAGGCACGATCAAAACATGTTCTCCTACTGAAAAAAACGAAGGTGTCGGCAATGCCACATCAAATCAAAGGAGCTGCACCCGCTATCGGAAATCAACTGAGCTGGGAGGCGTTCATGAAGCTCCCCATTAGTCGTTACCAGGATAAAAACGTTTCGACAAACTCTCTGACCCCTTGCCAAAGCAAGACTAACCGTAATTTCCGTACGGCCACTGATTTTCGGGTTGTCCAACTGCTGAAACATGCTGAGCCTTCTGAGTTCCACTCTGTTTCAGAGTACTACCACGCACTGCTCCTCGAGGCTGACCCCTCCGTTACTCGGTACGTGCCGCAACCGTATCGATTGATGATTGGTAAGCGCCGCTACACGCCGGACTGCTATCTAGTTCGCGATGGGCAAGTAGATATCGTGGAGCTTCGTCCGAATGCTAAATTTGATGAATCGCGAGGGCAGGCGCTAAAAGCGTTCTTTCGACTCCATGATATGCGATTTCTTGTAATCCCGAATGAAGAGGTAATGAACCGTCGCACCGAAGCCTTGAATTGGCAGATGATCATCCAGATGCTGGTTTGTCATCACGATCTGGACACTACCAGTTGGGAGTTAGAACTTCTGGAGGCTGCATTCAGAAGGGGTATTTTCCAATTTGGCGATCACGTACTAAGGCAGGACCGATCCTCATGCAGGCCGAAAGAAATTGCGCTGCTGCGTCTTCTCCATAAGGGCAAGCTGGCCGCGAATCTTACCAAGCACCGCTTTAGTTTTTCCACGGAGCTATGGCCATGCCCATGACGTGGCGGGCACGCCTGGAACAGAACCCACGTTTGGGCGACCTGTCCGCTTGGCCCTCTTCGCTCGATCCAACTCTGATACCCAAGGCAAGGCGCAAGGCTTACCTACGTAACGTGCGAGTGGTTAGAAAAGTACTGACTGGGGAAAAACTGGCGAAAGTCGCTAAAGATGTAGGCGTGAGTTCTGGACGCGTTACGCAGCTTATGAATCGCTGCCTTGGTCAGTGTCACCGTTGCTGAAGGCGTTGAACTGTCCGAGGCAACCATGACAAAGCTGTTCGATGACGCTGGTTTTACCTACCGGAGCATGGATAAAGAATCGCTATAACTCGGCAGACTTATCGCTTCGTCAATGTTTGCCTGATGCCAATTCTACGCCTTGGTTTTCGTCGCAACTTTTAGTTTGCTTTGATCCAGCCTTTTAGGAGTATCCGTGCAGATACATCACCTCGTCAAAATTGCCGTCGTCGTCGCCACTGTCCTTTTGTTACAAAGCTGTGGTGCGATCAATTGGAACCAAGAGCCACCCTACTCCCTGGTTAATACCTGGGGAGAAAAAGGGAGCAATCCGGGTCAATTTAACGATCCCACGGGAATAGCCGTTACGAGCAACGAAGTGTTCGTATCCGATGCCCGTAACAGTCGCATCCAGGTGTTCGACAAAATGGGTAACTTCAAGCGGGCGTTCGGCCAGCAGCAGCTCGGACGGCCAATGAATTTGGCCATCGCTAATGACACGTTGTATGTGCCGGATTACTTCAAAGATGCCGTTCACGTTTTTGCGCTTGATGGCCAGTATCAAGGCGCAATCGAAACGTCACCTGCCCTTGACAGCCCGGGAGGAGTGGCGGTGTTTCCCGATGGTGACCTTTTGGTTGCTGATACGTACGGGCAGCGCCTGGTCCACGTGTCGCCTGAGGGTAGCCAACGACGAACCTGGAGTGGAAAAGGCATCTGGTCTGGTGAGTTCAACTACCCCACCAGTGTTGCGGTCGATAACAATGGCGGGTTTTACGTTGCCGATGGCTATAACGACCGGGTCCAGCAATTCGGTACCGATGGCGAGTACATGCGCAAATGGGGCGGACCATTCGGGCTCAATATTTTTGGGCCATTCAAAGGCTGGTTTGCAACGGTCACGTCCATTGCGATCGGCCCTGAAGGCAATCTGTTTGTTGCCGACTTCTACAACAACAGAATTCAGAAATTCACGGCAGAAGGCGATTACCTGACCTCCTTTGGCGTCGAATCGGATGGGCCGGGCCAGACTGAGATTGCGGTTGCCGTGGATAGCGATGGCACCGTGTGGAGCGTGAATTTCGATGCGAACCGGGTTGAACAGTGGCGGCCATGAGCGTGTCGCTCATTGACGGCTCAGCCTTATCCCGCACAACAAGACAATTGCTTCACATCCTTGGTGAATGTTTGGGCACATAATTTCAACCCCTCGACCATGGTCAGATAGGGGAACAACTCATTGGCTATGTCATTCACCGTCATGCGCGCACGTAGCGCCATCACAGCGGTCTGAATCAGTTCACCGGCCTCACCTGCCACGGCCTGAACACCCAGTAATCGCCCGCTTTCACGCTCCGCGACGATCTTGATGAAGCCCCCGGTATCGAAGTTAACCAGCGCCCGTGGCACGTTGTCGAGGGTCAGGATGCGACTGTCGGTGTCATACCCCTGAGCTTCAGCGTCTGCCTCGGACAAACCCACGGTCGCAATTTGTGGATCGGTAAACACCACCTCCGGCATGGCACTGAGATCCAGCCGTGCTTCGCCGCCGGTCATGTTGACCGCTGCCCGGCTGCCTCCCGCCGCCGCAACGTAGACAAACTGGGGCTGATCGGTACAGTCGCCGGCAGCGTAAATACCCGGCACCCGAGTCTGCAGTTGCTCGTTCACGATCACCGCCCCGTGATCGGTCTCCAAGTCGATCGCATCCAGGTTCAGTTGGTCCGTGTTCGGGGTGCGGCCCACCGCCACGAGAAGCCGGTCTGCCCGCAGTTCCCCGGCAGTCGAGACGAGAATGAACTCGTCATTGGTATAGCCAATCTGGCTTGCCTGGGTGTCGTTCAGGACCTTTATGCCCTCAGCTTGGAACGCGTTTTGAATGGCCTCTCCAACAGCCGGATCCTCGCGGGAAAACAGTCGACTGCGTGCCAGAATCGTCACCTTGCTTCCCAGGCGGGCAAACGCCTGAGCCAGCTCCACCGCTACCACCGAGGCCCCGATGACAATCAGTCGGTCCGGAATGGTGTCGCTGGCGAGCGCCGTGGTGGAGGTCCAGTACGGCGTACCGGACAGCCCAGGAATCGGGGGAATGGCTGGCCGCGCACCGGTGCCAATGAACGCACGATCGAAGCTGATCTCGCGCTCTTTGCCGTCCGTACCTTTGACCAGAAACGTACGGGCATCCATAAACCGGGCCTCTCCCTGCACGACTGTAATATCAGGATTGTCCTTCAGGATTCCTTCGTACTTGGCGTGACGCAGTTCATCCACACGACCTTGTTGCTGGGCCAGCAACAAGGGGCGGTCGACCGTGGGTTCAGTCGCCGTAATGCCTTCATCAAACGGACTTTTGCGGCGCAAATGGGCGATGTGAGCCGCCCGGATCATGATTTTGGAGGGCACACAGCCAATGTTGACGCAAGTTCCGCCAATGGTGCCGCGCTCAATCAGCGTCACTCGGGCGCCGAGTTCAGTCGCTTTCAACGCCGCGGCCATGGCACTACCGCCGCTGCCAATGACTGCAATGTGCAATTTGTTGTCACTCATAAACGTTACTCCTTGATAGATGGGCTATTGCAGCAGGCGTCGTGTTTCTTCTTGCGCCAAACGGCATAGCAGGTCAGGCCAATAAAAAATGCGAGCGCAGGCAACAACACGTAATCGAGATAACCGATCAGCGCAGCCAGACCTACCGCCCCAAATAAAATCACCAATATCGGCGTAAAACAGCAAAGCGCGACCAGCACGGTGCCAATAACACTCACTCGCAACAGGGTTTTGGGATTTTGCATGGTCACTCCTGTTTCGCCTGGGGCTGCTTCAGCGTGGACGGATAGCCCGCGTTAGTCGTGGCTTGAGTCAGTGCCTCAACGGAAGTTTTCGCATCGTCGAAGGTGACCGTCGCATCACGTGCTTCATAACGGACATCGACGGAGCTCACGCCCTCGACTCGGTTGAGGGCAGCTTTAACGGTGAATGGACAGGCCGAACAGGTCATACCAGGCACGGACAACGTGACCGTTTGTTGCGCCGCCAGAGCGGGCAGGCTAACTAACAGGAGCAGCGCAGTAGCGATCAGTGATTTTTTCATGGCGTAGTACCTCTCAATAAAATAGGGGTAAGACGAAGGGGAAAGCCAACGCAGTCAGAATGAGCAGCGCGACGATCCAGAAAGCGACCTTATAGGCCTTGCGCACTTGCGGTACCGCGCACACATCACCCGGCTGACAGGCCCCGGCAGGTCGATATATCTGACGCCAGGCGAAGACCATTGCCACCAGTGCCGCACCGATGAACCATGGCCGGTAGGGTTCCAGGGCTGTCAGGTTGCCGATCCAGGCCCCGGAAATGCCCAACGTGATTAAAATCAGGGGGCCGAGACAGCAGGCGGATGCCAGAATGGCTGCGACACCCCCTGCAAACAGCGAACCGCGACCGGATTTGGACTCTGACATTACGATGGCTCCTTTCATGACATAGGTGACTAAGATAAGGTTACTCCCGTAGTCAGATACGGAATCAAGAACCATGTCCAAAAAACGACGTTCAATGACCATCGGTGTGCTGGCCAAGGCCGCCGGTATGGGGGTGGAAACCATCCGCTATTACCAGCGCCGGGGGTTGGTGGCAGAGCCTGAAAAACCTTATGGGAGCATTCGTCATTACGACGACCAGGCATTGGCACGCCTTCACTTCATTCGAACCGCCCAATGGCTGGGGTTCAGTCTGGATGAAATCGCGGAACTGCTGACACTGCAGGACGGCACCCATTGCAATGAAGCACGGGTATTGGGCGAGCAGAAATTAACGAGTGTGCGGCAGAAAATCCAGAGCCTGCAAGGTATAGAAAAAGCTCTGGATGGGTTGGTTCAGGAGTGTTCAGCGCAAAGGATGAATGTTGAATGTCCTTTGATTGCCTCTCTGCAGCATGGAATTGTGCAGCACTC
>Ga0207901_1000540_pt1 | contig 9940 bp, 8 predicted proteins | sample LinPmetageLP46_FD_184057 | JGI IMG/M metagenome (GOLD analysis project Ga0207901, IMG submission 184057) | Marine viral communities from the Pacific Ocean - LP-46 (SPAdes) | ecosystem: Environmental > Aquatic > Marine > Oceanic | place: Pacific Ocean | collected 2011-06-12
CGGGCATGGAGGTCCCGGATGGAAATCCGGGGCGGCCGGTTGGCGAAGGCTTCACGAGGCGTGACTTCAATGGCGGAGCGCTGGTTGCTGTCCCCCATCATCAGGCTGACCAAAGAGGATTCGGTGCACTGCTTACGGTCTAGCGTCTGAACCATCCGACCGGCCCGCATCACGACAACCCGGTGAGCACAGGCCATCACGTCCTGCATCTTGTGGGTGATAAGCACCACGCTGCGGCCAGCCTCCGCCAGTTTGCGGATAAGTCCCCACAGGCGTTCTGCTTCCTGGGGCGGTAGTACTGATGTGGGCTCGTCCAGAATCAGAACCTTTGCATCCAGGTTCAGCACCTTGACCAGTTCAAGTAGTTGCCGCTGCCCTACGGAAAGGTCGCGCACCAGCGTGTCTGGTGCCAGTCCTGGTGCCAGCTCCTGCAGATAGGTGAGTACGGCCTTGCGAGGAGATGTACGGAAAAGCCGGCGAAAGGTCCAGAAGGGCGATTTCGGGTAGGCCAGTAGCAGGTTGTCCAGCACGGACAGCGCGGGAACCAGATTGAACTGTTGGAACACCATGCCAATGCCCAGAGACATTGCTTTCTGGGGTGACTCAATGGTGGTTTCCCGATCATTAATCAGAATGGCGCCGCCATCCGGAGGATACAGGCCGAACAGCATCTTCATGAGCGTGCTTTTGCCGGCACCGTTCTCTCCGAGCAGTGCAACCACCTCTCCGGCGCGAATGTCCAGAGAGATTCCGTCATTTGCCGTAACGTCGCCGAAGCGCTTGGTGATGTTGTAAAGCTGGATATTCATGACTTACGACTCTTGCGCGTTTATTTCTGTTGTATGCAAGACTGCATGGATCATGCCATATGAAGGAGAGGCGCATGGTTGAGATGTTTGTATTCCGGTTCGTTCAATAACTAACCGGAACCACAGTGAAAATCGGTCGAAACAATGTTTTATTTTGGTGCAATAAGTCCGGGTATGCACAGAAGGAGGACGTGGATATGGGGATGGAGTCGATTGAAAAGTATCCGGTTATAGTTAATGATGTATGCAACAAAAGGAAGGAGCGAAGCATGACTGTATCAACACGGAAGTGGACCACCGATCGCATCTACGACAATCTGCGTCAGGGTATTATGACTCTCGAGTTGTATCCGGGTAGCCGGGTCACAGAGACGGAGTTGGCGCAACGGTTTGGCGTCAGCCGGACACCGGTTCGCGAAGCGCTGCAACGGCTGGCTGTGGAAGGGTATCTGACCATTCGTCCCAAGCACGGTTGCTATATTCGCCAACTCGATGTTTTTGAACTGGCGGAATACTACGACGTGCGGGTTGGGCTTGAGCTGGAAGGGGTGGCGCTTACAAGCCAGCGGGTACCCTACCGGGAATTAGCACAGCTTGCGGACGACTGGGACCCGCGGAAGCTGATGTACGGTTCCGAAGGAACGGAATGTTTCAAGGATGCCGAAGAGGCTTTTCATATCCGGCTCGCCAGCCTCAGCGGCAATACGGTGCTGGTGCAGTACCTGAAGGGTGTGAATGACCATATCAGGATTGTTCGGCGCCTGGGGCTGCCCGATACGGAAAGCGTGATGAAAACCTACGAAGAACATTATGAGATCTGTCAGAGAATCCTTGCCAACGACCTGTCTGCGGCCACCAATGTGCTGCGAGCTCATATTCACGAAAGTCAGGCCAAGAGTCGTGAAGTGACTCTGGCTCAGTTGGAAACCCGTCGGCGTTTGAGGGAATTGGAAGGGTAGTTCGGGCGGACGCTCAATCTGATGGCACGGTTCCTGCTCAATAGCTTTCATTCCGAATGAAACCGACAAGACTGGAGGCAGTATGAGTGGATTAGGTGGGTTGAATAAATCTCCCAATGGCGTTGTGTTAGGTCTGGTTCAGCTGCAGCTACCGGACGTGGCCACGCCAGAGCAGCTGGCGACTCAGACCCGCCGCGTGTGTGAGTTGGTAGGCAAGGCTCGCCGCCAATCACCGGCCATGGATCTTGTGGTGTTTCCTGAGTATTGCCTGCACGGCCTCTCCATGAGTATCGACCCGGCCATCATGTGTGACCGCGACGGCCCGGAGATGGTTGCGTTTCAGGCGGCCTGCCGGGAGCACGATATCTGGGGGTGCTTTTCCATCATGGAGAACAATCCTGGGGGCAACCCCTACAACACCGGTGTAATCATCGATAACACCGGCGAAGTTCGACTGTTCTACCGCAAGCTGCATCCCTGGGTGCCGGTGGAACCCTGGGAGCCCGGTAACCTTGGTATTCCGGTCTGCGACGGCCCGAATGGCAGTCGGCTGTCGCTGGCTATCTGTCATGATGGGATGTTCCCGGAAGTTGCTCGCGAGTGTGCCTATAAAGGCGCCAATATCATGCTGCGTACCGCAGGCTACACCGCGCCGATTCGGCATGCCTGGAAAATCACCAATCAAGCCAATGCGTTCTGCAACTTGATGGTGACCGCCAATGTTTGCCTGGCGGGCAGTGACGGCACCTTTAACTCCATGGGCGAAGGTATGGTGGTCAACTTTGATGGTGAGCCGATGGTAGAAGGTAATGGCTTTGCCGACGAGATCATCACCGCAGAAGTGCGTCCGGACCTGGTGGATGAAGCTCGTATCCATTGGGGTGTCGAAAACAACATTTATCAGCTGGGTCACCGTGGTTATGTGGCTGTGAAAGGTGGCGCCAGCGACTGCCCGTATACATTCATGCAGGATATGGTGCGTGGCCAGTACCGGCTGCCCTGGGATGGCGATGTGAGCGTGGTCGATGGAAGAGGGTTTGGCTTCGAGCCCCCTGAGCGGGAATACCAGTCTGACTGATGCCGGCTTTGTACGATTGTCAGGAGGGCGCGCGCCCTCCTGATCTTGCAGTGTTAGTTATGCCCCCACCAATTGTGCCGCCATCCGGTTCTGTTCCTCAATAATATGGGGCAGTGACCGGGTGCACAGCTGCCCTTCCTCAATCACCACACGGCCGTTGATGATGCTCCAGTGCACTCTTGGAGGTGTGCAGAAAACCAGAGAGGCGAGCGGGTCGCTCTGGCCACCGGCCATGGCAATGTCGTCGGTGCGGAAGGCGACTATGTCTGCACAGTAACCTGGCTGAATGCGGCCAAGAACATTGCCCCTTCCCAGAACTTCGGCGCCACCACGAGTGGCGATACGCAGTGCTTCTCGGGCTGTCATGGCACCCGGTTGCTGATCCCTTACCCGTGCGGACAGCATGGCCAGACGGGCTTCATCGAGAAGATTTCCGCTGTCATTAGACGCGCTGCCGTCTACGCCCAGGCTAACCTTGACTCCGGCGTCCAGCATTTGCCGTACAGGAGCAATACCGGAAGCCAGTCGCATGTTGGAGCAGGGGCAGTGGGCGACTCCGGTACCGGTGCGGGCAAACAATTCAATGCCGGGTGCATCAAGATGTACGCAGTGCGCGTGCCATACGTCCTCACCCACCCAGCCTACATCTTCGGAGAATTCTGTAGGTGTCATGCCGTAGCGCTCCATGCTGAACGCGAGATCTTTCCAGTTTTCCGCTGTATGGGTATGCAGGCCAACCTTCAGTGATCTTGCCATGGTGGCCGCTTCGCGCATCAGGTCTTTGGTGACGGTGAAGGGTGAGCAGGGTGCCAGCGCTACCCGGATCATGGCGTCGGGGCTGTAATCGTGGTGAGTTTCAACCACTCGTTGCATGTCCTTGAGAATCGCGTGCTCGTCTGCTTCCACCAGTTCATCCGGTGGCAGGCCACCCTGGCTCTGACCAAGGCTCATGGCGCCTCTTGCAGCGTGGAAACGGATACCCATCTCAATGGCTGCCTGAACACTGTCATCCAGAGTGATGCCGTTCACATACAGGTAGGCGTGGTCGGCTGCGGTAGTGCACCCGGACAACATAAGTTCGGCCATGGCGGTGCGGCTTGCCGCCCGTTGCATTTCCGGTGTGATGTTGCGCCAGACCGGGAACAGGGCGCTGAGCCAGTCGAACAGTTCCCCGTTCTGGGCCGCAGGTAAAGCCCGGGTCAGGGACTGGAACATGTGGTGGTGAGTGTTGATGAGGCCTGGAATTACCACATGGCCACTAAGATCGATTGTGCGGCCGGCATTCTGCGGGCACTCATCGTGAGTCCCTACTGCATCAATCCGGTTGTCGCTGACAAGTATGTAACCATTTTCAATTTCACGCTCTTCGTCGTCCATGGTGGCGATGACTCGAGCGTTCTTCAGTAACAGTGTGTCTGTCATTGCAGGCATTTTCCCGTTGCGAAAGTTTGCAGTCAGTTCACATGCAATAGTGGTGCCTTATTTTATTGCCTAAAATATTGACTAAATGGTCATAAAGTAGGGAGGCTGCACTTTTTTGATGCAGAAAATGACTGTTAGGCCCTTCTAAGCCAAGGTTTTTGGGTTTTTTTATGTGGCACGCCTGTTGCAAATATATTGACCAAATGGGTAGTTAATTATTGATGCAACTGGAGAGAACATGGCGGATGAGGGACTGGAAATACCTGTAATTGATTTCGCTCCGTTCCTGAGTGGAACTGAGGCGGATCGTAAGGCAGTGGCGGCGCAGATGCGGCAGGCCAGCCAAGAGTGGGGCTTCTTTTACTTGTCCGGCTGCGGCATGCCGGAAGAAAAGCTGGCGGAGGCATTCGCCACGTCAATGGTGTTCTTTAGCTTGCCGCTTGAGGTGAAGCAGCAGGTGGCCTGGCAGAATGCCGAGAGCAACCGGGGCTACGTTGGAATCAAGCGAGAGAAGCTGGACCCCACTCGCCCGGGTGATCTGAAAGAGGCTTTCAATCTGGCGCCGGAGCATCCAGGCCCGGGAGCGATTAAAAATCTTTGGCCAGCTGGTCAGGCGCAGTTTGAGACGGTCATGAGTGGGTTTCTGGCTGAATGTACTCAGACCGCTGGTTGCGTGCTGGAAGCATTTGCCCTTGCTCTGGATCTGCCAGCCGACTTCTTTGTGGCAGCCCATAACGAGCACGATCATACGCTGCGATTGTTGCACTACCCACCGCTGCCTGAAGGGTTTGAGCCTGAAGGTGGAGAAAGCCGGGCAGGAGCTCATACCGATTACGGAAGTATCACTCTGTTGTTCCAGGACTCGGTAGGCGGCCTGGAAGTCCGTACTCGCGGTGGAGAGTGGCTAAGGGCGACACCGATTCCCGGAACGGTTGTGGTTAACACGGGTGACCTGATGCACCGGTGGACCAACCATGTTTTTTGCTCGACACCTCACAGGGTGAATGTCGCCCCGGAAAATCGCCTTAATGACCGCTATTCCATCGCCTTTTTCTGTCATCCCAACAAATCGGCAGAAATAGCCTGCATCGATAGCTGTACCACTGCAGACAACCCCCCGATCTACGGCCCGATTTCAGCGGGTCAGCACCTGTATGAAAAGCTTACCAACACCTATGGGGCATCCAGCCCAGCAACCAAGGAATCACTATGAACAAACTCAAAAGCCTGGCGGCCGGTATCACTTTGTCGCTTAGTACCATCTCCGGTGTTGCCTATGCGGAAGAGCTCATCCCGGTTACCGTGTCTACCACCTGGTATGCCCAGGCGGAGCACGGTGGGTTTTATGCAGCCAAAGCCATGGGGCTCTATGAAGAGCAGGGCCTGGACGTCACCATCAAGATGGGTGGTCCTCAGGTGAACAACGTGCAGTTGTTGATGGGCGGCAAGATGGATTTCATTATGGGATACAGCCTGCAGTCATTTAACGCTGTGAAGGAGGATATTCCGTTGGTCACAGTGGCGGCTTTCTTCCAGAAAGACCCGCAAACTCTCGTGGTGCATAAAGGTGCAGGGAACGACTCACTGGAGGATCTGAAGGGTAAATCCATGCGCGTGCCCACGGCGGGTCGTGTGGCCTACTGGCCCTGGCTGAAAACCGAATACGGTTATACCGATGAACAGCTTCAGGCTTATGACTACAGCTTTGCACCGTTTATCAGAGACGAACAGGCGATTCAGCAAGGCTACGTAACCAACGATGGTTTCTTCCTGGAACAGGCGGGCGTTGAAGGCAAGAGCCTGTTGCTGGCCAACTATGGCTGGAAAGCCTACGCGGCTACTCTGGATACCACTCGTGAGATGATTGAGGAAAACCCGGAAGTTGTGCAGAAAATGGTGACGGCAACCGCACTGGGCTGGAAGGCTTACTTCGAAAATCCGGAGCCGGCCAATGCGCTGATCAAGGCTGACAACCCGGAGATGCAGGATGAGCTGCTTGCCTACACGTATGCGAAAATGCAGGAAGAAAACATGCTGCTTTCTGATGCCGCCGAAGGTGGTCGCTATGGCATGATGACCGTTGAGCGCTGGCAGACATTCTTTGACGACATGATTGCTGCGGAAACCCTGCCGGAAGATCTGGAGTGGGAGAAGGCGTTTGATCCCTCGTTTATAGAAACGGTCTATGCGGACTGAGTTTTAACGGTATGGATAAAAAGGGCGGCCTGAACGGTCGCCCTTTTTTGTTTGTCTAATCTGATACGAATTCTGCAAGAGCGTCGGCTACGGCTTGGGGTGCCGCTACCTGGGGAACGTGTCCTGTATTCAGAGAGACAACCCTGGCACCGGGTACAAGTTGCTGCATACGTCGTTGAACCGGCAACACTACGGAACGATCCTGCAGGGCTTCGACATAGAGCCGTGGTAATTGTCCGAAACGGGCCTGCGTCCAGCGGGGCACCAGTGCCCGGCAGCCCTCGGCCTGGGCGGTAAATCGACAGATGGCTTGCTCCGCCACCTGTTCACTGACATCTTGCAGGAAAATGTTCCGGATTGCTGATGGCTGGACCCGGGACACCAGGCCATCGGCCTCCCATTCCAGAAAAGGGCCAATGCCGGAGGCCTCGGGGAATTCTTTCACCATTTCGCCTACCACTTCGCCGAACCCTGTACCTGAGGGCAGCATCATACCCGCCAGATAAGCAACGCCGATTACTCGCTCAGCGATGGATTCAGCAAGCTGGGTGGCCACGGTGCCACCGCCGGAATGGCCAACCAGCAGCAGTGGGCCTTCAATTTCTTCAAGCTGTTTTTCGAGATCCGCTACACACCGATCAATAATAGAGGCCTCCGCCGGGTTCCCCAGCCGTGCGCCGCTTCCGGGCAGGTCCGGGGCCAGAACCCGGAACCCGTGCTCCTCAAGGTAGGGTGTAATGGTCTCCCACACCCAGCCTCCGGCCCAGGCGCCATGAATCAGGACTGCGGTGAATTGTGTATCAGGCATAAGTCCTCCGGTACATATCCATCAAATGAGCCTCTACGGTTGTGGATGGATAGTGGGGTTGGTCACCCTCTGCCAGACAAGTCGGCAGGCAACTGACTTCGTGGTCCGGGTTTCCGCTGAAGAAGAAGGGTACCGAGTAACGTTCGGCTCCGGAGGTGTTGACCACGCGGTGCAGGGTGGAGCGATAGCGGTCGTTGGTCCAGCGCGCGATCATGTCGCCAAGGTTGACGACAAAAGTGCCTGGAACTGGATCAGCATTGATCCAGCGGTCGCCTTTTACGTCCCAGACCTGCAATCCGGGCTTGTCGTCCAGCAGCAACACAGTAATGCCGCCAAAGTCTGTGTGGGCACCGCAGCCCTTTTCCCCTGGTGCCGGATTTGGTGGCTGAGGCGGGTAGTGGAGCAGGCGTAAGGTGGAGATGGGTTGCTGGCAAAAATCCTCGAAGAAATCATGACCGAGCCCAAGAGACAGGGCCAGGGCCTCCATGATCCGGCCACTGAGTGCATTCAGAGCCTCGAAGTATTCCATCATAGTGTTACGGAACGCAGGCAGGGTATGGGGCCACTGGTTGGCTCCCTGGTTAAAGCGACCGGCCATTACCCGTGGGTCTGAATCATCCAGTTCCTGGCCAATGTAGAAGCCTTCTTTAAGATCTGGTGGAGAGCCCGGTTCCAGGGTCTGGCCTTTCAGAGGTTCGTATCCCCGGTTGGCCTTGGAGAGGCTCTTGTTGATGGCTTCTTTCTCTGCGTCTGGCAGGTTGAACAGGGCTTGGGATTCCTTGAATACCCGGCTGATCAATGTCTCGGAAACGCCATGGTGGCTGACATAGAAAAAGCCAGTATGCAGGCAGACGTCGGCCAGCAATCGGGCCAACTGTTGTCGTTGCTGGTCGGTTCCGACCAGTAACGACAGATCGATAACAGGTAGCGAAGCCCCTGATTCGTTAATGATGCTCATGATGTCACTCCAGGTTCTTTAATAATATTGTCCATATGGTCAGCAATTCACAAAGCGTGCCAGTGATGTGTATCGGCTCAATGGCGTGTAAATCGCGAGTGCTCTGATGTTCGGGGGTTTCGGGAGGTGTTGGTCGCGGTCGAAAGGCCTCAAATAAGGGCGCTTCGTGCACTTTTGCACTGGATTCGGGCGCAAGTTTGATTTGGAAAGCGGGTGTTTCCGTGGGTGTTGCCTTCTGTTCGTATGCCGGCATGAAAGCCTGAGCTGGCCCGTTAATTGAAGTCTTTTCAGGGGTGAACGCCAATTATGGTCACGTTTGTTGTGCCTGGGTTGGCAAGCTGGCCTGGCCTTTGCTTTGTCCAATAAAACCTGACCGAATGATCAAAAAATTCAGAGCATAAACCGTAGAAGGGGAAAGCAAATGCATAAACGTATCACTCGTTCGTTTCTGATTGCAGCGTCATTGGCTGGAGGTCTGCTGAGCCAGTCTGCTTTGGCTGCTGATAAAGTTGTCTACCAGTTGGACTGGCTGCCGGGAGGCGACAAGTCTCCGGTTTATCTCGGTGTGCAGGAAGGATTCTTTGCAGACGAAGGGCTGGAAGTCCGCATTGCAAGTGGCCGAGGCTCCACCGATGCCATCACCAAGATTGCGACCGGACAAGCCGACATAGGCAGCGCTGATATTGGTTCATTGATGGCCGCCAAAGCGCAGGATGGCAGCTTGCCAGTGAAAGCTGTCTACAGCATCTTCAATCGCGCACCTCACGCCTTTTTTACACTTGAAACTAGTGGTATCCGCAAGGTGACCGATATCGAAGGTAAGAAGGTTGCCACCTCGCCGTTTACCTCTTCCAACGCGTTTCTGCCGCTGGTAATGAAGGACAACGGGTTGGAGGAAGATGCGGTTCAGCTCACCAAGGCGGACCCGGGTGCCCTTGGCCCAATGCTGATGAACGGCGGCACTGACGCTATTATCGCCTGGGTTACCAATATCGCCCTTTTTGACAATCAGGCCAAGACCACCGGCAACAAGCTGGTGGTTTTGCCGTGGTCTGATGCCGGGCTGGAACTGTATTCCTCCTCAGTTGTCGCCGCCGAGAAATTCCTGAGCGAGCGTCCGGACGTGGCCCGGCGTTTCATGCGTGCTTACGACAAATCCCTGAAGCTTACCCATGACGATCCAACCAAAGCCGCCGAAGCCCTACACACCATGGTGCCCGAGGTTGATGTTGATGTGGCTGTTGCCCAGATTGGCGATTCCATGAAGCTGATTGTTAACGATGTCAGCGAGCGTGATGGGCTGGGAGCACTTACAGAAGAACGTGTGGCTCTGACCTGGAGTCGTGTGGCTCAGGCAGAAAAACTGGCCGGGGATGCTCTGGACCCGGAAACCGTTATCGATCGTACTTTGCTTGAGGCGCTGTAAGTATGACCGGAACCGCCACCAACCGCTCTTTTGTCAGGCTCTCTGGAGTCGGGCACAGGTACGACCCGGACCCGGCGACGCCAATGGCGGTGACCGGCGTCGATCTGGATATTCAGAGGCATGAGTTCGTAGCGGTCGTCGGTCCTTCCGGGTGCGGAAAGTCGACGCTGTTGCGGATGATCTCCGGCTTGCTGAAACCGACAGAAGGAGAAGTCTCTGTATTTGGTCGGCCAGTTGATGGGCCAAGGGATGATGTGGGCATCGTCTTCCAGAAGCCTACGTTG
>Ga0207901_1000542_pt1 | contig 9908 bp, 13 predicted proteins | sample LinPmetageLP46_FD_184057 | JGI IMG/M metagenome (GOLD analysis project Ga0207901, IMG submission 184057) | Marine viral communities from the Pacific Ocean - LP-46 (SPAdes) | ecosystem: Environmental > Aquatic > Marine > Oceanic | place: Pacific Ocean | collected 2011-06-12
AGAGTTTGCTTCCTTCCCAAACGCAGAGCATGACGATTTAGTGGATTCTAGTACGCAAGCCCTGTTAAGATTTAGACAAGGTGGTTTTGTTAGCCTACACACCGATGAGGAAGATGAACCTTTTTATAAAACCAAAGCAGAGTATTATTAATTATGGCAATTGAAAAAGTAACCCCAGCAACACCGATAGAAGGCGAATTAGAAGCAGGTATGGAGGTTGATATCTCCTCAGCTAATGGGGCGGAAATGACCGAAGATGGCGGTATGATTATTGATTTTAATCCTGATGCCATCGACCCAAGCGAAGATTTTTTTGCTAACTTAGCAGAAGAAATATCTGAAGATGATTTAAAAAAGATAGGCACAGAACTTATCGGACAGTATCAGGGAGATCGTGATTCCAGAAGCGAATGGGAAGAAACCTATATTAAAGGTTTAGACCAGTTAGGATTGAAGATTGAAGATCGAACCCTACCTTGGCCCGGAGCGTGTGGGGTATTTCATCCGATGTTGACAGAGGCTGTGGTTAGATTCCAAAGCCAAGCAATTACCGAGATATTTCCAGCAGCAGGACCTGTGAAGACCAGAATTTTAGGTCTATCGACTTCTGAAAAAGAGCAACAAGGGAAAAGAGTTGAAGATTACATGAACTATTTGCTGACTGATAAAATGAGCGAGTACCGAACAGAGACTGAGAAACTGTTGTTTTCTCTGCCTTTGGCTGGATCAGCCTTTAGAAAAGTCTATTTTGACCCGAATATGGGCAGACCCTGTGCGATTTTTGTTCCTGCCGAAGATTTTATAGTGTCTTATGGTGCCACTGATTTACAAATGGCGGAACGAGCCACACATATCATGAAGAAAAACGCGAATGATGTGCGTAAATTACAGGTATCGGGCTTTTATAGAGACATTGATTTACCTGATCCATCGCCTGATCCAGACGATATTCGTAAGAAATACGATGAATTGACAGGTGATAGCTCAACTTATGACTTTGATAATCGTTATACCTTATTGGAAATGATGGTTAATTTAGACCTTGAGGGTTTTGAAGACACTGATGATTCTGGTGAGCCAACAGGTATCGCATTGCCTTATGTGGTCACTATTGACACTTCAAGCAATAATATCCTTGCAGTTCGTAGAAATTGGTACGAAGAAGATGATAATCGTATGATGCGACAGCATTTTGCACACTATCAATACTTACCCGGAATTGGTTTTTATGGGTTTGGATTGGTGCATTTGATTGGTGGCTTGGCAAAATCTGCCACTTCATTGCTCAGACAGTTAGTGGATGCAGGTACATTGTCGAATTTACCGGGTGGTTTGAAGTCCAGAGGGCTTAGAATTAAAGGCGATGACACGCCAATTATGCCGGGTGAGTTTAGAGATGTTGATATACCCGGTGGAGCGATCAGAGATAATATTACCTTCCTGCCTTACAAAGAACCATCAGCAACGCTGTATCAGTTATTAGGAAATATTGTAGAAGAGGGCAGAAGATTTACCAGTGCATCAGATATGAATGTAGCTGATATGAACTCAGAAGCACCAGTCGGAACCACGCTGGCTATTTTAGAAAGAGCCATGAAAGTTATGAGCGCTATACAATCCAGACTTCATGCGTCAATGAAACAAGAGTTTAATATTTTGGTGAAGGTGATCAGAGATTTTACTTCTCCATCTTATCCTTATGAGGTCGAGCCGGATGCAGACATTAAGACGGAAGATTTTGATGATCGTATAGATGTGTTACCTGTGTCCGATCCTAATGCAGCTACTATGTCTCAACGAATTATGCAGTATCAAGCAGCATTACAATTAGCACAGCAAGCGCCACAGATTTATAATTTACCTGAGCTACATCGACAAATGCTGGATACATTAGGTATTAGAGATGCCGATAAGATTATACCATTGGGCGATGACACTAAGCCTGCTGATCCAGTCAGTGAGAACATGAGTATGTTGAATGGCGAGCCAGTTCAAGCCTTTGAATACCAAGATCATGAGGCTCATATTAGAGTTCATATGAGTGCAATACAAGACCCAGAGTTAGCTCAAATGGGCGCAAACAACCCAGAAGGGATGCAGTTATTACAAGCCGCATTGGAATCTCATGTGAGAGAACATTTAGCCTTTCAATATCGTGATGAAATTGAAATGGAGTTGGGTGTTGAATTGCCGCCTTTGGGAGAGGCTTTACCACAAGATATCGAGAAACGATTATCATCAATGGTTGCCGAAGCTGCGGAAAGACTGTTACAAAAACACCAAAGGGAAATAGAACAGCAACGAATACAAGAACAAATGCAAGACCCATTGGTTCAAGCAAAAATGCGAGAGTTGGACATCAAAGAATCAGAAGTACAGCGTAAAGCACAGGCTGATATGATTGATGCACAAATTGATATGCAGAAGTCTCAAAGTCGTGATGCTATTGAGATGGAGCGTATTCGCTCACAAGAAAAAATTGCCGAATCCAGCGTGGAACAAAAACTGGTTAGCGATATAATTGATGCTAAGGTAGAAGGTGAAAGGATTGAAAGTGAAGAAATGCAGAAAGCAGCAGAGATTGCATCTAAACTTGCATCTGATATAACATCTGATAATAATAATGGCTAGAGAAGATTTTACAGGCGACACGCTGATTGAAAAACTTAAATCAAGATTGCGTGATCTGATGAACGATAGAGCAGATAATATTGCCACAGGAAGTTGTACCAACTTTGATGAATATAAACATCAATCTGGTGTGATCGAGGGTTTAGCCCTCGCAGAGCGTGAACTCTTGGATATTATTCAAGAATTAGAACGACTCTAAAACGACATAATGTCGCAAGGGAAACTCGGAACCCTTTAATAATTCCGTGCAAAGAGGTGGTCATGACAACTGCACTCGATATAGAAAGAAAAAAGCATGAGGCAACACAGTTGCCAGAACCCACAGGATATAGAATCCTAATAGCAATCCCAGAAAAAGAAGAAAAGACCGAAGGTGGTATCATCAAGGCGGAAGAAACAATCCGTCATGAACAGGTTTCCACTATTACAGGCTTTGTATTAAAAATGGGACCCGATTGTTACAAAGACGAGAGTCGATTCCCAACTGGACCTTGGTGCGAACAAGGTGATTTTGTTGTGTTTCGATCATTTAGTGGCACTCGTATTAAGATTTATGGGAAAGAATTTCGTATCATTAATGATGATAGTGTCGAAGCAGTGGTTGACGATCCCAGAGGTATAGAAAAAGTATGAGCGATACAAACGAAAACTCAACCATGAGTATGGAACAGAAATTCTTAGGTGTGACATCGAAAATTGGTTCTAAACCAGATGAAGTCGTTGAATCCGAAGGCGAAATAGATATTGAAATCATTGATGATGTAGAGGAAAAGCCAGAGAAGAAGGATAAGGTTTTTGCCGAAGATGTAAAAAAAGATGAACCAATTGATGAGGAAATTTTAAATGTTGATAAAGGCGTTCAGAAAAGAATTGATCAATTAACTGCAAAACATCATGAAGAAAGGCGACAAAAAGAACAGGCTGCAAAACTGCGTGATGAAGCAATTATTTATGCCCAGCGTGTTAAGTCTGAAAATGATCGTTTAAATAGACTTGTTTCTGATGGACAGCAATATTTAGGCAAACAAGCTGAAGAACGAGCAGGGTTTGCTAAACAGGCTGCCCAGCAAAAATACAAAGAGGCTTATGAACAAGGTAATACTGAAGATATGGTTGCTGCACAGGATGCCTTAACAAGAGCAACTATGGATGCTGCTAGTGCCGAACAGTTTAATGCTAGAATACCAGAAGAACAATTTATGCAACAGCAACAGCAGCAAGAACAACAGTTTATACCTCAACAACAAACACCACCAAGACCTGACGATAAAGCAATTTCTTGGCAAGCAAAAAACCAATGGTTCGGCAATGATTCTGAAATGACCAGTTTTGCTTATGGTGTTCATGAAAAATTAGTTAGAGAAAAGGGTATTGATCCTCAATCTGACGAATACTATGAAAAAATTGATTCAAGAATGAAACAAGTTTTTCCAGATTTCTTTGGGAGTAATGCAAGCGCTGTAAGTGCTAACTCTCGAAGCTCCGTGGTCGCACCTGCTACACGCAATAATGGTGCCAAGCCACGCAAAGTACAACTTACAGCAACCCAAGTCGCCCTCGCAAAGCGGATTGGGGTAACACCAGAACAATATGCTAACCAATTGGTTAAGGATATGTCTGCAAATAACTAGAGGATATTTATATGTCTGAAGAGCGCACTCCAAGAGAGGAGTATAATCGAAAAACCACACAACGAAAGAAGTCGTGGTCACCACCAAATGTATTACCCGACCCTGAACCAGAAGAAGGATGGGTGTTTAGATGGATTCGTACCAGCATGATTGGTAGTCCAGATAACACTAATGTTTCTAGTAAGTTCAGAGAAGGCTGGGAGGTCGTCAAGGCGGAAGATCAACCTAGTCTGAAAATACTTTCAGATCAGGATTCTCGCTGGGGATCGGATGGTGCAATTGAAGTTGGTGGATTGTTATTGTGTAAGGCTCCACAGGAGATGGTTAGTCAGCGTAGAGAATACTACGAAGAAATGGCTGATCAACAAATGAATGGAATTGACAATAACTTTCTTAAAGAAAACGATCCTAGAATGCCGGTCCTTAAACCAGAAAGGCAAACAAGGGTTAGTTTTGGTCGTAATTCTAAGAAATAGTTTTCTATTTTTTGGGGTTACATAAATTTAATTTTGTAATGTAATAGGGAGTATTATATGCCTAGTAGTGCAACACCTTACGGTGCTATGCCACAAGCTGGACTTAGTTGTAATGGCTCTTTTAGTGGAGAAGTTCGTCACTATAAAATTGCGAGTGCTTATGGCACTGGTATTTTTTATGGCGACTTTGTGAAGTTAGTTACTGCCGGTACTGTCGAAAAAGACGCTGGCACAGCTACTTTAACTCCAATTGGTCTTTTTGTCGGATGTGCTTACACCGATCCAAGTACCAATCAAAAGACCTTTAATCAACAATGGCCCGCTTCTACTTCAGCTTCTGATGCTGTAGCCTATGTTATGGATGATCCTGACATTACTTTCCAAATGCAATGTGACGGTTCTGCCGCACAAGCTACTTTGGGAACTAATTGTGCAGTCATTCAAACAGCAGGTTCAACCTCTATAGGTACTAGCAAAAACGCAGTCGATATATCTACCGCAGCTACAACCAACACACTACCAGTTCGTATCATTCAATTTATTGATGGACCGAACTCGGCTGTTGGTGATAGTTACACAGATGTACTCGTCAAGTTTAATGTTGGACACCTCATGGACAATACAACTGGAATATAAGGAGTTTAGTAAATGGCTATTTCAAGAGCACAACTGCTGAAAGAACTTTTACCCGGTTTGAATGCATTGTTCGGATTAGAGTACAGCAAATATGAAAATGAAGACGAAGAGATATACGAGACAGAATCCTCAGACAGATCGTTTGAAGAAGACGTCAAGTTAAGTGGCTTTAATGCTGCTCCAGTAAAAAATGAAGGTGCCCGTATCAGTTATGATAACGCACAAGAATCTTTTACAGCTCGTTACAACCACGAAACCATCGCAATGGGATTTGCAATTACTGAAGAGGCAATGGAAGATAATCTTTACGATTCTCTTTCTGCGCGCTACACGAAAGCACTTGCCAGAGCTATGGCTTACACGAAACAAGTTAAAGCCGCTTATCCTTTGAATAAAGGGTTTGGCGACTATGATAGTGGTGATGGCGTTGATTTATTCAGCACCTCTCATCCTCTTGTTTCTGGTGGAACAAACGCCAACAAACCTTCAACCGATGCTGATCTTAATGAGACTTCACTAGAAGCCGCCGTTATAACAATCGCTGGTTGGACAGATGAGCGTGGTTTGCTGATTGCAGCTAAACCAAAGAAATTGATTATACCGCCTAACTTGATGTTTGTTGCTCAACGGATACTACAGTCTGATCTCAGAGTGGGTACTGCTGACAACGATATTAATGCGATTAAATCAATGGGCGTTGTTCCCGGTGGTTATGCCGTGAATCATTATCTAACCGATACTGATGCATGGTTCTTAATGACTGATGTTCCAAATGGGTTCAAACATTTTGTTAGAACTTCTTTGGAAACGAGCATGGACGGCGATTTTGATACTGGTAATGTAAGATACAAGTCAAGAGAAAGATACAGCTTCGGCGTGTCTGATCCACTTGGTGCTTACGGAACTTCAGGAGCTTAATTTTTGTTATGGAACCCGTGATGTGGGGGTTTCTTACTCAACCCACATCCAACTTATCTAGGGATAACTTGTCCTATCGACTGACCTAGCAGACAAGCCAAGACAATAGGACTTATTTCCGATGGAGGAAATTATGGCAAAATCAACCTTTTCAGGACCTGTAAGATCACTCGCTGGTTTTATAAACGCAGGTTATAATTCCGTTGTTAGTTTAACAGCTAACACAACTATCACAGTAGCCAGCCATGCTGGTAGAGCACTGTTATGTAATGATGCAGATGGAGTCTTTACTCTGCCTAGCATTGTTGTAACAGAGCCTGATGATAAAACAGACCCAAATCAATTATGTAATTTAGGCGCTCAATTCACTTTTATTGTTGTAACAGCAGCAACAGATATGGATATCACAACCGATGGCACTGACAAATTTGTCGGTGGCGCTTATACCGGTATTGATGACAGCGCAGCAGGTAAGTCTTTTATTTCTGCCGCAGCTAACGATACCTTTACACAAAACGGTACAACTAAAGGCGGTTTAGCAGGAAGTATTGTAGTTATCACTGCAATGGCGAGCGCTAAATACCATGTTGCAGCACAGCTACTTGGTTCAGGAACTTTAGTAACACCATTTGCTGACGCTTAATAGGGGGTAAATTATGGCTAATACAGTCACAGGTCCCACTAAGCAGTTTGATGGAAATAGAAAACTAATTGTATATGCTTCTGTTTATTCAGACGGTAGTGCGAGTAGCACAACCCTTGTCGATGTTTCAGGATTGAATGCTAATGAAGGAGTGGCCTGTTCAACAGTCACTTTAAATAAGATATGGTATACCTGTAGTGGTGCCCCAGATGCTCCGGCATCACTTGATTGGGATGCAACAACGGACGTTACTTTTTTAACGCTGTCTTATGACAATTCATTTGATTTTAGTGATTTTGGAGGTTTGACAAATACAGCAGCATCTGGTTATTCAGGAGATGTTCTTTTGGTTATTCCGTCAACGTCTGATGCCGGGAATGAATACACTGTTTGGTGTGAGTTCATTAAGAACTACTAATAAGAATGGCTACTTCTGGATCAAGAGACTTTCAGCCTAATGTCGCTGAATGGATCGAAGAGGCCTACGAACGATGTGGGCTGGAAATGCGTACTGCTTATGACGCAAGAACAGCCCGCCGTTCGTTAAACATTCTTTTTGCAGATTGGGCAAACAGAGGCCTAAATCAATGGACAATTAGCAATGTAAACCAAACGTTAACTGAAGGAACGGAATCTTATAGTTTAAACGCTTATGTGGTTGATGTTTTGGATGTGGTTCTTAGACGCACTAAAAATAGTGTGGCTACGGATTATCAAATGAGTCAGATAGGGCGTTCTGAGTATTGGAATATTCCGAACAAAGCCACCAAAGCCAGACCTACTCAATACTTCTTAGACAAACAAGAAACACCTAAAATATATGTTTGGCCAGCACCAGAGAATAGCACCGATATTATTAAAATGAATCAAATTTTAAGAATTGAAGACGCTGATACTTCTGTTAATGATGTCCAGGTTCCTTTTAGATTTTATCCTTGTTTGGTTGCGGGGTTAGCTTATTATCTTTCTCAAAAAAGAGCGCCAGAAAGAATGGATTCATTAAAAATGATGTATGAAGATGAGTTTGCTAGAGCAATGGCTCAAGATGAAAGTCGCGCATCATTTATGGTAAAACCAAATATGCGCTCCTATGGTTACTAGGGATGACTTATGCTGCCGGCAAATATGCATACGGAATTTGTGACCGATGCGGTTTTAAATATCCGCTAAGAGAATTACAAAAAGAATGGACTAATTTAAAAACATGCCCGGAATGTTTTGAACCCAAAAGTGCATTGCTTGATCCGCTACCTCATGTTGCTGATCCACAAGCTCTTTATGATCCAAGGCCGGATACTGTTACTCAAACGGCAGGTTTGGGGGTTGTGACCACAAACAAAATTTCAGAATTTGATTCTAAAGGGGTTTATTTAGGCACCGGGGGAATGACCACTACCAATGATCCAATCGGTACTGATTTTGAGGGTCTTGAAGCAACCGGAGAAATTGGTACTATAACAGCAGGAGGCTCATAATGGCTTTTACTTATGCGACATTAAAAACAGCTGTCCAGGATTATATGGAAAATGACGAAACGACGTTTACCAATAACTTGGATAATTTTATAAAAGTTACCGAAGAAGACATTTTAAAAAATGTTGAACTTAACTATTTTAGAAAAAACGTTACAGGAACAGCGGCTTCCGGAAATGCCTATTTGTCGATGCCCAGCGATTTTTTAGCGCCGTTTAGTTTAGCGGTAATTAACTCTAGTGTTTACACTTATTTATTATTAAAACACCCGTCTTTTATTAGAGACTATACACCCAATGCTTCAACCACTGGTGCTCCTGTATATTACGGAGAATTTGATAATGATTCATTTATTTTAGCGCCTACCCCGGATGACAATTATACTTTTGAATTGCATTATTTTTATAGGCCAACATCTTTAACTGCCGGCGCTTCCGACGGCACCACTTATTTATCAACCAACGCGCCCAATGTGTTATTGGCAGGCTCTTTATTACAAGCCGCTTTATTTATGAAGCTAGAGCAAACAGAGCTTGGTACTTATAAACAAAACTATGACAAAGAAATGATGCAATTCAAAATTTGGGCAGAAGGCAAAAACACCAAAGAAGAAATGAGGTATGACAAAACTAGAGCAATTCGATAATGATTAAAGAATTAAAAGGAAAAAATATTGCTATTGTAGCTATGGGTAAAAGTCAGCTCGATTATCACATGTCGATTAGCCACAGCCAGGAGTACGATGAAGTTTGGGCAATTAATTCCATGTGTGCGGTGGTTAAAGCAGACAGAGTTTTTATGATGGATCCAGCATCTCGTTTTTTTGATACCTTTGATCCTGGCCCACAAACTCAAGTAATGAGAAAACTTTTACCAAGAATAGAAATTCCTGTTTATTCTTGTGAGAAAGACAACCGAGTTCCTGCAATAGAACTATACCCATTAGATGAGGTTGTCTCTAAAATGGGGTGTGGTTATTTGAATAATACCATTGCTTATGCCATTGCTTTCGCCGCTTTAAATGAGGTGGGGAAAATTAACATGTACGGTGCTGACTTTAGTTATGGCACTAATATTCACTTTGGTGAGATGGGAAGAGGTTGTTGCGAATTTTGGTTATCAAAATGCACGAGCAAAGGGATTGATGTTGCTGTAGCAGCTTCTTCATCTTTGCTTGATACAAATGTTTCAGAAAATGAAAAGCTATATGGATATCATAGGTTGGAAGATCCGCCTGTGGTATATTCTAAAAATGGCGACTTAAAAACAACACAGTTTTCTAAAGTTGAAATAAAAAATGAAAAACCCGTTGGCGTTTCCGGCAGGCAAGACCCTATAAAAGTTAAAAAAACAAATGGTCTTACGCCACCTGAACCAAGCCGATATTAAGGAGAAAAAATGCCTGGTGCAACAGAGAGAAAAAGATATATGAGAGGTGAATCTAAGACTTCTCGTGGAGATTACGACATAAAAAAGAAATCTTCTAAAAAGTCTAAAAAA
>Ga0207901_1000544_pt1 | contig 9894 bp, 9 predicted proteins | sample LinPmetageLP46_FD_184057 | JGI IMG/M metagenome (GOLD analysis project Ga0207901, IMG submission 184057) | Marine viral communities from the Pacific Ocean - LP-46 (SPAdes) | ecosystem: Environmental > Aquatic > Marine > Oceanic | place: Pacific Ocean | collected 2011-06-12
GGTCAAAAAGTGACGATTTTTCAGATTAAAAGCCATGGTCTTTATCCTCTCCGGTCAGATGGGGTCACGCATTGTGGGGCAGCTCATGCAACGCCCGCCGCCGCGGCCACGGCCCAGTTCGGCGCCCGGAATGGCCAGCACTTCAATGCCTGCTGCTTTCAGTGCCGCGTTGGTGTCGTCGTTGCGGTCATAGCCGACAACCACACCAGGGCTCAGTGCCAGCACATTGTTGCCATCGTTCCACTGTTCGCGTTCCCGCTCGGCCGGGCTGTCACCACCGGTGGGGACAATTTTGAGAGACTGGTAACCAAGAACGTCTGCAACGACATCAAATAGCGGCCGGGGATCCTGTCGGAAAGACAGATGTTTTTCGCCTTCGCCGGGGCGCAGGTCATAGCAAACCACTTCATCTGCCACCTCTTTGAAGGTGGTGACAACGTCGCCGCCGCAGAAGGTGAATATAGTGTCGAGATGCATGGCGGAACGGGATTTCGGGATCTGGCAGGCAATCACCCGCTCCACCGTGCCTTTCTCAAAGAGCGCGTTGGCCAGTTGCCCGACAGCCTGAGGTGATGAACGCTCTCCCATGCCTACAAGAAGGGTGCCATTGCCTAGGGGCATGACATCTCCGCCTTCGAGTGTCGCAAGCCCATGTTCCTGTGTAGGGTCACCCCAGAGCACATCGACCTTGCCGGAAAATTTCGGGTGGAACCGGTACACGCCGGCCATTAACAGGGTTTCGGGCTTGCGGGCGGCCCAGTACATCGGGTTCAGAGTGACACCGCCATAGATCCAGGCGCTGTTGTCCCTTGTAAAGAGATAGTTTGGCAGTGGTGGCAGCACAAACCCATAATGCCCAAGGTGATTGCCAAAAAGCCCCGTCGGGTCAAAGGGCAAGTCGGCCACCTTAAGCCCGCCAATAAGGTATTCAGCAAGCTTTCTGCCCGGAAGTTCGTCCATCCAGGCGCGCAAATCGGAAATCATCCCGACACCGACCTGATTCCAGGTAATACGGTGATCGAGAATCCATTTGCGGGCTTCCGGAATGTCCAGGGTTTCGGCCAACAGCTCGTTAACATCCAGCACTTCGACACCCCGCTCCCGCATCACGCTGACAAACACATCGTGATCTTTCTGGGCCTGTTTTACCCAGAACACGTCGTCAAACAACAGGGAGTCACAGTTGGACGGAGTTAGCCTCCGGTGTGCCAGTCCCGGGCGGCAGACAATTACCTGCCGCAGTGTTCCGGTTTCGGAATGTACTCCAAGCTTGTGTTCAGTCATAACTCAATCCTCCATTAAGCAGCGCATCAAAGTAGAGTGGCAGCACTGATCACCACGGTGATGAAAACCGTTAGGATCAATAACAGCGGCCAGATAAAGGCAATCCATCGATCATAAGAGACCCGGCCGATGGCCAGCCCGCCAACCACGACGGCGAAGGTGGGGTTGATCAAGTTCACCAGTCCATTGGCGGACTGGAATGCCGTGACGACCAAATCACGGCCGACATTTGCAAAATCAGCCAGCGGTGCCAGGATCGGCATCGACAGAACCGCCAACCCGGAGGACGATGGCACGAAGAAACTCATCCCCACTTCAATCCAGAACATAAGGTTAATAAAGGCCAGTTCGGGTAATCCGCCCAGTGACGTCTCGGCGCTGTGGAGGATAGTGTCGGCAATCATGCCCTGCTCCATGATGACCACGATCCCTCTTGCCAAACCAACCACCAAGGCAACCCCGAGCAAATCGCGGGCACCGTCAACAAAGCTGCCGGTCAGTTTTTTCTCGCCCAGGCGAGCAATCAGACCGATCAGGATCGCCGAGCCGAAAAACAGCGCGCCCATGCGGGCCATCCACCAGCCTTGGGAGGAAACCCCCCAGATCATCACCGCAAAGGTCAACGCGAAAATCACCAGGGCAACGATCTGAGTACCATTCAGCGTGGCTTCTTTGAACTCGGCATTTTGGTCCTGCAAAAACAGCTTACGGTGGGCATCCCGTTGTTTTGCAACGATGGAATAGGACGGATCAGCCTTAACACGCATGGCGTAACGCATAACGTAAGCTGAGCAGATAACCAGACCGCCGCCCAACAGCAGGAAGCGCAACAGGATGCCATCGGTAAAGGGAATATTGGCGGCGTTGGCGGCAATTACCGTAGCGAACGGATTGATGGTGGAGCCAAGCACACCAATTCCAGCACCGATCAGGATAATGGCGACGCCTGTCACCGCGTCGTAGCCGGCAGCGATCATGACCGGAATCAGGATGGCGTAGAACGCGAGGGTTTCCTCCGCCATGCCGTAGGTGGTGCCACCAATCGCAAACAGAGTCATCAAAATCGGGATCATCCAGATCTCATGACCTTCCATGTGTCGCATGGAACTGCGAATACCGGTATCAATTGCCCCAGTGGCATTCATGACGCCCAGAAAACCGCCCAGAAATAGCACAAACAGCGCCACATCAATGGCGTTAGCCGCGTAGCTGTCGGGGTCATAAAACCCCGCTGTCGGGGCCAGCATGACATCGACGAAGCCTTGCGGATTGGGATCAACCGTTTGGTAGGTACCCGGCACCGCAACCTCACGCCCAACCTCCTCATTCATGGTGCGATCATACTGTCCAGCCGGAATCATCCAGGTCAGCGCTGCAACCAAAATAATCAAGAGGAACAATATGGTGTAAGCGGTAGGGAAGCGAGTAGCCAGGTCTTCCTCAGGGTTTTGAATGGGCGCATTTTCCATAGTCAAAGTGCATCTCCTTTTCTTGAAACATAAACATTCACTTTCGCATCACCTCAACCATCAGACTCTTTACCACAAGCTCCATGATCAGTGTGATGCTCCAGAGTGGTTTAATGATTCATGCCTTGATTTACCTGCATCCTGAACGATTCCCTCAAGCCGCGTTCGTTTAAGCAGCATGGCATTCACTGCGACCAGGGCTGAACTGCCTGACATGGCAAGCGCCGCCACTTCCGGACTGATGACATAAGGGAAGAACACACCAGCGGCCACCGGGAAAGCAATCACGTTGTAGGCAACCGCCCAAAACAGGTTCTGGTGCATCTTCCGCAACGTCGCGCGCGACAGCTCAATTGCGCCCACAACGTCATACGGGTCGCTTTTCATCAGCACCACGTCGGCACTTTCAATGGCGACATCCGTGCCGGCGCCAATCGCGAAGCCTACGTCGGCTTGTGTCAGCGCCGGGGCGTCATTGACGCCGTCGCCAACCATGCCCACTCGCTTGCCCTGGCCCTGCAATTCTTTTACCTTCTCGGCTTTCTGCCCCGGCAGTACATCGGCGAGAACGGTGGTGATGCCAAGGCTCGCCGCAATCCGGTCGGCAGTCGCCTTGTTGTCACCCGTGAGCATGGCAACCTCGACGCCTCGTTCGCGCAACTTGGCGACCATTGCCGCCGCCGTCGGTCGCGGGGCATCCGCAATGGCGATCAGGCCGACCAACCGGCTCCCATGCGCGATGTGCACGACTGTCTGCCCGGCACCCTGCAGCCGCTGAGCCTCAGACTCCAGACCATTCATCGCGACCTCGCGCTCGTCCATCAAACGACGGTTCCCCAGGAGAACCTCCCGACCCCCGATTTCAGCCTGTGCGCCTTTGCCTTCGATGTTCTGGAAGCCGGTCAGTGTCTGCACTTGAAGGTCTGCCGCACGCTTCGAAATAGCCTGCGCCAATGGGTGATCAGAGCCCTGTTCCACAGTGGCCGCCAACGCGAGCACCTCATCAACCGTCACATCGGGGGATACAACTACCTCGACCACCTCCGGTTCGCCCATCGTCAGTGTTCCCGTCTTGTCAAAGACAACCATGTCGAGCTTGGTCGCCTCCTCCAGCGCACCGGCGTTCTTGAACAGAATCCCGTTCATGGCGCCCAGCCCGGTACCGACCATGACTGCCATCGGCGTGGCAAGCCCGAGCGCGTCGGGACAGGCAATAACGAAGACGGTGATGGTCAGCGTCAGGGCGAAAAGCAGAGGCTGGCCGATCCACCAGAACCAAACAGCGAAGGTCGCAAGGCCAATGACGACCGCAATCAGCACAAGCCATTGGGACGCCTTGTCGGCAAGCAGTTGCGCCGGAGCCTTGGAGTTCTGGGCTTCCTGCACCAGCTTGACGATCTGCGCGAGCGCAGTGTCAGCACCGACCTTGGTTGCACGGTATTTGAAACTTCCGCTTTTGTTGATCGTCGCGCCAATCACCGCATCGCCGGGCTTCTTGGCCACCGGCATGGACTCACCGGTCAGCATGGATTCATCCACTTGCGACTCGCCTTCCAGGACTTCACCATCGACGGGGATCTTGTTGCCGGGCCGGATAACCACGACGTCGTCCTTGAGGACGTCCGAGGTGGGAACCTCGATTTCGCTCCCGTCGCGCAGTACATTCGCCATGGGCGGAGCAAGATCCATCAGCGAGCGAATGGCATTCGAGGCTCCGGCGCGGGCACGCATCTCCAGCCAGTGACCAAGCAAGATAAAGACCAGAAGCACCGCCACCGCTTCATAGAACTGAACACTGGAAAAGAAGAAGGTCGCGCCAACGCTGAATAGAAACCCCGTGCCCACGGACAGAACCACGAGCACGGCCATGTTGAGCACTCCGTTGCGAAGCGCTCGCCAGGCGGCGACGAAAAACGGCCAACTCGGGTAGAGTACGGCGGCACTCGCCAGGAAGAACAGCCACAGATCCAGGCGGAGGCCGAATGGCGGCGCCGGGGGTGTGAACACCCCGCCCATCGGCGAATAGACGAAAATAGGGATGCTGAAAATCAACGCAATCCAGAAGCGATTGCGCATATCGCGCGCCATGGCTTCCATGCTCATGCCGCCGCTATGGCCCATCTCATGAGCAGCGTGATCGACGGCCGGCACTTCTTCGACTTTGGCGCTGGCAGTCTCCACGCTCGTATGACGATGACCGGCCGACATCGCGACGGCGCCAGGCTTCCCTTGCCGAGTTTCCGGCGTGCAGACATGCTTCGGTACGAGCTCGCCGCCGCAGTGATAGCCGCGCTCGACGACTTTCGCCTTTATTGCCTCAAGGTCGGTGCGCGTTTCGTCGTAGGCAACCGTGGCACTGCCTGCGACGTAATTCACTTCAACTTTGCTCACACCCGGCAACCGGGAGAGCTGTTTTTCAACACCTTTCGCGCTCAACGTGGAGGTCAGACCGCCTACCTCGACAACCTTGACTGTCATGAATTGATCCTTGTCAGATGTATCATTTCGCATTTGAGCGGCGGTACAAGAAATTGTAAACAGGGCAGAACACAAGCCCCGCATAGGCTCCATAGAGAAAGCTCTCAACCAGGCCCAACAAGAATCCCCACCACGTCAGCCACTTGAATGCCGGCAAGACCTGCTCAAGAAGCGCGCTCATATGAAGACTCTGCGGTGTTACCAAGCCGTAAATTACGCAAACCACGAATGTAATGCTGGTCCAGATTCCCAGCGTCCAAGTCACTAACCTCGTATTCAACATTACACCTGTCCCTATTCATTAATTTGCAGCCTCATCGGAACCGGGCTTAATGCCCATTAGTGTCGATGCGAATCAGATTGATCGTTTTCGCTTTCATTCCATGGGCTCTCATTCGATTTATCTTGACCACCATGGCCTCCGTGGCCTCCGTGGCCGAAAAGATGCAGGCCGATGAATGCGATTCCGACAAGAAGCCAAATCCAGTTCTCCGCAAGCCACTCCATTTCTTAACCCCTTTTCCCGCAAGATGATCATTTTTATCAACGACCAATCCGACATACCTGTGGTAGATATCGAACATAGACGTAAAAAGAAAAAAGCCGTTACAGTTTTGGTTTGTCGAGCATTCTTGGCGGGGTTTTATGATGTGTAACGAAAGATTCAAATTACCGTCTCTACTCATAACCAGTCTGAGAAAGGGATTCTTTTAACGACTAACGACTTAAAGATCGCAACGACGAGTAATAACTATGTGGACAAGAATGCTCTCGATTTTTTTGAAGCGCCTGATCAAGCAGGGATCCTTGGTAGTTGTCTACCCTGACGGACAGATAATAGATTACGGTCACGGATCGTCGCCCGCTGTCACCATGCGTTTTCACGCACGCTCCCTGCCACGCAAACTCTTGATAAACCCGGATCTCGCATTGGGCGAGGCCTATATGGACGGCACACTCACGGTCGATCAGGATGATATCTACGGCTTGATCGAGTTGCTGGTTGTTAATCTGACGCTCCAGCCCAGCGTATGGCATTATCGCTGGCCAGCACACCTTCGGCGACTTTACCGCAGGCTCTCGCAGTTCAACCCTGCCGGACGAGCTCAGCGCAACGTGGCCCATCATTACGATCTGTCCGGTGCGTTATACGACCTGTTCCTGGACGCCGACCGTCAATACTCCTGCGCCTATTTTCGAGAAGCGGGTGACACTCTTGAGACAGCGCAGAGGAACAAGAAAGCTCTGATCGCCACCAAACTCCTCTTGAGGCCAGAACAACGGGTTCTTGATATCGGCTGTGGCTGGGGCGGGCTTGGGCTTCATCTCGCCCGCGACCATGGCGCACGCGTCACCGGGGTGACCCTCTCGCATGAGCAACACAAAATCGCCGAAGAACGTGCTCAAACCGAAGGTCTTGACGACCGCGCCCAATTCCTTCTGCAAGACTACCGCGACATCGACGGCGTTTTTGACCGGATCGTATCAGTGGGCATGTTTGAGCATGTCGGGGTACCACACTACAAGGAGTTCTTCGCGACCCTGCGAGACCGTCTCACAGATGATGGCGTCGCCCTGCTGCACACGATCGGTCGAGCCGATGGTCCGGGAGCAACCAATCCCTGGATCGCCAATTATATTTTCCCCGGCGGCTACAGCCCGGCCCTCTCGGAGGTCCTTGCCATCGCCGAACAGTCCGGCCTCTATGTCACCGATGTTGAGGTGTGGCGGCTGCACTATGCAGAGACGCTGAAGGAGTGGCGCAATCGGTTCGAGGCCAGTCTGGACCGGGTACGGTCAATCTATGACGAGCGGTTCTGTCGCATGTGGCGGTTCTACCTTGTAGCCAGCGAAGTGGCATTCCGGCACAACGGCCATGTCGTTTTTCAAATCCAGCTTGCCAAAAAACAGGATGCGGTGCCGCTCACTCGAGATTATCTGACGATCCGCGAGAGGCTGGACGAACCGGCTACTAACGCCGGAGAGACCATCTCTGATGGCTCGATACGGGCCACCAAGTGATGGTTTTCATGAGGCTGGAAATGCCCGGCCAGCCAGTGGCGGTCATCAAACTTTAACGAAACGCCCCGCTAGTCGTCCTTAAAGTCAACGGGGCCCTATGGCCCCAATTATCTGGACATTTGGCTCAATTGCACCGTAACCACCATCAAACGACAGACACTGACAAGGCCGAACAACGAGCTTGTCAGTGCCTGCTCGCGGCTGAGGAATTAGGCACCGTTCCGCCAGAGCTCAGCGAGCCGTTCCACCGTAATTGGATTGGGCAGCTCCGGCATGTCGCCTCCAGCCGCTTTCGCAGAGACTCCCGCGCCCGGTGCAAACGCACCCTCAGATTGCTCTCTGAAATATTGAGCGCCGCCGCGATAGTTTTACGGGGCTCGTTGATAAGCTCCGTGCGCCACAAAATATCGGTGTATTCTGGCTTCAAGGTCGGCAGGAGTTTGTAAAGGCAAGTGCAGTCAATGAAATCGAGGTCGTCTTCAACGTCGTTATCGAGACTCGCCAATTCGAGATAGCAGTACTCTTTCTCAGATTGGCGTTTTTTGCCCTGAGCCCGGTAATAGTCGATCAGGCTCGTCTCAAGCACGCGGCGCATCCAGGCACGGAGCTTTTCTTTCTCGCGAACGTCGCCAACTCGTGTAAGCACCTTGACGTAAAAATCGTGCAGAACGTCGGCAGCCTCGTCCTCATCGCCAAGCCGGCGTGTAAGAGAACGCCGAAAGTCCTGGTAAACATCCACCATGACCTCATGAGCGTTGTTACTCGGCAATAGACTGTCATTGTAGTTTATTATGCCAACTCCTATGTCGATCCATCCCGGATCTCTCAAAGAGGAGGCAAAGAAAGCAGTCCTTTCACCATCCAGTCAGAAGATCATATACCGAGCCTTTTCGACTGGAGAAAAGGACATCGAATAACAACTTACAACAGCCACCTGAACCGAAACTGAACATGGCCGACTTGCTTCCCCGTTCTTGACGCCAGTCAACTTTTCTTCATCTGATCACCGGGTTCTCGGCGAGCACACGGCAAATTCATCCAGCCGCTCCTCCGTAATTGGATTGATCAGCGCCGGAGTCGCAGGCACAATCCAGATAGCCATGGATTGGGCAACTCCGGCACGTCTCCTCCAACCGCTTTCGCAGAGCCTCCCGCGCCCGGTGCAAACGCACCCTCAAATTGCCCTCGGAGATATTGAATGCCGCCGCGATGCTTTCACGGGATTCGCCAGTCAGCTCCGCGTGCCACAAAATATCGGCGTACTCTGGCTTCAGGGTCGGCAGGAGTTTGTATAGGCACATACAGACAATGAAGTCGAGATCGTCTTTAACGTCGCTATCGAGACTCGCCGATTCGAGGCAATGGTGTTCTTTCTCGGATTGGCGTTTTTTACCCTGGGCCCGGTAATAGTCGATCAAGCTCGTCTCAAGCACACGGCGCATCCAGGCACGAAGCTTTTCGTGCTCGCGAACGTCACCAATTCGTGTGAGCACCTTGACGTAGAAGTCGTGCAGAACGTCGGCGGCCTCATCTTCACAACCAAGCCGACGTGTAAGAAAATGCAAAAAGTCCTGGTGAACATCCACGATGACCTCATGAACCTCGTTGCTCGGCAATGCCCTGTTATAATCATCCATCATCTCAACTCCTACTAATTGATCCAGCCCCAATAGAGGCATAAAGGAAATTGGTAAACTGCCTGTATTTCACTACGGCAACCTGAATCACAACTGAATCTGGCCGACTTGTGGCTCATTTTTTGACTACAAACAGGTTTTTTTTCAGTCAATCACTGGATTTTCAAAGAGCACACAATCGTAGCCTAGGGTCATGAATATGAAGAGGCATTCAGAATCTATACAGCGGGGTTCGCTTTTGATGACGGAGGGCGGAGAACAGTGTCCGACTGAATTCAAACTTTTCACTGAAGGAGACGAGCTTTACGCAGCGATGGCCCACTCGATTCGAGCGGCAACTCACCGCGTCTTTCTGGCCTCGTATATTCTGGCTGCAGACGAAGTCGGAACCGTGTTGCTCAATGAGCTGATGCGCCAGTCCCGACGTGGCCTTGATGTGCGCGTCCACGTTGACGCCCTGGGCTCGAGAAGCAGCCTTCCTCGACATCATCGGCGCCTGCTCAGGGCGGCCGGGGTACGTCTGCGGCGTTTCCATCGCTGGAGCTGGCGACAGCCGATGCGTTACAACCGTCGTGATCATCGTAAATTGCTGGTAGTCGATGGCCAGATAGCGTATCTCGGTGGCTTCAACATTCATCGTGAAGGTTCCCAACGGTTCTACGGCCCAACACGGTGGCGTGATTCGCACGTTTGCTTCGGCGGGGCCTTGGCCGTAGAGGCTGAGGCTCTGTTTGACGCTTTTTGGTGCGGTCACCCGGACTGGGCCCCACGCGCCCGGAATGAGGGTGACAGCCAGATTATTCCCAATACCTCGCGCAGGTGCCGTATCCAGCTACGGTGTGCCATCAAAGACCAGCTGGCTACTGCGGCAAAGAGTATTTGGCTTGTTACGCCCTATTTTGTTCCTGACCGGGGCTTGCGCAAGCAACTTATCCTCGCCGCGCGCCGGGGAGTCGATGTCTGTATTCTGACCACCGAAAAAACAGACTCAGCACCCGCACAAT
>Ga0207901_1000548_pt1 | contig 9835 bp, 8 predicted proteins | sample LinPmetageLP46_FD_184057 | JGI IMG/M metagenome (GOLD analysis project Ga0207901, IMG submission 184057) | Marine viral communities from the Pacific Ocean - LP-46 (SPAdes) | ecosystem: Environmental > Aquatic > Marine > Oceanic | place: Pacific Ocean | collected 2011-06-12
CCGCAAACACCGGCGTGGCCCCGGCATTGATCACAGAAGTCGCAGACGCCAGGAAGGTCCGCGGCGTCACCACCACCTCGTCACCAACGCCGATACCCAGCCCCTGCAGGGCCAGATCCAGCGCCAAAGTGCCGTTGGCCACCGCAATGGCATATTCGGTACCGGCAAAGGCAGCGAATTCACGCTCGAATTCTCGCCCCTCCTGACCCGTCCAGTAGTTCACCTTGTTGGAAAGGAGTACGCGAGACACCGCATCGGCTTCTTCCTGAGCAAAGGAAGGCCAGGGGGAGAAAGGACCGTTAAGCATGGAAATCCTCAGAGAAATTATTGCGAGCGAGCAGGGGTACCCACCACCGTCAAACCATCTTGAATATCAGATACCACCGTGGCGCCGGCGCCAACAGTCACATTTGAGCCAATGCGGATCCCCTGCCTCACCTGGCAGCCGATACCAAGCCAACTGTGCTCGCCGACCGCTACGGTACCTGCCAGAGCCGCTCCAGGGCAGACATGACTGTACGCACCAATCGTACAGTCATGGTCGATGGCCGCTCGAGTATTCACGATCACTCCTTGAGCAATGTGAGCATCTGCATTGACCACAGCGCCGGCGACAACCAGCACACCAACATCGAGCCGAGCGTATTGACTTACTACAGAAGCGGGGTCAATCAGGCTAATCAAAGGCAATCCGTGTTCAAGCAACCATTCGCACCATTGCTTTCGGGCATGACTGTTTCCGATAGCAACGAAATAACCATCACAAGTATATGAAGCGGCATTATCAGGCAAACCGGTCAAAGGCCAGTGCGCATGGCGCTGATTTTCCGCCCCAAACCGAGGATCAAAAAAGACCACCTCAGACCAGCCTGCCCGCTCAGCAGTATCCGCCACCACCTTGCCGTGGCCTCCGGCACCAATTACTCCCAGTTTAGTACGACTAGACACGAATCAATTACCTCGCAATAACATCCAAGGGGTTACCAAACTCCTGCATGTATCGCCGACCAATTTCTTGGGAGCCTATATAATTCAAGTGGTTACCATCGTGATAAAATGGCAACCCATCCAACTCAGCATAACAATAATCGTCATCACATAGCACAGCTACGGGATCAATGAAGATAACACGAGGAAATTCCTGCTTAAGCTGGCTCACAAACGCGACCCATTCTTCAAACTTTTCATCGTGTCGACTACGAGGGTATTTACAAGGGAGATTTTTACCAAATCTTTCGTTTATCAAACCGCAATCGTAGTCGGTCTCAATTAAAATTGGCGATCCTGTAATTACAAAGGCCAGCGCATCAGCATCGTCAATAACACGAAGAGCATTTCTGAAAGCGTCACGGAAAGCTTCCCTCCCCCTCTCATTATTATAGATAAAGCTGTCCGAACCATAATGAATCGCATAAGAGCCACCCAGCACAACAGCCTTGTAGTCATTATTCTTGATTAACTCTGTCCAAGCTTCGTTTCTCGATTTGAACTGTTTATGAATTTTTTCCTGGCCAGATTTAGAATAGACCCTATCAACACCGGGAAGGTAAATAGTATTGCTTTGGCTGGAGTCATAACCCCTCAGCCCTGCACCAGAGGCGAAAACATCCATCATTCCCGTAAAATGATTTGCATGAGAGTCACCTATCAACAGGAAATCGACCACTTCTCGTTTTTGGCCTAAAACACACTCATCTTCTGATGCCAATCCGGCTAGGTAACCATTGTGGCATGCTCCACGAATTCTGCTTGCCCATGATCCAATAGCATTACTTTTCTCAACCAGGGAATCAGGAAAACGCTCCGGTATTCCTTCTGTTTTCTGAACTTGAAAAACGAATACCAGGGAGACTACTACAGGAATAACAAACCCAAGCAGAATCACCTTTAATGGGCGTGATGAGCGAAATTTTGAGGCTGGCTTCTCAACCCAAAAATAAGTCATGAAAGAAAAAGCGAAAGTAGAAGCCACGACGATCACCCCGACCCAAAACGAAATCGGGACATTCATAATGTTCAAATAAGCAATGACCGGCCAGTGCCATAAGTAAGCGGGATAAGAGACTTTCCCTAAAGCAACAAAACCGCTGGATGAGAAAACCTTGCCCAGCAAGGATTCAACCTGCAGGTATCTAATCAAAATCGCTGTTCCAATTACAGGCACAGCACCCGAAAATCCGGGAAAAAGCATTGACGGGGTGTAATAGATCGCCGAATAACAGATCATAAATAGCCCAATCCAGGGCAGAATACGAAACAGCATATTCGTTCGGCTTAGCACTGGCAGGAAAGCAAGCATGCCACCTGCGGAAAGCTCAAAGAAACGGGTAGGAAGCAGATAGTATGAAGCAGCCAGATAATTTCTAACGCCCCATTCTGAAAACAAGGCCCCAACAACTGTCACAATCAAAACAACAGGAAAAATAGGGACACGTTTTTTGAGGAAAACCAGGGCCATGATTGCAAATGGCCATACAATATAGAACTGCTCCTCAACTGAAAGTGACCAAAGATGAAGCAAAGGTGTTTTCGCCGCATTATCTACGAAATAGCCACCTATCTCATTCCACATATAAAAGTTGGCAACAAAAAACACTGATGAAACCAGGCTTTCTGCGTAGGCAACAATTTCAGATGGAAGCATGAGCACATATGCAGCAATACTTGCAAATAAGACGACCACAAAAAAAGCCGGAGCTAAACGCACAACTCTTCGCTTGTAAAAATCTGCGAAGCTGACCCCTCCATTAGCGGCTTCCTTGAAAAGAATTGATGTAATCAGGTAGCCCGAAATCACAAAAAAGACATCGACACCAATAAAGCCACCCGAGAAAAGTGATATCTCGAGATGATGAAGAATTACGAGTATGACCGCCAAAAAGCGCAGCCCATCAATTTCTGGACGGTATTTCAGTGCATGCAAGGCCGCTCCATTCGCCATTATTTCCTTACCCCTTGAACTTCTTCATTGTGACCTCACCATCATGGGCGATGTCGTCCCGCTTGATCACCTTCCAGATCGTCAGAAACAGGATCCTTATATCCAGCCACAAAGTTCGGTTTTCCACATACCAGACATCCAGCTCGAACTTTTCATCCCAACTCAAGGCGTTACGGCCATTCACCTGCGCCCAACCGGTAATTCCGGGGCGGACTTCATGGCGGCGAGCCTGACGCTCCGAATACAACGGCAGGTATTCCATTAACAAAGGACGCGGGCCCACCAGACTCATGTCACCTTTCAATACATTCCACAGTTCGGGCAACTCATCCAGACTGCTGGAACGAAGGAACTGCCCAAAGCCGGTAAGCCGGTCTGCGTCCGGCAGCAGCTCGCCATTGGCATCGCGCGCATCCGTCATGGTGCGGAACTTGGTCATTTGAAAGGCCTTCCCTCCCCTCCCCGGGCGTGTCTGCCGAAACAGCACCGGGCTACCCAGCTTTACCCTGACAAGTAACGACAACATAACGATCACCGGCGCCAGCAACAATAAGCCCGCTGTCGCCCCAAGAATATCCATCAATCGCTTCATGTCAGCCCCATTTCCCTGAGCATTACAGCATTCACCTTGTGTACATCGTACTTCTCTTCCGCCATCTGCCGCGAACGCGCCCCCATGGCAGCCGCTTGTTCGCGGTTCTCTATCAGCTTGATCATGGATTCCGCCAATGCAGACACATCCTGCACCGGTACCAGAAAACCATTGTCCCCATCCACCACAGTCTCTCGACAGCCGGGGGCATCGGTAGTAATCACCGCCCGCCCCATGGCCATGGCTTCCAGCACAGTGCGAGGGGTCCCCTCACGATAGGAAGGCAGCACATAAACGCTGCTCTCACTGATCGCAGGACGAACATCAGAAAGCTTACCCAGAAACTCTACCGTACCGGCCGCAATCCAGGCATCCAGCTCTACCTGACTAATGGCGTCCGGGTTGTCATCTATCCAACCCACCAGCCGAAACATCACATCAGGGAAACGCTGCTTCACCAGGGCCGCCGCCTGGGCATACTCACGCACACCCTTGTCCCCAAGCAAACGCGCAATCAGCAAAAAAGAAGGCTTTTCCGGTAACGCGGCGACCGTATATTCCGCCACATCCACCCCGGAGCCATTCACTACACGGGATGGAATGGCAGGTTTCAGTAATGAAAGTTGCCGAAATAGCGCCTCGTCATCAGGATTTTGAAAAAACACAAGACGATTGCGCGAAAGTGAAAACCGGTACAGCTGCTGAATCAAAGTGCGAAGCACCTTACGCAACCCAGTTGCCGCCCCGGTAAAGGCATAGCCTAGCCCGGTAATCAGGGCGAAACGGTTCTTAACCCCCACCATCCAGGCAGCCAGTGAACCATAGATCACCGGCTTGATAGTATAGCCAAGCACATAGTCAACATGGATCTGTCGCATAAGCTTGCAGAGCGCGAACAAGGCTGACAGATCCTTGAGTGGGTTCATGCCCGTCCGCTGGAGCGGAATGTCATGTACCTGAACACTCCGTGCGTTCAGCTGTGTCGCAATATCGGAATAAGGATCAAGATCAGGAACGGCCACATGGACTTCACAACCCGCAGACAATAGCGCCTCAATCAAAGGGCCACGAAACTTGATCAACGAATCCGGGAAACTCGCGACCAGCAAGAAAACCGGTTTTTTCATCGTTTACTTGCCTCGAGAGCGGCTGGCTCGGGTTCAACCGGCAACCGAGACCGGCCGATCACCGAGATCAGCAGGAAAATAAGCATGGGCGCAAACATCCATTTCTGTCGCAGGGCGATGCCCAGGTTGGCGGTGGTCATGGCCAGAATCAGCCAGGCCCCCAGCGAATAAATCCACAAAAACATGCGGTTGTGGGCCAGCAGATGAGCAGGCAAAGGCTTCCTCACCAACGCCAAGCCGCCGGCAATAAAGAGAAAAAGAAGAATGGTGTTATCAACCGCAGCTGCCAGAGAGAACAGATTCCGCACTTCAATAAGAGTAGGCCTGAACAGATAAGTAAACATCTGAACCGGTGGACTCATGCTGGAAATGTCCACCGCCCCGCCGCCTTTTAGGTTATGCCCCTGGCGACCCTCAATGTACTGCATCACATCCTCAGCGCCCGCATCTTCCCCAACTCCAGCATAATTGAGTCCAAATGGAACAAGAAAAACGGCAGCTACCAACGCAATCCCACCCAGCACCATGCGTTGTGGAAGCGGAATGCCACGCTGAAAAACAAATGAGCCGGCCAGCCCTAAGCCCAGCATCCCGGCCATATGGGGGCGAACCAACAACATAAGCAGTACAGCTACAACCAGCAGACACCAACGTCGCCTGAAGCTCAATGCAGCCCAGAGCGCGAACCCCATGGCACAGAAAGACAGAGCATCCTTACCCAGCCCGGAAGACCAAAAGCTAACAGAAGGAAGAAAAACAACAAGGGTTGCCAACAAGCGAATGTTGCGAGATTTATTCCAGGTGACTTCACGCAGGGCACCATCAAATGCCAGAAGCCCAATAAAACCAAAAAACTGGAATACCAGCGAGCAGCCAAGAAACGATAAGCCCAAACCTTGCGAAAGGAAAGAAACAATGAAGCGAACGCCGTAGGTGCCAAAAGCAAAATCAATGTCTGGTTGAAAACTCAACCTGAAATAACCGGAGGCGTCCCCCCCATAGTTAAGTATATAAGCAAGATAAATAACACAGAAAAGACTGTGCCAGAGATAAAGGGAAACAGACCGGGACAATGAGGCACGAAAGAACCTTCTTACAACGACGGCCATTATCAGGCCCGCAATAAAGATTAAAAGCGCCAGAACAAGCTGAAGCGGCGTCGAATCAAGATCCGTCAACGCTCATCTCCTGAAATCATGAGGCTCGAACTGATCGCTTCAAGCTGACTTTCAATTGAGAAACCCTTACAGACTGCAGCGCGCCCGGCATGCCCTAACCGTTCTCTAAGTGCCACATTACCAATAAGTTTAAGGAATGCTTCGCCCCATTCATCAAGATGATTCGCAAGAAACCCACACCCTGCCCCATCAACGATTGCAGGGTTCACCCCAACAGGGCTGGCAACCACCGGCACACCGGTACCCATATACTGAATCAGCTTGTAGCCGCACTTGCCTTTCTCCCAGGGGGCATCTTCCAACGGCATGATGCCAATATCCATTTCCCGAATCAAAGCCACCTCAGTATCTTCAGACCACGGCTGAACCTCCACCTCGACACCCGGCAATCGGGCAACGATGTCCGCTGTGGCACCCACCAGCAAAAGTCGAAACGCATGCTGATGGGCCAGTGCCTGAAAGGCCGGCAACAGCAGCTCAACATACTTCTGCGTTGTCGGCGAGCCAATCCAGCCAATGGTTAATAGTTGGCTTGTGTCTTCCCTTGCGAGATAACGGTGATGATTCACCACCGTGGGAATCACAACCACTTTCTTAGCACCAGCAGATCTCGCCCGTTCAGCAAGATAATCATTGCCTGCAATCACACAAGCGGCATGCCGCATGACAGTATCAATCTTTCTACCAAGCAAGCGCCGTATCCAGCTGTTACCAGACAAGTCGTAATTATGAAAAATCGCATCATCATAATCGACCACATATCGCACCCCAATCCAGGACAGCAACACTTCAAACCATGCTGGCATATAAGGGAGAAGCTCTTTTTCCAACCAGATAACCCGGTAACGAAAAAAACCGAATAGCACAATGACACGACGAAGATAAGACATAATCATCGCAACGCGAGACCGCCCCTGACCTGAATAGAGCGAGTCGAGATAAGCCTCATCAAACAATGGCTTAACCGTAAACTCCCACCCACTCTCTTCTAGAAAAGGCAGATACTGAAAGGTCCGTAGCCGGGAACTGGCTCCTTTTCGCGCATACTTGGGCAGTACTAGTACACGTCTGTTCATGCTTGATCCTTGATAGACAAAAGCGCTTTGCGATAAGCCTGAACACTGGATTCAAGTGAAAAATGCGCTACACCCACTGAGCGACAGTAGGCACGGAAAGCATCACGCCTGGGCAGCACCTGGTTTATGAACCAATCAGAGACTGATGACAGAGTTTGTTTATCCCCATTATCGACCAGGAAACCGGCCTGAGAATCAATAAAGTGAGAATCCCCAACACCACGTGTTGCCACTACGGGCACGCCACAGAGCAAATACTCGCCCAACTTGATCGGAGCAACCCCTTGCATGGAAAAAGTCGGCTCACGAAACGCCAAGCCAAGATCAGCCGCCGCAAGCCAGCCAGGCACTTCATTGGCCTCAACACGCATCACCGTCATAGAGGCAACAAGGGATTTATCACTACCAGAGGCCAAATCAATCATCACCTCGGGCGAGCCTGTCAGCACAAGAAAATGTGAATCAGGTCGGGACTGCCGTATGAGTTTGAACAGACTGAGCATCGAATCTGGGCAGTACTGAGGCCCAAGAGAGCCCGCATAAACAATTAAAGGGGCGTCTGCAGCTATACCCAGCTTCTGTTTAACTCCCAAACGGTCAGCGATATCACCTGGATCGAAAAGAGATTTATCCCGACCATTACTAACAACATGAAACTTGGCCATGGAGGTGCCGGCACCTGCCCTGGCCTGAAGAACAGAAATGGCTTTGTGGGAACGAGTGAGGACAACATCTGCACGGCGTACCGCCTGAGCTTCAATATCTCTGAGAACCCGGTGGACAAGATTCGATGGAGACTGCCCCGCAAAATCAACACGCTCATCAAGCGGTAATCCATCAGCATCAAATACAAGCATTTTATTATTGTCGCGCAAAGCGATAAGAGTGCTCAACGCCGGTAACGTACTTCTAGGCAACACGACATCAATGTTGTGCTGTTTGATGGCTTTCCTGATATGCCTAAGCCCCATTAAAGAGGTAATCACACTACCAAGGGCAACGGGATTTCTAATAACATTTACAGACGTATAACTACACCCACTCTCTTCGCAAATCTGACGACGGCGTGATGTCACATCATCTGCGGCCCATGAAAACTGCAGGATATGAAACCTGAATTTACCTTCCGCCATTATTGAGGTAAATATAGGAAGAAACAGGCTTTCAAGGTATGACACTTGAGGGCCATCCCATGTGACAAAAAGCACATTCATCATAATTACAATATCTAGTAAGAGAATAATTGGCAGTCTTTAGAATAGACTCGCCTAATAAATTTTATTTGGAAATCCGAAAGAGATTGATAATTAGCAACCCCCTTACCCACAAAAGATAACTTTTCCGAAAAACCTCTTTCTTTAGCAAAAGAAGGCCAATCATCCTGAAGAAATTCAAACTTTAATACACGATCAACAGCGATCTCGTCTCCAACTACAGAAATCCATTTATATTGTGGGTAAAAATGAAGCCAACCCAAGACTTTATTAACATTACATTTGGATAAGGCCATCCAATCAACAAAATCAGACACATCCTGAAAATGGTCAATATTTTCATTTACAAATTTGTCATACTCACCATTTCCAATACCGGATCCCTTTAGCCCATTGAAAGCAGAAACAAATCTATCAACAGGATCTCTTACAACCGCAAACTTATAATATCTACTGGCCCTGCATCGATCATAAATATAATATCTTTTTAACTGAATATGGCGGCCAGGCTCATTAAAAACGGAGCGGTATATACTGCGTCCAGCATTCTTTGGCACATGAATAAAAATCGTCTCCTTATTGCGGCAAGCATCCGTAAAAGGATTCTTGGATGGAGCACAGGTTTTTATCAAGCCACTCATATACAGAGGAAGCTTCCTTTCAAAATCACGCTTCATAAATCACCCAAGAACGAACAGTTAGAAATCATTTACAGATAAATAAAAATCATAAAGGGCATTAATGTATGTATTTGGCGAAAATCTATTTTCGACAGAAGCCCTACCCTTTTGACCAACTGCTTGCAATTCACTGCTTGGCAAAGCCGCGAGAAATTCTATTCTGCTTGCTATAAATTCTGGCCCCGTATCGCTCAACAGCCAACCCGTTAAGTTATCATCGATTATTTCTGGGACTCCTCCAACTGAAGACGCCAAGACAGGCACAGAGCAAAGCATCGCTTCAACAACTGCGAGACCAAACCCTTCCGAGATTGAAGGTTGTACGTATAAATCACATTGGGATACAAGATTCATTGGCTGATCAACGTAGCCAAAAAGGCGTATATGATCCGCGAAGCCATATTTTTTTATCTCACTTCTTATATCTTCATTAAGGCTACCATCACCAATAATCCAAAGCTCAATATCGATGCCTTTTCTCAATAGTTGAATTGCAGCTTTCAAAAGTGCAATCGGATTTTTAACAGGCTCCAGGCGCCCAACAAAACCGATTCTGAATTTATTTTTTTGTTTTGATTCTCTAGCCTCTCCATGGGAACACCTAACCTCAACCGGATTGTAAATCCTACGAATTTTATTCTCAGGGGACTCACCAGATGCAACAATCCAGCGTTTGACTGCATCAGAAATAGCAACAACGCCATTAGAGGCTTTATAGATTAATTTAAATATAACCTTGGCAATAAAACCATGAGAGGGAATTCCGATCTCTTCTGCAACCCGGACCGGAACTCCGGCCAGCCAAGAAGCGATTATACCGTGGAAATTTGCCTCACCACCTCTACAATGAACTACATCGGGCCTTTCACACTTAAACAAAAAATATAGAGCCATTATCGCTCTTACTGATGGAATTTTACTCGCCACATTTAAAACATGAACATCAAAGCCACACTGAGAAATACTTTCTGAAACCCGCCCGCCACGACTAATAGCAACGAAAGATACGTTAATCTTAGGTATATTA
>Ga0207901_1000549_pt1 | contig 9831 bp, 11 predicted proteins | sample LinPmetageLP46_FD_184057 | JGI IMG/M metagenome (GOLD analysis project Ga0207901, IMG submission 184057) | Marine viral communities from the Pacific Ocean - LP-46 (SPAdes) | ecosystem: Environmental > Aquatic > Marine > Oceanic | place: Pacific Ocean | collected 2011-06-12
GATTAATTACTGGAGCAATTACACCAATAGCGTGGTAATAAACCCGCTTTTTCTTTTTTTTTAACTTTCAAAAGTATGGATAGTATGCAAAAATGCATACCATGGTTTATATTAGGTCAAAAAGCTATATCTTGTATGAGACACAAAATACTCAAGGGGGTGAAATAATGGGTTTTGAAAGAGGAGCAGATTATTATGAGAAAATAACAGAGGAAATATCTGAAAGGCACAGAAAAGAATGTGAAGGCACAGGTAGTTTTGTGCAAATTAGAAGTGCCAGACTACGACAGTTCCAAGACAAATATAATCATATTGGTCATAACATAAAAATGATTGATTGTCAGAACGATAAAGTGTTTGATATACCTTATTGTAATGATTGCTCAACTGTAATAATGGCACCAGATAATGATTAAAGGAAGAATAGACACAGATATGTCTAATCTAAACATCCTCTTTTTTTTATTTATATACGACCAAATCTAACTATAGGTATGGTAGATATTACCTCATTAAAGGTGCGACTGGCTAGATTAAGACTTGGCTCAGAATTAGATGATGATCCACGTTTGGAAGATCCAGCCAGGAAAGACCTAGATAAGAAGAGAGGCAGCAAGAAGAAAACAAAGAAGGCTTCCAAAGATCCTTATGAAGGATATAATGAATTGGATTATTTAAATGACCGCACTGTAGAAGGAAAACCAATCGGTAAACGCAAGAAGACTAATAAACTCACTCGTTCAGACCAGAAGAGAGGTAAGAAGAAGAAGAGAGTGAAACGAGATACAAACTTGGTAAATGAAATAAATGAAGAAGATGCAAAAAATCCTCGTCATTATGAAGTGGGCAAACTGACACGTTCAGACCAGAAGAGGGGATCATTAGATGCAGGCTATGGCGACTATGTAAAAAACACTGGCGGTAAAAGAAAGAAGAAAAACAAACTGACTCGTTCAGATAAAAAGAGACCTTAAAATACTTAAATAGTATTACTGCGATATTACTTATATATGGCAAAGAAAGAATTAGGACCAGACGATTATTGGGCTCAATATATTGTTAGAACCCACAGTGCTGGTAAAGATTATCTCTATGCCCTAGTCAGACGTAGATATTCAGAAGAGGATGTCGAGAGAGACGGAAGAGGAAAATATATCGGTGTGGATGAGGAACCACGATACCCAATGGTAACCGATACAGATCCAGATTCAGTAACCTTCGGAAAAAGAATCAAGGCAGACAAGAAGGAATCAGTGGGTATTAAATTGAAATACACTCTGGAACTTAACGATAAAAACATCAAAGACATGAAGACAATGTGTGGTGCAATCGGAGACCCATTTGGAGAGACCAGGTTTATCTGGAAATTCAAAGAGAGGGCTATTACAACAGACAATGTTAGCAACTTCTGGGAATTGAGCTGGGAAGAGGCACATAAGAGATTCATAGAAAGATCAAAACAGGTGATAGAAATTGAACAGACGAATAAGTCTGACAGTAGATGGAGAAGTTCTAAGAAGACTGAATAGATATGTTGATGAGTTTGCCCTTGGGCGTGAGAGGGGAAACAGGTCATTATTCATATCAAACCTCATAAAGAGGCATGTTCCAGAACTTCCACCTTAATTTTTTTAAATACAATCATTTATAAGGGTGATCAACATAGTGAAGTATATGAACGCTAACCTATCCGAATACGAAAGAAAGTATGATGTGAACCATCAATACACTAAGAAAAGCAAGAAAACTGTGTCTTAACGACACTTCTTTTTTTTATATATGAGAGAAACCAATAATATATATGGCAGTCGCAACCGCAGAAACAATCAAAACTCAGATCCTCACAGGCACATATCCTGAGAATACGATTAATGCCAATAATGTGTATGATTACGAGCAATACGATAAGCGAAGGAGATACCCAAGTTGTGAGGTTTGGACCACACAACCAGAATCAACCATCGAGAGTAAGAAAACCACTGAAACCACAGTTGGCTTTGAGATCAGATATTATGTTAAAAATCTAGGATTAAGAAGTGCCCAGATTATATCTCAGAAGGATGTTGAGGCTGAGATAATGAGTGTTATTGAAGCCATGACCCTACAAGACCATAAGGTTGTCCTGGAGTCCAAGGTATGGGCGAGGGAGCAGGTTGGTAGATTTGGCGGTAACTTTCCATCATATATTGTATCAATTTTAAGAATTACAGTTAGACAGGTAACACCATCCACAGCAACCGCAGATGGGGTTCTCAAGTTTGATCTTTCAGAATCAAGTGTGGATAGTGCACCAGTTGCCGATTACACATACTCGGAAGTCTTCGATGTAGACCTGATTGGTGGATATAGGAACATACCTGAGAAATACACCTCATCCAACGTTCCAAAGTATTACGCTGGAAACTTTGAAGGAAGGCTGATATGCAACATTCCAGTGAAGGCTGCAGATTTGGGCTCAACAGGAGACAAGTTAAACAAACTAATTACACTTAGAAGTATTGGGGAGACCCCCGATGTTACATTCATATATACCAATAAAACAGGCGGTGCATCACCGAGCACTATAACCGAAACATTCACAGTAAAACCAGAGAGTTTACAGAGGCTGTATCGTTATCAGGATACGGTGGTCTACCGTTTTATAGGCGTTATCTCAGAACCCAGTGCGATAACCGTTACATAAGGTTAATTAACCAATAATCACTATATATTATGTATGGCTAGAATCTGGCTATAATCAAATCCAGACAGGCTTTTTCCTGCCATTGAGGTAGGCTTTGAGCTTCATTGATGCCATACTTAATCTTTATATCTGATTAAATCTATCTTTATGTATGGCAGACTATGGCACATTAACTGAAGCAGTTAATGCCAAGAAAATGCAGGTGTTTATAGGAGCAGATGCTTCTGCTGGAACAGCAGTAACCAATCAATGGAAATTAGTTCAAAATGCTAGAGTCTTAATGTCACATCCTATTTTTAGAGAGCCAACCACATCAGGCGGTGTGGCTACATATACAGGTGCACCAGATAATACTATTTCTGGAACACTATTATTTACAAGAGATGAATGGAACGCTGCAACGAATGGATTTAAGTTATTATTAACACCTCATGCAACAGGTGGTGAGGTGCCATTACATAATTGGACAATAAAATTTATTGATGTTGGGGGATCAGATAGCAACACATTAACATTTGCAAGTTGTAAATTAAGCGTAGTTGATATTAGTAAATCTGTCGAAGGTGCAGTCAAGGCAGACATAACAGTAATATGTCCAGGAGAACCATTTACAGTTGTTGATGAGTGATGAACATTGAGTCTAAATTTAACCAAACAAAGACTTGCCTCTGCTGAAGCAAGGGTAGATAAATTCATAGATCAGAATATTCTTATTTGGGCAACAGAGTTAATTCTATTGCCGGGTCAGACAAACATAGCAGCATCCATATCACCAAAGGCTGCCACAGGTTTAAGTCTGGAGAAGACAGGTTTTATGAAGATAGATTTAGTTTGGAATTTTAAAGGACCAGAGGGTCAGCCTCTTGACTTTTATTTAGAGTATGGAACTAAGCCACATAGAATAAAAGCAAAAGGAAAAGATGCGGGTGGTGCAGATATGCTCCATTGGAAAGGACCAAGCGGTGGATTTGTTATAGGTAAGGATCACTTTGCAAAAGAAGTGAGACATCCGGGAACACAACCAAAAGGACTTGTGCAGGGAATAAAAGATGAACGTCTGCCAAACTTGAGAGAAAGAATAATTAGTGAAGTTAATAATTTTATGGAGATTGATAAGATTGAGTGAGAGAAAGGGAGACGATGCAGTAAGAATTCCAATAGAAATAAAGACAGAGGATATGGCAGAGTTGCAACAGTTATTACAGCAACTAACCGAGGCAGAAGAATCTGCAAGAACTGCTCGTGCATCAGGTGCTGCACTTCCAAGTAAGGGAACCGCTGGGGCACAAACATTTGGCGGTCAGGCTAAAAGAAGTGGAAGAGAGGGAGCAGCAGGTGAAGGACCGGGTGGAATATTCGCAGGTGTGAGAGATATGGATGCGATGCCAACGTCATTTAGAGATAGAACTGGAAGACAGGCTATGCAGAGAGAGAGTCCGTTTAAAGCATTACAAGATCAGGTAAAAAAACAATCTGAAGAACAAGCCGAACAAACTATGGGTATATTAGATCAAGTAATAGGAATGGGATCAGCATATTTACCATGGGTTGGTGGTCATGCAGCATTAGGTGCAGGTCAGAAAGCCTTAATGAATAAATTAAAACAAAGATCAGCAAATAAAGCCCAACAAGCATTTCACGCAGGGGGTGGTATGGGTCCTGCCATGATGCCAGTTGGTGCTGGTATGGGTGCAGGTGGCAAAATTGCGGGAGTGTTATCAAAGGTAAGAATGATGGCAGCAAAAGGTGGACCAATAGGTGTTGCTGTTGGTATAACAGCGGTAATGTTATCTAAAGAATATATTGATTGGACACATTCACCAGGTGGTCCAAATGATTTGCGTTATAGGCGAGTTATATCAGAGGAAATGAATCCTCTAATTGAAAGAGAGAAAAAACAAGAGACCAATATTGGAACAAGGGTTGTAAGAGTAACATCTGCACCTGCGGTTAGAGACCCAAATCAAGTTCATTCAACATACGAAAGAGTGAAGAGGGGCATACCAATTTACAACGGAGAGTTTGAGGCTTATGCTAAGGGGTTGTTTCTAAACTAATGGCTTCAAATTATATATGGAGAGATAAAACTAATCCGCCAGATGCTGATGATTTAGAAGCAACTGATTACATAGCGTTTGAAATAGCAAATTCATCTGGTTCAGATCAAGGTCATATACACCAAACAGAATTTAAAATTATAACAGCATTAGCAGATAACGAGAAACCAAACGCAAAATTAAATGAAATACAGGATACACAGTTAGATTCTATTACAATAACAATAACAGGTTCCATACATATTAACAAAGAAGAGGGTGCATCCGTAACAAGTTCGTTAATACCACAGAAAATAAAAGAGTGGATGTGTGATGAAAAAACAACAACAGCATTTCCAAAGGGAAGATTTGGATTAAAATTAGCAAATTTTACACCTTTTAATGTTTACCCAACACCATCAACCGAATCAGATTATAGCCTAGGTTATATGATACAAGACTGGACATGGTTGAGAGTGGGAGAGACACAAGGTAAGGCTGAATTTATAGCCACGTTAAGATTAAACGGTGAGATCGGTGTCGGCACTTATAATTGGGCAGAGGAAGAGACCCCATAATGGCAGATTGGAGTTTTACTATCACACATTATTACACAATAGGCGGTAGTTCTAATTCGCAGGTATTAGATTCAGATGTTATTTCTATTCCGATGGTAACAGATACAGGAAGTGGGGAAGTAAATCAAGCTATTATAATTTTAAACGCAGTTGGTGGGCAATACATATCTGATGATGCAACTGGTAAAAGACTAATAAAACAACATGATATAGTAAGAGTGAGATTAAGAGATTCAACATACGGAACAGGTGATGTGGCTGGAACACAGAGGGGTGAATATTTAAAATTTTTTAACGTAGTAAAGAAGATACCCATTAAATCAAAGGGTGAGGGTGTGAGACTACAGATAGAATTATTAGGTGTTGAAAAATGGTTGCAGGGAATGAACTATGCCAAACCACATTATTTCCAAAGTGCTGGGATTGTATTTGAAGATATTTGTAATTCATACAATGCAAACAAGGGAACAGGGATGCCAACGATAACAGATTTTCAGACTGATAAAACAACATACCCTGACTCGAAAAATGACCTAGACTTAACAGCAGATAACGTGTGGGATTTTGGAGTAAATGAGGATAACTGTTTTGATAGGATGTCAGAGGTTATTGATAAACTTGGTGCATCTGCTTCCGCTGGCGGTGTGTTGGACTTTTATGATTTAAGGATGTTGTATGATGATAACGGTGAAGAGATAACACCAGAGGTTTTCAGTTCTGGAAATGAGACCGCTGTAGATGGAAGCGGAGTCACTACCCATGTAGGTGGGTATCCGATTATAACAATGTCAAACTCCACAGCAGTAAATGTTGGAGAATCCGATGGTGGTATTGAGGCAGAAGAGGGAACCCTGATTAACTCATGGGGTGCAAACGATGCTGGAAGTTTACCAACTGCTTTTTCAAGATTCATGTCAAGACAAGAATGGTTTAATCTATACTTTCCACCTTGGGTTGTGGGCACAGATTATATAGAAGGCTCAAAGGTTAGTTATACAGATGCAGCGGTGGGTGCCGACCAAGGGAACAGAAAAAATTATGTGGCAACATCAGACAATACAGCAACCAGTGGTAATTATCCAAGTGCTGGTGGTGCACCATGGATAGAACTAACATCAGGTGATTACTTTGGTAATGGGAATGATGTGGGTCTGCCAGAAGAGATAGAAGAATTAGTGGGTAAACCAATGCAATATTCACCATGGACTGTTGAAAAAAGAGCCCTATGGATAAACGGTGGCGGAAACCCAGAAGGTGGTTTTGGTTTAATTGATAATCCTAGTAATTCAGGAACAGGAACAACAGACGGTAGATATGATAATGCAAGACCCCCATCTATGTTTGAACATAATATTATAATCAGGGATGGTCAGATGTTTAGAACTTGGGTGGACCAGATGGCAACAGAAGATACTATAGGAACAGATTATGGACCCGCTGGTGGCGGAAGAATTTTTGAAATACAGGAGCAATATCTTTATGACAGTTATTCTGGTGGAAGTAGGGATGGAACAGGTGATGAACCATATCGTGGTTTTAGAGTTTTATGTAGGGGAGATCCAAGTGGAACTTCTCCATGGTTTGGTTATACAAAGGACAAGACAGGCGGAACAGCCAGTTCTTCTGCTGATGTGGTGGACTTTAATGGAAGATTAATAGCCAATAGTATATTAGAATATGATGGAACACAATGGCGTGTATTATACAGACCTTATGGAGTAGACGAACAATTTACTGGAGTAACTGATCCACAAGAAATGCAGGTGGCAATATTATATGAAGGAAGAGTTTGGCAGTTTGAATATGTTGCACCAAATTGGGTTTGGAAAAATATTGCAAATGAAGATAATGGTAATGATTGTTTTCATCCAGTGCTTCCAGCAACAGGTAGTTTTGCAGGTGCAGAACCAAGAACAATCAGTGGACCACAGTGGCAAATATTAAATGTGCCGGGAACGATGGCAGATGCTACTGAACAAATACCAACAGATTCATCAGATATAAAAGATGTAGATGAGGTTTTTGATTGGAATAGTGGAACAGGCACAAATTGTAATTCTGCAATAGAATCTGTTTTTGATTGGTCACCATGGGATATTTGGAATATTGATGGAAAGCCTGTTGGAACAGTTGAGGGAAGAACAACAGAGGATTATTATCAGACTGGTGGTTGGTTGTCTTTTAGGTTTCCATTTCCAGCCAGTGCGTTTAATAGTATATCGGAAAGTGTCGGTGACATATATGGTGGCGGAACAAACACAGATAATCCACGAGAACCCACAACCGTTGATGCACAAAACATGCACCTCACACATGACGGTAAGAGAGGTTTCAACCAAGGTGGGAGCACAGATGCTAATAACTCATCGGAAGATTTCGGACAAATTTCTGCACTATCATTTATGATTAAATTATATGCTATTAGGAAGAAGGTTGCACCAGCCGAATGGGAAGAGACATCAGGTGAAGATGGGTCAAACTTCAAAATACGAGTTGCATTGGTGGATTCAGCCGACACCGTTGTTACGCAAGATTTTACAATATTTTTTAATAACACATGGCAGAGTGTCACATTACCGTTACAGGGTTTTGAGGTTTATCGTGGAAGACAGCCAAGGTATAATAGTAATATTACACATGCTGTTTATCCACCAAAAGGTCTTGACGTTCAGGATATATTCCTCTGGAGAGATATAAGATTGGTATCCATCTTCACTCTTGACTCTTATGATGATTTTGGAAGATACCATCCGGGAGAATCAAAGAAGTGGATAGATGAATCCAAACTCGATACTGTCGCCCTAATTTTTAAGTCTGGTTATTCACATAAAGAGGTAAGGCTTGCAATCGATGCGTTTCGTTTTACAAAACCATTATTGGTTAATACAGGTAAGATAACAGGGCAGGTTATTGACCCAGAGTTTCTTCAGAGACCAGAGATTGGAAACTATGAAATGTTAAAATCAGATGCGGAAGCAGAGAGGCAAAAAAAGACATACCAACATGTTGAATATGATACAACAACAACAGGAAGAATTGATATTGGATTTGGTGATTACTTTAACTTTGAGGACAGTGATATAATTCCAAGCAACTTAGAAGATACAACAGATAAAATTAAATTGGTAGCGAAGCGTATTGAATACTCAATAACTAAACCTTTAAATGGAAAGGGTGGCTTTCTAAGACGTATCAGGGGAGTAAGGAGATTCACATAATGGGTAAAGCAAGAAGAAGAACAGATACAATGGATGTGATAAAGCACAGCCAGAAACTAACCAAGAAGGCAGCAGGTATGAAAAGACAACTAGCCTCTGGAACAGCCTACACACAAAGGAGTGCCATGGCTGCAACCAAGACTTTAGGTAGTAGTGCTGGCGGTGGACCAACTAGCGGAACTGGAGATTTAGAGATGCATACATACGATATTACAGGTGTTGATAGATTAAAATTTTCAGTAACAAGGGGAAGTGAAGATGCATTGTCCATATATGATACAGGCATAGAAGCCATGTCTTATTATGACCCTGATACCGACACACAGTATACATTGGGTATGCGTTTTCAAATACCAAAAACAACATCAGGTGCAGCGGTCTACACTTTTAAAATTGGTGAAGACCCATATTCTTCTGGTGAGGGTCTTCTAGTATTTGCTTTAAGTGATGCATTAGCAAGGTTTTATATACCTGTAAATATGTCTAGTTTAAAAATTACAAACTTGGCAGATCCTACATCAGCTCAAGATGCAGCAACCAAGGCGTATGTAGATGCGGGGGGCGGTAGTGGTGCGGACACAAATCTAAGTAATTTAACTGCAACAGGTGAAGCACATTTTGCAAGCCCACAATTAGATAATCTATCAGGAACAGTTGTGTTAAACCAAAATATATCCATGGATGATAATAATATTACAGAAATAGAATATTTAAAAATTAACGCATCAGGAACCGATGATGCCTATATTCAAGGTATATCAGATGGTCTTGCATTAAAGGTAACAGCCCCTGATTATTTTTCTTTTATTTTTGATTCAACTGTAAAAACAGTAATAGATGAGAATGATTTTAGACTTTGGAATTATCTAAGATTTGATGCTCATACAACAACTGCCACACCTACAGGTGCAGCAGTAGGATATATCACTGTGAAGATAGGCTCTTCCACTAGAAAGTTATATTATTATTCCTAACCTATAGGTTTTTATGTAATAAGACACAATATAAAATATGACCTTACTAGCACATTTGGAAAATGTTGTAGCAACATTAGAACAGCGTGTATTACAACAACAGCAACAAATACAAATTTTACAACAACAACTAGAAGAAAAACAGACAGAACAACACAACCTGGAAGACAAATAGGTTTATTAATAAAAGAAACCATATTATAACTAATGAGCAACCAATCAACAATAGACAAAACACCTTCTGACAAACAACTGAAGTATCTAAGAAATCTTAAATACACAGGTCCAGCACCAGCAACAAGCGGTGAAGCAAGTAAACTTATTGAGGAAATACTCGGTAAC
>Ga0207901_1000557_pt1 | contig 9644 bp, 8 predicted proteins | sample LinPmetageLP46_FD_184057 | JGI IMG/M metagenome (GOLD analysis project Ga0207901, IMG submission 184057) | Marine viral communities from the Pacific Ocean - LP-46 (SPAdes) | ecosystem: Environmental > Aquatic > Marine > Oceanic | place: Pacific Ocean | collected 2011-06-12
ATTCGGTGCCGCCCTGTCGCTTGCACTGCTCCTTTCGGCCTGCGGAAAACAGGAAGCGGTCGGCGATGTGCCATCGAGCGAGGAACTCGCTCGCCAGGCCGATGCTGCAACCCAGGCGATCCGTGACCAGGCCGCTGCAGCAGAAGGCAATGACGAAAAAGCCCCGGTAGATCTCACCAGCATGGAAAGCTACACCAACGCCTTGCGCGGCTATACGATCATGGTGCCAAGCGGCTGGACGGTGGATGAATCCGCCAGCGACGACAATGGCCGGGTCTACACAGAGACGCTGAGCGGTACCAAGCTGGCCGTAAGCTGGGTGGAAAATCGCGAGGATATGGCTTGGCTCAAGGCGGTCGAGCGGGTCGAGGACGGCAATGAAGCCATGACCGGCGAGGCCGTCGGCCAGAATGAATATCGCGCCTCCGGCACCCTGACCAATGGTTTGAAATCCCGTCAGCGCTTGCTGCGCAAGCCCGACGGCACGATGGTCCAGGCGGAAGTCAGCTATGCGGACGACCAGGCCAAGTCAGCCGAGCCTTTGGCCACAACCATTCTGGACAGCCTGACGCTGCAATAGCGCAAATCTAGCGGTTGAGCTTGGCGTCCAGAAAACTGGGCATCGGGCCGTTCCAGCCGTCGTCGATATCATTGTCATCCCGAACAACCGGCTTTTCGTCCCGGGTCTTTGCGGAGCGCGCCGGCTTCTTCGGTGCATCCTCTTTCCGTGGCTTCTTCGGCCGATCTTCTTGCTGCGGCCGCTCGGATGCCTCGTCCTTGCGTGGCGCGCGCCTTGGCCGGCTTCGCCTTAGCCTCGTCCGTCTTTGCCGGAGCGGGCTTCCCGCCAGCCTTGGCCGACCGCTCCTTGCGGAGAGGAATTTTCATGCCGGTCAGCTTTTCGATGCTCTCGACATGCTCCGCATCGCTGCGGGTGATGAAGGTAATGGCAACGCCGGTAGCGCCTGCGCGCCCGGTCCGTCCGATCCGGTGGATATAATCGTCCGGATGCCAGGGAATATCATAATTGATAACATGGCTGACGCCCTTGATATCCAGCCCGCGCGCCGCAACATCGGACGCGCACAATATGTTGATTTCACCCGACTTGAACCGGTCGAGTTCTGCCAGACGCGAACTCTGGTCCATGTCACCATGAATCTGCCCGGCATCGAAGCCGTCCTTGCGCAGACTCTCGCAAAGATCACGGACCTCGGTCTTGCGATTGCAGAAGATGATCGCGGTTTCGACGCCTTCATTGTCCAGCAGATCGACGATCAGCTTGCGCTTGGCCTTCGGAGCCACTTCGATAAGCGACTGGTCGATCGAGGTATTGGCCGTCGCCGGACGCGATACCTCTATATATTTGGGATTGTTGAGGAACTGGTCCGACAATTTCTTGATCGGCGGCGGCATCGTCGCCGAAAACAGCATCGTCTGACGCGTCGCCGGCAGTTTCGAACAGATCGATTCGATATCGGGAATGAAGCCCATGTCGAGCATCCGGTCCGCTTCGTCGATGACCAGCAGTTCGCAGCCCGACATCAATATCCGGCCGCGGTCGAACAGGTCCATCAGCCGTCCGGGCGTGGCGATCAGCACATCAACGCCCTTTTCCAGCGCCTTGATCTGGTCGCCCATTGACACGCCGCCAATCAGCAGCGCCATGCTGAGATTGTGGTTCTTGCCATATTTCTCGAAATTTTCTGCCACCTGGGCCGCCAGTTCGCGGGTCGGCTCGAGGATCAGCGAACGCGGCATCCGCGCACGCGACCGACCATGCGCCAGAATGTCGATCATCGGCAGCACGAAGCTTGCCGTTTTGCCCGTGCCCGTCTGGGCGATGCCGATGATATCTTTCATCATCAATACGGATGGGATGGCTTGCGCCTGAATTGGCGTCGGTTCGTCATAGCCAGCCTCGGCTACGGATTTCAACAGTTCTTCAGACAGGCCGAGATCGGCAAATTTCATAGTGGTTCCGGAAAAATATAGGATGCACCCTGCATCCTGTCTTAGCCTCTTGGACTCCGGCGGGCAATGATCGCATATCCCGGATTTGTCAAGCTTTCTCGCTTGATCTAGCGTTCAGGGACAAGTTCTCGAAATCGTTCAATCTCGCATTTGGCCCCGGTACGCGAATGCAGGATATCGCGGCCTGCACACATTTTGCCATCATCGGTTTTCTCAACATAGAAACCGGAGTAGAAGCTGCGCGCCTGGCACGTCTCCTCAAGCTGCGCCCTTATTCTCTTGCGGTCCCTGGTTACCAGATCGAGATAGCGATCCGCAAACATCTGCACGCCCAGTATGTTGTTCATCGGCAGGCATTTGCCGATCTTCTTCTCGCGATAGGTCTCCCGCGCAGTGTCCGGAAACAAGTCTGTCATCGGTGCCAGGGAAGAGGGTCGCCGGCGAGGTACCCGGATAATCACCCGCTTTTCGATTCGGACCTGGGCATAGACCAGCGGGCGCTCCGGCACGTAGGACCTGGTCGCTTCCTCCGGCGAGATATTCACCGGTTGCATCTCGCGCATGTCTGGTACCGAGAGCAGCAATATTGCTGTAAGTGAGAGGCTCACCATAATCCTTTAACTAACCCTTGCCTTCGCTATATCAACTGTGATTGAATATTCCATGAACTGGGGAGTTGGCCTCTGCCGCTCTCTCGAAATAGCTGACCTGTCGCTGCGTCACCCGAATGGTGGTTTTGCGGACAGATATCACCACTGCGCAGGAACATGAATATGCCCGACACAGCAAAATGGTTGGAACAGATGCGATCGGCCGTGGGGGCGAAAGGCTTCACTACCACGGTTGAAGACATGGTGCCCTGGCTGACCGACTGGCGCGGGCGCTATACCGGCGCGGCAGCGGCCATGGTTTCTCCGGCAAGCACAGAGGAAACCGCCGCGATCGTAAGGATCGCCAACGAAAATGCCGTGTCCATCGTGCCACAAGGGGGCAATAGCGGCATGGTCGGCGGGGCAACCCCTGATACCAGCGGGCAATCGATCATCCTGTCCCTGCGCCGCATGAACCAAATCCGCGCGATCCGTTCGGACGACCAGTTGGTGGTGTGCGATGCCGGTGTAATCCTGCAGAATCTGCACGAAGCCCTGGCCGCCGATGGCCAGAGATTCCCGCTGACTCTGGGCGGCAAGGGTTCGGCCACGGTCGGGGGACTTGTTTCCACAAATGCCGGCGGCACCCAGGTGCTGCGTCACGGCACGATGCGCTCCCTGGTGGCTGGCATCGAAGCCGTGCTGCCCGATGGCAGCATCTACGAAGGACTCTCCGCCCTGAAAAAAGACAATCGGGGCTATGATCTGAAACAATTGTTCATAGGCGGAGAAGGCACGCTCGGCATTGTCACGGCAGCGACCTTGAAAACCGTACCGGCACTGGTCGATCGCTGTGTGGCCTGGGTGGCGGTTGGCAGCACCGACGCTGCCTATCAACTGTTCCGCTTTCTCAATGGACGGATTCCCCAATCGCTGGAAGGCTTTGAGATCATTCCCCAAACCTGTCTGGAATCGGTGTTGCGCCACATATCTGGCACCCGCCCACCGCTTGCTGGCGGGCATCCCTGGCATGTGCTGGTCGAAATCGTGCGTGATCAACCGGATGCACCAGATCCGAAATCCATCATGGAGCATCTCCTCGCCGATGCCCTGGAACGGGGCCTTATCGAGGACGCAACGCTTGCGGCGAGCGAACAGCAGGCCGAGGATTTCTGGAAAATTCGCGAATCCATTGCCGAAGCGGAGCGCGCCAACGGGCCGGCTCTCCAGCATGACATAAGTGTTCCGGTTCACGGCATGGCCCGGTTTATTGACGAGGCATCGCCAGTGATCGAAGCCAAATTTCCCGGCACGAAAGTTGCTGCCTTCGGCCACATGGGAGACGGCAACGTGCATTTCCACGTCAAGGCTCCGGAAGGGGTGGAAGCTCAGCAATGGATGCGGGAATCTGCGAAACAGATAACACCCCTGGTCCACGACCTCGTCATTGCGGCGGGAGGCTCCATTTCGGCAGAGCATGGAATCGGGCAAAACAAGCGCGCCGAACTGGAGCGCCTGTCCTCCGGCGCGCGCCTTTCGATGCTGCGCGCGATAAAGATGGCCATAGACCCGGGGAATATTATGAACCCGGGCAAACTCGTTCCCCTTGCGTCCGGTCAGTCAGGCTCTTAAAGCGCAAAATAACTATTTCGGTCTCAACTGTAATTTTTCGGAGAATTTAATCATGGCGAGCACGCCGCAAGCACAAGCCCTACCCATGTTCTACAAGGACCTGATTCCGCTCAATTCAAAGGAACATACGAACTGGAAGGTCAAGCCGCTCGACAACGCGTCTTTCATGCAAGCACAACATGCAATTCCCATCACTTCCGATGAATTCATGAATGCTTCACGCAGCTACCCGATTGTGTTTTCTGTTGGTGAAAATAGCATTCCCCTGATTCTAATGGGCCTGAACGAAGGTGTTAACACGTTCATGAACGACGAAGGACAGTTCAACGAACCTGCTTATGTGCCCGCCTATGTTCGGCGCTATCCTTTCATGCTGGCAAAGTTGCGTCCCGATGCCGAAGAACTCTCCTTATGCTTCGACCCGACCACAACGGGAGTCGGCGAGTTCGAGGAAGGTGATGCCTTGTTTGAAAACGACCAGCCAACGGAAACCACCAAAAACATCCTCAATTTCTGCGAACAGTTTGAACAGGCTGGCCAGCGCACCGGTCAGTTTGTCCAGGAACTTGAAAAAATGGGCTTGTTGATGGACGGCGAAGTTTCGATCCAGCAAACCGGTGTTGAAAAACCCTTCATCTACCGCGGCTTCAAGATGGTTGACGAAGAGAAACTGCGCGACATGCGCGGTGACGAGCTCCGCAAGATCAACCAGAACGGAATATTGCCGCTGATCTATGCCCATCTTTTCTCGCTGCAATTGATGCGCGATGTATTCGCGAGGCAGGTCAGCGCCGGCAAGATGCCACAAGTCACGGAAGCCCCTTCCGTACAGATTTGAGCCGTTCGCCCGGTCCTTCTGTCCGAATCGACCGAAGCTGACAAATCGGATCGATATTTTTCCTAAACGGGGCTTGCAACTCTTCGGGACAAGCCCCACATAGCGTTTGTATCGGTCTGCATCCCCCGATCGGATCGGTACCGGCATTCCTCTGGAATGCCACCTCCCTGAACCTTGGCCACCTCGCCGCATCGGCGAGGTGGTTTTTTATTGGGCGCCCATCATTCCGCTGCTTCAAGCTGGTCGCGGCCCGTCAGATGCTCCGCCAGCATAAGGCAGCAATTTCGGATCATATCCGCGATCGACTGGGCAGCCGCAACCGGCTCGCACAATTTCTCATCGAGATACAGCGCCCGGTCCACCTCGAGCTGGAATGCATGAATATTGCGTGCAGGCTCACCGTGCCGCTCCAGAATATAGCCGCCGGAATAGGGATGGTTTGTCTGAACATGATGACCCTGCAACCGAAAATGAATCCCGGCCAGCTCGGCATAGCGCGATTCGCAGCTCCGTCCGAACCGGTCCCCGATCACAAACCCGATCTGGCACCGATTTTCATCCTGCACCGGTGGCATGCTGTGTAGATCCAGCAGCAGCGCAGAACCGTGCGCGGAGCGTATCTGCTCAAGCAAATGCGCCACCATCAGGTGATAGGGCTCATGGTCCTTGTCGATTCGGTCGATGATATGCTGATGTTGCCATTTTTCGCGCCACAAATTGCCCGCGCCATGCAACCGGCGTGGCACTATCCCCAAACCGCCTCGCACTTTTTTGCTGATATGGGGCGTCTGAGTCGCGTCCATGCCTACCACCATATCCGGATCGATTTCCGTCCGGCTGCGATTGAGGTCGATCCATGCTCTCGGCTTGCGGGCAATGATCGCGGGAAATCCCGACGCAATGGCCGATGCCGCCAGCCGATCGGCATAGCGGTCCTCCAGTCGCAGGAGGTGGGACGGGGACATATTGAGGTTGGCGAGCAGTTCCGGCGGATAGTCGCGGCCGCAATGAGGCACGCTCACCAGCACCGGAAAGTTGAGCGCCGTCACATTGGAAAGGCTGTAGGCGGGTGCCGCGGGCAAGGTTGGACCGGCAATCGGGTTAGCCATGTTTGCCCCCGAAAAAATAAGACTCTTCATTCAAAAAAATCGCGCGATTCGGGAAAAAATTAACCGATTTGCACTTATATACCGCCCTCGGCATAAGGGCCGGGCTGTATTCAGGCATTATCGGGAAGGTGCGACAAAATGATCAGGATTCTCCTCGCGGAAGATGAACAGGCGATGCGTGAGCATCTTACACGCGCACTTGAGAAAGCCAACTATGAAGTTGTAGCGGTCGACCGGGGAACTGCGGCTGTCCCCTTGCTCGACACGCAGAAATTCGATCTGCTGCTAACCGATATCGTGATGCCGGAGATGGATGGGATAGAGCTCGCCCAGCATTGCGCGACGGTCTGCCCCGACACTCAGGTCATGTTTATCACCGGCTTTTCCGGTGTAACATTGCGCGCGGGAGAGTCTGTTCCCAAGGCCAAAATATTGTCCAAGCCCTTTCATTTGCGGGATCTGGTTCTGGAGGTCGACCGGCTGTTCGAGCCCGACAGCATCAGCGACCTGAATTAAGTCTTGCGCCAGCCGAAGCGGCTGGCTAGACGGCCTCCAGCGTGGGCGTATAGCTCAGTGGTAGAGCACTTCGTTGACATCGAAGGGGTCGGGAGTTCAACTCTCTCTACGCCCACCATTTTCCGGATATTTTCAGGCGGCAAGAGCTACGCCATTGCCGCTGTCCCGGCTAGGCGGATGGCCATACCAGCACGTGTATGCACGGGTAAAAGCACTCAATTCGCTGTAACCCAGCTTGGCGGATATCTCGGAAAGATTGCGGGTCCCTTCCAGAAAATAGAGCTGACAGGTATCGCGTCGCACTTGCTCGAGCAGCTGTCGGTAGGAAAGGCCCTCGGCCACCAATTTCCGCCGCAATGTCCTTTCGGCCATGCCGAAAGTTACCGCAGCGGCGTCCAGGCTGAGGCCGGACTTGTCGAGCAGATATAGAAGATATTCATAGGTGAGTTTCGCGAGATTTTGCCGTTCGAACCTGTTGCGCGAAAAAAAGGCTTCTTGCTGACGGGCTGCCTTCAAAATCGCCGGATTATAGCTCTCTATTGGCCTGCTCATGACCCGGTGATGATATTCGAGATAGGTGGACGGCTCGTTGAAGTGGCAGGCAATAGCGGGGGTCTCTGAACCGGATTCGGGAAATCCCCTGAATCCTTCTGGCCGGTGATGTGCAAAATGCACCGCCTTCACGGTTTTGAAACGCCCTTCTGCCAACCGCTCACCGCAATGATAGACCAAACCCAGCAGGATGTGCACGAGATCGGGCGAGACTGGTTCGTCATAGTTCCAGACCAGACGGTCGCCGGATGACAGCGGCATCAGCTTCACAATCGGCCGGCCTCCGCCCAGCTGCTGTTCCGCAACCAGCTGGACCAGCGCGTCCCCAAAACTGGGTTGGAAAAAGGCCGAATACCCCAGATCGGAAAACCCCCGCGGCACCATTTGCTCGCTGATCGCACAATGAACATCGGCGCGGTTCAGTTCCTCCTGAGCCGCTGCGCAGAGGCGGGCAATCGAATCATCCCCCAACTGATAACCAGGATCGCGCAATTCGGATTCGGAGCATCGCAGGGCGCTCAGGAGCCTCGGCTTGCGGGCCTCAAGAGCATGGCAGCCGAGATAGGCGCGGTACAGAAACTGGGCCGATATCTTGAAACCTGTGGATGCCGGATAGTCCATGAGACCAAGCTAGGAGCGGAGATGGATAACGCTCAACTGGCTTTCGACAAGGATGTAAAATCGACGACGAAAATGTCGATTATAGTTAATTTTACAAGAAAGCGGGCAAATTCAGTACCGAATGACCGATGCGCCCCATGTAAATCCGCCGCCCATCGCTTCGAGAACCAGCAAGTCTCCTGGCTTGATTCGGCCATCGCGAACGGCGGTGTCGAGCGCGAGAGGGACCGAGGCCGCCGACGTATTGGCGTGCAGATCGACTGTCTTGATCACCTTTTCCGGTGCAAGATTGAGCTTTTTCGCGGTCGCGTCCAATATCCGTGCATTGGCCTGATGCGGCACGACCCACGAGACATTTTCAATCGATTCCCCTGCTTCTTCCAGCACTTCCTTCAGCACCGACGACAGGTTCACGACAGCATGGCGAAAAACCTCGCGGCCTTTCATGCGCAGCTTGCCGACCGTTCCGGTCGTGCCCGCACCGCCATCAACATATAGCAGCTGGTTATGCGCGCCATCCGCGTGCAAACGGGTGGCAAGGATTCCCCTCTCCCCCTGCTCCGCAGCAAGTACCACCGCACCGGCGCCATCGCCAAAGAGGACGCAGGTTCCCCGGTCCTCCCAATCCAATATGCGGCTGAATGTCTCCGCACCGATCACCAGCGCATTTTGCGCGCTTCCGGCGCGAATCATGCTGTCTGCTACGGAAAGCGCATAGAGAAAGCCCGAGCAGACCGCTGCTACATCAAAAGCTACGCAGCCATTGCAGCCCAGCGCATCCTGAACAATCGTCGCGGTTGCCGGAAATGTCTGGTCGGGCGTCGCGGTTGCGACAATGATCAGATCGATATCGGCGCTGCTGAAACCCGCTGCCTGCATGGCTTTTTGCGCCGCCTCGATGGCAAGGCTTGACGTCGTTTCGTCATCCTCTGCGATATGGCGGAACCGGATACCCGTGCGTTCGACGATCCATTCGTCTGTCGTGTCAACCCGCTTGGCCAGATCAGCGTTGGACACACGGGTTCGCGGCAATGCCGAGCCGGTTCCCTTGATAACGGCGCGCTTGATAGCTGCGCCGCTCACTTCGCCACCTCGGCGACCGGTGCTGCTTCGCTGATTTTTTTCAAATCTTCGCTGATACGCTCCAAAATACTATCCTCAACCAGCCGAGCGGCAACTTCCACGGCATTGGCAACGCCTTTGGCATCCGCGCTGCCGTGACTCTTTACCACCACACCATTCAGCCCCAGAAATACCGCGCCGTTGTGATTATTGGGATCAAGCTGGTCGCGCAACATCTCCGTTGCCGGCCGGGATATCAGAAACCCGATTTTCGACCGCAGACTGCTCAGGAAGCTGCGTTTCAGCAGGTCGGTGACAAATCGCGCGGTTCCTTCCAGCGCCTTGAGCGCGACATTGCCGGAAAATCCGTCGGTCACGATCACATCAACCTCGCCGGTCGATATCTTGTCCGCTTCGGTAAACCCGAGAAAATCCATATGCAGCCCGGCCGCCCCCTTGAGGGTCGCCGCGGCTTCCTGGATGGTACCGGTACCTTTTGCTTCTTCCGTCCCGATATTCAGCAGCTTTACCTTGGGTCGGTCAAAACCGTGCATGATCCGGCTGTAGGCAGCGCCCATAACGGCGAACTGCACCAGGTTCCGGCTGTTGCATTCGGTATTGGCACCTAGGTCCAGCATGACCACATCGGTGTCTTTCATCGTCGGAAGCAATGCCGACAAGGCGGGGCGGTCGATGCCTGGCATGGTGCGCAAGGCGAGCTTGGCGATAGCCATCAGCGCGCCGGTATTGCCG
>Ga0207901_1000558_pt1 | contig 9631 bp, 10 predicted proteins | sample LinPmetageLP46_FD_184057 | JGI IMG/M metagenome (GOLD analysis project Ga0207901, IMG submission 184057) | Marine viral communities from the Pacific Ocean - LP-46 (SPAdes) | ecosystem: Environmental > Aquatic > Marine > Oceanic | place: Pacific Ocean | collected 2011-06-12
CCGGACAGGAGTTCTCGAGTCAGGCGCACCTCCACAAGACAGACTTTCAGCTCGTCTACATTCTCAAAGGCTGGATTGAATTCGAATATGAAGGCCAGGGTATCGTTCGCCTGGAGGCCGGCTCATGCGTACACCAGCCTCCTGGCATCCGCCATCGTGAGCTCGGGCACAGCGCTGACATCGAAATGCTAGAAGTTGTACTTCCGGCAGGCTTCGCCACGGAGGAGGTTCCCTCTGTCAGCCAATAGATCGCGCGGCTCTTGATGCCAGTCTTGAGTTAGCTTTCCCGATTGGAGGGAGTTGTCCTGTTGGGAGAAGGGCCGAAGATGGACCGGTTAGCAGCATATATACTCTGACAGAGATCCGTGGTGGCTACCGGCAACGAACTAAGCAAAAGGTTGTTGATTCTGATGGTACAGCCATTTTCTATGAGTCTTATGTTCGTGGTGGAACCGAAGCAACCGTGTTGTTCTGCATTCGGCAAGGTAAACCGTACAAACTAATTGATATTGAGGTGGTCGAACCAGACCGGGCAGAAATTATCCATACAAACGCATGCAGTCCAACGTGCACCGGACGCCCTTGTCAGGGCGCTGATCTTGGCGTTATGTGTATAAAAAGGAAGTGTCTTGAATATCACGAATTTACCTTTTGGGGTTACTGATTGGTCAGACGTTGAGAAGACGGCGCACACTGGCGAGCAAGGTGTGGCTTACTGGAGAACTCGAAACTTCGGTGATATCCGAGTACGAATGGTCGAGTACAGCCCAGGTTATTTGGCTGATCATTGGTGCGCCAAAGGGCATATACTTCTTTGCCTCGAAGGCGAGCTTCATACTGAACTGGAAGATGGCCGACGTTTTGTGCTTAGTCCTGGTATGAGCTATCAGGTCGCAGACAATGCAGAGCTCCATCGTTCATCGACGGAGCAAGGAGCCAAGCTATTCGTAGTCGACTAAAAGCACATAACTAATAAGGATAGGTCGCGCGCAGTTGAGCCTTACAGAGCGTCTATAATTTTTCAGGCCCGACATCATGATTGTTGCTTTCGACAATTACCGCCTCAATACTGATACCTATCAGCTCTTTCAGGGTGACACACTGGTAGCTGTTGAACCGCAAGTCTTCTCGGTACTGCACACGCTGATCGAAAACCGGCACAGAGTTGTTTCCAAGGATGAAATGATCGAGCGCATCTGGCGAGGGCGCATCATGTCTGATGCGGCTATATCCAGCCGCATCAAAAGTGCACGCCAGGCGATTGGTGACGATGGCACCGCCCAGCGTTTGATCAAAACCGTTCACGGTATCGGGTTCCGGTTTGTTGGCGAGGTGAATGCCTTTCCTTCCAGCCCATCGATTCAAACCAGCGGACCAACCGCAGAAAAAGACGTTTATCAAACCGCCGGAGATTCCCGCCCGTCCATTATCGTGCTGCCCTTTCAATCTGTGAATGAGGGGCTTTCAATCGTGCCTCAGGGGCTTGCCCACGATGTTATTTCCGGGCTATCAAGGCTGCGGTGGTTGAAGGTGATTTCCAGGTCAAGCTCGTTTCGGGTGGGCGGCGATAAAACGGGGCTGGAAGCGTTGTGCCAATTGACGTCTGTGCGTTACTGCCTCTCCGGTTTTATTGAGCAGGAAAGACGGCAGCTGATTCTGAGCGTTGAGCTTTCCGATATTCTCAGCGGCTCGGTGGTGTGGGCCGACCGAATTCTCGTGAATGCCCATGACATCCATGATCTGCGATCTGACATTATCAAGCGAATGATCAGTGTCCTGGAGCTTCGCATCTCGGATAGCGAGGCTCAGTTGGCTCAATTGAAAGCGCCTGAGAATCTGGATGCGTGGGAGGCCTACCACCTGGGGATCGCTCACTTGTATCGATTTACTGAGATTGATAATCGCAAGGCCGTTGCTCTTTTTACCCGCGCTGTTTCACTCGAACCCGGTTTTGCGAGAGCTCACGCTGGGCTCTCTTCGGCGGAGTTTCAGAACGCCTTCAATCTCTACCCGGGCGTCGACAGGAACGACACCATCGCGAATGCGACCAGAAGCGCTGAGAAAAGTATCGAACTCGACCGGTTGGACCCCTTGGCCAATTTCGTTATGGGCCGAACCCACTGGCTCCATGGCAACACTGAGGCGAGTTTGCCCTGGTTAGAGCGGGCACTCGCGCTAAACCCCAACTACGCCCAGGGATTTTACGCTCATGGCTTGGCGTCCTTGATGACCAGCAACGAGCTCAGGAGCTATGACAGTTCTGAACAGGCGATTTCCCTGAGCCCGCTGGACCCATTCCTCTATGGGTTTTATGGCATCAGGGCGTTTTCCTACCTGGCCGATGAAGACATCGACAATGCCCGGCTCTGGGCCGAAAAAGCCGCACTGCAGCCAGAGTCCATTGTAGTGATGGATATCCTCGCGGCGTCGACCTGTGAAATGGCCCAGGACCCTGTTGCTGCGGCTAAATGGATCGATCGGGGTAAAGCCCGACACCCGGACATCGACAGCCAGTATTTCTTCAAGGCCCTGCCGTTTGTCGCCGGCAATATTCGCACTCTGATCCAGTCTTCGCTCACCCGGTTGGGGCTCTGACGGGTTTTAACGTTCAACCTCCAGTGTTCTACAGAATTCCCCCGATTTTCTTCAAGCTTGGCCGTTTCCTTTTTGCAGTAATACATCCTGAGGGTGACCCAAACCATGGTTTGCCTTACGCCACTGACTCAGGAGATGATCATGCACATTCCACAGCTTTCTGATTACCGCGAAGATTTGCTACCCATTACTGCAATCCACGGCTCTGCCAGTACGGGATCACTATGGCGTCGGCTTGCGACGCTATCCACTGCCCGGCGGGCGGTGTTCGCGCCTGACCTGACAGGGTATGGCGCCGATAATACGCCCGAACCAGACACTCTCTCGACCCTTGAAGAAAGAGCCTGGCCGATCATCGCCGCCATTGAACAGTCCGGGCGACCAACCCACTTGGTGGCCCATTCTTTTGGCGGCTCAGTGGCTCTTGAGGTCGTCGCCAGAATTCCACATCGAATCACAAGCCTGACGCTGTTCGAGCCGGTGTCACCGGCGCTGTTGAGAGGCACGGACCAAGCGGAGGATTTACGCTTGCTCGGCGATATCCTGGGGTTATCGGAGATTGTCCAGAGAACGTCCGGCGCTGTGGGAATGGAATCCTTTATTAACTTCTGGCACGAAGCCGATGCCTGGTCACGGTTGTCGGATACCGCCCGGGCCAAGCTGGCCAGGCTTGCTCCTGTCGTGTGCCAGGATTTCAGAGAAACCTATTCGGTTGAGCCCCATGTGCTGTCAGCCATCAGTTACCGTGGCCCCGTCAATCTACTCGTGGGTGAGCAAACCAACGCCCACGCAAAAAGAATGTCGGAAATACTCACGCGGCAATTCCCCCAGGCTTCACTTGTGACCCTGGCCGGCATGGGCCATATGGGGCCACTGACGCATTCCGAGATTGTAGGCAACGCCATACTGGAGATTATTGAGCGGGTCGAGAGTGAGGCGCAATCGATCAGGTTAGCGGCCAGCCGAGGTTGAAAATATGCTGAGTGCAACCTGCCTTTAGCGGAATAAAAAAACTGAGGGAACACTAGGTGTTCCCTCAGTCTGATTGGCAGGCATTGAATAGATCAAACGCGGGTTAATTGCTCTACCGTTACATTGACATCAACCGGAATGGCTTTGGATACCAGCTCGTATACTGGAGAGTAGCTCATCAGCTTTCTCACAGTTGCTTCATCGGCAGACGTCTTGGCTTTCACGTCGACACGAACCTTGCTGAAGCCACGGTTGGCATCGTCTGAAACACCGAAGAAACCGCGTGCATCCATCTCACCTTCAGCCGAAACATTGAACGCCCGGATCGCAAAGCCCTGCACCGATGCGTGGGCAACGACAGTGGTGGTAATGCAACTCACCAGCGAATTCAGATAGTGTTCAACGGCGTTGGGGGCGGTGTTGTCTCCCGCCAGAAACGCGGGCTGGTCTGCGGCAACGATGAGTGCATGGGCGCGTTCAGTCCTTTCCTCGTTTCCTGCATAGAAGTCCTTGATTGCGGTGCGGCTCAAATTCCCGTTGACCCACTCATTGTCAGCACGGAAACGGAAGTTGCCGTAGTTATCGTCCTGCGACATTTTGGTCGCGAGTTCAACAATGCGGGCTGTATCAATGCCGTTTACGATGTGGTCAGTTTTGATGGCTGTATTGGTCATGATTATTGCTCCTAACGTGGTTGGTTGTTTATCGACGCGATCTGTCGATATGAAAAGGTTATGCAACCACGGGTTCGACTGATACGACTGAAAATGTAGTAAACGGCTACTAAATCTGTAGTAACCTGATTGTGGGTTGTCCTTGATTCACAATAACTTGGGGTGAGGATTTATGGACTACGGACAGTTCTGCCCGATTGCGAAGGCGACCGAGTTACTCGGTGAACGCTGGATGTTGCTGATTCTGCGGGAGCTCTTTCTGGGTTCACATCGTTACAGTGATATTCAGCGCGGCTTGTCACGAATTTCCCCCTCATTGCTAACCAAGCGGCTCAAGGAACTTGAGCTGGCGGGCGTGGTGGTGCGCAAATCAAAACAGGGCCGCACCGGGCGTGACTATTATCTGACCCCGGCAGGCAAAGAACTCGAACCGTTGATCGAAAACCTTGCGGTGTGGGGTATGCGCTGGGCTCGCGGGCAACTGCGTGATGAGGAGCTGGATGTTGAATTTCTGATGTGGGACATTCAGCGCCGCCTGCAGATCGATAAATTGCCTGAGGGTGAGACGGTATTCTGTTTCATTTTTAACGACATAGAAAGATACAACAATTGGTGGATTATCGTGCGTGACGGAACCGCCGACCTCTGTACAGAAAATCCCGGACTGGATGTCGACCTTTATATCCGCAGCTCGCTGCGTGCCATGGTTGAAATATGGGAAGGTGACCTGGCATTAAAGGCTGCATTGCAGGGTGAACGCGTCACTGCACACGGCAAAAAGCATTTAGCAAAAACAATGACGGATTGGCTTGGTATTAATCCATTCTGTGATATTCGCCCGGGTGATCCCGAGTTGACCAGGATTGCTGCTGTTTAATAACAGTTTTGTTCGGCTGGAACGTCCGCCGTTAAGCCTCTTTGAGTAAACTCAGATGAATCAACTGGTGATCGGGGTTAGCGGGTAACCGCTGGACTGGGGAGAAGGCTCAATCAGTATCAAGGCGCTGCGGCAGAAACGCGGCTGAGCTTGGGCGTTAAATTTTTTGCTGCACCTTCGGGTACTATGTTGTAATACGTTGTAGTCAATAACCCAGAGGGTACGGTCATGAGTGTCACTACAGTTCGCCTCCAGGCGGAAGTTGAACAGCATCTGGAAGCAATCGCTGGCAGGCTCCACCGGAGCAAAGGCTGGGTGATCAATCAGGCACTATCGGAATATATAGAGAAGCAACAGCGTGAGCAGGAGCGTTGGCGGCAAACTCTGGAGGCAATGGAGTCGGCCGCTCAAGGAAAGGTCGTTGATTCCAGCGAGGTCCATAGTTGGCTTAATAGTTGGGGAACCGAAAACGAGCAGGATGCACCGAGGTCAGGTAAGTGAAACTGGTTTACACGGACGAAGCCATTGGAGATCTGAAGCGCCCAAGAGAATTCATCTCCGTTCATAATCCCTCTGCGGCAGGCAGGATAGCCGCAGAGTTGGTTGGCAAAATCGAGCTGCTACCAGATTTCCCCAAAATGGGGGCAACGGTTGAAATGGCACCGGTGCCGGATTCTGTCCGCGACATGGTTTTTGGCAAGTACGTTGTCCGTTATTCAGTGCATGCGAGTGCCATCATTATTCTTCGGGTATGGCATGAGCTGAAAGGTGAACGGTAGCAATTTAACCAGCCGCTGTTGCCGGACATGGCCTTTTCCTTAGTAGTTATTCAAGCCGGCTATCGCTTTACGCGCTAAACCACACCCTTTCTCTTTAGCGCCTCGATCTCACTGGCGGTCTTTTGCAGCACGCGCTCAAGCACCGCGGAAGTGTCTTCTCCCAGTGCGGGCGGCGCTTTGTGGTATTCAATCGGAGTTTTCGAGTATTTGATTGGGTTTGCCACACTCTTCACTGGGCCGTTAGCCGAATCGAGGGTCACCTCCATGCCGCGCGCCTGCACTTGGGGATCATCGAATACCTGGGCGATATCCTGAATCGGGCCGCAGGGTACCCCAATCTCGTTGAGAAGCAGGGTCCATTGCTTCAGCGTGCGCGTTTTGGTCGCGCTCACTAATACCTTGATCAGCTCAACGCGGTGTTTCACTCGCTCAGCATTGGTCGCAAAACGCGCGTCTTGGGCAAGCTCGCCCTGGCCAATGGCCTCGCAGAAGCGCTGAAATTGTCCATTGTTCCCTATGGCAATGATGATCTGTTGGTCATCAGCGGTGGGAAAGGGCTGGTAGGGCACGAGATTGGGATGATAGTCACCTGTGCGCGTTGGGGGTTCGCCACTGCAAAAATAGTTCTGCGCCTGGTTCGCTAGCCAGCTCACCTGAACATCAAGCAGCGCGATATCGATATGCTGCCCTTCGCCTGTCTGGGTTCGGTGGTACAGAGCGCCCAGAATGGCTATGGTGGCGTTCATGCCAGTGGTCAGATCTGCTACCGCCACACCGACGCGCTTTGGGCCGGCACCGGGCTGGTCGTCCGCCGCTCCGGTAATACTCATCAGCCCGCCCTGGGCCTGAATCAGATAGTCGTAACCCGGCATTTCGGCCATGGGCCCGGTGTGCCCGAAGCCGGTAATCGAGCAATAGATCAAGCCCGGGTTGAGCGCAGAGAGGGTGGCGTAGTCCAACCCTTTCTTCGCCAAGCCACCGCTTTTGAAGTTCTCGACCAGAATGTCGCTTTGGCTCGCGAGCTCACGGATCAATTCCAGACCTTCGGGCTGGCTGATATCCACCGTCAGTGAGTGTTTACCGCGGTTGGCCGCGAGAAAGTAAGCAGACTCGCGGGTGTTCTCGCCATTTTCGGCCTTGAGCCACGGGGGGCCCCAGAGGCGTGTATCATCGCCACTGTCGGGCCTCTCGATCTTGATAACCTCGGCCCCCATGTCTGCAAGAATCTGGGTGCTCCAGGGACCCGCCAACACGCGGCTGAGATCAAGTACGCGCAACTTTTTTAAGGGACCTGCCATGGTGTACTCCTGGCGTTGGAAAAATCAATAAAAGGCCTGGAGCCCGGTTTGAGCACGACCCAGAATCAGCGCATGTATATCATGCGTGCCTTCATAGGTGTTAACCGACTCCAGGTTCACCATGTGGCGAATTACGCCGTACTCGTCGGAAACGCCGTTACCGCCGTGCATGTCACGGGACTGACGAGCGATATCCAGTGCCTTGCCACAGTTATTGCGCTTGATCAGCGAAACCATCTCTGGTGCCCAGTTGCCGTTGTCCATCAAGCGACCCACCTGCAACGCTGCCTGTAAGCCCAGGGTGATCTCGGTCTGCATGTCGGCGAGTTTTTTCTGAATCAATTGGTTAGCGGCCAATGGACGGCCAAACTGTTTGCGGTCCAGGGTGTACTGACGCGCTGCGTGCCAGCAGAATTCAGCCGTGCCCATTACGCCCCAGGCGATACCGAAGCGAGCTTTGTTCAGGCAACCAAACGGGCCTTTCAGGCCGCTGACGTTAGGCAGCAGGTTTTCTTCGGGAACAAAAGCATTATCAAGTACGATTTCGCCCGTGATGGACGCACGCAGAGAAACTTTGCCCTCAATTTTCGGTGTGCTGAAACCTTTAGTGCCGCGCTCGACGATAAAACCCTTAATCTGGTTATCGTGGGCAGCGGATTTTGCCCACACCACAGCGATATCGGCAATCGGGCTGTTGGTGATCCAGATTTTGGCGCCAGTGAGGCGGTAGCCGCCATCCACTTTTTCGGCACGCGTGATCATCGAGCCGGGGTCGGAGCCGTGGTCAGGTTCTGTCAGGCCAAAACAGCCGACGGTTTCGCCGCTGGCAAGTTTGGGCAAATATTTCTGTTTCTGTTCTTCCGAGCCATAAGCCTCTATGGGATACATCACCAGCGACGACTGCACGCTCATGGCGGAACGGTAGCCGGAATCGACACGTTCTACTTCGCGGGCAATCAAACCGTAGGCAATGTGGTTGACACCTGCGCCACCGTACTCGGGTGAAACGGTAGCGCCGAGTAGTCCAAGTTTACCCATTTCGCTCATGATCTCACGGTCAAAGCGCTCTTCCCGGAAGGCGCTTAGCACTCGCGGCTGAAGATTTTCCTGGCAATAATCATGGGCAGCATTACGAATTTGGCGCTCTTCCTCGGTGAGCTGTTGATCCAGTAAGAGCGGGTCGTCCCAGTTGAAGTGCATCATGGTTTAGATCTCTTGGTTTGCTTGCAGGTGTTACAGGGCGCCCGCAGCGACAAATTGGTTGCAGGGTCAATGAGGTTTAATATATCGCCGTTCGATAAAAATATCTACATTTTTTTAAAGTGTAGAATTTATTTGATGCCCCGTGTCTCAAGTATTCGGGTAATAATCGGCACAGGGGTCATCAAGTGGTCGCGCATCAAGGTGTCGGCCTGGGCGGTGTCGCGAGCCAAAATGACCTCCACCAGTGCGGCGTGCTCCTGGCGCTTGAGTTCAAGCGCCTGAGGGGACATCACGGTCTCTTGCAGCCACAGATGGCGGTAGCGTTCCACCTGATCAAACAGCGTGTTGCGCATTTGCAGCAGATGAGGGGACCTGCAGCCGCTGGCAATGGCGGTATGAAACGCTTTATGGCGTTGATCCCAGATGTCGAGCAGGTCATCCGGGGTGCTAATGTCAATCACTTTGGCCAGGCGGTGAGCGGTGGCGAGTACCGTGGCTTCCCATTCGTCGTCGCCGCGTTCAATGGCAAGGCGCAGGATCAGCCCTTCGAACTGAGCCCGGGCATCGTAAATATCGTTGAGTTCTGCCAGCGACATCGGTGCCACGCGGTAGCCACGCTGATTGATGGCGACAACCAACCGGTCAGCTACCAGCTGCGAGAGCGCTTCCCGCAATGGCCCTGTACTTGCACCGTAATGTTCCTTTAGGCGATCCATTAACAGTTTCTGTTCAGGAGCATAGCGGCCGCGAATAATGTCATGTTTGAGTTGGCGGTAAGCGTTGGTGGCCAAGTTTTGGCGTGGTGTATCTGACTCCATGGCTGTGTGGCTCCTGACGGTTTCAACAAAATAAAAATTATCGGTTATTATCGATAAATATTAACAATCCGGTATAAAATAAGACATTCATTTGTAATTTCACCATTCTCTGGGCATGGTTTTGGGTCTGAATAATAAGAAGAACTTTTGTCAGGAGACATTAATACGCAAGACGTGCTAGCTTTTTGTCTACTGCTTATGCCTATCCTGTAGTGACAGGCAGAAGCTGTGGCTCCAACACATCCTTTATCGTCAATAAAACCAACAAGTCCAAACAGGACGGAGGAAAGCTCATGCGAATTCTAAAATATGCCGTTGCCGTAGCTATGCTAGCGGTCGCGCTCCCGGCGAGCGCCCAACAACTCTCGATTGCTACCGGTGGTACGGGCGGCGTCTACTACCCTATCGGTGGTGG
>Ga0207901_1000561_pt1 | contig 9581 bp, 6 predicted proteins | sample LinPmetageLP46_FD_184057 | JGI IMG/M metagenome (GOLD analysis project Ga0207901, IMG submission 184057) | Marine viral communities from the Pacific Ocean - LP-46 (SPAdes) | ecosystem: Environmental > Aquatic > Marine > Oceanic | place: Pacific Ocean | collected 2011-06-12
CCCCTTAATGAACTTTTCGACCCACCCCACCGCGTCGATAATATAGGGGACGAGTGACATGGCTTTCTGTAAAAATCCCATTATGAGGTCGGCTCCTTCTTAGTTGGACTGACAAACTTGCGTTGGACAAAACTGACCACCGCAATGACGGTGGAGAGCGTGATCGATAACTGTTCGACCGTGAGTTCCAAGCCAAAGGCCCCTGCTAATGCGACGGCCACGGTAATGGCTCCCCCATACATCACGGGTTCGTTCTTGAGTGTTGGTTTATTCTGCATAATATTTGAGACTGCTTTCTGAATGGTCGTGACCAGCGCCTTGCGCTTGGTCGCTGGCATGTCCGTGTTCTCGAGTACTCCTCCGAGTTTGTGACCGAGAAACCATGTGACGGCCTTGCGCTTGAGTCCCCCAATCATGGGAGCGAATGCTCGTCTTTATACACCTGCTTGTACGCGACCTTCAAGTCCTCCTGCACATCCACTACCTGTGCATCGAAAAATCCTGCCATCACAACGAGAAAGGACTGCGTAGAGGGCTTCTTCAGAAAGGCCGTGGCTTCCGATTCGGCCCGTTCTTCCAGATATTCTTCGTCATTATCGGGATCAAAACTTGCCAGCAACTCCTCACCGGCTAACCGCTGAGCGATGGTGGGATCGTCATAATCGACCCGCCATGTACTCCGGTCATCGAGTTTGCCAATGGTGACGTCCGCCACAGGGACGCCAATTCGTTTAAGTGCTGCAACCAGTTGTGCTATTAGCATCATTACATCCAAATCATCGCGGAAATACCGCTTCCTCTTAACGAAGGCACACCATTATCCCCAAACCACGTCATCGTGCCTGCTGCGGTATTTGATTCCAGCATCGCATAGTAGTGATAGCCTTCCGGTTTATGCTTACTGAGATAGGCCGTTGACGTATACGTCGCATCCGCAACTGCGGCGGTAGCCGCTACAACGACCGTGCCTGTCGCATTCGCCGTGGTGCTGCTCTCACCAATGCCCACCATCATATAGCTATTCACCGCGGCAGTACCGTTATTGCACATCACCGAATTATAGACGGTAATGCCAGTGCCATCCAACCCGGCCACACACTCAATCTGGTTGGTCGCGGTCGCAGCCGCCTGCCGAATCGTTAGTCCTCCTCCAGTCCAGCCGTTCGCACTCGGCAGGTGATACATGTGCCGTTCGACACGGTTGTAGGCGTTCCAGACGAGACGTGAGGCGTTGGTGTCTTGGGTTTCTCCGGTGGTATCGGTCGTCCGAAATGTTCCAAGGTAACGACGGTCAGTTGCGCCGGTTTTGACATAGACCCCGTTCTGTAGCACTAATTCGGTAGAGCGCGTGGTATTGTTGGTCCACGCATCACCAGATTCAATCGTATCGATCGTGACCACTCCGTCATTGTTGTAGGCAAACACGTCATAATTTTTATCCGCCGTCAATCCCGACAAACTGTGTGAGAGTTCCGCAAACTCCCGCACCACCCATCGGCTATGGTCATAGAGCGCCATCCGATTACCGTTATAGGGCGTAAAGTAAATCGTCGTCTTGCCTGATTGGTCCGCATACGGCACCGGATCGCCACTGGTTAGCGTTAACCGTCCTCCACAGACCTGCGGTTGCACCAGCGCCACACGCGACGGACTGAAGTCCAGCATAATTTCCGCGCTACTGGTCGCCCGACCCACATAGCGTTGATTGGTTGGGGCTGTTTCGGTACGTGCGCCTGCGGTGCCGCTGAGATATTGGACAGCGCCGACCGTCATACCCGAAAAGCCTGCCAGTTTGCCGCCAATGCGAATCGGGCCTTCCTCACCGCTAGAAATCGACGCCGCCACGACACCCAACACCGCATCGGTGCTGGCATAATCCAGATCCGCGTCGGTCTTATACCATCGGCCTGCGGTCAGCGACCCCGATGAGTCGCTGAGATAGACAAAGTTGTTGGCCGAGAGCGCTTCGCCTGCCGTGCCGGTCACTTCCAGTGACGCGCTTTCAACGCCCTGCAAGGCCAGAATATTGTCCTGCGTATAGACCGTCACGTCCGAGGAATTATCTAGCCTGAAGAAGTAGGATTTCGGCTGGAGATAGACGGTCGCCCGTCCTCCGGCATCGAGTACCACCGGATTGGCATTGGCCGACGAGAGCGCCGAGTCACTATAGGTGGCGAGATTGGTGGTCGATCCGGCGACATACGTATACAGTTTGCCGCCTGAAAGGGGATCCCCGTTGTTGTCCAAAAATTGAATCTGCGGAACGGGCATCACGGTGCCAGTAGCCATTTATAATCCTCCCTGTGGAACAGGTTGTTGTAAAGCAGTGGGTGACATTCTCTCACGAAGTCCCTTTTGCAAATCCTCCTCAGAGTAACTAGTTGGGTCAGATGTGGTCGGCCCCGTTGCCTCACCCTCTAGATACCGCTTCTGTGTCTCCAGAGGTAATCGTGAAAACTCTGCGCCTATCTCTTCGAGTGTCGCTATCCACTCGGCGGCCACCACATCTGCGACCGCCGGTCGCGTGACTGCCGGGCCGACGCTTTCCAACCAACGAGCCGTTCTGACCACGTTACTGCCAAATTGTGAGCTATTGATTATATAGGTGAAAGGCACTCGTAAGGCTTCCGCAGTCAAGACCCCATACGCACTGGATAATGCCCCTTCAGAGATACCCCACACCTGCCCAATAGTAGCGGCTGTGGCGGCTCCTGATGCAATCCCCAATTCAATAATGTGTATGTATTTATACGCACCAGACGACACTTCCGGATTATAGAGCGCTTTCTGCGTTCGTATAATAATTTCATCGACTGCTCGACGGGATACGGGATCTGGAAATAACCGCGTTTTGAGTTCCGTCAGTCGCGGATCCATCCATTCGTCTGCTAACTGAGGTTTCTTGCGCCATGCCGCCCCTTGTGTCGTGGAGACTCTTCCCTGCACCGATTCTACCCGATACGCAGGCGTCAGATGGCGGAAAACATCATTAAGCACAGTCTGTGCGATCCGGTCTTGCAGGGTAGGGGCAAGCTCTTCCGTCACACTGGATCTCGACAAACGGGACACAGTACGGGGAGCTATATCATCCGCAATATCTAATAAAGCGTTGATAGACCTGATACCGTCAGGGTTTAGTGATGTTACACCCTCTCGAACCTGTAGGAGACTTTGCCGTGTGGAGGGAGATAGCAACTGTTCCGCACGATCCATAAACCGTAAAACATCGGACGCCGTACGACCTGCTGTAGCACCCTCTCCCGTCGTCACCGTCTCCACTAAACGCTGCTGGTTCCTCGGCGATAACCGTCGAAACCCGTCGATATAGCCCTGTACGGTTTGGAGATCGGCGGCGGTGGACTCTAGGGTTTTCGGTCCGGTGACGATCCGATTCACCACCTCATCCACCATTTGGTTGCCAACGACAGGAATCAGATCGTCAGGCAAGCGCTCCAAGGTCGCAGCAGCGGCCTCTGCATCGGACCCGAAGACCCGATCCATAATCTTCCGAGCCGCTTGAGGACCTTCACCGAACTCCACTAATTGAGCATAATATTTATCCCATCCAGTCTTGATGGCGAGATCCTTCCCACTCAATGCAATCCGGGTTTCCTCTGGCAACATTCTCCATCGGTTTGCTTCGGTGACTATCGCAGTAGGATTTTCTCCAACCCGTGCGGCGTCAATGCGCTCTCGAATATTCCTATGCAGCCAGCTTCCGGCCTGTTGGACCTCGGCGGGTGCCTGTTCAGCTAATTCCAGCACGTAACCGGGATCATCTCTCGTGGTGCTAAATATTCTATTCATTACCGCTTGGGGATCTTTTCCGGCAACCTCGCTCAACCACCTTTGTTCGCTTGCAGCATTGTTGAGTTGTTGAATCTGCGAGTCCTCAAAGACAAGAGCTTTGAACTCATCAGGCGTCTCCACCCACTGCTTCCACTTCCCTCCACGTTGGATCTCCTTGTAGAATACCTGTGCAATCTGTTGCTTAACCGTTGGACCTCCGATATCGATCAGTTCTTTAATTTCCGCATAGTGTTTTGGATTTGTCACTCGCGCCGCGAACTGAAATGGTTCAGTGGTCAGTTGATTAGCAAACTGCTTATTGACAACATACTCACTCCACAGTCTCGTGGAATCAACCCACGCCGCTTCTATCTCCGGACCGCCCCGTTTCGCGGCGGCCTCTAGTTCCCTGTATAGAAGCCGTTCCAACTCTAATAACTCGACCTTGGATCCTTCAACGCCCGGAAAGAGTTGACGAATATTATATTCCCCAAAAATATCCTCTCTCAGCATTCTCCAATAGTTAGCAGCCTGATAGAGTCCTACCGTATCATCTGCATCGAAGAACATTCCTAACGTCCGAAGTGCGTTCTGTTGCGCTGGCGTAGGAGGCACCAAGCCAGTGCCAGCACCGCGCCCTGTTGTCTGCGGACCATACTGCTGGTAGCCTAATTCTTCTGCTGACCCGATACCGGCAGCTCGGCCCCCCTCCGGACTAATGGCTTCGCCTTGTTTCTGAGGCTGTGTATGGACTCTCCCCGTATCCCGTAGTACTTGCTCATATCTGGCGCGTAATCTCTGCTTAATAGTCCTGAGATCCACCGGATTACGTACAACCTTCTGTGTAGTAACAGCATCGGCCTGCTGTGGAAATTGACTTACTGAAGATCCCTCAAGTTCTAGAGTTCCACCAGTAGTATTTCTCTGGTTTTGCTTAACACGGGTAAGGACTTGCTCATCCGGAGCGAAAGCAGCTGCGCCCTCTAATATCTCGTATTGCGCTGTCGCCTCCGCTTTTGTTCTGTTAACGGTATTCTGAACATCTGTGAAAATCTGCTCAACCGTCTCCGGCATCGTATTCTTCGCGCCAAGGTTAGCGCTCAGATCGTCAATCTCTTTGGTGAGTACGCGTGCCGCCGAATCAGTTATGGTTTCTCCCACCGCCGCCCTAGAAGGCACCGCGCCCGGTTCTTTCAATGTTTCACGAACCGCAGCGTTATTCGCTGCTAATCCCTTTGTGACAGTGGGCTGACTCCTCACCGACTTCGCAAGGAAGCCTTCTTCCTGTAAAACGTCCATCGCCGCCTTCACTAAATCATCGCCCAACTGAGTGGCGTTTACTGCCCCCCCTTGCACGCCTGTCGCATTTTCCTGAATCGTGCGCCACCGTGCATTGATTTTTTGTTGAAAGGTCCGGACTGCCGCCCGTGATGTCCAGCCCGAAAGGATCGACGTATTGAGAAACTCCTGTATCTGTTGGAAGGCATGATTCTGCATCACCGCCACGATGTCGGATCCGGGTTCTCCCTGTGCAGCCGCATCACGAACAATTTGCTGCAACTGATCCTTCACATCCAGTCTTTCAATGCCGCTGCGATACGGGTTCTTTGGATGCGTCGGATCGATCATCCTCTCTCTGGCTCTCGCATTCCTCAGAGGTTTGAAAGACGGTCTGAGAAGCAACGCCAGAATCGCCGTCTCCCCCATCAACTCTCCGGCTTCTCTCGCTGTCGTAAGCGCCAGCGTTCGATCTGTCATATTATTGAGCAGAGGAGCTACGACCGGCACCAGAGCAAACATCATCGTGCGCGTAGCTTCCGCCGTCTTTCCTTCAAATTCCATCTGTAACGCACGATTCATCTCTCCTATTTGTGCATTCACTAAATGGTCTGCCATGCCACCGGCATCAGCAACCATCGCCCCCGTTGCCATGGTAAGATTCTTACCCATCTTCCATAACGAGTCCCAATAGCCATGCAACAAGCCCGTCACAGGATTCTTTAGTAGCGTAGTAGGTTCATCTTCATAATTTTCAGGAGGCACCCATGGCGTCTCCATTCGTTCCATATAAGACTCGGCTAAAGATTCAGTCCCGAACGGATCAAAGGTTTTCTCGCTCTGTGAAAGTCCTTCCACCAATTCAGGATGCCCCAGAGTGGTCACATCCTTCACCGCTTCCCATGTAGTTCGAGGGGAAACACCCGGTGCTGGCTCATGCCATCGCCGTGTCTCTGGACCTGCCCCTAAATCTGCCCAAAACGGAGAGGCATTCCCCGCATCCATATACGAGCCGAGGTAATTGCCCGGTGTCCAGAACGGACGATAATCCGGTGAGCGTTCATCATAAATAGAAAACGGCCCATATTGTAAATTGGCTGGATTGTCGAATGGGACACCTTCCTGATCTCCTCCGGTATACCCGTAGACCATTTGCTCCCCTTGCAATTCGTCCTCGACGGGATCCACCGCATCCGCAGGAGTACCCGACGATAGGAGCATTTCCTGTAGCTCTTCCTCTGTGTATTGCTGTTTCTCTTGAGACATCGCCCTATGGATACTCCTAGCGTGGAGGCGTTCGTTGAGAGTCGCCGACATCAAGCCCTATGACCCTGATGTTGCTACCGTGTGCCTTATCTATCCAATCTCGGATATTACTACCCACGAGGTTTCCTGCTGCGGTCGGATCGCCCATTTCTTCGGCTGTTGCTAGCTTCCACTGCATCTTGCTGTTTTCTTGAGGACCTATATACGTCATGTAATGCCCACCCTTGTCATATCCTTGTATCGTTTCCTCATCCCAAAGAGCCTGCTCCCTGAGGAACTGCTGTGTGGATGCCCACGGGAAATACTCCACACTGCCGATTTCGATTTCGTTAAGTGCGGCGGCTTGGAGTGGATCCGTCCACGGGGCTTCCCTCTGGCGTCTATGCACAGTATCTTTGTAGTCATACATTTGCGGCTCAAGGTTCACATATGCGTTATAACGGTAGGCGATTTCTTTTGCCACAACATTAGTTGCGGCGTGCATTCGCTCCATGCTCATATTCTCATCCAACGCGGCCATCGATAATTCAAATCCTATCTCAAGCGGCGCGTTCGTTCCCGACATTAAGAATGCGTAGAGTTCTTGCAGGGTGATCACAGCAGTGCGGTATTTTGTGGCCGTGATCGCATAATCTTCACTCGCTTTAGAGTTCGCAAGTCCAAGATTAAATTCGCGTTCTGACCATGCGATCCCCTCGTTCCAGATGGAAAAATCCCCTTGCTCTAATTCTACAGCCAACTCATTGACCAGCTCGATTGTCTGTTGCACGGAATCCATCGTGGCAAATAATCGCTGACGTGGCCCAGAATTTAACTGGCGATTGTGGTCTTCGATTGCCTTATTCCGCCGTATTTCATCACGCAGATCATACCTAACGTCATCACCTCGTCGCGCACGAATCACATCAACACGATTAAGGGTGTGACCAACAAGATTTTCACGTTTTTGAATATCAAGGGCAAGCATTCTGCCTTCGTCGAGGGCTTGAGCTTGGGTCTTAACCGTCTCAAAATCCTGCGCACTCAAATCCCCAAAATCTGTCAGCATACGTAAGGGAATCCCCGCTGGATATTCCGCCGTCTTAATGGCTGGAACAGTTTGGGTTTCCAGATCCGCGACCAGCGCGTGAAGTTTATCTTTTTCTAATAGAATATTCCCCTGTGGGTCTAGCACATCATCAGCATTATAAAAATTACTCTGCATAAAGCGTTGGGACGGCGTCATCGTTGACCCCGGTGCCGTGGTGTCCTCCTCAGTGGGATCATGCAACTGTCCCCACTCTATCATTTCCGATGCACCGTCAGGCTGCTCACTAACAGGAGTGTTCTGCTGATACAGGGACATGAGTGCGCGAAAGGCTTGTGGGCTATTCCAATCAGCCGTCGCAGCTAATGAAGGTGGCAGTAAAATACCTGACGCCTCCGCCTGTTGCATCACCGCCTCCTGCATCTGAGGGGTAATCTTTCCGGGAGACTGAGACATCGCCATCCACGCAGCCCGTCCAAACACTTTTTGTTTTGCCGTGAGATCCTTAGTCGCTTCTTCTTGTTCCGTTTTCGCTAGACCAGTAAGCCGATCCTCCTGCTGCTGTCTATACGTAGTTTGCCCCTGTCTATACGTAGTTTGCCCCTGTTTGAACGTAGTAGCGTCTCGATTCCACCCTAGTACTGTCTGTGCATTTACTTTTTCCTTCCATGCTCGGTTCTGTTCACGCTCAAGCGCCTCTTCCGCCCGTTGCGGTGCTTCCTGATAATGCTGAATCGCCGCTTCCAGTCCCTCAGAGATACCAGTCCCAATACTTTGTGCAGTACGCGCCTGAATGCCGCCAATCTCCCGTGCCGATTGCGCCTGAATGTCGCCCTCTTTGAGATACAGATCGGACAAGGCTGCCGTCGATGGAAACTGCGGCATCTGCGTCACCGGACGTGGACGATTAGAAAACTCTGCCATGATGTCTAAAATCCCATTAACCCGGTGATTCCGCTTGTTCTAATGTCACGCTTTTCGTCGAAGAGACGTTTCCGGTTCTCATATTCCTGCCATGCCCGATCATATTCCTGATCCCGGTCCAGTCCTGCCATCTGATACTGCATGGGCCATGCCTGCATCTTCGGCTCGAATACGTCTCGCGCTTCCTGTCGTTCCATACCATAGGCATCCACGAGATTCCGGCGCTGATCGTCGTGAATATCTTTTGCGAGTCCGTAATTCATCCCATACACATCTTTTGACCGTCCATAGACCTTCCCATAGGTGGTATCAGCTAAATCTCCAGCCCATCCCATCAACCCTTTGGCCTGTTGCCCGGATCGGGACATCCCTTTCGCCGCGCCACTATTTTCTAAGGCCCGTAATCCTTCTTTCATCCGGAACTCGAAGCCCGGATCACGTCGTGCTTCCTCTAGGGTCGGTGCTTGAAACTTGTCATGGGTAAAATCAGTAAATTCAGGACGGTCCGGTCCACGATAGACTGGCACATCCGGATACGGCGCGTCGGCTGCCGCCGGTCGTTGAAACTGTTCAGAAAAGGTATCAAACGCCGGACCCCATGTAGGTTTCTTCTTTGGCGGAGGACCATCTGGGGGATCTGGAATAATCGGCTCCGTTTCCGAACCCGGACCCTTAGTCTTTGGGTTGAGAAGTGGGTGGGGACTTGGATCCTTTATCGGCTCAGCAAAATCACTCGACCACGAGGTCCATTCAGGCGTGTAGTCAAGATTCGCACGCTCATTCACCCCTAATACGCTGTCACCGAGGTAGCTTTTTTGGGAGAAATAATCCTGTAAATCGCTTTCTTGCCACTGATCACCCATTTCCGTAGAAATCGGATCATTGTCAAAAGCGGTCGTCCCGGTAATGCCACGTAACGGATCATTTAATCCCATAATTCGTTCCTTTGATTAACCACCTAAACCGGCTATAGTGGCAGCGGTTTGAGCAGCCTCCAGTATTCCACGCCACTGAAAGCCTGACCGACTATCACCCGGCCTTGGGTTACTGTTAAGACGCCTTTGATTCGCAAGCGCCGCCTGATAAGGATCTTGATATGTTGCATTAGCCCCCCGTGATGCAGCAATTTCCTCATCAATATTGACTGGATCTGTGCTAGTCATTTCTGGCGGGAGATCAGCAGGTGCCCACTTGTCCCACTCCATATCCGCACCTTCTCCAAAAAAATGTTCAGCCCCCAAGGGAAAGGCCGCTGCCGACATTGCGCGTGCCGGACCACTCCGTGCTTTGGCTTCCT
>Ga0207901_1000565_pt1 | contig 9546 bp, 12 predicted proteins | sample LinPmetageLP46_FD_184057 | JGI IMG/M metagenome (GOLD analysis project Ga0207901, IMG submission 184057) | Marine viral communities from the Pacific Ocean - LP-46 (SPAdes) | ecosystem: Environmental > Aquatic > Marine > Oceanic | place: Pacific Ocean | collected 2011-06-12
AAACTTAAATGTAGACGCGTATAGTCGACTATCCCCTAGGGACTACATTTAAAATATTCTAGGAGGAATATTATGGGTACAACTACATTTTCCGGACCAGTAAAAGCCGGAACAATAAGACAAGGATCATCAGCTAATGTTGGTACATTAGTATGCGCTCAGTCAGCAGCAATTACAGAAGCTGCCAGTGAAGCAACCACTGGAATAATTATTCCAGCAAACAGTCAAATCATTAATTTTTATGTTTTGATACAAACTGCTTGGGATGGTGGAACTAATACACTTGACGTTGGCGTGTCAGGTAATGCTGATCTATACGTTGATGGTTTACCAGCTACGGTTGTGGGAAATCACAGAGCAACTGCAGCCTATACTGGAACAGAAGCCAATTGGAGAGATGTCGGTACATCCGATGTTACTATCTATGTTGATTCTGTTGCAGGAGGTAGCGGTGCTGGTGTTTTGACGGTTCAATACCTTCAAAATAGAAACCTAACTTAATAAAATAATGTGAGCTCCTTCGGGAGCTCACGACTAAGGATAATAAATGCAAACAGATGTAAAACAAACCATAGCCGTAGCTGCAACAGCACAACTTCAAAAGTATATTAAAACAACTGCAACTAATATTACTAAAGCCAGAATTATGGCTATTAGTGCACAAGCTAGCGCTGCTGATGCAAGTGTAAAAATATATAATTCAGTTGCTGGTACAACAGCTAGTGATCTAGTTGCTGAACTTAAATTTGGAACTGCAAATGGTGAATGGACTCACTTTTATGTTCCTGGCCAAGGTATCTATTGTGATACTGGCATGTACGCAGTTTTAGCACAGTGTGATTTTTTAGTAGTTACTGGAACATTCACATAAGAAGGGGGTAACGTATGGCAAATACTACTTCCGGAACAGCAACGTTCGGTAAGAATTTTTCAATCGATGAAATCATTGAGGAAGCTTATGAAAGATGTGGAGTACGTGGAGTTGCTGGTTACCAGTTAAAAACGGCAAGACGATCTTTAAACATTCTTTTTCAAGAATGGTCTAATCGAGGTTTACATTTTTGGGAAGTCGCGGAAACGAATGTGACGTTAGTCGCTGCTCAAGCTATTTATACTTTGTATCGATCTACAGCAGATGGAACAAGTGATGCTGGCGTGACGAATGCGGGTGCAGCTGAAAGTATTTATGGAGCAGAAGACATTCTTCAAATGTCTTACAGAACGAGTCAAGGAACAACCTCTCAAGCTGATACCCCATTAACTAAAATTGATAGAGCTGGTTATGCAGCTAATACAAATCGATTAGCACAAGGACAACCCTCAGAATACTGGGTTCAACGATTTATTGATAAAGTTACAATTACTTTATACATTACCCCTAGTTCAACACAGGCAGGAAATTATATACATTTTTGGTATTTAAATAGAATTCAAGATACAGGAGATTTTTTTAATGCAGCGGATGTTCCCTATAATTATATTCCCGCTATGTGTTCCGGTTTAGCATATTATTTAAGTTTAAAATATGCACCGGAGAGAACAGACCCATTAAAATTATTATACGAAGACGAATTAGTCAGAGCGGAGGCAGCGGATGGATCTTCGGCAAGTACTTTTATCACGCCGAAAACATACTATCCTAATATTTAGTTATGGCACGATATTCACAAGGAAAATATGCACTGGCAGTTTCAGACATTAGTGGACAATCCTTTCCATGGAATGAGATGGTTACACAATGGAATGGATTGTTTGTACATTATTCTGAATTTGAATCTAAACAACCTCAATTAAATCCTTATCCTCATCAAGCAGATCCTACAGCTTTAGGCAAAGTAAGAGTTCAACAACCTGCGCCGGATGCTTTACGTTGGTTGGGATATAATCCTTTTCAAACTTATGGTGCTGGTTCAGGAATTATAAATGTTAGTCAAACAGATCATCAAAGAAATTATGGAGATAAGGTAAGATTTAGAGGATCTCCTACGACGGGAGGAACTACCGGTACCATCGATGATGGCGTATTTGTATTTGCTAATATTTCGAATGCAGATGGAATAACAGGAGCTAAAATATGTTTAGCTGCAGGTTATACAATTAAACCAGGCTATCTTTATGCCAACACTTCTACTCTTAATGGAGGAATTAATGCCACTACGACAACGGTTCTTTTAGCAAGTGCCACTCAATTTACTGGAGTGGCTACTGGACAGTCTGAACCTACGTCAACCAATCCAGTCGGAACACCAACATGGGGAGTTTTAATTGATACTGAAATTTTAAGTTACACAGGAACGAGTGGAAATAATTTAACAGGCATTACCAGAGGAGCTTTTGGTTCAACCGCCGCTACTCATAATACAGGAGCTACGGTTACACTTTTAAAGACTCCAGCCAATTTTTATCACTTTACCGTTAATACAGATACTGCTACAACTGGAGGAATAAAGTTTGGGGGATATAGTGTATCTTCTGGACCTGTAACTTTAAAAGCGATAGGACCGCAAAGCTAATGGCTACATATACACTCTCACAATTAGAATCTGACCTTAGAGATTATACTGAAGTAGATTCAACTATATTCACTGGTGCTGTTCTAAGCAGATTTATAGAAAATGCAGAGACTCGAATTTTAAGAGATGTTAATATTGATGCTGATAGAAAATCTCAAACCGGATCTTTAGTAGTGGGTCAAGAATATATTAATGCGCCTGCTGGGTGCTTAGTCGTAAGATCGGTTCAAGTGACCGAAGATGATACAACTCCGGATACTTTAATTTATTTACAAAAAAGAGACGTGACCTTTATTAATGAATATAATAATTATGGTTCTGCAGGATCCACAGTAGCCACAGGACGAGATATTCCTAAATATTATGCAATGTATGGAGGAGCTACAGGAATAACAGATACGACTTCAGGTACCATTATGTTTGCTCCATGCCCAGATAAAACCTATACTTTTCAAGTTAATTATGTGAAGTTACCAACTAGTTTAGTGACCAATACAAGTGGAACCTATATTAGCAGGAACTTTGCTAATGGGCTACTTTATGCCTCTTTAGTAGAAGCTTTTGGGTATTTAAAAGGCCCTCAAGATATGTTGACATATTACGAACAACGATATACTAAAGAGATAGAGAAGTTCGCTATCGAACAAGTAGGTAGAAGACGAAGAGATGATTATGACGATGGAGCTATTCGTATAAAAATTGATTCACCTTCACCGTAAAAGGAATAAAAACTATGGCAATAACATCAGCAATGTGTAACAGTTTTAAACAAGAAATTTTAGAAGCTGAACATAACTTTACGGCATCAAGCGGAAACACTTTTAACTTAGCTTTATATACAAGTTCAGCAACGATTAATAAATCAACAACTGCATACAGTTCAACTAACGAAATTTCTAATACATCTGGAAGTTCTTATTCCGCAAAAGGAAAAGCTCTTACCAGTGTAACACCTGTTTTATCAAGCGATACAGCGGTTTGTGATTTTGCTAATATCTCATGGACATCAGCTTCTTTCACAGCTAATGGTTGTTTAATTTTTAATGACTCACACGCAAGTGACGCTGCAGTCTGTACCATTGCTTTTGGTGGAGATAAAACAGTTACAAGTGGAACTTTCACAATTGAATTTCCAGCAGCTTCTGCAGGAACAGCCATTATTGGTATAGCATAAGGAGAAACTCCTTATGGCATCAATATCTGTTTGGGGCGGTGATGATCCTTCAGTAGCCTGGGGACACAACTCTTGGCAATCTAATATCGTTACACAATCTCTAACAGGACAATCTTTAACAACAGCTCTTGGTACCGTTACACCTTTCAACGAATTAGGTTGGGGCTCTGATACATGGGGAGCAGAGAACTGGGGAGAAAGTGCTCTTACTATAACTTTAACAGGACAATCTTTAACAACAGCTTTAGGTACATTACCTTATGCAGGCGCAACTGATGGTTGGGGCCGTAATGCATGGGGAGATAATAACTGGGGCGAAAACGCAACCAGTGTTTCTTTAACCGGAGTTTCCGCAACAGCTTCTCTTCCAGATGTAAGTTGGGGCAAGCAAACTTGGGGTGAAGATGGCTATGGTGGAGCATTCTATTTAAACCCTGCAGACGTAATGGGATTAACAGGAGTTGCAGCAACAGCAGCCGTAGGATCTCCAGTCGCTAGAGGAGATTACACTGAATCATTATCAGGTCAAGCAGCTACTTCAGCAGTGGGTACAATTACTACTGGAATAGAAGTTCCTTTAACTGGAGTTGCAGCAACAGCCGCTGTAGGATCTCCAGTTGCTAGAGGAGACTATACCGAATCATTAACAGGACTTTCAGCAACAGTTGCTCTAGGTGCTCCAAACATTACATCTAATCCAACAGTTCAACCGACAGGAGTTTCAGCAACGTCTGCTGTGGGAGCTATTACTCCACCAGATCAAACAATGGGATTAACAGGAGTTTCGGCAACTGCGGCAGTAGGAGCAATTACACCCACCGATCAAGTCATGGGGCTTACTGGAGTTTCTGCAACAATTTCTGTAGGAGTTTTAGGGATTCAACATTTTCAAGATGTTGACACAGGTTCAAATACATCGTATTCTAATGTTGCAACTGGATCAAATACATCGTATACAGACGTAGATACGGAAGCAGCTTAGGAGAAAAATATGGCATCAACTTATACAGGTTTAGGCGTTCAACTTATGACCACTGGCGAAAAAGCCGGTACATGGGGAACATTAACAAATACAAACTGGAACATCATGGAGCAGATTTCCGGTGGCTATAAAGAAGAAGATATAAATGGCGGAGCTCAAACAACAACTTTAACTGTAAGTGATGGAACAGCAGGAGCGACCCTTGCTCACAGAGTTGTAAAATTAACAGGGGCTATCACAGGAAATCAAATTGTCACGATTCCTTTAGATGTTCAAACTTTTTACTTTATAGATAATGGAACAACTGGTGCGTATACAGTTCAATTTAAATATGCGAGTGGTTCAGGAGGTACTGTAACATGGTCAGCTACTGATAAAGGAAACAAAATTATTTACGCAGCTGCTAATGATGGAACCAATCCAGATGTTGTTGACTTTGGAATGGGAGATGTAACTCTTGCTGGTACACAAACTTTAACAAACAAAACTTTAACTTCTCCTAAAATTGGAACATCTATTCTAGATACCAATGGACTTCAATTAGCTCTTTTAACAGCTACAGGATCTGCAGTTAATGAAATTACATTAGCAAACGCTGCTTCAGGATCTAACCCTACACTTACTGCATCAGGCGATGATTCAAATATAGGAATTTCCTTCGCAACTAAAGGAAGTGGAGTGATTAAAGCTGAAGATAGTGGTGGAACAGTTTCTGCAGTTAAAATTGCAGGTACAGAAACGATTTGGATTCCGTCATCAGCGATGTATGGATCCACAACAAATGGTGCTGATGCACAACAAGTTGAAACAACAGCAACTAGACCAGATTTAAAAGTTTTAGATTTTGACGCAGGTACAGCTGAATATGCACAGTTTGCTATTGCGATGCCTAAATCATGGAATTTAGGAACAGTAACCTTTCAAGCTTTTTGGAGTCCAAGTAGTACTAATACAGGGAACTGTATTTTTGGTCTACAAGGTGTCAGCTGTACTGAAGGTGATACAGCCGATGTAGTTTTTGGAACAGCGGCAGAAGTTACCGATGCTGGAATTGGAACTGTAGAAGACGTACAGATGACTGCCGTAAGTGGTGCAGTAACTATTGCAGGATCTCCAGCCGATGACGATCAAACATTTTTTCAAGTTTATAGAGACGCAGCAGATGGTAGTGATACTTTTACTGGTGATGCAAGATTACTAGGAATTAAATTATTCTATACTACAGATGCTGCGAACGACGCATAATAGGAGACATAGATGAAAAAAGATTTCAGTATATTCTCGATAGATGGGAATAATCCTAGAAATAAGAAAAACTATGGACCAAAAACAAAATCTTTCGGATACCAAATTTTAGGATTTGGTAGCGGAGGAGGAGGTACATTTGGGATAACAGCTACAGGCGGAACGATTGTCGATGGTTCAAACTTTAGATCACATATTTTTGACGCAACAAGTACCTTTGTTGTTGAGGCTTTAGGAGCTGATGGAACATATGGTAACGTAGTAGAATATTTAGTTATGGCTGGCGGCGGTGGATCTGGCGGCGGACATAATGGTGGGGGCGGCGGTGGCGGAGGCTACCGGGGAAACGGCGCTTACGATTCTACAGTTACTGCTACAACCTATCCTGTTACAGTGGGTGGTGGCGGACCTAGTGCGGAGGATGGTAGCAATTCTGTTTATTCAACAATTACTTCAGCTGGCGGAGGAGGCTGTGGAACAGGTCCTTTTCCAAGTCCTGGAAATCCTGGACATGCCGGTGGATCTGGAGGTGGTGCAAACACGTTCGGATCAGGTGGAGCTGGAAATACTCCCCCTACATCACCATCTCAAGGTAATTCAGGTGGATCTGGAGGCGCGGGTGGCCGAGGAGTTTGCGGAGGCGGCGGCGGAGCCGGCGGAACGGGAACTAATGCAGACGTTGGCGGAGCTGGCGGAGGTGCAGCAGGAGATGGAACAGCTAGCACTATTACGAATTCAACTTTAACTTATTGTACAGGTGGAAAAGGTGGCTCTGGCGGAGGTTATCCTGCTCCAGGAGGTGCGGCACCCAATAGACAAAGTCCTAACGCAGGAGATGATGGTACTGGAGACGGTGGACAAACAGATGAAGCAGGCGGCGGAGGAAGGGTCGTGGTAAGATACCGAACAAGTTAATATGGCTTCTTTTGCAAAAATAAATTCCAACAATATTGTGGATCAAGTTATCGTAGTTGCTGATGAGAATACGGAAAATGAAGCAGCCGGAATTGCTTTTTTAAATAAAGTTTTCGGAGATATTTCTCCTTTTTATTGGAAACAAACTTCAAAACATACTTTTCATAATAAACACTATACGGGTGATGGGTCTACTTTATCTGCTGATCAATCTAAAGCTTTTAGAGGAAATGGTGCCCACATTGGTATGACTTATGACAGTGCACGGGATGCTTTCTATAAGGTACAACCCTATGCTTCATGGACCTTTAATGAATCCATAATGGATTGGGAAGCGCCAATGGCTAAACCAGATGATGATGCATACCTGATTAGTTGGGTAGAAGAGAACACTCGATGGGAAGCTAACAAGCGGAGTGAAATTGAAGATGATTCTGTTTCACCAAAGCCAGTCTATTATTGGAATGGCTCGGCATTTGTGCCGGTTTAATTATTTTAAGTAGAAAGAAACACTATGGTTACGAAAGCGGTTTTAAGACCTGCTGAAACGGCTAATTTACAGATTCAATTTGAATCTAGTCCTCATGTATTTAAATGTGATCAAGTTCCTGGTTCTTTAGGCTTACATGGAAATAGGGTTAAGTTTATTAATCCCTATTTAGAAAGATTTAGACCCTTGGCAGAAAGAAATGTGGGATTAAGTTTAAAGTGTCAGCATGGTTTTATGAGAAAATCTTTTAAAGGTAATATATTACCTTTTCATACTGATAGATTTGGACTCGATGTTACGATCACTATTCAAATAGCTACGTCCGATAATCAAATTAATCCTTTAATTGTTCATGTTTCTTTAGAAGAGGATATTGAAGAACGATTAAACAATGGAGATGCAACCGTTGTGAAAGGTCGTGAGTTTGCTCATTCCCGACCCCCGGTAAAGTCTGATTGGATGCTAGGTTTATTCTTGCATTATTCTTTTACTTAAAAAATCATACAAGGAAGGAGCTTTTTTAACAGCGGCTTTCCATTTCTTTTTCTTTGCTTCTAGATTTAGTCGACGCTGATACCAGAGATTTTCATAAAAGGCATCTACATCTTTTGTTTTATAATTAGGAATTTCTGTTCCTTGAAACATAACCGTAGGTAAATCTGTAGGAAAATAATTCATCCCTGTTGCAATATAATGCATTCCACTTTCGCTTATATTATAAAAACCATGTTTCATTCTTTGATTGGCATGCATTTTTAAATCATAAATAAAGGGGGTGTTATTATCGAGTAGATTTAAACTAAAATTTTTCTTATAGATATCTCTCCAGTATTCTGTATCCGTTCGATGAGATAAAGCATAGTGAAACGCTACAAACTGAGCGAACGCATCAAATTCATTTTGACATGCTAAATTAAAATTATCTTTGTCCCATTGACTAATTTGTCCCCGACTTAAGATTTTACATAAATTTTTTGCAAATTCATGTACCGTAAATAATCCATTACTTTCTAAAGGTTCTATAAAGCCCGCAGATAAACCAATGGTCACTACATTCTTATGAAATAATTTTTCTTGAATTCCTATTCGCATGGGAATTAATTTATAATTTAATTTATCCACTTCTTTTTGAGTGAGCTTTTTACTCGTTCTTAAATGTTTTTTAAATTCTTCTAGAGCTTTATCATCATCAATATATTGATCTGAATAAACATAACCACATCCCAGTCTACTCCATAGAGGAATGGTCCAGACCCATCCATTATTAATGGCTTCACAATCGGTATACGTGACCAATTCACGTTTTTTATTTCGATACGGAATACGTGTAGCCCAGGCTTTGTTATTGGGTAAAATATGTGAATAGCTAGTAAATTTTTGTTTGAGGTATTGATTCATCAAGAGAGATTTAAACCCCGTACAATCAATAAATAAATCTGCCTTTATTGGATTCCAAGTTTGACCATCTAGATAAAACTCTTGAATTCCTTCTTCATTCATTTTACATCCCGTAAATTTATTAGGACATAAAGAGACTCCTCGAGGAATACAAATATAATCTCTTAACCAGTTTGCAAATTTTGCAGCATCCAGATGAAAGGCTACATCATGGGTAAAATCAAAATTTGGAAGTTCATTATTATGGTTTTCAAAAATTTTATTTTCATTAATAAGAGCCATCGTAGGACTCACACAGTCGGCGTAGTCATGGAGAGGGGTGTCAGGAATAAATATTTTTTTATAATACCAATCATTTAAACGATATTGATTACCTTCAAGATTGGGATGACCAAATGGATAGAAGAAATGTTCATTATTTTTGAGATAAAAATTCTTAAATCTTATTCCTAATTTATAAGACGCATCGCTGCTTTTCATAAACTCAGTATCTTTAACATTAATACTATCTAAAAAATTTCTAAAATGTCCTAAGGTACTTTCTCCCACTCCAACCGTTGGAGTAGCAGGATCTTCTATAACACGAATATCTAAATGAGGAAAATGGGTTACTAATATAGCAGCGGTCATCCAACCGGCACTTCCCCCTCCAATAATTCTAATACTTTTAATTTTTTTCATCGAGCCTATACATATCAAAAGCTATAACTTCTCTAGGAGAACTTGAAGTATTAGCCGCAACAAAATGGTTAATAAAACTTGGCACAATAATCATGACTCCTTCTTGCACTGGGACACGATTAAAAACAGACACATCTAATTCGGCATG